>Ga0070700_100001203_pt1 | contig 12827 bp, 5 predicted proteins | sample KBSK5101metaG_FD_65456 | JGI IMG/M metagenome (GOLD analysis project Ga0070700, IMG submission 65456) | Corn, switchgrass and miscanthus rhizosphere microbial communities from Kellogg Biological Station, Michigan, USA - KBS K5-10-1 metaG | ecosystem: Host-associated > Plants > Roots >...
ACGGAGGACAGCATGATTCAAGCAATATCAATCAGCGAAATCATTCGACAGGTATCCAACAACATCGAGCCAAAGGGTGGTTACGAACAGCGCATCGTAATCAATACCGATACTGGTCAAGCGGTCCCCGCACCCAACATTTTCGAGTACGCCTTCGGCAACTTCAGGTATTACCTGGTTGCCAATAACACCAGTCCGCAAAAGGTCATTGCCGGACGCAAGACTGTTAAGTATCGGGAAGGAAGTGGAGAAGTAGTTTTTGTGGTTGATCATAAAGGCGGCTGCCCGCCCGGCCGCGAAACGCAGTTGACCGAATTCTTTTTCAGGACTTCCGGAGCGGACAAAGCGATCAGTGATGGCCTCGGGAAATGGCTGATCGAATTTTTCACCACCAACGGCCGCACGATCGATCAATTCTACTCAGACAACCACAGCGCATCTCGCGATCTGGCAGCCAAAGCGCTGACTGAATTCGGCCTGGCCCTCACCATAACCCTCACCGTCGAAAACTCTACGAAACCGGAGACTGTCGAAGTGGGACCACTAGTTCTCACTTCCCGGCTGCTCGGCTCTGATGACGAAGAACAACTATCGATCAAAGCGGAGGTGGAAGCCGATCCGCAAAATCTTTTGCGAGCGTTGCTCCACCAGCAGACGTCGCTTACCGATATATTCAAGAAAGGTGTGAGGCAATACCTGGCCAGCCGCGTCACGCTGGAAACTTATTACAAAGATCTCAACTCGGAACGGGTGAAACAAGGGCTACGAGAGCACCTCAACAGTTTGCTGAAGCCGTTTGGCCGTCACGTTGTTTTTGTTTCCTTGAAACCAGAAGGAAGGGAACCTGCGCGATACAACGGCGAGACGACTATCGAATACCAACATCACGAATGTTCCGATCCGATCAAGCTGAAGATCTCGGTTCTCATGACTCCTCAAGACGCTGCTCGCTACCGAGCGAACGGCTCACCGTCGCCGCCGAGCTGGGTGCAACAGAACCTCGAGGAAGTCAAGAGCGTGCTATTTGGCTTTTCCTACGTAGATCTGTTGTTGGACTTTCGTCCCGCCAAACAAAAGCTCATCGAGGAAATGAACCGCCGTGCGGAATCGATCGGTTACAAGATCGAACAACTGATGACGATGATATCGATGGAGCCTCTGACCTGGCGGAAAGGGTTCGATATCGAGATCAAAGCCACGGCGGATAATCCGCGCGCGGCGATGTTTGCGACCAGCGTCTCAGGCGTTGACGTCGGCCTGGAGGTGTTTCTCACCGCAAGAGTAAAGGACCTGCGCGGTATTACCCGCTATCTCACCAGCGACCTGCCGCAGAAGGTGAAGCAGGAGGTCCTCAAGCTGGTGCAGAAAACCCTGCACGCAACAGACCCGCAGCAGTTCTACAAACCCTATCGAGAAGCTGACAAGAAGAGACCCGGTGGCGGAGCTTTCGAACAGGAGCTAAGGGAAAAGATCTGCAACCTGCTGGAATCAGAATTCAATGCCGAAATAGTTCAGTTGGTCCTAAAGCCGACCGATACCGATCTGACGGAGAAACTGCGCAAGGTCGCATCGACTTCACACGACTTCGTCGCTATCAGCGAGATTGGAGCCACGCCCGGCGCGCCGAAGATCTCCGTCCACGGAAGCTTCACTGTTGAGGGCGTAAGCTCTGATGGCTGGGAGAAATTTCGCGAACGCGACGTGACTGGCGAGAAGTTGGTAAAACGCGTCAAAGACAGCGTCGCTTCATTCATCAAGCGCGCGCCGGAAGGCGCCGCCGCTTTGTTTTCCCAGGAAGGAGTCGTCGAATTGATCAAGCACGCTTTGCATTCAGCGCAGGTGCTGATCGATGACGAGTTTGGCCTCGCTATCAAGTTGGCGACGATTTCCTGGGAATGGGACGAGAGTCTCATAGAGATCGGTCAACTTCGCAACAAGGAAGATCTCGAAGCGATTCATATTAGAATCTCCAACCTGAAAGACAGGCTCCTGGATTATTACGAACACAACGGCAGTCAGGAGGAAATAGACGAAACCAGGGCCTCGATCGAGCGTCTTGCCGCCATGGTGCCGGCGAGCCTCGCGTCGAGTGTCGGTTACAGACAACTGCCTCAGCCGCCGAGTGTTAAGGCGTTGCATGCCGGAGAACCTGATTCTGAACCATCCTCAACAGGTCGAACGTCATGAAACTTGGAGTACAATTTCTTGAGTCTGCGATTCGTTGTAGTCCTATGATCATTGGCGTCAAATCGATAGTTTTTACCAGTGCACGCGAGAGGCGCTTGCGCTGAGTTGAAGACGGCCGGTATTGCAGGTACTGAGGATTTTTACATAATAGATAATTATCAGACGCGATTTTGAAAACGGATCGCCGTGTTTTCGATCAAAGCACAACATGTCGTGCCTTCGACGACTTCGAAAGGTGCCTTTTCGAGGTCGAAAAGCGTCTTTGAGAATAAGATCATAAGCTACCATATCTTGTGTGCGAAATTCGCTTCCGGGCCGACTAGGATACACCTCAGTTTCCCTTCCCAGCTCTGTCAAACAACTTCCACAATCAGGTAAAAAAGGAAGCGGGAAGCAGTTCTTAGAGCGAACGAGCTGCCACCCGGACGGGCAGACCCATTAAGAAGCCAAAGGGATGAGTTTGATGAAGCTCCGGAAACGAATAAGTGCGAGTAAGTAACAGAGATCCTCGGATGTTCGAAAGAAGACCGCTTACAACCTTGGCGCCGGGACCGATAAACTCACCCTTCTTCGCGGTGGTCGAAAGTCGCTTCCTTCTTTGGGAAGTATTAGCTCTTGCTGAAAAGCAGGAAAAAGACGCGCAACGCCGGTGACGGATCGAGCGCCGGTTGCTCGGCACGGCATCAGCCAAATACTCGGGCAGCGGCTGGAGCCTCCTTCACCGGTTTGCCAATAACGGACGACCACATTTTAGGAAAATATCTATCCTTGAGAAGTGCCGAGATGAGAACCACACTCCGCGCGCCAGCCCACGAACAAATCGCGAACGAATCTGGCTCATGTTTAATGTGTTCTGCATAGTCGAACTTACCAACCTCCTCAAGTGAGGATTGATGCGGAATGTTGGGATAGTTCATACACTCTCGATTATCGATCGTGAAAATGGACGCAGTGTTTGGAAACTGCCAATAATTGTAGACTATATCGCAGGCTTCGAAGTCGTTAACCAGATCAGCATAGAGTCCCTTTTCCTCGATGAAAGCAGCAAGATCAACAAGAATCGTTGCCAGAAATGAGCATCGATTACGTTCTACCTTCACCGCGTCGAATGGATAACCAAGCAAGACCGCCGTTTCTTCATATGCATCCGACTCGTAACGCCCAATACCAAATCCTTTCTCAACTCGGTCGCACAGCCAGACTGCTGCACGTTTAATCAAAGCTATGGCTATATCATTTTTGCCTTCACCGATCAGCGCCAATGTTGCCCAAACAATCGATACAGCATGGCGGTCACCTGGTATATGTCCACAGCCTTCCTCATTACGCGCAAAGTCACTCAAAATACTTATTGCTTCCTGACGTTCCTGACTGTCTTCGGTGAGGAAAGCATAGAGTGCACCGATTTCCAAAACGCGGGCACACCACACAAGGTAATTTACCATCGGAAGCGGACTTTCCTTGAAACACAACCGTAGTAGCGATCGATCTTCTGCGTCCCATCTCGATCGGAATTCGTTACAAAACCGACGGCTCAGGGGGTACAACCTAGTTCTTGTTATTTCATTCAGTATGTCCATCACAAAGGGATCATCTGTTTCATACGTGACAAGCATCACCAGACGCGAAAGACCTAAATAAGTCATGATCGCCTCGTACAAATGGCCGTTTTCGATGAGCTTTGTTGCAATTATCTCCGCTTCGACAGAAGCTCTAAGAATTCTTTTTCGAAAGTCAATCGTTTCGTTCAACCAGAGACGCGAGAATTCTTCAAGCTCCCTTTCAGATAGTGTTCCGGCCAGAGCCTTGCCGTAAGTCAGATAAAACTGTGCGAAATCAGTAACCCCGCTTGCTGTGTTTTGATGAATGCCTGCGAAACCAAATTCTTCAGCAAACTGCGCCAACTGCTCGTGCTCCCAAAAAAGGACCTCGTGAGTTCGATTCTCGGTCTTTAGTTTCGCTTTGAATTCTTGACTAGCCAGACGAGCATTTCCCGACAGTCGACCTGTCGTTACCAAGATGGCCTTTCTTGGCAAATCGACACTAAACTGCGGATGCGATAAGTCGGATACGATCGCCTCTTCAAATTGACCTCTAACCTCATTTCGCCAAAGCGCTTGACTGATGTCACCTTTCTTGGATTGAATTGCGTATTGGTATTCGACGCCATCGTCCATTCTCTTGGCAATAAAGTCCTTGCCGAATTCCACTCCACCATGGGTGAAGTGGATGTCGTAGAATCCCATTGCCTGTAAGAGCGAACTTAGCGGAAAATCCAGGTCCCGCTCCTTAATCGAGCTAAGATAATCTTCTAGTACGTTTCTTAGCATAGAATTCTTCCTTCTTGGCGTTCAGAACTTCATTCCAGCGCTGTTGCTGTTCTGCGGTCGGACGAGTCGCAGATAACTTCTTTAACGTATCCGGATGCATGTAGAACTTATAGTTGTGTTTCCCGTTCTCATCGAAAATGCATTTCAGTTTTTTCTAGCATCTCAATTTGAGCATCCCAGAAATTCTTTCCCCCAAAATCGACGACATTTCCCACGGCCTCGCTGGTACGAAACGCCGTCTCAAAGAGGTACTTAGTAGCCTGGGAAATGAGCGCTTCACTCAAGCCCCAAATGAATTCGACGAATTTTTCAACGTTAGTCCTGCGAAATGCGTCGGCGTGAATCGTCACGTCAGCCGAAAAGTCCTGCATGTTCGTATCAACTATATTCGGCGTGCTCACCTGTCGAGTTTTTCCGTCGTGTGCAACTGGAAACCGTTGAACGTCGCTAAGTACTGGATCCGCCTTTTCAAAACCCTTCTGAATTTCCCGAAGTAAGCGGGTCATGGCCACATCGTACTCAGTTAATGCAAACGAAATGATCGTCATTTCAAAATTGTGATTCTGTCTCTGTCATCGACAAACGTCGCTGCCGCCTGTTGGAAAAATATCCCTGCCGTTTGCACTCTACGACGCGGTCCGCTTGTTCTAATTGGCTTTCAGTAGGACGCACAGCAGCTAGCTTTGCGGCGAGCGCCGACCGGACCTCGATGGAACACGGCTTCCCCGACTCGTGGAATTGAAGTTCTAGCCGTTCCAGCATTTCAATGTAAACATCCCAGATATTCCGATCCTTCCCTTCAATGTAGGTTCCTACGGCCTTTGATGTGTCCGAGATAACCTCAAGCGTATGCGCCTGCTGTAGTTCTTGCAGTGACGTAATCAAGTTAAATACAAAATCTCGAAACCCCGGCACGTCGGTTTGAAGAAGCATGCTCGGTTCGACGTCAACTGTCGCACGGTAGTCTCTCAGCGCAATATCTAGGATCCGGCGGGGTGCTTACTTGCCGGTAAGACCCACCGTGAATCATCACCTTTGATGGAAATAAGTGCAGGATAGGATCCAGCATATGAAACCGGTTACAAACTTCATTGAACATCCTGTTCAATGCGACATCATAATCGGATAAACCAAGTCTTAGCATGTCTCGCCGTCCTCTAAAAGTCTCGACGAACCGTTCCAGGAAGAAACGGGTCTCCGGCACCCTTCCTCGCTGTGCCCCATTGGCGTGGCCGCGAGTTTCGTCCGTATTCCCACAGATGATACTATATTGCACCGGAAAGACAGATTAAAGAGATCGTCAACCGGCAGGATGGGTTAAATCCTTTACACAACTCAGCATCGCGTGTAGCCTACACGGCAATCTAGCCCGGTTTCGATCGTCTCACGCGTGAGTGAGAAGAATCTTCAGCGACCTAGCTACGGTGTCTCAGTTTCTCTTTGTTTTGAGCCATGCCTCGCGAAACCGATCGAGAACGTAGAAATAACCTCATCAACCGATTAGCGGCTGATGCTAATTTGCCAGATGTCGCAAGATCACTCGGACTTCGAGTAGTTTCCCAAGGGTCCTCCGTACCCAGAGCTCTCTGTCCCTTCCATGATGATCGACACCCGTCCCTTTATCTGTACCCTTCAACCGGAGGCGGGCGGCCACAGTTCCACTGTTTTGCGTGCGGGGCACACGGTGACGTTTTTGATCTCATCAAGAAACAGCTCGGGACCGATTTCGTGGGAGCGTTGGATTGGCTCGCTAGCCGTCAACGCATCAACATCCCGACCCGCATCCCCTCTAGTCGCCGAGAGGCGGTAGCCCCTCGAATGGAAGGGCTTAAACTTGGATTTGAGATCTACAAGAGACAGACTCGTGAAGAGTCTGATCTGTTGGAGCGATGGGCGGCAACTCGTCGATTTCCGGTAGAGGCACTCCGCACCGCCGAAATCTTTGCGTCGTTACCACCGAAGATTGTCCATAGTTCTGGCGCATCTGAAAGAGAAGTATTCGATGCGTTGGAAGTTGCGGGCTTGCTCAAGCGCGAGACGATAGCAAAGACGCAAAAGGCCCAGACGCTTCCAATCGAGTTACCCGCCCGTGAGTTTTTTAGCTCGCCGCGCATCATCTTTACGATACGGGATGACCGTAATCTCATTACGGGATTCACGGGACGCGCTCTCGAAGGTGATAGTCCAAAGTATCTGTTTTCTCCTGGCTTTCCTCGCGGGAGCACGTTGTATCGTTTTCACAGAGTCCGCGAAGACAAACAGATTGATCTCGGGCACAGCCAGGAATCCTTACGTCATGTGTTCGTCGTTGAAGGATTCATGGATGCTTTACGCCTCGAGGCGATGGGACTGGCGGCCGTCGGTGTACTCAGCAGTACCGTTACTACTGAACAACTACAGCTCTTGGTCGACTACGCAGAAGAACTTGATCGCGAAAACGTTCAACTCGCCGTTCACCTCTTTCTTGACGCCGACGATGCAGGCCGCCGTGGCAGCGTCAATGCAGCCGCGAAATTACTTCAATCATGTGTCTCCGCTCCTGGTCTATTGGTAGATGTCATATTTCCTACTCAACTGAGTTCCGCCGACCGCAGGTCGCCACATGATCCCGATGAGCTGTTGCTAGGGATGGCAAACCGTCAGGAAGCGTTGGAGCTACTTGGTCGCTGGTGTCATTCTCCGATGAGTGTGTTTTTAGCCGCCGCGCTGGACACAGAGACTGCGGATTTAGCTTCCACTTGGAACCGGCTTCCGGACAGTCAAAAGGTACGAGCATTCCGAGATGTCGAACGTCGCTTGAGCCGTTCGGATTGGATTGCGGTTCTGGACCGAGTGCCAGCATTTGGGCACCAACTTGGCCCAATAATCGAGCCCGCGGAGTGGCAAGCTCCCTTGAGCACTTTTCTTCGTGCAACTACTCAGCGCGCTATCCTGCCTGTGGTCTCACAACCTCGTAGCGCGCTTGATGCCGAAGCTCGCTTGATTAGAGCGCTTCAAATTGCTGAGGCAAGCACTCAACGTCGGGAGTTTCCCGTTGATGAGGGAAGCTGGGATCGGCTTCAGACCGCCGTTGACGTGACACTGACACACCTCATTGATCTGCTCTCAGTAGCAAACAACCCGGCACGACTTGATGCCGGTCCTATGCTATCGGTAAAGGTTCCCAAGCCTAGTGGAAAGTTTCGTCTCAAAGCCTTGCCAAGTCCAGAGGTTCTTACGATGCAACAGTACGTCCTTGATGAACTGTTGCGCGACTATCCGAGCTGTCCCCGGTTCCAGCGTCTCATACCAGGAGTCCGCTTTTCGGAAAGTTTGTTCGGCCACCGGATCGAGACTACAGGTCCCGAAATGTTCCTACCTGACAATGGGACCGTTAGTTTCGCCTACATGTTGGACGCTGATGTGATCGAACACCGAGCCGCTCCACAACGAACGGGCATGTTTAGATCGTACTTCGATTGCTGGACCGATTTCATCGCGCATATTGACGCAAGAGTAGCGGCATTCCCCGTTGGAAGTTACCACGTCGCGCGTCTCGACATCCGTAGCTTCTACGGTACTGTGCCGAGAAGCGCGATTAATAGCGTGCTGCTGGAAACGTTAGAGGATGCGCTCGCCGAATTGGCTGATAGTACGGCAGATCCATCGGGTGCGCTGGAATGTGCTCCTCTATTTCTTCCAAGCATTACAACACCTCAAGACCGCGCACACGCACTAGTCGATTGGTTGTGTGATCAGAGCTTTGGGTATGAGATTGAGGAAGCTGGCACTGGCGAGTGGATTCGCGGCGAAGCGGGGCTTCCACAAGGGCCTGATCTTTCGGCCTACCTCGCAAACATTTCGCTCTTCCCTCTTGATCGCAAAATAAGCGAAGCAGTGACTCAGCTCGACGAGGTTGCGAAAAACGAATACGGGCAGTCATCGCTAGGCGCCGTCTATGCTCGTTACGTAGACGACATGGTCATCATTGCTCGCACGGCCCATGACCTAGCGCGATTGCGGGCGGAAATCGAAAAAGAGTTAGCCCTCTTGGGAATGGAACTCAGCCCTAAGACTGATTCACTACCTGTGATGGACCAGGCTGAAGTTCGGGAATGGTTGACGGATCGTCGTGGGGCCGGGCTCGGGGTTTCCGGTCCTTTCGAAGGTCCTCCAGTTAACGTTCCGTTGGCGCTCCTCGAACCTCTCGCCCATGCTGGTGAAACAGATCGAAGTGACTCACTGCTGATTCTCTACGATCCTCGTTTGGACGATCCGGAATTGCCTACCGAAGAACTAGAAGATGCAATATTTGCAGTACGAAGCACTACAGGCCTCCGACACGGTGAACAAGTTGCAGCTGCCAGACGGCTTTGGCGTTGTGTTCTTACAAAGCTTGATGATGAGACGCCCAACGCAGCCGCGAAGACTATGGCTTACCTATGGGATCAGTCTGAGCCACCATGGCGAGTTGGAGATGAGCCCCACCAAGAGCATAAGTCCTTTCTCGGGCTACTTGCGTGGCTAGACGGTATCGATCGGTTCCTTGGATCCCGACAAGATCGCAATCCGACCTATTCCGAAGAAAAGCACCGACTCCTCGTGCAGGAGCGGAATCGATTGGCGGCCTTGGTGCACGCCGGCCTCTGTGAGCGACTAATAGAGGAAAGACTGACTGCTGGTGCTCGCAAAGAATTCGGGCACATGCTTGAGTTGAAGGCTCTTGCAACGAGAAGGGTTGCTATGTTGGTGAATCCTCTCCCCAGCGTTGATTCGCCTAATCTTAAAGCCGGACGGTCGCCCTCTAAGGCTCGCTTATTGATCTCGCTCGCCGAGAGTCAGCGGTCCACCGCCCTATTGGACGCGGCGGATCTAAGGGACGGCCCACAAGTGTCTTTGACATTACTTTTTCACGAGTCTTGCGCACGCCTACGACTCTCAAACGAAAATCAGGGGCGGAGTGCTGATCCTCTACGGCCGGTCGCGCAGACGATGATGCGCTTTCGGCAGATGGGTCTAACATCGAAGTTGGCTAAAGTGCTGGACCTGTGGATTCCAGAGACGTCAACGTCAATCGGACACGAATGCGAGGAAATCGCATTGAAGTCGCTGATTAATCTTGCTCCCAAACGAGTTGTTGACCTACTAGAAGATCGTTCCGAATTGAAGAGCTTTGCTCTAGACGGATCAAATGACGGCGCCCTACGTCACCTCCCAACTCCGCCGGGTATCGCCGTCCCCGGCCTACTTGGATTGCGTGACGCTGACAGGATCGTTTTGCGCGCAGATTTCAGACAAACCGATGCCGGTCAGCTCTCTCCATCGCTCGCTTGGATCCAAGAAGGTAGTCAAGGCAAATGGACTCGCCTCCAAGCGCCGCTGGATGAGTTTGTTTATCTTCCGCCCGTAGGCGATGGCCCAATTCCTTCCAAGACTCCGCACTGGCTTGCTGCGGCGTTTCGCAGTCTCGCTCGTCAAAGGTCGTCCGAGGAAGGAATGTCTTGTCCACCGAACGCTGCGAACCTTCTTGGACCTAGCGTAGGAACTGAAGAACCTGAGAGTGAGTGGGACACCCTTGGATTCTGTGTTTCAGAATCTCGACTTCGTGGACAAGCATTTCTGCAGCAGGGCGGCGGCGGACTCCTTTTGGAGCCAGTACTCGATCAGTATGACGAACTGTGGCGTGTCGGTACCGCTCTTGCGGACTGGCTCGGGCGCGCCCACAGTAGCCGGAACCTTTCTAGTCAAAGACTGTCAGCGCCATCCTTAATCTCCGAACCAAACGACGATTGGCCAACAGAGGGAATGCTGCGCTTTAGTCTATGTCGACTACGAGGACGCGGTCTTCCTGCGAGGCCGTTACGAATATCACCAGAAACAAACCTTCCGCTGACCATCGAGCGAGTCCTTCGTCGACTTGAGAGTTTTCCCGTTGATACACGCGCTAAGAATACCAACGCCGGCATCGCCCATCTTGTTGCAACGCTCGCCGAGGGAAGGGCGATCCAGACGAGATTGAGAGCACGGTTTGATCCATGCGTTCCCGGCGGAGGTGCGGCGCTGCTAGCCACAATGACGAGAGTCCAGTTTCGGTCGGATGAAGAGCTGGCCCAACGGCTTCCATCCATCGACGCACTTCCGGAGTGGGCTCCAATGCGCAGACCAGCGCGAAGTTTGCTCGCCCTAGCGGGTCGACTTGAAGCACTTTCAACAACGGATCCTTTGCGCGACCACGATCCAACCCTAACTTGCCTCGTTAACGGAACGCGGATCCTTGCAGCAGAAGCCAGCATTCGCGCCGCAGCTTTAGAACTATGGTCGCTGATCGATCAGCCCATTCGGGATAACTTTGTTCAGATGCCGCCCAGTCTTGCAGACTGGGGCCTAGATTCCGCTGCGCTTCTCTACCAAGAGCAGCCGGAAGTTCCGGCACTTCAATCGAAATCGGAACGGACCAATGTGCGTTTTCTATTCCAACAGCTGCAACGGGCAACCGTCGACGCTCAACCGGTGAAGTGGAACGTTCTGGCGGGTATTACACCATTAGGATGGCTGGTAGTGCTTGGAGCTCTGACTGGTGGACTAGCTGGTGACTGGCGCGGATCTCTAGCCGATTCAGTCCTGATCAAAGCGGAAGGGCATAATGTCTTCGAACCCCTCGTTTCCGTTTTAGCAATTGCGAATGATGGAGATGACGATTTGCCTTGGGGTGGTCTTAGCGGTAGTGCTGAAGCTTGGGCTGTTCCGGGAACCCGGCAGGTGTTTGAAGCACTGAATCGGATCGATGTCGCAGCCGGCTTGGTCGTGTCCACTCACCAAAGCTCGCGCTTCCAGATCGAAGCAAGTCGTCGCGGGCCCACAGAAGTGCAGACATCTGACGGACTTCGGCAATTGCCGGGTTGGGCCATCAGTTGGGCCAAGACCATTAATGAAAGCCGCAGTGGTATTGAACAAGCAGCAAGGAGCGCGGGAGAAGATCGCGCTGTTTTTCGATGGAGTGAAACATGGCGAGAGAATAGATTGATAGGAATCGGAGTCGTACAGTCCGCAATGGCAGCGCTTGCTGGTACTGCATTTACCGACAAGGGCCATCTCGGCATAGATTTAAGGGTCACGCCTGTGCGACGCTCACTTCCGACTCTGATAATTGACTCTTCGCAGCCTTCAGACAAGTTAGACGCCAGCAAAGAAGCAGCCGATTCAGTGCCGCTGAAGGACCGTTTAGAAGAACTCGCTACGGCCGCATCAGAGCGGGAACCAGCGAGAATACTTTCACACTCCGATCAAGAAATTTTCAACGCCCTGGGGTCGCTTCGGGTTATGCAAGAAGATTGTTGGACTTCGCGGAGCGAGAAGCCAGAAAGCCACGCGCGCGTTGCTTTGCTTCAGTGGGAGGTTGACAGCAGCTATTTGCACCCTGCGTACGATTTTTGCGATGCGGCAAAAACTGGATTTGACGCCTCGAATCCTGGGATGTGGACTCATTCTCAACTTGGGCCGAGCTGCTCGGAGGGACGTCGCAGAGCCATACTAAAGAGTGCATTACAGGCGTGTCATCGCTTCAAAGTCGAGATCTTATTGCTTCCGGAATATTCTGTGCGTCCCGAAACAGTTGAATGGCTCATCTCCGAACTTCCTATCCTATCTCCCGAGACGTCTGTTTGGGCAGGCACATATAGATTGCCGCCTGGCATGTCGAAACCATCCGTTTGTGCCGATTGGAGCGCGGTGCATGAATTGGTCTTACCCGGTAACTCTAGCCGGATGTCTCGAGCCAAGAAATACTCCTCCGTGGCAGCTAATGAGATATTTCGCCCTGGACCTAATACTTTGCTACCTCTCTTCGCGGAACAGGTCATCGGTGATGTTCGTTCCTACACCTTCGAACTCATCTGCTCTGAAGTGTTCTTGGTAAGCTGCCCAGCTAACCTTCGGCCGCTCGCGCGAGCTCGGCGAGAACTGCTTCGAAAATTCGGTGCAAGGCTGGGAACAAAAGACCTCGAGGCTACAATCAGGGATGAAATAGTGTCAGATATAATGGAATTTGCACGACTCACGGGCCTAAGCGAAGGATCTACACTGCGCCGAACAATACTTCTCGTGCCCGCCATGACGAGGCGCACGGCTGATTACACTGTCCTAGGTCAAGCGGCTTTCTTGTCATCTGGACTTACAACAGTCTTCTGCAATGCTGTCCACTCCTACGGTAGTGGAGAGAGTTGTTTTATCGGACATAACTGTTGGAGACAACCCTCAAACGACGTTGGGTATCCGGGGTTAGAGCCTTATCACGGTGTGCTTCCTGGAATCTTTTGTCTGAACCAAGGTCAA
>Ga0070700_100001213_pt1 | contig 12780 bp, 10 predicted proteins | sample KBSK5101metaG_FD_65456 | JGI IMG/M metagenome (GOLD analysis project Ga0070700, IMG submission 65456) | Corn, switchgrass and miscanthus rhizosphere microbial communities from Kellogg Biological Station, Michigan, USA - KBS K5-10-1 metaG | ecosystem: Host-associated > Plants > Roots >...
ATTGCGGATTGCGGATTCAATCCGCCAATCAATCCGCAATCCGCATTCCGCGATCCGCAATGTCATCGTCAGATGTGGGCCGTCAGAGGTTCCTGCACGGGCCGGCCGGCGTCGAGCGCGGCCAGCAGTGAGGGCACCAGCACCGGCGCCCGCTTGAAGACATCGTCGCCGACCGCGTTGGCGAGCGCGTTGAGCACGGCGCAGCAGCCGGCGGCGACCGGCGGCTCGCCGATGCCGCGTGCGCCGACCGGCGTTTCCGGATCGGCGATGTTCAGCGCATCCCAGGCCATCTTCTGGGGCGCGTCGAGAATGGTCGGCGGCTTGTTCTGGTAGAAGCGCTTCGCCACGGGCAGGCCGTAGTGCTGGTCGTACACCCAGTGCTGGCCGATCGCGTGGGCGATGCCGAGCATCGACCGGCCGAGCACCTGTCCGCCGAGCGAGTGCGGATGGATGACCGTGCCGACGTCGGCGACCGCGAGGTAGTCGAGGATGTGGAACTTGCCGGTTTCGAGGTCGACTTCGACCTCGGCGAAGCCGGCGACGAAGGAGTGCGTGACGCCGTCGCGTTTGTAGGAGTCGCGCGCCACGCCCATCAAGCCCTGCCCGGCGAGCGCGGCTGCCGACGCTTTCGTGACCGCGTTGATGTCGCTGGGCACCTCGTGGCCGTCGTACTTGCCGCCGAGCTCGATCGCTTTCTGCGCCGCCTGCGCCAGCGTCATGCTGCCGCCGGGGCCCGACACGCGCTCGTTCGCGACGGTGTACTGCTCCGGCCGTCCGCCGTGCACCTTGGACGCAATCTCCTGCAGCTTCTTGATCGCGTCGGTCGCGGCCGCATGCGCCGCGCGCGTGTGCGCGTGCGTCGTCTGGCTGCCGCCCGAGACGCAGCTCCACGGCAGGTTCTTGCCGGTGTGGCCCCAGGTGAGATCGACCTTCTCCCACGGGATGCCAACCATCTCGGCCGACACGCGGTGGCAGTCGCTCATCGACTCGGTGCCGAGATTGCCGATGCCCGACTGGATCGACATGCGGCCGTCAGGCTTGATCACGAACAGACCGTCGTAGCCGACCGAGCCGGCGACGAACGAGCTGGTCGCGACGCCGTAGCCGCGCACCTTCGAGCCCTGCCGCTTGCCGCCCTGCGCCTTGCGCTCGTCCCAGCGGAACAGCTCCTTGCCGCGATCGAGCGTCTCCTTGACGAAGGCGCTGGTCGCGTACGGGCGCTCGCCGCGCGGGTTCGCCGGCCCGAACTTCGCCTTGCCTTCCGGCGCGTTGACCCGGTGGATCGCCACTTCGTCCACTCCGAGCTTGCGCGCCGCCTTCGCGAGGATCGGCTCCATCACCACGATGCCCTGCATGCCGCCGGGCTGGCTCTGCGCGCGCCGCGGCGGCGTGTTGGTGAGCACCGAGACGCCGCGCCATCGCATCGCCGGCGGCTGGTAGAGCAGCGAGACGGTGCGGCCGGTCATGCCGGTATCGCCCTGCGCCTCGTACGGGCCGTTCTCGTTGACCACGAACATGTCGAGCGCGGTAATCCGCCCGTCTTTCGCGAACCCGACCTTCATCCGGCCGAACACCGACGGCCGCGCGCCGCCGATGTAGTGCTCGGTCTCGCGATCGATCCGCATCATCACGGGCGCGTTCAGCTTCTTCGACAGCAGCGCCGGAACCATCGAGCTGATCGTGCCGGTCGCCTTGCTGCCGAACCCGCCGCCCGTGTACATGCTGACGACCACGACGTCCTTCGGGTCGAGCTTCATCCATCGCGACACGGAGCCGACGGTTTGCACGACGCTCTGAGTCGAGCAATGGATGTAGAGCTTCCCGTTCTGCCAGTACGCCATCGAGGTGCGCGGTTCGAGCGTCTGGTGGCTGGTATTGGGCGTGAGGAATGTTTCGTCGAGCACCAGCGCCGCGTTCTTGAAGCCGGCGTCGAGGTCACCGTACGTCCATTCGTCCGGCGTCTTGCCCATCGGCAGACGCCCCTGCTCGTAGTCGGCGAACTCGGCGTCGGTCCACTTCAGCTCTTCGATCGCCGCCGGTGATGGCGGCTGCCCCGCGGCGGGCGGCTTCGGCCGGCCCCAGATGTTGCCTTCGAGCCGCGCGTTCGGGCCGCCTGCCCGCAGGCTGACCAGCGGATCGACGACGAAGGGAAGGTGTTCCCACTCGATGTCGATCAGCTCGATTGCCTCGGCGGCGGTGAGCTCGTCGACCGCGGCGACGGCGAGCACCGGTTCGCCCTGGTACACCGGTTCGTTGGTCAGCGCCTTCTCGCCTTTGGTGTTCGCGGGGATGCGCTGCCCGAGGTCGGTGACGATGTCCGCCGGCGCCGGCAGTTCGTCGGCGGTGAGGATGCCCTTCACGCCCGGCAGCGCCAGCGCCCGGCTGGTGTCGATGCTCTTCACGCGGCCATGCGGCAGCGGGCTGAGGAGCAGCTTGACGAACAGCATGCCGTCGACGCGGAAGTCTTCGGCGTACTTCGCCTGGCCGGTCACCTTGGCGACCATGTCGGGCGTGACGTAGTTCTGGCCGACGAGTTTGTTCGCCATGATGTCAGCCTCGCTGCAACTCGGCGCCGCGCATCAGCGCCGTGAGAATCTTGTCGTAGTCCTGGCAGCGGCACAGATTGCCCGAGACGCCGTGCGCCAGTTCCGCGCGCGTCGGGCTCGGGTTGGTCTTGAGGAACCCGGTGGCCGCCATCACGAAGCCCGGCATGCAGAACGCGCACTGGAAGCCCTGCTCGTCGACGACGCCCTGCTGGACGGCGCTCAGCTTGCCGGTGGCGGGATCGGCGAGCCCCTCGATGGTGACGACCTTCTTGCCGCGCGCGCGGTGCGTGAGCACCGAGCACGAATAGTGCGGCACGTCGTCGATGAGGACGGTGCAGGCGCCGCACTCGGCGCGATCGCACCCCAGCTTGGTGCCGGTCAGCCCCAGCTTGTAGCGGAGCGTCATCGCCAGCGTCTCCTGCGGCATCACGTCGACGCGGCGGTCCTGGCCGTTCACGTTGAGCGTGATCAACCGCTCGACGGTGCCGGCGGCCGAAGGCTGGCCGTGGAGCGCGGTCGATCGGAAGAGGTAGGCCGAAGACGACGCAACGGCGCCGGCGGCGACGACCCCTTTGATGAAATTGCGCCTGGAGAAATTCTGAGCCGTGTCTTCGGTCATCATCTCGACTCCTCTATGACCGACGCGTTGAGGGACCGGAACATGTCGGCGTTCAGCAGTTGCTAAGGATACCCGACCGCTTCCTCCACCGTAAACGACCAATTCAGCGCGTTCGACTCGACAACCACGTAAAAAACATGGGGATCCTGCTGGACGTAGCCGGTGCCGCTCCCGGCGCCCGCCTGGTCGACCACACCCTGGAGCAGGCGGCCGCTGATGGCGCTGTGGGCGTTCAGCCGGAATACCGCCGGGCCGGGAGGCGCCGCGGGCCCGGGCAGCCGCGCTTCCCACCGCACGCGCAGCGCGCCGGTTTCGCTGGTGAACGATTCGGTCTGCAGGCTGCCGTGCCCCGACCAGGCGCCGAGTTTGCGCCAGACGACGCCGCGCGCGGCGGCTGCCTGAGGCTGAGGGTTGGCGCGCTCGCAGGCTGCGGCCGCGAGCACGGTGGCGACGAGCCCGGCCGCAACCATCCGCAGCCGCGTGCGTGGGATCACGTCGTCAGTGTACTTCGGCAGGGAAGCGTGAGGGAGATGGCGGGTCAGCGAGACGCGGCGGTCTCAACGCCGCATCTTGGCGCTGAGAAAATCGAGCTCCGCCTGCAGCGCCACCGTGCGTTTCATCACCACCTCGAGGAGCGTACTCATCTCCTTGCAGCAGATCTCGAGACGCCCGAGTCGCTGCTCCAGTTCGACAGACTTGGGAGCAGCCGGCAGCTCGTTCGCTATGCCCGCTCTGAGTGGGATTGTGGCGCGGCGACGCGATGACAACGGGCGACAATCGTAACCAAATCAGCGCAGCTTGTCACTAGCATCAATGGCTGTGCTGGCGCCGCAAAAGAGCTCAGCGTTCTTCGATGCGGACGATCGACGCGCCCCACGGACAGAAGCGCCCGCCGCCGAACCCGGTGCCTTGCCGTTCGACGTCGGAGGGGCGGCCGTCGCAGAGTTCGATCGTGACCGCGGCGAACTCGACATCCTCGAGATGCCAGGTCCATCCCGTGTTCACCTGGGAGCCGGCAACGATGCGGCCGTTGGGAATTTTCGCGGGGCCGCCGCGTTCGGCCGCGCGCGCCGCGGAGACTTGCGCTTCGCTCGTCAGCGACACGCGGAACGTCTCGCTCGCCACAGCAAACGTCACCACTGCGCTCGATGATGGCGCGGTTGCGGAGCGGCCGCAGCCGCTGGCTGCGACCGTCGCCGCGAGCACGATTGCCTCGGGGAGAACTCTCATCGCCGACAACAGTCTGACGCGGGCGAGCCCGGATGGGTTTCTCGCGCGATCACGGACCGTGCAAAGCGGCAGGTAGAACGCAAAGCCCGCGAAGCCCGCAAAGCTTCCTGCGGACGACGGTCAACGCAGAACCCGCGGAACTCGCAGAGCGAAGACCGCCAGCGCCCGATGGGACGACGGTCAACGCAGAACCCGCGGAGCTCGCAGAAGGTCGGCCCGCGCGCGACGGCCCGCGAAGCGGGCCGACGAAACGAAAAGCGTCTCACCAAACGCAAGCCGGCAGTGTCATGCGGCTTGTGTTTGTGAGACGCTTTCCATCTGGCAAGCGGCCGGCAACGCCGGCCGCTGTCGCGCGCCGGATGCCGTTGCGAAGAGCTTAGCGGGCTTAGCGGGCTTTGCGTTCTTTAGTCGCGATCGCAGCGTGACAATGAACCGAGCGATGGTACCGTTCTGCGGGCTCCGCGTGTTCTGCGTTCCTCGTCGTGGACAGCGAAAGGCGCCGATATGAATCCACCATGACCGTCCACGACGCGAACCCGCCCGGCGACGTCCGCATGCGCGGCTTCCTGCGGCGGCATACGGTCGACGATGCGCTGGCGTGGCTCGATGCGCACCTGCCGGCGCGCCGCGACGAGAGCGTGCCGCTGACACGCGCCGCCGGCCGCGTCGTCAGCGCCGACATCGTCAGCGACGTCGACGTGCCAGGCTTCGACCGCGCCACCATGGACGGCTACGCCGTCGTCGCCGACAGCACGTCGGGCGCCGCACCCTACAACCGGCTGCCGTTGACCGTCGTCGGCGAGGCGCTCCCGGCGCAACCGTTTGCGGGCGCGGTCGCGGCGGGCGCTGCGGTTCGCATCATGACCGGCGCGCCGATGCCGGCCGGCGCCGACGCCGTGCTGCCCGCTGAATGGGCCGACGCGAGCGCTGCAGCCGACGATCGCCTGGTCGCGGCGGTTGCTCCGGTGACGCCGGGAAAACATGTCGGCCGCGCCGGCGAAGACGTTCGTCGGGGCGCGGTGCTCGTCGCGGCGGGCCGCGCGCTGCGGCCGCAGGATCTCGGGCTGCTCAGTTCGGCCGGCGTCAGCGAGCTCCGCGTCTGGCGGCGGCCGCGCGTCCGCCTCGTCGTCACCGGCAACGAGCTGATGCCGGCGGGCTCGAAGCCGTCCGCGCATCGCCTCGCCGATGCGAACGGCCCGATGCTCGCCGCGCTCGTGGAGCGCGATGGCGGCGTCGCCGACTTTCCCGGCCTCGTGCCCGACGACCCCGCGGCGATCGGCGTTGCGCTGCATGCCAGCGCCGATGTCGTGATCGTGTCCGGTGGATCGAGCGTTGGCGTCGAGGATCACGCGCCGGCGCTGGTGGCGCGCGACGGCGAGCTCGCCGTGCACGGTGTCGCGATGCGTCCGAGCAGCCCGACCGGTCTCGGGCGCATCGGCGATCGCCTCGTCTTTCTCCTGCCCGGCAACCCGGTCTCGTGCCTGTGCGGCTACGACTTCTTTGCCGGCCGGGCGATTCGCGCGCTCGGCGGCCGGCCGACGGCGTGGCCGTACCAATCGATTGAGGCGCGGCTCGCGCGCAAGATCAGCTCGCCGATCGGCCGTCTCGACTACGCGCGCGTGCGGCTGGTGGATGGCGCCGTCGAGCCGCTCGCCGTCGGCGGCGCGTCCATCCTGTCGTCGACCACCCGGGCCGACGGCTTCGTCATCATCCCTGCCGACAGCGAAGGCTTCGCCGCCGGAGCCGAGGTGAAGATCTGGCTGTATGGGTGAGCAGGAGCAGTTCCTCCACGTCCTCGATCGCGACGAAGCGGCGCGGCGCTTCCGCGCCGCGATCGATCTGACGCCGCGCGGCGTGGAACGCGTCGCGCTCGACGCCGCGCTCGAGCGCGTGCTCGCCGCCGACGTGCGATCACCCGTCGATGTGCCGTCGTTCGATCGCGCGAACGTCGACGGCTTCGCCGTCGTCGCGGAGGACACGTTCGGCGCGTCGGAAGAGGCGCCGCGCACGCTGCGTCTCTGCGACGAGGCGATTCATACCGGCGTCGTGCCGGGATCGATCGTCCGCCGGGGAACCGCGGTGGCGATTGCCACCGGCGGCATGGTGCCGCGCGGCGCAGACGCGGTCGTCATGGTGGAGCACGCCGATGCGCGGGGACGCGAGCTGCGCATCGCGCGGGCGGTCGCGCCGGGACACGGCGTGGCGTTTGCCGGCACCGACATCACCGCCGGCGAAACGGTCGTTCGCGCCGGCCACGTCCTGACCAGCCGCGACACCGGTGTGCTGGCCGCGATCGGCGTCGCCGACGTCGACGTCTGGCGCAAGCCGATCGTCGCGATCATCTCCACCGGCGACGAGATCATCGCGCCGGGCGAACCGATGCAGCCGGGCAGGGTGTACGACTCGAACGCCCAGATTCTCGCCGACGCCGTACGCGAGGCGGGCGGCGAGCCGCGCCGTTTCGGCGTCGCCCCGGACGCTGCGGCGGCGGTGCGCGAGAAGATGACGCAGGCGCTCGCGTGCGCCGACGTCGTGCTGCTGTCGGGTGGGACCAGCAAGGGCGAGGGCGATCTCTCGTATCGCGTCGTCGCCGAGCTCGACGATCCGGGCATCGTCGCGCACGGCGTGGCGCTGAAGCCGGGCAAACCGATCTGCCTTGCCGCCTCGCGCGGCAAGCCGGTCGTCGTCCTGCCCGGCTTTCCGACGTCGGCGATCTTCACGTTCCACGAGTTCGTCGCGCCGGTCGTGCGCAGCCTGGCCGGCCGCGCGGAGCCGCAGCGCTCGCATGTGCGCGCGCGGCTGGCGGTGAAGGTCAACAGCGAGATCGGACGCACCGAGTATCTGCTCGTCGGGCTGGTCGAGGCGCCGGGCGAACGCGGCGACGCGGCGCTGGCCGCGTATCCGATGGGACAGGGCTCGGGCAGCGTCACCACGTTCAGCCGCGCCGACGGCTTCACCACCATCCCGCGGCACGACGAGATTGTCGAAGCCGGCACGATCGTCGACGTGCAGCTGCTCGGCCGCGAGTTGCAGCTCGCGGATCTGGTGGTCATCGGCAGCCACTGCATCGGCCTCGACTACCTGCTCGGCGAGCTGCAGCGGCGCGGCGTCCGCTCGAAGTTCCTGGCGGTGGGCAGCAGCTCGGGGCTCGATGCCGCCGCCCGCGGCGAGTGCGATCTCGCCGGCATCCATCTCCTCGATCCGAAGAGCGACGAGTACAACCGTCCGTTCCTCTCGCCGGCGCTGACCCTGATCGAAGGCTACGGCCGCGCGCAGGGTGTGGTCTTCCGCCCCGGCGACGCGCGGTTCGAGGGACGATCGGCGCACGAGGCGATCGCCGCGGTGCGGCACGACCTGGGCACGGTGATGGTCAACCGCAATCCGGGCAGCGGCACCCGCGCGCTCGTGGATCGGCTGCTCGACGGCGCGCGGCCGCCGGGGTACGCGGTGCAGCCGCGCAACCACCACGCGGTCGCGGCTGCTGTCGCGCAGGGGCGCGCCGACTGGGGCGTCACGCTCGATACCATCGCCAGGAATGCCGGCCTTGGCTTCCTGCCTCTGCGCGAGGAGCGCTACGACTTCGTGGTGCCGGCCGCGCGCGCCGAACGCGCCAGCGTCGTCGCATTCACACGGCTGCTGCAGGAGCCGTCGACGCGCGCCGCGCTGGCGCGATTGGGGATGAGGGTGTGAGGTGACCGCGGGCGGCATCGTCCTGTGCGGCGGGAAATCGACACGCATGGGATTTCCCAAGGCGCTGCTGCCGTTCGGCGACGAGACCATGCTGCAGCGCGTCGTGCGGCTGCTGGGCACGGTCGTCTCTCCGGTGGTTGTCGTCGCCGCGCCGGGCCAGCAGGTGCCGGCGCTGCCGGCCGGCGTCAGCGTCGTGCGCGACGAGCGCGAGGGGCGCGGACCGCTCGAGGCGCTGCGGGTGGGACTGAACGCGCTGCCGGTCGACGTCGACGCCGCCTACGTCACCAGCTGCGACGTGCCACTGCTCGTGCCGGCCTTTGCGCAGCGGATGATCGAGCTCGCCGCCGATCACGACATCGCCGTCATCGAGATCGACGGCTTCACCCATCCGCTGTCGGCGGTGTATCGAAGGAGCACGCTGCCCCAGGTCGAGGCGCTGCTGGCGGAGGATCGATTGCGGCCGGCCTTTCTGTTCGATCGCGTGAAGACGCGGCGCGTGCGCGCGGAGGAGATGGCGGCGGTCGATCCGCAGCTGCTGACGCTGCGCAATCTCAACACGCGCGAGGATTACGAGCAGGCGCTGCGCGGGCAGCCCTGAAGGGCTGCGCTACGTCGTCACCGGCGTCGTCACGGGCCGCCCTAAAAGCGCTGCGCTACGTCGTCACGCGCCTCGTTGGCGGTGATATTCGGTGACCAGCGTGGCGAGCTGCTCGCGCGTGAGCCTGGCGGCCGGATCGTTCGGCAGCGCGGTGTCGAGGAAGCGATCGGGCAGCGTGTCCTCATCGGGCGTCCAGCCGGCGAGCAGGTTGAACTCCCGCTTTGCGCCGACAACCCGCCGCGCGGTTGCGCGCAGCTCGCCGGCGGTTACGTCCCACCCGGTCACCAGCTGCAGCATGGTCGCCGCCTCGGCGTAGAAATCGTCGAACACGCCCCGCAGGAACTTGCAGAGGATCAACGAGTCCATGATCGCGGCCTTGTCCTCGCTCTCGATCGCGTGGCGGACCGCGTCGAGCGTCGCGTGCCGGCGATCGACCTTGTCGGAGAAGTCGACCTCGTAGGCGCCGCTGCGGTTGTGGTCGGCGCCGCGCGCGCCGACCGCGAAGCCGAGCGCCATCGTCTGCAGGGCTCTTGGCTCGTAGCCCGGGATCTCCAGGCCCTTCACCTGCGGCGCGAACGCCAGGCTGTCGTGCCCGATGACGGCCGCCGCGCGCCGGCTGCCTTCGGCGAGCAGATCGCCGACGCCGTCACGGCTGCCAATCGATTCGATCGCGCGCAGGAGCGCGTCGCCGCTCCCGAAGGTCAGCCACGGCGCGTCGAGCCAGCCGCGCTCGACGCACTCCATCGCGAACGCAATCGTGCCGCCGGCGCTGATCGTGTCGAGCCCGAGCTCGTCGCAGCGCTGCGCCGCGCGCAGCACGGCGTCGGGATCGCCGACGCCGCAGAGCGGCCCGAGCGCGAACAGGCTTTCGTACTCGAGCCGGACCCCGCCGCCGTCGCCGGTGGCGTAGATGTGCTCGCAGCCGATCGTGCATGCCGCGCAGCTGGCGCGCGTCCGCGCGCGGGTCGCGCGGATGGATTCGGGCGCGATGTCGCCGGCCGCGTCGAATGTTCCGCTCTGGAAGTTACGCGTCGGCAGGACGCCGAGACGATTGAACGTCAGGAGATTGGCGGCCGTGCCGAGCTCCCGGTACTTCGCCGTCGCCGGCCCGAACGATCGCGCCGACAGCTCGCGGCTGTATTCGGCGAGGCGCGCAGCGTCCGCCCACTCGGCCCGCGCGGTCCCGCGAACGGCGATCGCCTTGATGTTCTTGCTGCCCAGCACGGCGCCGCTGCCGCCGCGGCCGGCGTGACGGCCGTCGTGCGAGATCGTCGCGTAGCGGACGCCGCGCTCGCCGGCGGGGCCGATCGACGCGATCCGATAGCCGGCGCCCAGCCGTGCCGCCAGCGCCGCCTCGGTGTCGCGGCAGCTCGCGCCGCGCAGGTCCTCCGCCGCCTCGAGCCGTACCTCTCCATCGTCGACGACGAGCACCGACAGCGCAGGCGCGCGCCCGACGATGACGAGCGCGTCGGCGCCGCAGCGCTTGCCGGCGATGGCGAAGCCGCTGCCGGCGAGCGCATCGTTGATGCGGTCGGTCAGCGGGCTCTTGCTGACGACGGCGAACTTGGCGGAGGTGGTGAGAGGGCTGCCGACGAGCGGGCTGAACGCGAAGATCAGCGGCGCCCCTGGCGCCAGCGGATCGCCGCCGGGATCGCCCTCATCGAGCAGCAGGCGGACGCCGAGGCCGCTGCCGCCGATGAACTGCCGCAGCGTCGCGTCGGCAAGCGGCATCCACCCGGCGCGCCCGTCCGAGACATCGATTCGCAGGTAGCGGCCGTGATACCCACTCTGCATCAGTGCACTTGTCTCAGTAGCCAGTAGCCAGTAGCCAGTGGCAGTCGCCAGTAGCCAGTAGCCAGTGGCAGTCGGCAGTAGCCAGTGGCCAGTAGCCGGTCGCCAGTAGTGAATTGCCGGTCGTCAGTGGCCAGCCGTTGGTAGCCAATCGCGACTGCCACTGGCCACTGGCGACTGGTTCCTCGTTTCTGTTTAGCCGCCGGCGTCAGCGGACAGAATGAGCACGCAGTCGTCGTCTCGCAGCGCGGTGCGCGGATCGGTGACGAAGCGATCGCCGTTGACGTTGGCGGCAAACGAGGGATGCAGCCGGCCGCCGCGGACGAGGTCGCCGAATGCCGGAAAGCGCGACGCGAGCGCGTCGAGCAATTGGCCGAGCGTGTCGGCGTCGACGTCGATCTCGGCGACGCCCGCCCGCTCGCGTGGAAGACCGAGGAACTCGACCCGCATCGTGCCCGATTCGAAATGTTAGCATGGCGCTCTCAGGTCGATGGCGCAGGCCCAACCACCGAACACGCGCACTCGCAAGCGCGCAGCGCCGAAAGGGCGCCGCGTCGATCCGGCGGCGCTAGCCGACGTGGTCGCGCTGCTCGGCGATCGACCGCGCCGCCGCGACCTGCTGATCGAACACCTGCATCTCATCCAGGATCGATACGGCTATCTCTCGGCGGCGCACCTGGCGGCGCTGGCGGCCGAGATGCGGATGGCGATGGCGGAAGTGTTCGAGGTCGCGACCTTCTACCATCACTTCGACGTCGTCAAGGAAGGCGAGACGCCGCCGCCGGCCATCACCGTGCGCGTCTGCGAATCGATTGCGTGCGAGCTGGCCGGTTCGCACGCGCTCGTCGAGCGCCTGCGGACGCAGTACGGCGACCGCGTCCGCGTCGTGCCGGCGCCCTGCGTCGGCCGCTGCGACACGGCGCCGGTCGCGGTCGTCGGGCAGAACCCGGTGCCGCACGCGGACGCGGCGAAGATCGAAACGCTCGTGGCCTCGCGCGCGCTCACGCATCCGGCGCGAAATGGCGGCGCCGCGCATCCTGATCTCGACCTCGTCACGCCAGGCCACATCGATTACGACGCCTATCGCGCCGCCGGCGGCTACCAGCTGGCGAAAGCCTGCGCCGCGGGCGAGCGGCCGCGCGAGGCGATTATCGCGGCGATGGAGGATTCCGGCCTGCGAGGTCTCGGCGGGGCCGGGTTCCCGGTCGGACGGAAATGGAAAATCGTCGCCGCGGAGCCCGAGCCGAGGTTGATGGCCATCAACATCGACGAGGGCGAGCCGGGGACGTTCAAGGATCGCTACTACCTCGAGCGCGATCCGCATCGCTTTCTCGAGGGCGCGCTGGTGGCGGCCTCGGCAGTCGGCATCGCCGCCATCTACATCTACCTGCGCGACGAGTATCACGGCTGCCGCGCGATTCTGGAGCGCGAGATCGCGGCGCTCACCGCCGATCCGCCGTTCGCCATCCCGCCGATCCACCTGCGTCGCGGCGCCGGCGCCTACATCTGCGGCGAGGAGTCGGCGATGGTCGAGTCGATCGAAGGGAAGCGCGGCGAGCCGCGGCTGCGCCCGCCCTATCTCGCGCAGGTCGGCCTCTTCAACCGGCCGACGCTCGAGCACAACATGGAATCGCTGCACTGGGTCCGCGACATCGTCGAGAAAGGGCCGGCGTGGTTCAGCGGCCACGGCCGGCACGGACGAAAAGGGCTGCGCTCGTTCTCGGTCAGCGGCCGCGTCAGCAAACCCGGCATGCATGTGGCGCCGGCCGGGATCACCGTCAACGAGCTGATCGAGGAATACTGCGGCGGCATGCTCGAGGGGCATCGCTTCCGCGCCTACCTGCCGGGCGGCGCGTCGGGCGGCATCCTGCCGGCGTCGATGGGTGACATCCCGCTCGACTTCGACACGCTCAACCAGTACGGCTGCTTCATCGGGTCGGCGGCCATCGTCGTGCTGTCGGATCAGGATCGGGTGCCCGACGCGGCGCGCAACCTGATGAAGTTCTTCTCCGAGGAGTCGTGCGGACAGTGCACGCCGTGCCGTGTCGGTACGGTCAAGGCGCTCGCGTTGATGCGTCACGCGGTCTGGGACGAGGGGCTCCTGAAGGAGCTGTCGCAGACGATGGTCGATGCCTCGATCTGCGGGCTCGGGCAGGCGGCGCCCAACCCGGTGCTGTCGGTGCTCAAATTTTTTCCGGAGACGGTGAAGTAGGGGAGCGGTGGCTGTCGAACCTTCGACCCGTCGTGCGGACGCGGCCGCGGCGCCGATCGCGTTCACGCTGAACGGCCGCGCCGTCACCGGCCGC
>Ga0070700_100001224_pt1 | contig 12742 bp, 10 predicted proteins | sample KBSK5101metaG_FD_65456 | JGI IMG/M metagenome (GOLD analysis project Ga0070700, IMG submission 65456) | Corn, switchgrass and miscanthus rhizosphere microbial communities from Kellogg Biological Station, Michigan, USA - KBS K5-10-1 metaG | ecosystem: Host-associated > Plants > Roots >...
TAACGTGGTCAACAGCCACACAAAGAACATTCAGCCTATGACCTATCTACTCCAGTTTTTCCCTGTGGCAGGGTTAACTGAAGTTTACCGCCGCACTTCCTCATCATGCCGTCTCCTTAGGTACATTCGAAATACAACGAACGCTGCTCCACTCAGTCCCAAGCTAATGACGACGAACATGCCTCCAAGTATCAAGCCCATCTCACGGTTATGTGCTAACTCAATAGGGTTCTTTGAAATGTAGTCCGGTGTGATGTTGAACAGACCGGCAAGAAACAAACTGATCAACGCTGCTGCAATGAGAACAAAAAACACCACTTTGGGAAGCCTGTCGTCTGGTAGTGGTGGAGGATCAGGTGGAGGGACGATTGCCGCCTTCCGAGGAGTCAGGGGGGTTCGAATATGTTCGGACAGGGCACTGCTCAACGGCCGTTCATAAGCGGATTGGTGCATTGAGTATCTATCAAGCGTCTGTCTCTTACGCACCACTTCTTGTAAGCCTGCGGGCAGTTCGACATTGTCCCAATAGACACCTATAAAAGGTTTGTTTTCACTTAAAGCTTGCTTTATCTCCTCACAGACGTGCTGGGAGACTACGGAGTCTTCGGTAATGAACACCATGAAACAAGCACACGCTGTAATGGCCTTGCGTATTTCCTCATCCCAGAAGCGGGCAGGTTCAAGGTCTTCCTGGTCGTACCATACCTGGTAACCATGACTCTTGAGGCGTTCGATCTCCGCGTGAACAAAGTGGACATCTTTGTTCGCATAACTCACGAAAATAAAAGGACCGTCCGGCAGTGACATTCGGCGGATGCTGGAGATACCAGGATTTATTACACGCTATCGGTATCTATGACGGAGAGGCACAGGTATTACACGATTTTTATTCTGGAAGTGGTTAGCCAGGTAATGTTTCTGCCTTTGTGTCATATAAAGAGGAACCCTGACTTGCTCTGAGCCTGCTGCAATGCTCACTTCGTCTCCTCCTGAAGTTTTCATTTCATACTCGTACAAAGATGAAGAACTGTTTAAGCAGCTTGAGAAGTACCTGAGTGTCCTGGCGCGGAACGGGAAAATCAGAACGTGGCATGGTCGAGAGATTCCGCCTGGAGACGAGTGGCAGGAAGTAATTGATGAACACATCAAATCAGCCGACTTGGTTCTGTTGCTGGTAAGTGTGGACTTTCTGGTGTCGGAATATTGCTTTAGCGTTGAGTTCGAAGGAGCGTTGAAGCGGCACGCTATCGGAGCAACGCGCATCATTCCAATAATCCTGCATTGCTGTCCGTGGCAGGACACACCAATATGCAGGTTTCAAGTTTTACCAAGGGACGGCGAGCCGATTGCGAGCTCGAAGGATACTGCTAAGGCGTTTTTGAATGTTACTAATGAGATACGAAAACTCATCGAGAGCGACAGCGCTCGCAATCACTTCAAGCTAATCACAATCACACTTCAAGCGTCACAAAATGACTTTAGCGTAGAAGATTTTAGAGTCAGTCTTCACGATGATGTGGGAGTGAGCCCTGACCGCATTGAGATCTCAGTTCCCAGTGGTAGCAATAAAGTCATAATCGAAGGAGATGACCAGGAACTACAGCGTATTGTAAATGCACTGAGGGATCCACCATTTCGCCGGCAGTTGACCAGCGGCGTTGATCTTAGGTCCATTACTTACATTCAAGACGACTACGTGCGTTTCATCCCTCTTGGGCCTGAAGTATCGATAGGACCACCCGAGCCGGGCCACTGGCTGCTCAGCCTTCCTAAGTCAGCAATACGCTCCGTTCCTGCTCTCAAATATACGTTGCTACTTGTGGCAATTGCTCTCGGTGTGATCATAGTTACAGTCTTCTTTAATTTGGGGTCTCAACCCCAGGAAGTCTATATTCCTTCCCCTACGCCAACTCCTTCAGCAACTTCACTGCCGACTCCCACGGCACCGCCTTCACCCAGTCCGACAATACCAACTGGGGTTCAGATAACCATAACCGAAATTCCTGCTTATGACGCTGTCGGTGGTCGTAACTCGAAGGGACATATCGCCGGCAAAGTATCGGGACTAAAGACCAAAAATTATTACGTTGTGATCTACGCCTTTACGCTTGGGTGGTGGTATGTGCAACCCACTACAGCCAATCCGAAAACTGAGATCAAGCCGGACGGCAGTTGGGAAGCTGATATTCAACTTGGAAGCAGATATGTCGCTCTCGTGGTCCCGCCGGATTACAACCCTCAGTCCCCGATAACCAGCCCGCCAACTGACTTGAAAGGAATCGTGGCAGCGACGGACGTCGCGGAAAGCGATAGCTCACCAACAAAATAGGAGAAGCCAAAATGAAATACAAAATTCTTACGAGAGTAATCACAAGCAAGCGCAGCATCGTGTGCGTGATAGCGTTTCTTGCGTTATTAGTTGCGGCTCAGGGCAACTGCTCGAGTGGGGCGGATACGACCAAGCCAGGGATTCAGATTACTGAAGTACCACCCAAAGGTGCTGGGCCGGACAGAGTTGAACGGATAGCAGGTACAGTGAGTGGCGTTGACGGCAAAGAGTGCAAGGTGATCGTGTTCGCTCACACAGATACCTGGTATGTGCAACCCTACATTGAGGCGTCTAACACTGAAATCAAGGATTCCACTACCTGGCAGACCGACACGCACCTTGGTTCACAGTATGCGGCGTTGTTGGTAAAAAACTCTTACGGGCCGCCCACCACTACAGGAAGACTGCCGGACGTTGGAGGTCCAATTTTGGCGAGTGTCGTGGTGGATGCAAAACCGTGAAGCCATCAAATGAGACGCGAGAGCATGGCGTAAACGTAGTAAACAACCAGCATCGCTAAAAAGAAGAGCACGAACATGTAGAGAACTTGTATCAACTGCACCGGAGGCTTTGTCCATTTGACGCCGAGTTGCTCATAAACGGGTCTCAATGCGATCTTCAGCGAAGCTCCGAACAGGTTCCAGAAAGTTTGTCTAAACCATGTGATTTTGATTTTCCGAAAGTGCGGAGTTCCATCCGGCTCGAAGTAGAGTATGCCTCCGTGCTGGCCAGATGGCGACCACTTCGTTTTGTATTCGGGTAATTGACAGTGCAGCCATTCACTGGCTTTGTGGCGAAATCCTTCATATTTCACTATTTTCTCTGGGGGTATCAGGAATGCCAGCTGTTCGGGCCGCACTCCTTTGTTTTTAGTTGCTTCCTCCACTTCCCACCAGAAACTAGGAGAGTCGCCGACACGGATGATTACTAGTCGCGCCTTCGACATCTCTTCACGAGCTTTTTGCTTCCAGTGTTCTTGTGAGGCGTACAGGCGCGCGGCTCCAGGATCAGTGGGCTCATCATTGTTCGGTTCCGCAAAAGCAATGAATGGTCCAATGTCTAACAACACCAGTTTCATCTCTTGTTCTATAGACTTGAATCCTATGGCGCGCGCTATCGTCTTGTCATCGCTAAAAGAGCGCAGGTACAGGACAGGAGGACGCGTGTCGTTTCTGATTACATCGTCCGCACGCTGGATGATTAGTCTATGGCGAGCGCGGTACTTGTTGCTGAGCCGAGGCGTCAACGTTAGGGCCAGAACGATCAGTAACAAAGCAATTAAGGTGATGAGAAGCCCTGGGCTTTTACCATTAGCTAAAAGAATCATGAATGCAGAGATTCCCGAGACGACGCCCAGGGCCAGCAACGTGATAAGAAATAGTTCCCAAGTGAAGCCTGGGTCGGACGGCAACTGCTTTACAGATGCAGACCCTTTCCGTCTTTTGTCATCAGTACCAAGACGGAGCGGGTTGGTCTTTACGTTAGGCACCGTTGCGTTTGGTTACCCCTTTGAGCTTTAAGCTTGTCAGCTCTGCTTCTTCATCCTTGCCAAGCCCGGTTGGCTCCTACGTGGTCTCAGACGTGGGTAAACGATTAATGGCCTCGGTAAACCAATCAGCCGCCTGACTACATGGCCTCGCAACTTGTTTCTGACGCCCCGACGGAAATGCTCAGTTTCTTCCAACAATTGCCGAATCCTTAAATTGCACCTTGCTAGGTTGGCAAGGCGATGCTCTACCACTGAGCTACTCCCGCTTGAGCAGCGTCGATTCTAATGATTCAACCGGGGTTATCAAGCGAGGGAGTTGGCGGCCTTCTGGTCTATCCACAGATTACGCAGATCCCTTCATAGAATCTGTGTAATCTGTGGATACTAAGACTCTAAGCAACAAACGGTGCAACGTTCGTGGGGATAGCCCAGGAATATTGCACCGTTGTTTTAACCCTAAGTCTCACGCCGGTACCGACGCGCGACCGTCGAGTCTATGGACCGCAGTCTAAGCGCGAGCGTGATGCGCGTCAACTAAGTGACGAGAAATAAAACAGGTTTCACACAAAGACGCAAAGCAAGAAAGGAAAGCGGCACAAAGGTTGACAAGCGCAGGGAAGTCTAATAAGTTGCGGACGTTCAACTTCTTGAGCCATCCCACAAAATTTTGAATTCGTAGCGTTTGCGGAGGAGCCACCATGAGAGCCCACAACGGATTCCGTCTTGCTTTCGTAATCCTGCTTTTTGTCAGCACTGGTCTTGCCCAGGAGAGCTATAAAAAGCCACCGAAGGAAGTACTCGATGTTCTGAACGCGCCCGTCACGCCAAACGCTTCATTGAGCCCGGCGCGCGACAACATTCTCCTGCTGACCGGATTACGTTATCCGCCACTCGCCGACCTGTCGCAGCCGATGCTCCGGCTCGCCGGGCGCCGCATCAATCCCGCTTCAAACTCGCCGCACCGTTTTCAGTATTCAGTCGGCATGAGTTTGAAGCGAGTTGCCGATGGCTCTGAAGTAAAGATCGATGTTCCGCCCGGCGCGAAGATTACTGACGTGGAATGGAGCGACGACGGAAAGCAATTTGCCTTTTTGAATACGACTCCAAATCGAGTCGAGCTGTGGGTCGGCGACACTGCCACCGGAAAGATCCGCAACCTCAAAGCAATCACGATTAACTCAGTGCTCGGTAATCCTCTGACGTGGATGCCCGACAACCACACCCTGCTGGTCCAACTCGTGCCAACTGCGCGTGGCGCCGTGCCTGCCGAACCAGTCGTGCCAACTGAGCCGAACACGCAAGAGAGTTCCGGCCGTCCTGGACCAATTAGAACTTATGAAGACTTGCTGAAGAGCCCTTATGACGAGCGTCTGTTTGAGTATTACGCCACTTCGCGACTGGCACTCGTCGACTCCGCTACCGGAACCTCGAAAGCAATCGGTGATGCAGCGATCTTTCAGTCAGTAGACGCGTCGCCGGACGGTCATCACCTTCTGGTCACGCGGCTGCATAAACCGTTTTCATATCTATTTACTGATTTCTCATTTCCGAAAGACATCGAGGTGTGGGATACGAAAGGCAAACTCGTCTACAAAGTCGCGAGCCTGCCGCTGGCGGATCAAGTGCCGATCGACGGTGTGATCACCGGTCCACGCGCCGTTCGTTGGCGCCCCGATGAACCGGCAACGCTCGTTTGGGCCAAGGCTTTGGACGATGGCGATCCGAAGAAGAAGGTGGCCCATCGCGATAGTATTCTGATGCTCAAAGCGCCGTTCACGGGCCAACCGACGGAGTTGTTCAAAACAGAGAACCGTTTTGCCGGCATGCTCTGGGGCGAGCGCGATGGACTCGTCTTCATTACTGATTTTGAACGCGATAAACGTTGGGTACGCACGTTCATGCTTAACGCGAACAAGCCTGACGCTGCGGCGAAGCTCGTCTGGAGCAGGAATCAACAGGATCGCTACAACGATCCGGGCACACCGGTGTTGCGCACCGTCAACGGTCAGCGAGTGATGCTGCAAAACGGCGACTCGATTTATCTCAGCGGAAACGGCGCTTCAGCGGCAGGTGATCGTCCGTTCCTCGATCGTTTCAACTTGCAGACTTTGAAGTCGGAACGCATCTTCCGCAGCGATTCGAATAGTTACGAGAGTGTGGTAGCGCTGTTGAGTGATGACGCCAGCAAGTTCATCACGCGCCGCGAGTCGCCCACAGAAGCGCCGAATTATTACGTGCTCAGCACGACAGGTGTGGGGCCAAGCGCGCTTACGCAGTTTCCCGATCCGACACCGCAGTTGCGCGGCATCAAGAAGCAACTGGTCACTTACAAGCGTGCCGATGGCGTGCAGTGTTCGTTCACCCTCTACCTGCCGCCGAATTACAAAGAAGGCACGCGTCTGCCGACGGTTGTGTGGGCCTATCCGCTCGAGTTCAACGATGCGAGCACGGCCGGACAGATCACGGGTTCAACACAACGCGCGACTTCGATCACTGGTCCATCACACCTGTTTTTCCTGATGGAAGGTTACGCCGTACTCGATAACGCGACGATGCCGGTAGTCGGCACTCCGGAGACTGTCAACAACACTTACATCGAACAGATCGTGATGAGCGCAAAAGCCGCGATCGACAAGGCAACCGAGATGGGCGTCACCGATCCCGATCGCGTCGGTGTTGGCGGCCACAGTTATGGCGCGTTTATGACTGCGAACTTGTTGGCCCACAGCGATCTCTTCCGCGCCGGCATCGCGCGCAGTGGCGCTTACAATCGCACGCTCACGCCGTTTGGTTTTCAAAATGAGCGGCGCACGTTGTGGGAGGCGCCCGAGCTTTATCTCAAAGTCTCGCCGTTCATGGTTGCGAACAAGATCAACGAGCCGATGCTGATGATACATGGGGAGGCTGATGACAATACGGGAACATTCCCGATCCAGTCAGAGCGAATGTACCAGGCATTGAAGGGGGCCGGGGCGACAGTGCGGTTAGTGATGTTGCCGCACGAGGCGCATGGTTATGCGGGCCGCGAGAGTATCGAACACGTGCTTTACGAGATGATCACCTGGTTCGATAAATACGTGAAGCACGCGCCCGCGCGCTCGAAACAGACAGACACGCAGAATTAGCATCCAGAAAATAGAACCTGTTCTATTCTCGGGGTCTTTGTTAATCATAGAAATTTGTATTCCAGCGACGTTTGCGGAGTGATTCTTCGGTCCAGAAGTTTCGAAGTAATTCGATTTGTGGGGTTTCACTGAGCACGACGGTGACGACGTCATAGCGATGTGGTTCGTCTTCGATGTCGAGCATTTGCCGGTAGACGCGAGCTGCGCGCGTTATCTGGCGGCGTTTGCGTAGATCGACGTTAACCTGTGGCGGCGCGAACCAATCGGAAGCACGGGTTTTCACTTCGATAAAGCATAGTGTGTCACCGTCATAAGCTACGAGATCGATCTCAGCATTCACGACAGCCCCGCGAAGATTTCGGCCTACAGGTAGAGTGAAATTTGCGGCTACGAGTCGATAGCCGAGTTGATCGAGGTATGCGGCGGCGTAGTCTTCGCCGAGTTTGCCGAGTGAGGATGGCATTTTGTAAATCTCATTTAGCGTCGCGATCGTAGGCGACTTTGAGCCAGTGTTTCACCTCGTCGTCAATGTCGTCCCTTGAACTAATCGGGATGCGGTGAGTGATGCGATCTTTTTTGGCGAAGCCGCCGGTATCGATGAGACGTCCAGTGGGTTTCATGTCGCCGAGTGAGAAGCCCATATCGATTCGCGTTTGCGTTGTCGGTTTGATCTGCGCGAAGACGTGATTGCGATAGAGCGGCACAATGGTTTGGCACGGACATGCTTTTGCTTCTTTACCGATCTTGAGTCCGAGCTTTAACAGAGCATCGTAGAGCGGACGCAGTTTGGCTTTACCGCCAGAGAACATTTCTTCAACGTAGCGCTCCGCTGACTCCAAGTAAACATCAGGATCGCCATCAGCCCACCCTCTCTTCACGGCAGGATGAACGCTGTAGATCGATTTCATTTTGATCTCCTTCAAGCCGTGGGTTATCCGCGGCCAAAATCTGGAGTGGGCAAAAACTTCGGTGCGCGCCGAGCTTTGGTCGCCTGTTCGAAGGCGTAGGCGATCTTGATCAGCTTTGGTTCGCTAAACGCGCTGCCAAAGAACGAGATTCCCACGGGCAGTCCAAAGACGTAACCCGCAGGCACGGTGATGTGCGGATAGCCCGCTATCGCAGAAGCCGACGAATAACCGCCGGTAAAGTGATCGCCATTAGCCCAATCAGTCGGCCATGGTGGTCCACCGGTCGGCGCGATCAGTGCGTCGAGCCGGTTCTTCTTCATCATGAAGTCGATACCTTGTGCGCGCGTGAGGAGGTGGTTCTTGCGCAGCGCCTGCAAGTAGGGCTTGCTGGTTAACGGTCCTTTGGCTTCGGCTTTGATCATGATGTCCTGGCCAAAGTAGGGCATTTCACGATCGCGGTTCTTCTCGTTGAAAGCAATTACATCTTTGAGTGAACGAACCGGAGCCCCTGGCCCAAGTCCCGCGAGATAAGCGTTCAGGTCGGCTTTGAACTCGTACAACAGCACTTCAAATTCCGAATCGTCAAACTTCCCCTGCGTGGGAATGTCGGCCGGATCGACCAGGACAGCTCCGAGTCTCTTCATCTCCGCGAGCAAGTCGTTCATTAGCTTGTCAACGCGGTCACTGAAACCGAAATGCTTTCGCGCGACGCCGAGACGCATGCCTCGCAAACCGTCTTTGTCGAGAAACTGCGTGTAGTCAGCGACCGGGTGGCCGCGACTCGCATTTGTCGCTTCGTCGCGCGGATCGACACCGGTCAACGCGTTGAGAAGCAACGCAGCGTCACGCACAGTGCGCGTCATCGGCCCAGCAGTGTCCTGGCTGTGTGAAATCGGAATGATTCCGGAACGGCTGACGAGACCAATCGTCGGCTTGATTCCTACTAACGAATTTGCCGAAGAAGGACAGACTACAGAACCATCTGTTTCCGTTCCGATGCCAGCCGCGCAGAGGTTTGCCGCGACAGCGGCGCCCGATCCGGAACTCGATCCACACGGGTTGCGATCGAGCGCATAAGGATTACGCGTTTGTCCGCCACGCCCGCTCCAGCCGCTCGACGACTTATTCGAACGGAAGTTGGCCCACTCGCTCAGGTTCGTCTTGCCGAGAATTACCGCACCGGCTTCACGGAGCTTCTGAGCGACGAAAGCGTCGCGCGCCGGCCTGGCGCCGACAAGTGCTAACGAACCCGCGGTGGTCATCATTCGATCCTGTGTGTCGATGTTGTCTTTGATCAGGATCGGAATGCCGTGCAGCGGACTGCGCGGACCTTTTTCTTTGCGCTCGCGATCGAGGGCCGTCGCAATCTTCTCGGCATCGGGATTCATCTCGATGACTGAATAGAGCGCCGGACCTTTTTTATCGATCTCGGTGATGCGATCCGAATACTTCTCGACGAGCTCGCGCGAACTGTATTTACCGGATTGCAGTCCCTGCTGAAGATCGGCGATTGTGAGTTCGTCGAGTTCAAAGGCCGGTGGCGCCGTTGTTTCAACCGGCAGCGCCGAGACAGGGTTAGCGATGGCTGCGACCCAGGTCGCCGCGCTCGTTTGCAGAAATTGTCGACGTTTCATCAGGGCAGACTAACTTTGAATGAGTTGAAAAATCGATTGACGCTCACCGAATCGTCCTCGCCTTTAGGTGAGCCGATGACGATTTGATAAGGTCGGCGCCCGACCATGTACACCCGCGACTTGAAAGTTTGATCCTCAGTTTCAGCCGTAAACTCGATTGCCGAGTATCCATCGATCATCGTCGGGCGTGTAGTCACGAGTTTCGCTTTGATACCCTTAACGAAGTTGTCGCGATTCGCTTCGAGTTCGGCCTGACGATTGAAGTTGAAGCTCGGATCATAATCGACCCAGCCGATAAGATAAACGCTGGTGGTGTCGCGCACGACGAACAGGTGGGTCGTGTATGGACCATGCGTGCTGTCAGTCGTTTCGGCTTTGTCTTTAGGTATTTCCGGCATCAAGACCGAAAAACGACCCTCCTCGGAGGTAAAACTCACCCAGCCGCCGTTGTCCAACGGGCTGCGGGGAGGTATCGGTTGACGTCTGGTGTGTTCCTGGGCTTGGATGGAAAGGCTTAAACCCAGAGCGATTATTAATAACGGCAAGAACCTTTTCATATGAACATCCCTTCAAGTCGATCGACTTCTGATGCGCGGCAGATTATAACCCACGAATTCGCGCGGGTGACACAGAATCATAAGCACTTGTAAGCTAGCGACTGTCCGTATGAGCACAAACGACTCCCAAAACCTCGTGGCCATAATCGGCCGGCCGAATGTTGGCAAGTCTACACTCTTCAATCGACTGATCGGCGAACGGCGATCCATCGTGGGTAATGAGCCCGGCATCACCCGCGACCGCATTTACGGGCAGGTCGAGTGGGCCGGAACGAAGTTCTCCTTAATAGATACCGGCGGCATCGTGCCTGACGACGACGCGGTGATTCCGGCGAATATTTTCAAACAGGCCGGAATGGCGATTGACGAAGCGCGGTTGCTGATCTGGGTCGTCGATGCGCGTGCGGGCATCACACAGCTTGACGAAGAACTTGCGTCCCTGCTGCGCGCGACTGGTAAACAGGTGCTCGTGGCAGCCAATAAGACTGACTCGGCGAGTCTCGAAAGCGAAAGTACGGAGTTTTACCGTTTTGGTTTCGAAAACGTTTTTCCGATCTCGGCGGAGCAGGGAATCGGAGTCGGCGAGTTGCTCGACAGCGTGATCGAACTGCTCGGCGACCGTGGCGAGGATCAATCGGATGAAACCGCGGAAAAGCGCGAACTGAGGCTGGCGATAGTTGGCCGGCCGAATGTCGGCAAGTCGTCGCTGCTCAATCGAATTCTCGGCGAGGATCGCGTGATCGTGTCCCCGGTCGCAGGCACGACGCGTGATGCGATCGATACTGTTCTGCAAACGCCTGAAAGAAAGTTCCGGTTGATCGACACGGCCGGCATACGTCGCAAAGGAAAGACGGATGAGATGGCGGAGAAGTTGTCAGTGATCATGGCGCGGAAGAGTATCGAACGCGCGGATGTGGCGATCGTGCTCGTGGATGCGGTCGAGGGAGTGACGGCGCTTGACGCCACGATTGCGGGTTACGCGGTGGATGCGGGTTGTTCGATCATCATCGCTGTTAACAAGTGGGACATCGTGAAAGATAAGGAAACGAATACAGCGGCTGAGTTTGAGCGCGACTTGCGCGACAAGATGAAGTTTCTGGAGTGGGCGCCGGTGATCACGATCTCTGCGTTGACGGGACAGCGAGTGGAGAAGATTCTGCCGGTCGTTTTAAGGGCTGATGAAGCGCGGAACCGGCGCATTCCGACGTCGCAACTCAACGATTTCTTTGAACGAGCGATTGCGCAGCCTCGCGGTGGAACGGCGCCTGCGCCCGCGAAGGGTGGGATGTCGAGGCTTAAGGTGCAGTATTTGACGCAGGCGGCTGTGCGGCCACCGACGTTTGTGGTTTTCACGTCGGGAGGCAAGCCGGGATTGCACTTCTCGTATGAGCGGTATCTGTTGAATCGTTTGCGTGATGAGTTTGATTTCTTCGCCTCGCCGTTGAGGATCGTGGAGAAGCACAAGAGATTTTCACGCAAAGGCGCAAAGTCAAAAGACTAAGGCGCAATTTTGTGTCTTTGCGTCAACTTTGTGCCTTTGCGTGAAACTTTCTTCGATAACGATGACTCCTCTTCATTTCAAGGTTGACGCCCAGTCGGGTGAGGCGCGGGCGGGTGTGTTGACGACGCGTCGCGGGCAGATTGAGACACCGGTCTTCATGCCTGTAGGCACTGCCGGCACCGTCAAAGGAATTCGCTTCGAAGAACTCGAAACCGAGCTCGACGCGACGATCATTCTCGGTAACACCTATCACCTCTGGCTGCGACCCGGAATTGACGTCATTAAATCCGCGGGCGGTTTACACCGCTTCATCAGTTGGAATCGAGCTTTATTGACTGACTCCGGCGGGTTTCAGGTCTGGAGTCTCGGCGCGTTGCGCAAGATAAGCGAAGAAGGCACTGAGTTTCGTTCGCACGTCGACGGCTCGCTGCGATTTTTGTCCCCCGAGGTCTCAATGGAAGTACAGGCCGCACTCGGCTCAGACATCGTCATGGTCTTCGACGAGTGTGCGCCCGGCGAAGCGAGTCACGAAGAGACCGAACGCAGCATGAATCTCACTGCCCGTTGGGCCAAACGCTCAAAACAGGCTTTTGATCGACTCCAATCCGAAGGCGCCGACACCGGCCGCGTCGCAGCCGAAGGCCTGAGCGGCACTCAGGCACTTTTCGGCATCGTGCAAGGCGCCGGTCACCTCGACTTGAGACGAAATAGTCTCGAACAGACCGTTAACAGCGGCTTTGATGGTTACGCCATCGGCGGATTGAGTGTCGGTGAAGAGAAGTCGGTGATGTTTGAAGTCATCGAAGACATCGCGCCGCGAATGCCCAAAGACGCTCCGCGATACCTGATGGGCGTCGGTACACCTGAGGATTTGGTCGAGGCGGTAGCTCGCGGTATTGATATGTTTGACTGCGTTTTACCAACTCGCAACGGACGCACCGGACAGGCATTCACATCGCGCGGCAAATTGAACATCAAGAACGCCCAATTCACACACGACACCCACCCGCTGGACGAATCGTGCGGCTGCTCAGTTTGCCGGCGCCACTCGCGCGCCTATCTCCGTCATCTATATATGACGGGCGAAATGCTGGCGAGTATCCTCCTGACCCACCATAATCTGGCCTTCTTCCTTGACACCATGCGAGGCGTGAGGCAATCTATCCGGTCTGGCGATTTCCCAAAATTTCGGCGTGAGT
>Ga0070700_100001231_pt1 | contig 12681 bp, 8 predicted proteins | sample KBSK5101metaG_FD_65456 | JGI IMG/M metagenome (GOLD analysis project Ga0070700, IMG submission 65456) | Corn, switchgrass and miscanthus rhizosphere microbial communities from Kellogg Biological Station, Michigan, USA - KBS K5-10-1 metaG | ecosystem: Host-associated > Plants > Roots >...
AAACCAGCGGATACATCTGCCCGATGCATCCGAACGAAGTGAAGGCGACGCCCGGCACGTGCAGCATTTGCGGCATGACGCTCGTGCCCGGTGATCCGATGGCGACCGCGGACTACACGCTGACGCTCACCACCGAGCCGCGTGCGGTGAAGGCGGGACAGAAAACGAAGTTCCACATCGCGATCCGCCACCCGCTCACCGGCGAGCCCGTCACGCAGTTCGGCGAGGTTCACGATCGCCTCTTCCACTTCTTCATCGTCAGCCGCGACATGACGCAGTTCTTCCACGAGCATCCGGTGCTCGAGAAGGACGGCTCGTTCACGCTCGAGCACACGCTTCCGGCCGCGGGCCAGTACATGCTGTTCAGCGACTTCATGCCGGTCGGCGGCGGACCGCAGCTGATTGCCACGCCGCTCACCACCGCCGGCTTCGACGGCGACATCGCCTCGTCGTGGCCGAACCTCAAGCCCGATACGTCGTTCACGAAAACCGCGAACGGCGTCAGCGTCGAGATGAGGATCGACCCCGGCAAGCTCATCGCCGGCGAAGAAGCCGACGTGCCGATTCATTTCGAGGATGAGAAATCAGGCGAGCCGGTGACCAACCTCCAGCGCTACCTCGGCGCGTTCGGTCACGCGATGATGCTGAGCGAGGACATGACCGAGCACGTGCACGCGCATCCGGAACAGATGCTCGAGGGCACGACGATCACGGAAGGCGGCGGCCCGGATCTCGTCTTCCACGCGCTGTTCCCGAAGCCGGGACACTACCGCATCTGGCTGCAGTTCCAGCGCAACAACGTGTTGTCGACGATGGCGTTTACGGTTCGAGTGTTGCGCGCGGGCGAGACGGTAGCGGCTCCGCTTCGCTAGGGCAGTGTCGCCTTGCCCCGCTCCGCGGGGCCGGGTGGCAGCGCAGTAATCGCCAGCGACGGCTTCGCGGCGATCGCCGCATCGGTCTTGTTGTCGTAGTAGGCCGTCAACACCAGCCGCGTTCCCGCCGGCAAGGCCATCGGCTCCTTCAATATGTACGGCGCGGGCCACTCGGGCCTGAAGCTGTTTACCCAGAGCAGCGGCTCGACGCTGCCGTCCGGGCGAATCGCCGTCACTTCAATCGATCGCGCACCGGGCCCCAGCTTCGGCCACATCGCCGCGATGGTCGTCGCGGCCTTGATCGTCGTCTCGGTTCGGAAGCGCTCGCCGATTTTCCCCGGCGCCACGCTCAGAGGCGTCGGCGTCATCTCGATGGCGACCGGCGTCTGCGCGGGCGCCTTCTCCGCGAAGTAGAGGCCGAGCTCGCTCGCGCCCGATGCGTCTTCCATGCCGCCGCGATAGCCCACTTCGATCGTCAGCTTCGCGCCCGCGGGAAGCTGAAGGCCCGATCCGGCGGGCATTGCGCTGACCCTGCTCGACGGCGTCCACGTGCCGAGCCATCGGCCATTGCGCGCATCGTAAATGGCCGCGTAGCGGATCGCGCGGCGATCGGACGGATTGAGCTGCAGCGACTTGATCCAGCGCGCCTGCTTCAATCCCGTGTTCACGTCGAATCGATCGACCTTGAACGGCGCATCGGCGGCGATCTTCAGATCGGCGGCGATCGGAATCGTCGCATCCGGCGGACCTTGTTCCCAGCCCGTGATCGGCGGAATGAAAACGGGCTGCTTGTCTTCGTCCACGAGGAGCACGCCGCTCGGCGCGCCGCCGTCCGCCCACGAGAGGATCAGGCTGATCTCGCGGCCGGTCAGGCTCATGTCGTTCGCGAAGTGACCGTAGCCGCTCGCCGCGCCCCACGGCGGCATCTTCTTCTCCAGGATCTCTTCTTTGATCGCCACCGCCCACGGGCGGGCTTCCCGATAGGTCGTCAGCGGCACCGACACGTTGCCGTCGGTGTGGCACTGGAAACATTTTTTCTGGAAGATCTGCGCGATCTCGCGGTTGAAGACGATCTTGGTGGTGATCGGAACATGCCGCGTCAGCACCGGCTGCGGCCGCAGCACCTGATAGCCGGCGACGGCTGCGCCAACCACCACGGCGGCAACGAGCGGCTTGTTCCAGGTCACAGCCCGATTATAGATGCTCGGAGATTTGCTGGTCTATGTAGGGGAGCAGCTTCTCGGCGCCGCCCCGCAGCGACAGATCCACGGTGCTGGTTGCGGGCGTGGCCTCGGGATTGATCTCGACGGTATACGCGCCGTGCTGTTTTGCCGCGGCGATGAAGCCGGCTGCCGGATAGACGATCGCCGAGGTGCCGACGGTGATGAACACGTCGCACTCCGAGGCCTTCGCTGCCTGCCGGACCACGACGGGATCGAGCGTCTCGCCGAACCAGATCACGCCGGGGCGAATGGGGCCGCGGCAATGCGGGCATCGCGGCGGAATCTCGGCGAACGACAACGTCTCGTCCCGCCATTTCTTCGGCGATTTCGAGCAGCCCTGCCAGCAGCTGACCTCCCAGATGGATCCGTGGAGGTTGATCGGTGATGCGCCGGCGTGTCCCGCCGCAGCCTCGGCGGAGGCGGACGCGCGTTCATGTAATCCGTCCACGTTCTGCGTGATCAACTTGAAGTTGGGAAAGCGGAGACCCCAGTCGGCGAGCACGCGATGCGCGGGGTTCGGATCGCACGCGGCCAGGCGAAACCGGCGCCACGCATACCACTCCCACACGAGCTTCGGATCGCGGCCGAACGCCTCCGCGGTCGCGAGCGCTTCGGGGCGGAAGTTCTTCCACATGCCGTCGGCGCCGCGGAAGGTCGGCACGCCGCTCGCGGCAGAAACGCCCGCACCGGTCAGCACCGTGATGCGGGCGTTCTTGGTGAGTTTGGCGACGAGATCCTTCACGTCGCTACTGCTTCGTGCCGGCCGCAGCGCCCTTCTTTTGCGAGGCGAGGAAGTCGAACGCCGGCTCGAGGTTCGGGACGACGACGTCGGTGTGGCTGCCGCCGGGGACTTCGACGTAGGTCACATTCGCATTCAGCTTCTTCAGCGCGGCCACCATGTTGCGCGAGCCCGACACGTTGACGGTGTTGTCCGCGTCGCCGTGGACGACGAACTGCGGAATGCCCTTCATGCTGTCGGCGAGCGAGGGTGATCCTGTTCCCGCGAACGTCACCAGCGCGGCCCACGTCTGCGGATACTTTGCGGCGAGCGCCCAGGTGCCGATTGCGCCCATCGAATGCCCGATGAGATAAATGCGCGAGTCGTCGACGTTGTAGGCGGCCTTCATCAGGCGCAGTACCTCGAGCACGTCCTTCTCGCTGTAGTCACGCTTGCGCCGTTCGGATACGTCACCGCTGCCGGCCACGCCTGACCCATAGAATCCGTCGCGACGGAATCCCAGCGGCGCCGCGAGCAGGAAGCCATGCTGCTCGGAGAGCTTCGGCGGCAGTTGCTGATAGTTATCGAAAAATCCGTCCTCGTTGCCGCCGAGTCCATGCAGCGCGATCACCAGCGGCATCGCCTTCGATGCGCTGTAATTCTTCGGCACGTAGACGCGGTACGGCATGATCTCGTTCGCGCCGTTCAGCAGATAGTGACGCTCGAAGTCGCCGGTCCGTGACTTGAAGGGATCCTTCCCGCCCGTGGCTCCGGCGAGAATCGTCTCGGCCTTCGCGATTTCATCGGCGACATTGAAATCCGCCAGCTCGATGCGGCCGCGGTTCACGTTCTTGATGTAGTCGCCTGGAAAGAGCAGGTCGTCACGCACCGCCGCGTCCACCGACGCCGCCGCGGTCTCGAGCGCCTTCAATTTCGAATCCAGACCCTTGCTCACGAACACGCCAAGCGTGGCCGCGCCCAGCGACGCCGTGCCGTCAAACACTTCGGCTTCGATCACCTGTGCGCCGTTCTCGACGCCGGCAAGATCGAGCTCGATCGCGAACGGCGTCTCGCGCAGATCGCGGCTGACGCCGTCGAAGGTGCCGAGATCCTTTGCTTGGAGAGCGGCGGCTTTAACCGCCGCTTCGGCCGCGGCATCACCCGGCCGCGCCGGCGGCACGCGCTTCCTGATCCGGATCCTCGTAGTCAGGTTCGTGCTCAACTCGATCGACGGACGATAAATCTGCTCGATGCGCATCGCGAACGGCGCGGTGGAATCGATCACCGTGCGCGCGCTGCGCAGCGCCAGCGACGCCCGGTAGTCGAGCTGAGGCGTCCACGCTTCCTTGTTGAGGAGCGTCATGCCCTTCGCGATCTGCCGTCGCACCTCGCCGATGTTGCCCTCGCGGCGCGCGGCCGCAATGGCCTTGTCGACCTCGTCGATCTGCGTCTTGAGCTCGCCTTCAGGCTTCGCCGCGGTCTTGATCGAGTTGTAGCGGACCGAGAGCGAGTTGATGTTCGGCAGTGCTTGAGCGAACGCGAGAGCGGGTGTGAAAACTGCAACGGCGATTAGTAATCTGCGCATCATGATGTTCTTAGTCTGAAATCCGAGATCTGAAATCCGAAATCGACGCGGCGGCCATTATGAGCCCAACGCGAAGGCAATAAGCTCAGCGTTGGGTCCGCTTCCGCCCGCCACGACGATGTACTGCTTTCCTTGAAACATGTAAGTCATCGGTGACGCTAAAGGCCGGCGCGGCGAATCCATGTCCCACAGCGGAGCTCCGGTCGCCTTGTCGTAGACACGGAACCTGGTGGGCTCGACCTCCACCTTGCTCATAGGACGGCCGCCAACTGGCAGATTCCGCCCGCCACCGAGGTTGCCGGAGCCCATCGCCACAAACAACAGCGTCTTCGTGACCATCGCGGCATTTCGAATCGGCGCGCCAAGTGCGGGCAGTTTCAGATCCTTGAGCAGCGGATGGTTGCGGGGACCGTCGCCGATCGGGGCGATCCACTTCGTGTCGCCCTTGCTGAGATCGATCGCCGTAACACGCCCGTACGGCGGTTTCAACAGCGGCAATCCATCGAGTGTCGGGGGCAATTGCATGTCGCCGCGCGTGTAGAGCAGGTTGCTGCGTTTCGGATCCGGCTTCACCAGCTGCACGACGATCGGGCTGGTCATCGACGGCACATACAACGTGCTCGTCTCCGGATCGAACGAGGCGCCGGCCCAGTTCGCGCCGCCGGCCCAGCCGGGATTCACGATCGTCCCCTTTTCAGATGGCGGCGTAAAGATCGGTCCGGTATCGAACTGCTTGAATGCCTCGAGCGCGGCCGCCTTCAGCTCCGGCGTGAAATCGATGAGGTCGTTTTCCGTCACGCCCTGACGCTCGTACGCGGGCGGCCTGGTCGGGAACGGTTGCGTCGGCGAGGTGCGTTCGCCCGGCACCGATGATTGCGGCACCGGCCGCTCTTCGATTGGCCACACCGGCGCGCCGCTACGTCGATCGAGGACGTAGGTGAAGCCCTGCTTGCTGACCTGCGCGAGCGCCTTGATCGGCTTGCCGTTCACGTTGATGTCGACGAGGATCGGCGCCGCCGGAAAGTCGTAGTCCCACACGCCGTGATGCACGCCCTGGAAGTGCCAGGCGCGCTTGCCGGTCTTCGCGTCGATGGCCAGGACCGTTTCCGCGAACAGGTTCGCGCCCGGCCGGTGCCCGCCGTAGAAATCGTCCGTCGGCGTGCCGAACGGAAGAAAGACGTAGCCGAGCTCCTCGTCCGCCGACATGTTGGTCCACACGTTGGTGCTGCCGGTGTAGGTCCACGAGTCGTCGCCCCACGTCTCGTTGCCGAACTCGCCCTTTTGCGGAATCGAGTGAATCGTCCACAGCTTCTTGCCGGTGCGCACGTCGAAGCCGCTGACGTCGCCGCGCGGCCATTCCTTGTGCGTCGGGCCGTCGTGGATGCTCGCGCCGACGACCACCACGTCCTTGCAGATGACGGGCGCGGCGCTCACGGAATAATTCGTGGCGCGAACCGCGTGCGCGAGCGATCCCATCAGATCGACGCGGCCCTCGGCGCCGAACGATTTATCGGGCGCTCCGGTCTTCGCATCGACCGAGATCAGATACGCGTCGTGCGTGCCGAGCAGCAGCCGCTCGATCTTTCCGTCAGTCCAGTACGCGAGACCGCGATGCACGTAGCCAAGATTTCCGGGCCGGCCGGTCTTCCAGTTGCCGGGATCGACCGTCCAGATCGTCTGACCGGTGCCGGGATTGATGGCGGCGATCTGCCCGAGCGACGTCACGGTATAGAGGACGCCTTTCACCATCAGCGGCGTGTCCGCATACCCGCCCGGCCGCGCCGTGGGGTTGGCTTCGACGACCGCGTTGTCGGGCGACGCCCACCGCCACGCGATCGCCAGTTTGCCGATGTTGTCCTTGTTGATTTGATCGAGCGGGGAATATTTATGGCTCGCCGCATTTCCTGAATAGTGGGTCCACTCGCCTTTCAAGGTGCCTTGGGTGCCTTGGGTGCCTAAGGTGCCTTGGGTGCAGGCGAGTAGAACAATCGCAATCACGAGAACCTGTCGACGCATAAGTTGGCCTCTGAACGGAACGCATCCTAGCACCTTAGGCACCCCAGGCACCCTAGGCACCAGAGGCACCTTGAGTTAGCATTCGTTGCCCCTACAGGAGGAGGCTTCAACAATGAAATCCATCATTCGCGCTCTTGTCGTTTTTGTGTTCGCGGTCGGATTGCTCGGCACTGCACGTCTCGGCGCTCAGGGAACGAACGTCACCGGCGAATGGGCATTTACGGTCGAGACCGACCAGGGCGGCGGCACGCCGACCCTTACATTCAAACAGGATGGCGAAAAGCTCACCGGCAAATACGTCGGCCAGCTCGGAAACGCCGACCTCACGGGAACGGTGAAGGGCGCCGCCATTCACTTCACCTTCACGATCGACGTCCAGGGGCAGCAGGCGCCTGTTACCTACGACGGAACGGTCGAAAAGAACACCATGAAGGGGAAGCTCGACATCGGCGGCATGGTAAATGGCACGTTTACCGCCACGAAGAAGTGATCCAATTTCACGTATTCCGATCCCATTGACACCGCTGCATAGCTACTGCTTAATGTCGTCATTTGCAGGGGACTTTTTTTCCCCTGTCTTGGGGCTCACCCACATGCGCCGTGGGCGCGGTTAGGGAAGGCTGTCGCGGCGTCGCCGCGCCAGCGGCCAGTGTTCGCTTGCCCCGCCTCCGGCGGGGAAATGGAGGAGCTGTTGTGATGCGTTCCACGGTACGTTGTATTGCTTTACTCGCTTTTGTCCTCGCGCCGGTGATGGCGTCGGCACAAACCAGCGCAATTTCCGGAACGGTGAAAGATGCGTCGGGCGGCGTGCTGCCCGGTGTGACCGTTGAAGTGTCGAGTCCGGCGCTAATCGAAAAGACCCGTTCCACCGTCACTAGTGGATCGGGCACTTATTCGATTGTCGCGCTGAGGCCCGGGACCTATACCGTCAAGTTCGAGCTGCCCGGTTTCGCGACGGTGGTTCGTGAAGGCGTCGAGCTGACCTCCGACTTCACGGCGACGATCAACACCGATCTGAAAGTCGGCACGCTCGAGGAGACGCTGACGGTCACCGGTGAATCACCGATCGTCGACACTTCGAACATCACGCAACGCGTCGTCATGACCGCTGAAGTTCGTGAAGCGCTGCCCACCGGCCGCAACATCCAGGCCGTCGGCATCATGATTCCCGGCACCGCGCTCGCGGTGGGCGGCGGCGGCGCGCTGTCGCGCGACGTCGGCGGCTCGGGCAACCTCCAACAGTCACCGCTGCAGTATCGCGGCTCGGGCGACACGGTGCAGACGATTGAAGGCATTCGCCTCAACAACCTCTGCGCGCAGGGCGCCTACTCAGGTGTGTACTGGAACGACGCGAGCTTCGAAGAGTTCAGCTATGTGACCGGCGCCGACTCGGCGGAAATGGGCCAGGGCGGCATGCGCGTCAACATGGTGCCGAGAGACGGCGGCAACAGCTTCCGCGGTACCGCGACGTTCAATTACGCCGACGAAAGCTTCCAGTCCGATAATTGCGGCTCACCGGGCCTCGGCCAGGCGTGCACGCGCTCGAACCTGCAGGGCAGCAAGACGTTCAATGCCAACAACTACATCACCAACGTCGACAAGCTCCAGAAGATCTGGGACGTCAACCCGTCGATCGGCGGCCCGATCGTCCGGAACAAGGTCTGGTTCAACTACACGTTCAGGAACCTCGGCTCGACGAAGACCAAGACGGGCGCCTACTTCGACAAGAACCCGTCTCAATTCATCTATGACCCGGACTTCACGAAGCCGGGCCTGGACGATGGCCACATCACCAGCAACGCCGCGCGCATTTCGTGGCAGGTGAGCGGCAAGGACAAGATCTCCGTCTATCACGACAACCAGCGCAAGTACCGCAACCACTGGGGCATCGCGGCGACGATTCCGCCGGAGGCCGCCGGCGTGCAGGTGACGCCGACCAGCTTCGCGCACGTCTCGAAGTGGACCCGGACGCACACCAACAAGCTCCTGCTCGAAGCCGGCTTCGGGATGTACGACCAGGAATACACCGAGCTCTATCAGCCCAGCGTGACGGGCACCGACAAGAAGGTGTGGGACGTCGAAGCGATTCGCAACTCACGCGTCTACAACGTCATCGACACATCGAACAACACCCAGGCGAACGCGTGGCCCAATCCCGCCGATCACTTCTCAGTGCTCCGGACCTACATGGGCGCGGCGTCGTACATCGTCGGCTCGCACAGCTTGCGCGCCGGACTGAACTGGACCAACGGCGACTGGAAGCTGCTGACGATGTGGACCGGCGACGTGCAGCCGATCAACTACAACGCCGGCAATCCACTCTCGGTGAGATTGCAGCTGCCGTCGGACCGCAACAACGGCGTCGATCGCGACCTCGGCGTCTACATCCAGGACAAGTGGTCTCTCAACCGCGTGACGTTGAATCTCGGCCTGCGCTTCGACCAGTTCATCGGCGAAACGCGCGAGAGCTCGGTGCTGCCGAGCCGCCACGGTGCGGGCGCCACGTTCGGCGAGTGCCCGGACGGCACGGTCGACCCTGGTGACCTGTGCACCGGGATGGTCCAGAACTGGAAGGACATCTCGCCGCGCGTCGGCTTCGCGATGGACGTGTTCGGCAACGGCCGCACCGCGATCAAGGCCAGCTACGCGCGTTACGTTGCGGGCCAGGCGATCGCGTTCGCCAACCAGGTCAACCCGATCGGCGCGCTCACCGCGACGGATACGCGCACGTGGACCGACCTCGACCGCAACGGCCTGCCGCTCGACGAGAACGGCAACATCCAGTTCAACGAGCTCACCAACTCCGCGTCGACGCCCACCTTCGGCAAGCTCACGGTGCCGACGACGCAGTATTCGCCCGACCTGCTCCGCGGCTGGGGCAAGCGCGGCTACAACAACGAGTACACGTTCGCGATGCAGCACCAGCTGGCGGATCGCATCTCGGTGAACGGCGGCTACTATCGCCGCACGTTTGGCAACCAGACCATCACCGACGACCTGCGTTACGACGCCAGCAGCTACGACTCGGTGTGCATCACCGCGCCGCGCGATCCGGATCTGCCGGATGGCGGCGGCTACCAGGTGTGCGGCATCCAGGACTTGAAGCAGTCGGTGTTCGCGCAGGGGCTTCCACAGAACCAGCTGATTCGGTTCTCGAAGGACTTCGGCGGCGAGACGAATCTGTATCAGGGCTTCGACATCAACCTCGAGTCCCGGTTCCGCAACGGCGCGTTCCTGCGCGGCGGCCTGGCCGCCACGGCGCGCACGTTCGACAACTGCAATCTGTTGCAGGCGGGCACCGACGCGGTGCCGGCGGGCAGCGATGAAATCTATCCTGACGGCTCCAAGGGCTGCCATCGCGAGTACGGCTATCGCCCGGACGCGAAGTTGTCGGGTTCCTACACACTGCCATGGGACGTGCAGCTGGGCGGCACCTACCAGTTCACCCGCGGCGTGCAGACCGGCGGCGCCGGCCCCAGCATCACCGCCTCGTGGACGGTGACCAACGCGGTTGCGCTGCAGCAGCTCGGTCGCAACTGGCAGAGCAACGCGGCATCCAGAACGGTGCAGCTGATCAGCGAGGGCAAGGACTACGGCGATCACAACCTCAATCAGCTGGACATCAAGCTGGCGAAGCGTTTCACCGTCGACAAGGTCCGCCTGCGCGTGGACTTCGACCTTTACAACGTGTTCAACAGCAGCTGGCCGTACACGGTGACGACGACGTACTCGACGGCGGCGACGTCGCAGTACCTGCGTCCGACCAACGTGCTGCAGAACCGCTTCTTCAAGCTGGGCGGGCATATCTCGTTCTAGTAGCCAGTAGCCGGTAGCCAGAAACACGGGCGGGAAGCTTAAGATACAAATCTTGGGCTTCCCGCTTTTCTTTGTACTCGCCGTTTTCGGATTTCCGCTTGCGGCTTTCGGCCAGCACGCGCTTCATTCCATTCCCTCAGTGCCGCAGGAGTTGCTCGAACGCCCCGTGACACTGCGTACCGGCATCGGCGTGGTTCATGACGATGCGGGGACGAAGAATGCGGAGGCGCAGCGCTTTTACGATCAAGGCCTCGCCTATCTGCACAACTACGTGTGGATCGAAGCGGCGCGATCGTTTCACCAGGCGTTGCGTCTCGACTCGCAGATCGCGCTCGCGCACGTCGGATTGAGTTACGCGTACATCGAATTGAACAAGCCTGCGCAAGCGCGAGAGGCGATTACCACCGCGCAGGCCCTTTCCGTGAAATCCGCGCAATCCGTGGACCACATCAAGCGCCACGTCGATGCGCGCGCACTACAGATGGCGGCGGAGGATGCCGCGGGCGATCCCTCGAAGCTGGCGGCATATCGAAAGGCGCTCGACGCAGCAATTGCAGCATTTCCAACCGACGTCGAGTTCCTGTTGCTCCGAGGAATCGCGGAATCCCCGGATCCAGCTGATCGAGGCCAGGGGTCTGTGTTGGGATCGATTCCCTATTACGAACGCGTACTAAAGAGATCTGAGCCATCTGTGCCTTCTGTGGCCCTGGGTCGGTGGCCCGCGCAACACTTTCTCGCTCATGCGTACGAGAACGCCGGTCGCATCAAGGAAGCGGAGGCATCAGCGGCGGCCTATGCGGCGCAGAATCCGGGCGTGCCGCATGCGGTGCACATGCACGGGCACGAGCTGCGACGGCTTGGACGCATCACCGAGGCAATCGCGCGCTTCGAGGCCGCGGACAAGCTGCAGCGCGACTACCTGGCGCGCGAGAAGATCGCCGCCGAGCTCGACTGGCATCACGCGCACAATCTCGATCTGCTGGCTGCGTCCTATCAGTACGTCGGGCAGGTGAAGAAGGCCGAGACCCTGTTGAAGCAGTCGTTCAACCTGCCGACGAATCTGCTGGTGCAGGCGGTCAACAAGCGCGAGTGGCCGGCGTTTCTGATCGCCAGGAATCGTCTCGCGGAAGCGCTCGCCGCGGCGCAGCAGCTGCTCGCGCATCCGAACCTGGTCGTGCAAGCCACGGGTCACATCGAGGCGGGCTTCGCGCAACTGGCGATGAACCGGCCGGCCGATGCCGCGGCATCCTCGAACGCCGCGCTGAAGTCGCTGCGATCGGCGCAAGGCGCGCAAGGTCTGGCGGCGATCGCGCTCGAAGCGCTGCAGGGCGAGTACCTGTTGCGCACCGCGCAGCGCGACAAAGGCCGGCAGGTGATGGAGCGCGCCGCGCAGAAATGGCGCGGGCTTCCGGGACCTGATGCGTGGACTCAATCCCTCTTCCGGTTGGAGGCCCTCGCCCGCTCAGCCCGCAACGTAGGGGATTGGGTGCTTGCCGCTCGATTGGCCCAGCTGATGCTCGAGCACGACCCGAATTACGCAGGTACGCATTACGCCCTGGCCCTTGTGGCTCAACATGACGCGAACACCGCCACGGCCCGAAGGGAGTTCGATTTGGCCCTGAAAGCCTGGGCAAACGCCGACCGGGAGCTCCCGGAGCTGGCCATTGCCATGAAGCGATAAACCCTTGGGCTGAGCTGAAGACGATCTCAGAGCTCAGACGATAGCGTCGTCGATTTCAGATCTCAGATTGCAGATCTCAGATTTATTGAAAGATTGCGTCATCGGTTCTGCTTCGCGGTTTTTAGTGAGGCAGTGAAGATCGCGGTCGCGACATGCGGCCCGGTAGTTGCCCGCGACGGACGTACCAGCGCGCAAGAGCTGACGGCCCACTTCCTTTCCGTCGATTGTCGTCGGAAGCTCGCGGACGAAGAGAATGACCTTCACGGCGAACCTCTTGGTGCGTTCTTTCAATTCTTTGGGGGTCATATGGCAATTCAGGAGCAGGACCTGTGCCCTAGGTGGTTTGCCTTTAGAATGAATGACTTACGTATGGCCACGCTTTTGAAAATCGCGAAATCTGCGAATCAATCTGAGATCTACCTTCTGAAATCTGAAATCGTCCGGTAGGTAAACCCTGAGACGCTAGAAGTCGTCTATCAGGACATGAAGCGCCTCCCGACCACCACCTTTGCCCTCCTTTTGGCCCTTGTCCTCGCGACTCCCGCGCTTGCGCAGCGGGACGACCGAGGCTCGCGCGACACCGAGACCATTGACCGCACGCTGCCGATGCCCGCGGGCGGCACGCTCCGGTTGAAGACCTTCTCGGGCCGCGTCAAGATCACCGGCGGCTCGGGCGATCAGCTCGTGGTCCATGCAGTCCGACGCGCGACACGCGATCGGCTCGAGGACATCAAGCTGGAAATCACCACCAGCGGCAGCACCATCGAAGT
>Ga0070700_100001232_pt1 | contig 12678 bp, 10 predicted proteins | sample KBSK5101metaG_FD_65456 | JGI IMG/M metagenome (GOLD analysis project Ga0070700, IMG submission 65456) | Corn, switchgrass and miscanthus rhizosphere microbial communities from Kellogg Biological Station, Michigan, USA - KBS K5-10-1 metaG | ecosystem: Host-associated > Plants > Roots >...
TACACCACCGCGTTCGACCGCGTGGTCAACGCGCTCACGCTGGCAAACCGCGCCGAGCTGGTCGAACTCCACGCGCGCCTCGAAACCGAGCTGAGCGCCGCCCGCACCGTGGTCGCGCGCCTTGCGAAGCGGCTGATGCGGGTGCTGATGGCCCGCCAGACACGCGAGTGGGCCTTCGACCTCGACGAGGGCGTGCTCGACGGATCGCGCCTGGCCCGTCTGGTCGCGAGCGGCCGCGCCCGCCCGTTCAAGCAGGAGAGCGACTCGCCGTTCCCCAGCACGGTGATCACCCTGCTCATCGACCACTCCGGTTCGATGCGCGGACGGCCGATGCTCATCGCGGCGCTCACCGTCGAAATCTTCGCGCGCGTGCTCGAACGCTGCGGCGTCCGCTGCGAGGTGCTCGGCTTCACCACCCGCGAGTGGGACGGCGGCGAGCCGGCGCGCCAGTGGGCGGCCGACGGCTATCCCGAGAACCCGGGGCGCCTGAATGCGCTCGAGCACATCGTCATCAAGAACGCCGACGTGCCGTGGCGCCGGGCCCGGCAGGCACTCGGGCTCTTCCTCCACGAAGAGATCCTGAAAGAGAACATCGACGGCGAAGCCGTGAGCTGGGCGCACGGCCGGCTGCTGGCCCGCACCGAGGCGCGGCGCATCCTGGTCGTGGTTTCAGACGGCACGCCGATGGACGAGGCCACTCTGGCCGCCAACGGCTACGAATTCTTGGATCAGCATCTGCGCTCGGTGGTCGAGGGGATTGAGAGCTCGTCGCGCGTCAAGCTCGCGGCCATCGGCATCGGCCACGACGTCTCGACCATCTATTCCAACGCCACCACCATCGCCCGCATCGATCACCTGGGGCCCGCGCTCAGCGAGAAGCTGATCGCGCTGCTCGGCGACACCGCGCGATAGCGCCACCCTTTTACAAACTATTAACGCGGCTCTGGGTGTCACGGGCGCGCGCCTTGCACTTGGGGCGGCGCCAGCCCGCCATGACCCTATGAAGTGACATCCAGAATCGACACTTTCCGACCGCTCAGGGTGACGGTCGGCCTGCTCGCACTGGTCGCACTTGGCGTGTCCGCCTGCGCCGACAAGAGCAGCACCCCGACGTCGCCTACGACTACGACCACGACGACCACCACGACGGTCGCGTCTCCAACGACCACGGAGCTCTTTTCGGGGCGCGTCAACGTGGGAGGGGCTGCCTTCTACGCGTTCAGCGTCGTGGAGAACGGCACCGTCAACATCAACCTGGCCGACGTGGGCGGGTCCAACGTGCCCTCCACGGTATGGCTGGGGCTCGGCATCGGCACTCCCAGCGGCGAAGACTGCGCCACCTCGACGACCACCAATACCGCCGCGGGAACGGCGACCCAGCTGACCGGCACGTATGCGCCCGGCGTCTACTGCGTCCGCGTCTGGGACATCGGCAACCTCGTGGCGGTGGCCGCGTTCAACGTCACGATCGCGCACCCATGACGGCGCGCCTGCTGACTGTGGCCCTTCTGGCGACGCTGACCGTGGCCTGCGGCGACGACTCGCCCACATCGCCGACGGACACGACCACGACCACGAGCTCGGGGACCACGGTTACCTACACCGGCACCCTCGACGTGGGGGGATCGCGTTTCTATTCGTTCACCAACGCGGCGGCCGGCTCGGTGACGGCGTTTCTCGCAAGCGTGACCGCCACGACGGACAACCGGGTCCCGCTCGCCGTGCCGCTCCAGCTCGGCGTCGGCATTCCGGCGGGCACCGACTGCGCCACGACCACGACGCAAATGGTCGGTCCCGGTCTCGTGTCGCAGCTGTCGGTCTCGCTCGCCGCCGGCGTGTTCTGCCTGCGAGTGGCCGACGCCGGCCAGCTGAAGGCGCCCGTGAGCTTTGCCGTGAGGTTCACCCACCCATGAGGGCGCGCGTGTATCGACGCATCGGCCTCACGGCAGTGCTGCTGGGCGCGGCGCTGGCAACTGGGTGCGACGACGCAGCCACCACCACGTCGCCGACGGCGACCTCGCCGGTCACCGAACTCTTCAGCGCCCAGTTCATTCCAGGTGGCAGCGCGTCGCGCTCGTTCGTCGCCGCATCGGCCGGGACGGTGTCGCTCACGCTGTCGCAGCTCGGGCCTCCGACGGGTCTCGTCGTGGGCTTCGGCATCGGCATTCCGCAGTCGAACGGGTCGGGCTGCTATCTGACGCAGTCCGTGAACACGGGGGCCGCGTCGTCGCCACAGATCACGGCACAAGTCGACGCGGGCAGCTATTGCGTGCGGTTGTACGACCTCGGCACGATGACGTCGGCAACGGGGTTCACCGTCACGATCGTGCGGCCGTGATCTGAATAGCGAACCGGCGTTAAGCCGGTTTGCCAGATACTGCGCGCGGTCCGCGTTCTGTGCGGGCCGCGCTATCATCGCGAGATGCCGCAACCGCTGCTGCGCGCCGTGATCGGCCTCGGCGCGCTCGCTGTCGTCTCTGTCGGTCTTCTCGCGCAAACGCGACCCTCGACGGTGACGGCGCGGACGCTCCAGGCGCCGCCCCGCGGCGAGTGGCTGACCTACGGGCGGGATCAGGCCGAGACGCACTTCAGCCCGCTGACACAGATCTCGACCACCACGGTGACCGGCCTGGCGCGTGCGTGGTCCACCGAACTGGGCACGCCCGGTACGCTCGAGACGACTCCGCTCGTGTCCAACGGCGTGCTCTACGCCACCGGCCCGTGGAGCACGGTGTTCGCCATGGACGCGCGCACCGGAGCCATGAAGTGGACGTGGGATCCCAAGCTGCCGACCACCGGCGGCCCACGGCTCTGCTGTGGCGCGGTGAATCGCGGCGTGGCGCTCTACAACGGCCTCGTCTTCGTGGGTTTGCTCGACGGGCGTCTCGTGGCGCTGAACGCCGAGACCGGCACCCCGGTCTGGGACGTGCAGACATCAGTCGACCTCAAGGAGTCGTATTCGATCACCGGCGCGCCACGGGTGGTGAAGGGCAAGGTGATCATCGGGAACGGCGGCGCCGAGAACGCCGTGCGCGGCTACATCTCGGCCTACGACGCCATGACCGGCGCGCTGGCGTGGCGGTTCTTCACGGTGCCCGGCGATCCGTCGAAGCCCTTCGAGCATCCCGAGCTCGCGATGGCCGCCCGGACCTGGACCGGCGAGTGGTGGAAGTACGGCGGCGGCGGTACCGCCTGGGACGCGATGGCCTACGACGCCGAGGCCGACCTGCTCTACGTCGGCACCGGCAACGGCGGCCCGTGGGACCGCAACTTCCGGAGCCCTCAGGGCGGCGACAACCTCTTTCTCGCCTCGATTCTCGCCATCAAGCCCGACACCGGCCGCCTGGCCTGGCACTTTCAGCAGGTGCCCGGCGACCAGTGGGACTACACCACCACGCAGCCGATGTCGCTCGCGGACCTGCGTATCAACGGCCGCACGCGCAAAGTGCTGCTGCAGGCGCCGAAGAACGGGTTCTTCTACGTGATCGATCGCCTCACGGGCCAGTTCATCTCCGGCGAACCGTTCACGATGACGAACTGGGCGGTGAAACTGGACCCGGCGACCGGACGCCCGATCGAGTCGCCGCAGGCACGCTACGGCCTCACGCCCGTCACGCTGACGCCCGGCCCGCCGGGCGCGCACAACTGGCACCCGATGTCGTTTCACCCGGAAACCGGACTCGTCTACTTTCCGGTGCGCGTCAACGCCTTTCAGTACAGCATCGACCCGGCCTACAAATACAACAAGGGCGGGCGAAACCTGGGCGTCATCGCCGGGCCCGGCGCGCTGCCGCGCGTCAGCGGCGAAGAGGCGAACACCGCCTCCGCGTTCCTGCTGGCGTGGGACCCGGTGGCGCAGAAGGAACGCTGGCGCGTGAATTTCACCGGCGCGGGCACTGGAGGCGGCACGCTCGCCACCGGAGGAATGCTCGTCTTCGAAGCCGATCCCCAGGGGGCGCTGGTGGCGTATCACGCGGCAACGGGCGCACGGCTCTGGTCGGCCCCGGCCGGCAACGGCGCGGCCACACCCGTCACCTACGAGCTCGACGGCCGTCAGTACGTCGTGATTGCCGGCGGTCGCGGCGGGGACGACCCGACCCGGGTCACCGCGTTCGCCCTCCCCCGCGCTGCGCAGTGACCACGGCACCGGCGTTGCCCTACCGCGCGGACATCGACGGCCTCCGCGCCGTCGCGGTGCTCGCAGTCGTGGCGTACCACGCTGACGCCCGGCTTGCGCCAGGCGGATTCGCCGGCGTGGATCTCTTCTTCGTCATCTCCGGCTTTCTGATCACCTCGCTGCTGCTGCAGTCTCTGCGCACCGGCTCGTTCCGCGCCCGCGACTTCTATGCACGGCGCATCCGGCGCCTGGCGCCGTCGCTGGTGGTCGTGCTGGCGGCGGCCGCGGTGGCCGGCTGGCTCTGGCTGCTCGCCGACGAACTCGCGCAGCTCGCGACTCACATCGCGTCGAGCGCGGCATTCGTGACCAACTTCGTGCTCTGGAACGAATCCGGCTACTTCGACCGGGCGGCCGAGACCAAGCCGCTGCTGCATCTCTGGTCGCTCGGTGTCGAGGAGCAGTTCTATCTCGCATGGCCGTGGCTCCTCTGGATCACCTGGGGCCGCCTGCGGCCGCTGACGACGATCGCCGGCGTCGTCGTCCTTTCCTTTGCCGCCAACGTCGTGATGATGCAGTGGTCGCCGACGGCGGCCTTTTACTGGCCGATCAGCCGGTTCTGGGAGCTGGGGCTCGGCGGCATGCTCGCGTGCGTCTCCCTCGAGGGGCACCGGCCGCAGCGCAACGTCCTCTCGGTGGCCGGCCTGGCCGCGCTCGTGGCCGCGTTCGCGCTGCTGCGCGGCGACGTCGCCTTTCCCGGCTGGTGGGCCACGCTCCCCACGCTGGGCGCGGCGTTCCTGATCGCGGCGGGACCCGACGCGTGGATCAATCGCATCGTCCTGACGCGCCGCGCGCTGGTGTTCGTCGGCCTCATCAGCTACCCCCTGTATCTCTGGCACTGGCCCGTCCTGACGTTCGCCCGAATACTGGCCGGTGGGCCGTTGCCGGTCTGGCTCACCGCGGGCCTGGTCGCCCTGACGTTCGCCCTGTCGTGGCTCTCGTACCGCCTGCTCGAGCGACCGCTTCGACGCGCCCCCTCACGGTGGGTCGTGCCGGGGCTGGTCGTGGCCACCGTCGCGATCGGCGCGCTTGGCCTTGGCGTGAGCCTGCGCGGCGAATCGCTGCCCCGGCGCTTCCCCGCCGAGGTTCAGGCGGTCGTGGACTTCAGCTACCGCTACGAACCCGTCTATCGCGAGCGGGTGTGCTACCTGATGCCAGACCAGCCGCCGTCCGCGCTGTCGCCGGAGTGCGTCGAGACCTCGCCCGCCGGGCAGCCGCTCGTGGTGCTGTGGGGCGACTCGCACGCGGCGCACCTGTATCCGGGACTCCAGTCGTTACAGCGCCGAACACCTTTCCGGCTCGCGGAGTTCACGGGCAGCCGCTGTCCGCCCCTTCTCGACCTCGAAACGCCGACGCAGCCGTACTGCCAGGACGTCAATCGGCACGTGCTCGACGAGCTGCCGAAGCTGAAGCCGCAGACCGTGGTGATGGCGGCACGATGGCGGCTCTACGACCACGACCTCGACAAGCTTCGCCGCACGGTGGACGAGGTGCGCCGCGCGACGGACGCGCGCGTCGTCGTCGTCGGACCGGTCCCGCACTGGAACGCGCGGCTGCCTCGAGTCCTGTTCGCCTACTTCCGCCAGCATCCCCGGCAGCCGCTCCCGTCGCGCATGCTGTTCGGCCTCGAGGGCTACGTCTGGGACTTCGATCGCGAAGTGCGCGAACAGGTGGAGCGAACCGGCGTGGAGTACTTGTCGGCCATGGACGCGCTCTGCACCCCGCGCGACGGGTGTCTGACGAAAGTGCCGGAGGGCTCCGACGGGCTGACGGCTTGGGACGAAGCCCATCTCACCGCGAGTGGCTCGATTCACCTGATCGCGCAGCTCGCTCCCCGCATCCTGCCCGCGGCGCGATGAAAGTGCCCGTGCTACAGTCGGCCGCATTGCCATGACCGGACCCGCGACCACCCCCTCGACCGTGCTCGAACGTACCAGAGCGCTGCTGCCGGAGCTGCGCGACGGCGCGCTGGCCAGCGAACAGGCGCGACGCGTACTCCCGGAGACATTCGACGCGCTGAGCCGTGCCGGCGTGTTTCGCATGACCGCCCCGAGGAAATGGGGCGGCGACGAGGTCGATTTCTGGACGCAGTGCGAGGTGCTGGCCGAAGTCGCGCGCGGCTGTCCGTCCGCCTCGTGGGTGGCCACCATCTTCAGCGCCATGTCGTGGCTGGCCGGCGTCTATCCCGAAGCGGGGCAAGAGGAGATCTTCGCGGGCGGAGATCCACGCATCAGCGGCGTGTTCTCCCCCACCGGCACCGCCGTGCGCAAGGACGGCGGCTTCGTCGTCAACGGCAAGTGGGGGTTCAACACCGGCGGGCAGGGCTCGGACTGGACGGTGCTCAACGCCATCCTGGCGGAGGGCGACGGGCTGCCGATGTGCGTCATCGCCAGCACGCGCGAGCTCGATCGGCTCGACGACTGGAATGCCACCGGCATGGCGGGGACCGGCAGCCACACGGTCATCGCGAAGGACGTCTTCGTGCCCGCCCGGCGTGCGGTGCCGCTGCCAGCCCTCGTGGAAGGCAAGGGCGCGCCGGATCGCCACAACGCGGCGCACCCGTACTTCCAGCTGCCGCTGGCGCCGGTGCTCATCGTCAACGGCGGCGGCACGCCGCTCGGCACCGCCCGAGGCGCCTACGACACGTTCATGGAACGGCTGCCCGGGCGGCCGATCGCCTACACCAACTACACCAACCGCGCGGAGGCGGCGGTGACGCACCTGCAGGTGGGTGAAGCGTCGCTCATCCTCGATTCGTGCGAATCGCACGTGCGCCGCGCGTGCGGGCTGCTCGACGGCCCCGGCGCCACGACACTCTCGGTGCTCGACCGCGTGCGCTCGCGCGCACACGTCACCTACGCCACCGGTCTGGCCCGTCAGGCGGTGGACATCCTGTTCAACGCCAGCGGCGCGTCGTCGATCCAGCCGCACATCCCGATCCAGCGCTTCCAGCGCGACATCCAGGCGCTGGCCAACCACGCGGTGATGCACACGCAGACCGGGACGGAACTGTACGGTCGCGTGTTGTGCGGCTTCGCTCCCAACACGCCCCTGTACTGAAGACTTTGGGCTTTAGGCTTTGGGCTCTGGGCGTGGAGGCCTAGAGGCTGAAGCCCTTGGTCCTCCAGGCCCAAAGCCCAGAGCCTAGAGCCCAGAGCCGGGCGCGCGCATCACCGAATTCGTTCTGCGTGTCTCAGCTTCGACAATTCGATGTAGATCGCGCGCCTTGCCCGGTTCATGCCGCCGATCGGCTGGTGCTCCGGCAGCGCATTCCACGGGTTGAAGGCGATCGTCTCGGCGGCGTTCATCTGGTCGGCCGACTCGAACGCCTGCGACGGGATCCGGATGGTGGCCACCTTCCGGTACGGGGAGTCCTTCTCGCTCCACTCGACCATCGCGTCTTCGATCGGCATCTTCTCCGGATCGGACTGCAACTGGACGCAAAAGTCGAACGTCGCGTCGCCCTGGCTCAGGTGCGTGCGCATGTTGTCGAGCAGATAGCTCTCGGTCAGATGCCGCGGCTTCTCGCTCTTCCGCGGCGACGTCGGAAGCACGACGTATTTCACCGCCTTCCCCGCCCCGAAGCGGTACGGCGTGGCGCTGAAATACGGGATGTCGAGGTGACAGGTGTGGTGCGCTTCGGCGGCGGCGCCGATGGCTGCCGACTTCGGGTGGGTCGCAAAGTAGGTGATGCGCCGCAGCCCGCGTGCCTCGTTGGCCTTGAGCAGTTCCAGGAACTCCTTCGCGGTGCTCGCCAGCATCACCGGGTGGCTGAACAGCACGAAGTCGTGATCCGTGGAGCCAGCCATCAGGTTGGCTCCGGGCACGCCGGTCAACTTGATCGACATGCCGCGGATGTCCTGGTCTTTGTCCGACTCGGACGTGGCGTTGGCAAACCGGATGTGCCCCTTGAAGGACCCCGGCGTGGCGAAGAGGCCCACACGCAGGTCCGCGGGCAACCCGTCCGGCACGGTGAACTCGCACCGGACACACCCCGTGGTCCGCGTCTGGTTGAACCGCCGCACCGGCCCGTTCCCGGCGCGCGCCAGGCTCGCTTCCTTGAGAAACGCGATGAAGTCCGCGACGAGCGCCTGCTCGTCCGGCGTGACGACTTCTTCTCCGAGTGCCGGTGCCATCACACCCCTCCTAGACGTGCGCCGGTTCGCCCGCGAACGGCGGCGGATCGAACACCGACATGATCTGCGCGATCATCGCGTCGCGGTTGTTGTCGAACCGCGAGACGTCGTAGCACCCGAGCGGGTTTTCCACCACGTTGACCAGGCAGCGATTGCAGTAGCTGCACGGCTTGGCGGCGCGATCCTTCCCGCTCGCGAACACTTTCGGCAGATCGTTGTTCGCCACCAGGGTGCGCGCCATGCTCACGGCGTCGCAGTCCTTGTTCTGAATCGCCTTCTCGATCACCGACGCCGTCTGGAATCCGCCGGTGCAGATTACGGGAACGTTGACCGCCGCCTTGATGGCATGCGCGTCGGGCAGGTTCTTCCCTTCGATCTCGTTGGCCGGCCCGGCTTCCTTGTTCCACTGCTGCCGCGCCAGCTGGCCGGAGGCGCCGTGGAAGAGCAGGAAGTTGGCGAAGGTGCGCTCGCCGCTCGAGATCATGGTGTCGTAGCTCTTGACCAGGTCGTCCACTGGCAGATCCGACCCGCACGGATTCTTCGGATGCGGGAAGAACGCTCCGGTCGACACGTGAAGGGCGTCGATCCCGGCCTCGACCAGCCACTTGCATACCTGAATCGAGTCCTCCAGGGTGTTGCCCGCGTCGCCGATGTGCAGCGGCGACAGCGCATCGGCGTACTCCACCGCGCTGATCTTCATCTGGAAGTGGAAGTCGTTGCCGACCTTGGCGCGGACCGCCCTGACGATGTCGAGCACGAAGCGGGCCCGGTTCTCGAGCGTCCCCCCGTACTCGTCCTTGCGGTCGTTGATCGCCGAGCTCAGGAACTGCGTGATGAGATAGCCGTTGGCGCCGTGCAGCTCCACGCCGTCCAGCCCCGCCTCACGCGCACGCCTGGCGCCTTCGGCAAAATAGCCGACCACCTCCTTGATCTGGGCGGTGGTCATCGCGTCGCACTCGAACCCGTGCAGCGGATCCTTCTTGCCCGTGGAGGACAGCCCGCGCGGGTACTCGACCCCGTTGATGTCCCGCTGCCGGCCGCCGTGGCTCAACTGCATGATGAACTTGCAGTCGTGCTCGTGCACGGCCTTCCCCACCGCGCGCCAGAACGGGATCTTGTTGTCGTGGTCGATCATCGCGTAGTTCGGCACGATGCGGCCGCGCAGGTGCACCGGCACGAACGAGGAGATGATGGCGCCCACGCCGCCCTTGGCGAACTTCGTCTCCCAGTTGATGCGCGCCTGGTTCCCGGAGCCGTCGTAGTTGTCGAACCGGCCGGAGATGTTCGAGCGGAACAGCCGGTTCTTCACCGTGAGGTTCTTGAATTTCAGCGGCTGAAAAATCGTGTCGAACGCCATGACTAGCCCACCTTCCGCCACGGGTGAAACGCATTGGTGACGCCGTCGAGCGCCGGTTTCACGCCGGGCTCGTGCCGTTTCAGGATGTCGATCAGCGAGTGGTTCTCGATCCAGTCGATGCCTTCCTGCGTATAGCGCGCCGGCCCGTACTCGGCAGACAGGAAGCGGTCGCTCTTGAGGCGCCGCGAGGCCATCAGGATGAAGACACGGAACGCCGTATCGCTGAAGCCCATGCCCTCGGGCAGCGGCTCGGCCATCAGCCCCACCAGCAGGTCGACCTTTTCGATGTCGCCGCCGTAGGCGCGCTTGATCTCCTCGGCCCATTCCTTGTTGTCGCAGAGCTCGTCGAAGGTCTTCACTGACGGCTTGTGGAACAGGCGGCGGAACTGGTTGTAGCGCGGGACGCCGCGTTCGCGGTCGCGCAGGATGTCCACCGCCGCGAGGTCGAGCCGCTCGCCGGTGGTGTCCTTGTGGAGGTTCTGCAGGTGCTTCGGGAAGTTGTGCAGCCGCAGCGCGCCTGGATACGCGACCCCCAGCGAGTACCAGAGATCGGCGCAGTCGAACTTCTCGATCACCTTGCGCCCGGCGCGGCCAGACATCTCCGGCAGCTCGTACGACGCCAGTAGTTTCCCGTCCTTCACGGAGCGGATCTCGTAGTCGTCCGGCATCAGCGAGTGCAGCCGATACACCGACCCGAACTCCTCGGTCAGGCAGTAGGGCGCCCCGTGATGATCGGTCGGCGACCCCGGGATCCCGCTGAGCAGATCGTTGTCGGCCAGGTCGTGGAACACCTTCTGGAGCCCGGGCGCGATGCCGTGCCAGTTGGTGTTGAGCGCCAGCACCAGGAGCGGATGCGGCAGGATGGCCGGCGTCCATTCGATGGTGTGGATCTTCGCCATCAGGGCCGAAAGCACGAGACGCGACTGCTGGAACAGCCGCTGGTCGTCCCAGTCGGGATGCGCCTGCATGAACATGTCGCACACCGCGTTGTGCTCGCGGGAAAACAGGCTGTGGAGCAGGCTCAGCCCCACCCACAGGTTGTCGCGGCTGCCGGTGATCTCCGTGCCGACGGTCTCGTCGAAGAACAGGCGCCCATCGTCCTTCACCCGAATCTTGCCGCCGGAGCCGGTCCGGACGGCCTTGTGTTCTTCGGGCGTGCTGCCGTAGATGTTCGAGCCGTCCCACCAGTGCGAGTTCTTGTTGATGTACGCCGGCGGCCGGTTCGAATTGGCCACCGTCGGCGGGTCCACCGGCGTCTTGGGCACCCGCATCGGGCGCTCGAACCACGAGTCGTTATCGGCCAGCGGCAGGTTGAAGGTGTCGTCGTTGGTCCCCTTGGCGTGCACGAACCAGTCGTGCACCTGGAACTGGATCCACGCCGCCGCCAGCACGTTGAGAATCGTGGCCGGCTGGAACTTCGTACGAGTGAAGAGCGCGTTGCTGATCTCCCGCGGATTCGGATTCAGCAGGTTGGCCGTGTCCGGCACCGCCTCGGTGAGGGGGACGTTGCGGCCGAACCGGCGCCCCGTCGCACCCATCATCGGGCACTTCAGATCGTTGTAGCTGCCGTCGACGGTCCGGGCCGCCTTCAGATCCTCGGCAACGGGACCCTGTGCCTCGGGGAGCTTCGGCTCTTCAGTGTCGTAGAGGTTCTTCTTGCGCAGCTCGTCGCGCACTTCGATCAGTTTCTTCATCGCGGCGGGGCGCGGAAGCTCGTACCACTGTTTGTCGCGGGAAATCGTGTCGCGGCTCATCGGGCACACTCCACTGGGTTGGTGGCTGAACGGTCGGAGGTCTGGTGCTCTACGTGAGTAACGTCGGACGAGCCGCGCACGAACTCGCCGCTCATCCGATCGCCGGCGCCAAAGTAGCGCCGCGCAATCGACAAGTCAACGTGCGCTCAGCCGTTCTGCACTACGACCGCACTACGACGGCTGAGTCCGCGTCACTTTCGCGGCGCTGACAATGGCAAGCTTGACGGCCACGTACGTTACGGCACCCCATGCCGCCAGCGCGACCAGGCCCGCAATCACGAGCAGCCATGGCCGGTTGAAGATCGAGAAGAGCGAGCCGAGTTCCGCCACACGCGTCATCGGCGCTTCGAGCGCGGCGAGGCGCTCCATCGGCGTCCGAAGCCCGCCTAACTGATCCATAGATCCTTTGAGCGCCGCCACCGAGGCCAGCTGCGTGTCGAGCCCGGCCACACGGTCCAGCGACTCGTGCAGCCCGGCCACCGCCTCCAGGCTCGGACGCATGCGGGCCAGGCGATCCATCGAGGGCCCCAGCGCAGCGGTGGCTTCGAGTCCCGGCCGGATTTCCACCAGGCGGCTCATCGGCGTCTGCAGCGCGGCCAGCGCGCGCATGCTCGGGTCCAGCGCGGCCACTGAACCCATCGGCTCGCGCAGCGCGGCCACCCCCTTCAGCGTGGGATCAAGCGCGGCGACGGCTTCCATCGGCATCCGCAGCCGCTCGACGCCCTGCAGCGCCGGCACGAGATTCCCGGTGGCAGCCGTCGAGTCGCGAATCGCCTGCGAGTTGCCGTCGATGGCCTTCGTACTGCCACCGATGGCTTCGGTGTTCTGCCGGACACTCGTCGCCAGCGAGCATCCGCTGCTGAACACGGCCACGGCGGCGGTCACCATCCACATGCGAGTCGTCATCATTCGCTCCTCTGTCGTTGCAATCTCATCCGTATATCCACTTCAGCTTCGATCTCAACGGTGTGAGTGTAAGATGCGCCAGCTTCTCCCGCCGAAGTGATTTATCGCGACGGCGGGTTCAGGCACTCACACCTCGTCGTTATCAACTGCATGGGCGCGTCAAACGAACACTTCTTCGAGCGCACGAGTGTGCGGTGGGCGCTCGGCGTGCTGGTCGGCGTCGTCGTGTTGTCGGCTCTGTGGCTCGCTCTCACGCTCACCGCTGACGCCCCGCAGCGCTACACGGACATCGAAGACCACTACAAGTACGGATCGATCGGGAGCGAGCCGGGCGTGTCGCTGCTGCGTCCG
>Ga0070700_100001239_pt1 | contig 12652 bp, 10 predicted proteins | sample KBSK5101metaG_FD_65456 | JGI IMG/M metagenome (GOLD analysis project Ga0070700, IMG submission 65456) | Corn, switchgrass and miscanthus rhizosphere microbial communities from Kellogg Biological Station, Michigan, USA - KBS K5-10-1 metaG | ecosystem: Host-associated > Plants > Roots >...
CGACGGCGGCGATCCGCCCGCGCATCTTCCTCGAGGGCAACTTCTTCGTCGACATCCACCCGGGCACGCCGAGCGCGCCCGAGCTCGGCGACGGCGACACGATCCGGATCCAGAACACGCGCACGCCGGTCCAGCTCGACCAGATCCTCACCTCGCTGCAGTCCGACACCCGCCACAACCTGCAGGTGCTGCTGGAGGAGTACTCGGCCGCGCTGCAGCCGCCGGGGTCGACCGGCTACGACGCCTCGATCCCGTACTGGGAGCCGGCCTACAAGAACACGGCCCTGGTCAACCAGTCGACCCTCGGCCTGCACCCGGGCGACCTCAACGGCTTCATCCGCGACTCCGGCACGGTGGCCGACGCGCTCGACGCCAGCCCGCCGCAGCTGCAGAGCCTGATCACCGACTTCAACCGCACCGCGGCGGCGTTCTCGCGCCACCAGTCCGCACTCGAGCAGACGATCGCCGAGCTGCCGCGCACGCTGCGCGCGGCGGGTCCGGCGCTCGACGGCCTCAACGCGTCCTTCCCGGCCGTGCGGGCGCTGGCCGCGGCGCTGCGCCCGGCGGTCAAGTCGACCGGCCCGACCATCGACGCGTCGCTGCCGTTCATCACCCAGGCGCGCAACCTCGTCTCGACACCGGAGCTGCGCGGCCTGGTGGCCGACCTCGTCCCGACCGTCCCCGCGCTCGGCCAGCTCAACAGCGCGACGCCGCCACTGCTGGACCAGGTCCGGGCCGCGTCGAGCTGCCAGAACGAGGTCATCCAGCCCTGGACCAAGCTCACCGTCCCTGACCCGAACTTCCCGGCCAAGCACAACGTGGCCGAGGAGGCGCCGCAGCCGCTCGTCGGGCTGTCGGGCGAGGGCCGCTCCGCCTCCCCGAACGGCTACTGGTTCCGGGTCATGCCGATCGCCGGCGAGCTGGTCTACAACCTCGGCAACGGGCTGCTGACGACGACGTCGCTGCCGCTCCTCGGCACCAACCCGGCCAAGGCGCAGTCGCGCCCGCCGCTGCGGCCCGACGTTCCCTGCGAGACGCAGCCGGTGCCCAATCTGAAGACGACCCCGGGCCCGGGCCCCAAGCAGGTCCAGAGCGCGGCGACGGCCAACCCGCAGGCCTACAAGGACATGTGGGACAAGATCTCGGCGGGCGCCGTGCAGGAGCTGCGCGACTCGGTCGACCGCGCCGGCCTGGGCAAGGACCTCAAGGTCTCGTCCGAGCCGGCCACCGCGGCCGACATCGCCGGCCTGGCGTCCAAGCTCGGCCACACGGCGCAGCTGGACAAGATCGAGCAGATGCTCAAGGGCATCACGACGCCCGACGGCGGGTCGAACGGAGGCGGCAAGTGACGGCGATCCGCAAGCACCTCAAGGAGTTCGTGGCGCTCATCGCCCTCGCGGTCGTCGCCGGCACGGTCGCCTTCTACATCCTCAGCAACGAGCGCTTCCGGTTCCCGTGGGAGCCGGCGCCGCTGCATCTCAACGCCGCCCTCTCCACCGCCCAGGCCGTGACGCCCGGGCAGGGCCAGACCGTGCGCGTCTCCGGCGTCAAGGTGGGCGAGATCGGCGGGGTCAAGTTGCAGGACGGCAAGGCGATCGTCCAGATGGACATCGACCCCGATTACAAGACCCTCATCCACACCGACGCCAGCGCGCTGCTGCGTCCGAAGACCGGCCTCAAGGACATGTTCCTCGAGGTCAGCCCGGGCTCCCACTCGGCCCCGGTGGTGAAGGACGGGTTCACGATCCCCGTCCAGAACACGCTGCCGGATGTCAACCCGGACGAGATCTACGGCGCGCTCGACGCGGACACGCGGCAGTACCTGCAGCTGCTCGTCAACGGCGCCGGGGAGGGGCTCAAGGGTCGCGGCGGAGACCTCCAGGAGGTCTTCCGCCGCTTCGAGCCCACCCACCGGGACCTCGCGCGCGTGACCGAGCAGGTGGCCACGCGGCGCGAGAACCTGCGGCGGTTGATCACCTCGCTGCACGTGCTCAACGGCGAGCTGGCCAACAAGAGCGAGGACCTCGCGCAGCTCGTCGACTCCTCGTCGGCCGTGTTCCGCGCCTTCGCGTCCGAGGACGGTTCGATCGCCAACGCCATCCAGCTGTTCCCGCCGGCGCTGCGCCAGACCACCGACACGCTGGGCAAGGTGCGGACCTTCGCGGACGTGCTGCGCCCGGCCGCCAACCACCTGCGCCCGGTGGCGGTGGCCCTCAACCAGGCCAACCACGCGGTGACGCCGTTCGCCCAGGAGGCGACGCCGCTGCTGCGCAACGACATCCGGCCCTTCGTGGTGGCGGCACGCCCGCTCGTGCGCAGCCTGCGCCCGGCGGCCACGAACCTCGCGACCGAGACCCCCGACCTCACGGGGTCCTTCACGGTCCTCAACCACCTGTTCAACATGATCGCCTACGACCCCGCGAACGGGAACGACGCGCCCTACGACGGCTCGCAGCAGCGCTCCTACCTGTTCTGGATCGCGTGGGTCGACCACATGGCCAACAACCTGTTCTCGACCGCGGACGCGAACGGGCCGTACCGGCCGATCGTGCTCGGCGGGACGTGCCAGTCGATCGGCGCCATCGGCGATGCCGTCGGCGTCCCCTCCGGGCTGACCGACGTCGTCAAGGCCGGCCTCAACCTGCCCGCGCTGCAGGCCGCCGGCGGTCCCTGCGCGGAGAAGGGCAAGTAGATGCAGAAGCAGGCTCCCTCGGTTCCCCGCGTCCTCGTGATGGTGCTCTTCGCGCTGTCGTGCTTCGGCCTGCTGCTGTTCCTGTGGGTGTCCTTCGGCGGCCCGATCCCGTTCAAGCCCAACGGGTACCAGTTCAAGGTCAACGTCCCCGAGGCGACCCAGCTCGGGCTCGAGGCCGACGTGCGCGAGGCCGGCGTCACCGTCGGCAAGGTGGTCAAGAAGGAGCTCGCGCCCGGCGCCGGCAACGCCACCACGGCGACGATCGAGATGGATGCCAAGTACGCGCCCGTGCGCTCCAACGCGAAGGTGATCCTGCGCCAGAAGACGCTGCTGGGCGAGACCTACCTCGAAATCACCCCCGGCACGCCAGGGGCGCCCGCGGTCAAGGACGGCGGGTTCCTGAAGGCCTCGCGCGTCAAGCCCTCGGTCGAGCTCGACGAGATCTTCCAGGCCTTCGACCCGGTCACGCGGCAGGCGTTCCGCGACTGGCAGCAGGACCTCGCGCCGGCGGTCAACGGCCGCGGCGAGGACCTGAACAACTCGATCGGCAACCTGCCGTCCTTCGTCACGTCGGGCGACCAGCTCATGACCGTGCTCGACGAGGAGAACGTCGGGCTGCGCAAGCTCATCGCCAACACCGGGGTGACGTTCGACGCGCTGTCCCGCAACGCGGGCCAGCTGCGCGCGCTCGTCACCACCGGCGAGCAGGTCTTCTCGGCCACCGCGCGCCAGAACCGGGCGCTGGCCCAGACCATCCAGATCTTCCCGACGTTCCTGGACGAGTCCAAGGCGACGCTGGGCCGCCTGCGCACGTTCGCGCTCGACACCGACCCGCTCGTGCGCGACCTGCGGCCGGTGGCGCACGACCTCGTGCCGACGCTGCGCGCGACGCGCCAGCTCGCGCCCGACCTCAAGCGCTTCTTCGTCAACCTCGGGCCGCTCATCGACGCGTCCAAGCGCGGACTGCCGGCGCTGCGCGACATCCTCCGCGGCGCCCAGCCGCTGCTCGGCCAGCTCGGGCCGTTCCTGTCCCAGCTCAACCCGATCCTGCAGTGGATCGAGTACAACCAGGCCATCACGAGCAACTTCATGTCCGCCGGCATCACCGGCATCGCCGACACGACGACAGCGACCGGCGGCGGGGTGGGCCACTACCTGCGGCAGTTCGGGCCCACGGGCCCCGACACCGTCGCGCTCTCACCGACCCGCCAGGACTTCACCCGCGGCAACTCCTACCCGTACGGGGCCAACCTGTCGATCCCCGAGATGGGCAAGTTCCTGATCATCCCCAACCACGACTGCAACAACGCGGGCGGGGAGACCCTCCCCAACGACGCGCCCGCAGGCGGCCACTCGGGGTGCTTCGTGGAGCCGGCGGCGCCCGGTCAGCCGCAGGGCACGCCGCAGGTCGACAAGCCGGCCGACTACAGCAAGTAGCTACGCAGCGGCGGCAGTGCGGCGCGGCGCTTCGTTGCGCAGGACGCCGAGCAGGGTCTCGGCCAAGCGGCGGTCGCCCTCGATCTCGAGCGCGTCGAGCGAGCCGTCGGGGGCGAAGGCCTCGATCCAGCTGCGCTGGGCGCCCGACACGCGCGCGTCGGCGTCGGGGGCCTCGCGCTCCTCGATGCGGACCTCGCCGCCGTCGGCGATGAGGACGTAGTCGCGCCGGTCGCTGTCGGTGACGGTCAGCGCCACGGAGCCCGCCGCGTTGCCGGCCCGGGCCGACAGCCCGGGGGCCAGGCGCAGGATCGCGCCGATGTCGATCGCCTCGCCGTCGCGCGGGCGGCCCCAGGCCCATTCGTAGCCCCACGTGGCCAGCGCGCCGAGCACGGGCATGAGGTCGCGCGCGCGTGCGGTGAGCTCGTAGTCGACGCGCGGCGGCACCTCGCGGTAGCGCTGGCGGGTGAGCAGGCCGTCGGCGACCATGCGGTTCAGGCGAGAGCGAAGCTGCTCGGTGGAGATCCCGGGGAGGACGCGCTGCAGCTCGACGAAACGACGAGGGCCGGCGGCCAGGTCGCGCACGATGAGCAGGGTCCACTTGTCCCCGACCAGGTCAAGCGCGCGAGCGTCCGGCGCCCACTGGTCGTAGGGGTGGCGTTTGGGCGGCGGAACAGGCGGCATGGTTTCCCTCCGTGGCGGAGTCCGTTCGTCCGGATTATGGGACTAGAAACACCCGACTGCCGGGAGTTAGGCCGCCGGAATGGAGTCCCATGGACGAATGTACGATGTGTTTTGGGTGCTGTCCAGCGTAGGGCCAAGACTAAGCGCCAGTTTTCGACGCCGCCTGCGTTGTGCCCTTCATGGGAGATCTGGTGGACCTGGGGCGGGTGCGGGCACGGCGGGGGCCGGTGGCGCGTCGGCGCTCGGCGCCGACGGCGTACTTCTACTTCGACCTCGCGTGCCCTTTCAGCTACCTCGCCGCGGAGCGCATCGAGCGGCTGTTCGCGCGGGTGGTCTGGCGGCCCGTCCTTGGCCCGATCGTGCACCAGGGCGACCCGTGGACGGACCCGCTGCGGGCGGCGGCCGCGCGCGCGGCCGCCGAGCGCCGCGCGGCCCAGCTGCGGGTGCCGCTGGTCTGGCCCGAGGGCGACCTGGGTACGGCGACCACGGCGGCCATGCGGGTCGCGTCGTTCGCGACCGAGCGCGGCCGGGCGGCGGCGTTCGCTCAGGCGGCGATGCGGCTGGCCTGGTGCGGCGGCTTCGAGCTCGACGACCCCGAGGTGCTGGCCGAGGCCGCCGCGGCCGCCGGCCTGGGCCTCGACGACGCCCTGGCCGCGGCCGGCGACGTGGCGCACGACGGGCCGATGGAGCTGACGGCGCGGCGGCTGCTGGCCGCCGGGGCGGACCGGCTTCCGGGCGTGGTCGTCAACCGCCAGCTCTTCGCAGGCGAGCTGCGGCTACCCGAGGCGGCGGCCGCGGTGCGCACGCATCCGGGCGGCACGGCGCGGGTCGTTCCGGCCTGAGCCCTTGACCACCCTCAACGGGGTCTGACCCCCCGGAGGGTTTCGAGCGCTAGCGTGTCGCTCCGCATGTCGACCGAGATCGAGGAGGGCACGAAGGTCCACGGCGGCCGCCTCGTCGCCCGCCGGCTGAAGGCCGCGGGAGTGACGAAGCTGTTCACGCTCTCGGGCGGCCACCTGTTCTCGATCTACGACGGCTGCCGCGAGGAGGGCATCGACCTCGTCGACGTCCGCCACGAGTCCGCCGCCGCCTTCGCCGCCGAGGGCTGGGCCAAGGTCACCCGCGAGCCCGGCGTGTGCGCGCTGACCGCGGGGCCCGGCGTGACCAACGGCATGAGCGCCATGGCCTCGGCGCTGCAGAACAACTCGCCCATGCTCGTGCTCGGCGGGCGCGCGCCGGCCATGCGGTGGGGCCAGGGCTCGCTGCAGGAGATCGACCACGTCCCGTTCGTGGACCCGGTGACCAAGTCGGCCCGCACGGCGCAGAGCACCGACGTGATCCCCGGTCTCGTCGACGTCGCCCTGGCCGAGGCGATGACCGCCCCCACCGGGCCGACCTTCGTCGACTTCCCGCTCGACCACGTGTTCATGGAGGGCACCGAGCCGGGCGGCGCCCCGCTGGTGCTGCCGATCCCCGGGGAGGGGCCGCCGGCCGAGGGCGTGGAGCGCGCGGCCGCGCTGCTCCGCGAGGCCGAGCGCCCGGTGATCATGGCCGGGACGAACCTCTACTGGGCCCACGGCGAGGATGCGCTGCGCGAGCTGGTCGAGGCGCGCGGCATCCCGGTGTTCCTCAACGGCCTCGCGCGCGGGTGCATCCCCGCCGACCACGAGCTGTTCTTCTCGCGCGCTCGGTCGACCGCGCTGAAGGAGGCGGACCTCGCCCTGGTCATCGGGGTGCCGATGGACTTCCGGCTCGGCTTCGGGGCCTCGTTCGGCGAGGACACGACGATCGTGACCGTCGACTACGCCGAGGCGCTGCGTCCGCCGCCGCGGCCGGTGGAGATCGATCTCGTGGGCGGGCTGACCGAGACGCTCGCCACGCTGGCGACCGACGGCGCCGCGCCGCGCAACGACGCCTGGATCGCGCACATCGCCGAGGTCGAGCGCTCCAAGCGCGCCGCCGAGCGCGAGCAGCTCACCGACGACCGTGCGCCCCTGCACCCGCTGCGCGTGTACAAGGAGCTCGACGACGTCCTCGACCGCGACGCGATCATCGTCGGCGACGGCGGCGACTTCGTCTCCTACGCCGGCCGGGTCATCAACTCGTACGAGCCGGGCTGCTGGCTGGACCCGGGCCCGTACGGGTGCCTGGGCTCGGGGCCGGGCTACGCGCTGGCGGCCAAGCTCGCTCACCCCGACCGCCAGGTCATCCTGCTGCTGGGCGACGGCGCGTTCGGCTTCTCGGGGATGGAGTTCGACACGCTGGCCCGGCACGGCGTCGATGTCGTCGGCGTCATGGGCAACAACGGCATCTGGGCCCTCGAGCACCACCCGATGATGTTCCTCTACGGCTATTCGGTCGCGGCCGAGCTGCGGCCCGAGACCCGCTACGACCAGCTGGTCGAGGCGCTCGGCGGCCACGGCGAGCTCGTGCGCACGCCGGGCGAGCTGCGCCCCGCGCTCGAACGGGCGCTATCGGCGGGCAAGCCGGCGCTCGTCAACGTGCTCACCGACCCCGCGGTCGCGTACCCGCGCTCGTCCAACCTGGCCTAGCCGAGAGCCGGTGGAGACCGGCCGCTGGCGTCACGCCAACAAGCTGTTAATGCAGGAAACCGCCGACATCATGTCGGCGGCTTCCCAAGTGGCCCCGTCAGGACGGGCAGGGGTACGTGCCATGAAGGGGCCGGGTTCGGCGGTTCGAGCGGCGGGAGGCGCCGATTCGATGCGGCTTCGCCCGAACCTATGAGCAGGGATTCAAGGTACGTGTGGGGCACGTCCCTCTTCACCCGGCGGGGGCAGTATGCCCCGCGCCTTTGCACACGAACAATCAAACATCCGTCCAGGCCCAGTTTCAAGGCTTATTTCCGGAGCTTTGCGAAAACCGTGCGGCGGCGCCCTGGAGGATGTCGTGTTCGGAGACCTCGACGCGGTCCAGCGCGAAGGCGTCGAGCACCTGCTGGAGGATGACGACGCCGGCCACGATGGTCGGCGCGCGGTCGGGGTGCAGGCCGGGCACCTCGCGCCGCTGCTCGAGCGGCAGGGCGGCCAATTGCTCGAGCAGGCGGTCAAGCTCGGTGCGTTCGAGCACGTACCCGTGGACCCTGTCGGGGTCGTAGGGATCGAGCCGCTGGGCGATCGCCGCGCACGACGTCGCCGTGCCCGCCACCCCGATGCCGGCGCTGACCGCGTCGAGCACGCCGTCGGGCACGTTGTCGAGCACGATGCCGCGCACCTCGGTGGCCAGGGCCTCGAGCTCCTCGGGCCGCGGGGGGTCGGTGTGGATGTGGCGCTCGGTCTGGCGCACGACCCCGGCCTGGGTGGAGACGTGGAACTCCATCTTCCCGCCGGCGCCCTGGACGACCTCGGTCGAACCGCCCCCGATGTCGACCACCACCAGCGGGGTCGTGTCGGCGGGATCGCGCTCGCTCGTGGCGCCGGCGAAGGTCAGCTCGGCCTCGGTGTCGCCGTCGATGGTGCGGGCGTCGAAGCCGAAGCGCTCGCGCACGGCCTGCGTGAACTCGGCGCCGTTCTCGGCGTCGCGCACGGCGCTGGTGAGCACGCCGATTCGGGTCTCGGCCCCGAGCTCGTCGGCTTCGCGACGGTAGTCCTCGAGCACGCGGAAGACGCGCTGCATGGGCTCGTCACCCAGGCGCCCGGTGGCGTCGACGCCCTCGCCCAGGCGCGTGACCTCCGAGCGCTTGTCGAGCTGGCGGACGACGTTGCCGTCCTCCAGGTCGGCGACCAGCAGGCGGGTCGAGTTGGTGCCGATGTCGACGACGGCGACGCGCATCGGATCAGCCCGCCGCGGAGGGAAGCGGTTGGCCCGCGAGCCCGGCGAGCAGGTTGTCGACCGCCACGTCGGCCATGCGTTCGCGCGTCGGGTGGGTGGCCGAGCCGATGTGCGGGAGCACGAGCAGGTTGGGAAGCTCGAGCAGCGGGTGGTCGGGCGGCAGCGGCTCGGGGTCGGTGACGTCGAGCGCGGCGCCGGCGATCACGCCGTCGCGCAGGGCCCGCCCGAGCGCGTCCTGGTCGATCACGCCGCCGCGCGCCGTGTTGACGAGCACGGCGGTGGGCTTCATCTGCGCCAGCGCCGCCTCGTCGATCAGGTGACGGGTCGTCGGGGTGAGCGGCACGTGCAGCGAGACCGCGTCGGAGCGGCCCAGCAGCTCCTCGAGGGAGAGCCCGCCCTCACCGGTGTGCAGGACCTCCATGTCGAACCCCGAGGCCCGCTTGGCCATCGCGCGCCCGATGCGCCCGTAGCCGACGATGCCCAGCGTGGCGCCGTGGACCTCGTGGCCGAGCATCCACTCCGGCCCCCAAGTCGTCCATTGGCCTGCGCGCACGGCGGCCACCGCCTCGGGCAGCCGCCGCATCGCCGCGAGGAGGCACGCGAAGGCGAGGTCGGCGGTTGCGTCGGTCAGGACGTCGGCGGTGACGCCGACGGCGATGGTGCGCTGCGCCGCGGCTTCGAGGTCGATGTTGTCCGAGCCGACCGCGTAGTTGGAGACCACGCGCAGGTCGGGGCACGCGTCCATGAGCTCCGCATCGACGCGGTCGCTGAGGAGCGCGAGGAGGCCCGCCTTGTCGGCGGCGTGCGCACGCAGGTCGTCCGGCGACGGCGGGAGCTGCTCGCGCCAGAGGTCGACGTCGTGCTCGGCCGCAAGCCGCTTGAGCGCTCCGCCGGGCAGGTGGCGGGTGACGAAGACGCGGGCCATCGGTCGTCGTAGGGTATGTGCTGCGTCATGGGGATCATCCGAGGAGAGCGCAGCGTCGAGATCCAGGCTCCGATCGAGCGCTGCTTCGACATCGCGGCCGACATCCAGTCGGCGCCCGACTGGCAGGGGTCGCTGCTGGACGTGGAGGTGCTCGAGCGCGACGGCGACCGCCGGGCCACGATCGTCGAGACCGAGTCCGACGCCAAGGTCAAGAAGGTCCGTGCGCGCCTGCGGTTCTCGTACACGCCGCCCACCCGGATCGACTGGGTGCAGGAGAAGGGCGAGACCAAGTCGCTGGAGGGCTGGTGGGAGTTCGAGGACCTCGGCGCCTCGACCCGCGCGACCTACGCGCTCGTCGTCGACCCCGGCCGGATGCTGGGGCTGCTGCTGCGCGGGCCGGCCGAGACCAAGGTGCGGGACTTCCTGCTCGGGGGCGCCGCCGAAGGACTGAAGAAGCAGGCCGAAGGCGCCAAGGTCTAGGGCATGCCGGAGCCGGACCCGGGGCTCGACGGGGCACTGGACCGCATCTGGACGCGGGCACGGCCGAACCTCCTTGCCCGCGTGGACGCCATCGACCGGGCGATCGACGCCCTGGACGGCGACGCCAACCCCGACGTCATCGCCACCGGCTGCGACGCGGCCCATAAGATCACCGGCCTGGCCGGCACCTTCGACCTCGACGACGCCACGCGGCTGGCCCGCGGGCTCGAGCGCGCGCTCGAGGACCGCGCCGACGCCGACCCCGCCGAGCTGCGCCGCCAGGCCGGCGAGCTGCGCTCCGTGCTCGAGGGCTAGAGGGACCGCGAAAAGCGGGCTAGAATCGATGGCTCCGCCGCGGGGTGGAGCAGTCAGGTAGCTCGCCGGGCTCATAACCCGGAGGTCGCGGGTTCGAATCCCGCCCCCGCTATACGCAAAGGCCCCGCAAAGCGGGGTCTTTTCGCTGGATCGCACGTCATCCCCGGATCCGCGCGGGTACCAACCAGGTACCAATCTTGCGTCGACGCCGTGATTTTCAATCGTCTAGCGGCTGCGAACGCGTGGGAGCGCGGGCACACGCGGCTTATGACATGCCTGCAAACCGAGGTGATCCGGTTGAAAGGGCTTCTCGCATCGATCCGGGCATAGCCGGGCTCGTGGACGCGAGGTGGACGTCCCAGATCAGGCCGGGGCGGCACTGCACTTGCTGTCGGAGGTCCTCGCGCGCGCGGTACGCGAAGGGCTGTCTAGTCAGGCGGCCAGGCGCTCGGCGAGGGCGGGGAGGACGTGACCGAGCGACGCGTCCAGGCGGAGGGTGGCCGCGGCATCCCCCCGGCTTGGGCCGCGGGTGACGATCGCCACCGGGATTCCGTGGTCGGCAGCCCGGCGCACGAAGCGGTAGCCGGAGTAGACGCGCAGCGAGGACCCGAGCACGAGCAGCAGGTCGGCGGCGTCGGTGAGCGCGCAGCAGTGCGTGACGCGGGGCTTCGGGACCGACCCGCCAAAGAACACGACGTCGGGTTTGAGGAGGTCGGAGCCGCAGCGCAGGCAGCGCGGGACCACAAAGCCCGCGACCTCGACCTCCGCGAGCTCGACGTCGCCATCAGGCCGGATCTCGCGACCCTCGGGATGGAAGCCGGGGTTGAGCTCGCGGAGCTGGGCGTCGAGCGCCGCTCGCCGGCTCCGCGCTCCACAGGCCAGGCAGACCACGGCGGCCAGCGACCCGTGCAGCTCGACGACGTCGCGACTCCCCGCCGCTTGGTGGAGCCCGTCGACGTTCTGGGTGATCAGCGTGCCGAGCGCACCGGCGAGTTGCAGCCGTGCGACCGCGTGGTGGCCGGCGTTCGCGCGAACCGTTGCGAATCTTCGCCAGGCAACGTGGGCGCGCGCCCAGTAGCGGCGACGCACGGCGGGCGACCGGACGAACTCGTGGTATTGCACCGGTGTGACCCGCCGCGTCCCGTCAGGCCCGCGATAGTCCGGGATTCCCGAGTCGGTCGACATCCCGGCGCCGGTGAGCACGAGAACCTGACGGGCGGCAATCAGCAAGCCGGCGAGGGCGTCGAGCTCGGCCTCCGGCAGTTCGTCCAGTGCATGGCCGCACTCGACGGACTCGCCGAGAACCCGGGTCGTTCGCTGTTCACGTGTGGGCGTGCTCATGCTGCCTCTCTGCGTCGCGGCGTGGCGGGCCTGCGAGTTGTAGCGACCGGACGGCCAGAAGGCGCCACGGGCGCGGAAGTCGCGCCGCTGCCATCAGCCACCCGGTCCCCAACAGGGACTTCATCGGCACCGACGGTCCCGTCGGCGCGACGGTCGACGACGCGCAAACCAGACCTTCACCTCCCTGCCCGACAACACCAGCCGCTAGCGGCGGCGGTCGACGCCGGGCTGACCACCACGCCCCCGCCGTCCATCGACCACCTGATCGCAGAGGTCACGGACGCGGGCCTGCCGCACGGGATCGCGAAACTGCGCGAGTCCCTGGGCTGCTGAGCACGCTGGCGTGAGACCGGGCGAGCGCCAGGGCCTCGCTAGTGGATGTGGATGGCGATCAGTTCGCTGTAGCCCTGGGCGTTGTATTGGGTGGCGCGTATGCGTACGGCGTAGAGGCCGGTGTGGCGGATGTGTACGGGGGTGGTGAAGATCGAGCTGGTCAGTCCGGCGTCGAGGAGGGGGGTGCGTTTGATCGTGCGAAAGCGGCCGGTGGCGGGCACGCGGCGTTGGATGTAGGCGGTGCCGCCGGGGCTTCCGGGGGCTACGGCGCCGGAGAAGCGCACGAGTTGGCCTCGTCGTGGGGTGGTGTCGCTGACGGCGGCGTCGACCCGTCGGCTGACGGTCAGGTGCACGATGCCGCTGGCCACCGAGCGGTCCGCGGCGGTGCTGACCTGGTAGCGCGTGGTGATCGGTGGCGAGACGGCGAAGCTGTAACGGCCGTCGGTGCCGCTGGTGGTGCGCGCGACGTCGGCGAAGGTCTGGAACGGGAATGGTGCTGCCTGCAGGACCAGGGGCTGGCGCACGGCGCGGCCGGTCAGCTGACCGGAGACCGTTGCGGTCTGGCCGTAGCTGATGGCGAAGGGATCAAGGCCGATCGCCACGTCGGTGACCGGCTTCGGCCTGGGCGGGGGCGCCGGAGGCGGCTTGGGCGGGCGCTT
>Ga0070700_100001258_pt1 | contig 12548 bp, 9 predicted proteins | sample KBSK5101metaG_FD_65456 | JGI IMG/M metagenome (GOLD analysis project Ga0070700, IMG submission 65456) | Corn, switchgrass and miscanthus rhizosphere microbial communities from Kellogg Biological Station, Michigan, USA - KBS K5-10-1 metaG | ecosystem: Host-associated > Plants > Roots >...
GTCGTTGCGGAGACGGCGCCGGTCGCCACGGCGTCCGCTCGATCCGGGAGCTCCTCGACGACCGGCTCGGCGTCTCGGTCGACGACGCCGACGGCTCCGGCCGCAGCTGCAGTCGCCGCCGCTGCCACCGCGGCATCGGGAGCAGGCGTCGAACGCTGGGGCTCCTCATCCGTGTGACCGAGCGCGCCACCCGCCGCCCCGATGCCGCCGCCCGAAGCGCCCGCGGCGCCCGCAACGGTCGCAACGGTCGCGGCCGCAGCCATCCCCGGGACGTGGAAGACCTTGGTCCCCTCCTCCACCGGCGTGATGGACTCGCCCGGCGCATCGACCACGGCATCCAAAGCGGCGGCCCCCGCGAGGGCCTTGCCATCGGGTCCGGTATCGGCTGCGGGCGTCCCACGCCGACGTCGCTCGTTGGCCACGGGCGGGCTCGGCGCGTTCGGATCGATGTCCGTACGCCGGCGTCGCGGGCGCGGTTTCGGGGGCAGGTGTGTCTCGTCGGACACGCGTCCTCCGGCTGGGGTGGGCTCGGACGGCGCGGAGTCTAGTACCTTTCGCGCCTTGTCGACGCCGAGAATCCGGTGCTAGGCTCCGGCGCCAAGGTCCATCTGACCATGTTCTGCCGGCTTCCGCGAGGACCCATACGTCCCGATGGCGCTTCCACTGCCCGTCATACCGCCCCAGCCGGACGCCTACCATCTGGCGCCCCACAGGATCAAGCGCTGCACGTTCCGGCGGCTGATCGACGTGGAGGCTGGCTCGGATCGCGTCTATGACGTCGAGTGCCTGTTCCCCGATCGGAAGATCCCGATCCCGCTGGGCGACCTCGAGTCAGCCATGCCGATCTGCAACGCCTGCACGGCGCCGCACATCTTCCGCCCAGACGAGGATTGACCCCGCGGGGGCTGACCCCGGCGAGCGCCCGACTCTTGCTTGCGGGACTGGCTACCTGATGAAGGGATCGCCGGGCGGTGTCAGCACCGTCGCTACCCGGTTACCGCCATCGTCGGCCCATTTGAGGACGCACGGCGCCACCGGATCCTGAGGGTCGCAGTCCGGCAGGAGACCCGTGAACCAGGTCGTCCCGAAGTAGGCGCTCGGCCCGTCGGGCCAGGGGTCTTCCCGAGCCGGCGAACCCGTGCGGTCGGTGAACCGGACTGGTGACGAATAGGCGACGCGATAGTCGGACGGGGCGTTGTCCGGTGTCTGATCGACGAGCGACTTGTGGATGACGATCTGGATCTCCTTGGCAGACTGCGTGTCCTCGTCGTCGTAGCTGTACCAGATCGCGTTCGGCTGGCGATCGTCGGAATAGAAGAATGGGTCGAAATCGCACGACACCTTGACGCCCGGCAGGTTGGCGGCCGACGCCCATTCGGCGCCCAGCCGGCTCTGCTGCGGGGTCGTGGTATAGGTGTGGTCGCCCTTGGTCTCGGTGAAGCTGCAGTCGGGTCCGGTACAGGTTTCGACGGTGTCGGCGACCATGAACCCCTGCGAGACCGTGGTGTCCTTGTCGCCCGCGCTGCTGGCCTCGAGCGTAAAGAGTCCTGGCGTGTCGATCGAGAGGTCCACGAAAGTGGCGACCCCGCCGACCGCGGTCGCTGTCCCTCCGCTGAGATTGCCGCGCCCGGAACCCAATCGCAGCGTGAGGGTGACCTCCACGTCCGTATCGATGGTCTTGCCCGTAACAGGGTCGTAGATCTCGACCCTGATCGCGTCGCCCTCGCTGTCGCGGCCATCCCTGGTCAGACGGCGGGTCCGGGTCGTCTTCGGCTGGTTCGCGAAACGCAGCATCGCCGGCTCCTTTAGGCGCCACGGATCGTGCGCCTTCGGCGGACACGATCTGAGGCCGGCTGACCCTACACCGCGGGCGTCTTGCGCCGCGTGCGCCGAGCGTGGGTGCTCGCCGCTCCACCCGGCAGAGCGAATGCGGCGGCCCGGGCCGCCGATACGATGTTCCCCTTGGCCTCGAAGAGCGCACGCGCCTCGGCCGCGGACCGCGCGGCGTCGTCCTCTCGACCAGCGGCCGCCTGCGCCTCGGCCAGGAACAGCAACGCGTTGCCCTGCGCCTCCAGGTCGTCCGACGTCCGGGTCTGGTCCACGGCCGACGTGGCGAGCGTGATGCCCTGATCATGATCGCCGTCGCGAGCCAGCAGCTTGCCCTTGATGCCACGCCACAGGTACTGCGAGGACACGTCGGATGGCGCGGCGACCTCCTCGCAGAACGCCGCATGTCCTCGAGCATCCTCGAACCGGCCCTGCCGATAGACGGCTTCCGCGAGGAGTCCCGCGATCGACGAGATGTAATTCCGTTCGCCCATCGCATCGAGCGCGTCGTAGTCCTTGCGCAGCTCGGCCTCGGCCGCGACGGGGTCGCCCGCGAGCAGCTCGACCGGGCCCGAATCGATCGAGATGAGGGCGGCGTCGAACCGGAGGCCAAGCTCCTCGAGGATCGCGCGAGCACGACGGTAGTCGTCGCGCGCCCGCTCGAAATCCCCGACCATCGCCCGCAGGTGAGCGAGACCGCCGAACGTGACCGCTTGCGCGCGGCGTTCGCCTTCGCCGACCTCGATCAGCGACTCGCAGCCGGTGATGCCCGTCGGTGCGGGCGTCGGGCCCAGCACGAGGACGAGCGACGCGGTCGCGTAGAGTCGCTTCTCCATCACGCGGTCGCCGGCGCGACGGGCGTACTCGATCGCCTTCTCATTCGCGGCGCCGCAGGCCTCGTAGCGTCCGGACACGCCGTGGACCAGGCTTACCAGTCGCCACGCCCGTGCTAGCGCGTTGGAATCGTCGAAGGCTTGCAGATCCTCGATGCTCGCCTGCGCCTCGCGCATGACGTCGTCGATCGATGTCGAGGCCTCGCTGCGGAACTTGAGCTGGAGACGGACGAGGCTGGCAGTGATCAGGACTGCCCGAGCCCCGACGTCTTGAGCTACGGCCGCAGCCTGCACGAGCACGTCATCGGCGGTGGTGAACTCGCCGATCTCCAGATACGCCTCGCCTGCGGCGACCAAGAGCCGAGCTCGCTCGGGATCGCGTCCACCGAGGACTCGCGCCGCGCGGTCGAGGAGGTTGGCGGCAGCCGTGAAGTCACTCCGGGCGAGAGCCCGTCGACCGGCGGATGCAAGCCGAGCCGACGCACGGCCGCCGAGGGCGACGGCGTCATCGTCGAGTGGTCCGAGCTCATCGCGGTAGCGGTAGGCCTGCTCGAGGTGGTAGCCGAGGATCTCCTCGACCTCGATCTCGCGCTCCCGCTCTTTGCTTGATCGCTCGAGCCAATCGGCGAACCGCTCGTGGAGCTCGCTGCGGTCACGCTTGGGCAGGCCCGCATAGGCCGCATCTCGGATCAGGAGGTGCCGGAACCGGTATGCGTCCTCATCGGCGAAGTCGGACGACTGCGGTCGGATGAGGTCCCGCCGCGCGAGCCGGGCCAGACGGCCTGCCACGTCGCGGCGCTCACTATCCGGCAGGAGCTCGGTCAGGGCTCCGGTCCAGAACGTCCTGCCGACGACAGAGGCTCGCTCGAGCACGTGACGTTCGGACTCGGGCAGACGGTCGAGCCGTGCTGCCAGAAGCGCCCCGATGGTCGGCGGGATCGCCAGGTCGACCGCGGTCCTCTCATCGAGCGTGAGCCGTCCTGCCAGCGCTTCATCCGTGGCATAGGCGACGAATTGCTCGACGAACAGCGGGTTGCCTTCGGCCGAAGCCAGGATCCGCGAACGCAAGTCCCCAGGAGGAAGCTCGGGCGCGAGATGATCGAGCAGCGTCGCGGCATCGGTCTCGACGAGTGCGTCCAGCCGCACGAGCGCGAGGCTCGAGCGCGCCAGCCACTCGGGTCTTACGTCCTCGAGCTCCGGGCGCGCGATGGCGATGAGGAGGATCGCACCGCGACCGAGGTCGAGCAGGTGATCGAGGAGGTCCATGAGCACCAGCTCGGCCCACTGAAGGTCATCCACGACGAGCACGAGCGGGCGTTCGGCCGCAAGCAATTCCAGGAACCGGCGGACGCCCCAGGCGATCTCTTCGCCTGGGACTGGATCATCGGTCAGACCCATGATCGACGCGACGCTGCCGCGCACGAGGTCGGCCCGATCGACGCTGCCGAGGATCGCGTCGAGCTTGCCGAGGGCATCGTCGCGCGGTTCGCCATGCTCGATCCCGGTCGCCGCCTGGACGAGCTCGCGGAGGGGCCAGTAGGTGATCCCCTCCCCGTAGGGCAGACAGCGCGAGCGCAGGACCGTGGCGCGCTCGGCGACGCGGGCCAGACACTCAGCGACGAGCCGGCTCTTGCCGACGCCAGGCGCGCCGGTGACGGTCACGAGCCCGGGCGTCCGGTCGGCCGCTACGCGTTCGAAGGCGGCCACCAGCGCGTCCAGGTCGACGGCGCGGCCCACGAACGGCGTCGTCATCCGACGCTCGATGGGCTCGCCCTCGCTCACGGCCAGAAGACGCACGACGCCTGGCGTCGGGCCGTCCTCGTCACCGTCAAGCGATGCCGGCTCGGTCGTGGTCGAGCCGCGGACGAGCCGCTCGGTCTCGGGCGCCAGCAGGACCTCGTCACCCTCGGCACGCTCGGCAAGCACGCCGGCGAGATGGAGCGGGGTGCCGGTCATCAACGAGCTGTGCCCGTCACCACCGCCGGCGAGGACCTCGCCCGTGGCCACGCCGACACGGAGGACGACCTGCGTCAGGGGAAGATCCGTGCCCGCTTCGCCGCGCAGCTCAGCTGCTGCGCGGACGGCCCGCAGCGCGTCATCCTCGCGGGCGACCGTGAGCCCGAACACCGCGGTGACACCCTGGTGATCGGCGTGGTCGATGATGCCGCCGTGTCGCTCGATCGCTCGACGGACGACCTCCTCGGTACGTCGCCCGAGCGCCTCGAGGATCTCCGGGTCGATGCCGTCGCCGGTCGAGACCGAGCCGGCGTGGAGAACGGTGACCATCCTGCGCCGGCGTTGCGTCCTCGGCTCGCCGCCACCCTCCGACGCAGAGGTCGGTGGCTCGTCGGCAGGCGCCTCCTTGGCGGCTGCCGGAGCAGGTTCGAGCTCGCGCCGAGCTGGGAAGAGGGCTTCCTGATTGAGGATCGCCCGTTCGAGTTCCTGTAGCTCCGGGCTCGGGTCGAGACCGAGCTCATCGTCGAGGTATCGACGGGCATCCTGATAGGCCTCGAGGGCGTCCGCCTGGCGGCCATCGCTATACAGCGCGAGCATGAGCAGCCGCCACAGCGACTCCCGCCCGGGCGCGTCTGCCACGAGGCCACGCAGTTCGGCGATCGCCTCGCGGCCACTGCCGATGTCGATGCGCGCCTGGTACAGCTCCTCGATGGCCTGCAATCGGAGCTCTTCGAGCCGATCAGCCTCGCTGCGTGCGAAACGTTCGTCGGCCATGTCACCGAGCGCTGGTCCTGACCACTCGGCGAGCGCGGCCTCGAGCGTGGCGCGCGCGCGGTCCTGATCACCGGAGGCGCTCGCCTCGCGCGCCTGGCGGAGACCACTTTCGAAGCGTGCGACGTCGAACTCGTCATCGGCGACCGCCAGGCGATAGCCCGACGCCGTGGAGCTGAGCCGTCCGGCCTCGTCGCCCAGCACGTCGCGCAGCCGGGAGACGTAGATCTGAACTGTCTTGATGGCGGTCAGCGGCTGGTCGTCGGGCCACAGCTTGTCGGCCAGCGACGCGGTCGAGACGGCTCGATCGCGCTGCAGCAGCAACAGCGCGAGCACGCTCCGTTGACGCGGCCCCCCGAGATCGAGGCGGCGACCATCGGCGAGGACGGAGAACTCGCCGAGAAGGCGGAATTCGAGCTGCAATGCGGCACCCGCGCGGCGTTCGGCTTGGCTGATCCGACGCGCAGCACATTACTCCGGCCGGTCTGCCCGTCCGTCGGCATCGACACACGAATCGAACGGCCGGCCCCCCCCCAGGGCCGGCCGTTCCGGTATGCAGTCGTGCGGGGCAGATATTCAGTTGTGCGTGGGTCGGGCGACTAGCGCAGGGCGCCGTGCTCGCCACGGAGGTGCTCGATCACGCTCTGATCGAGCGTCGGCATCGCATTGCGATAGCCGGTGTTGCCGAAGCCGTTGAAGCCGTTCGTGCCGGTCGTCTGCAGTTTCGGGATCTCGAGCGAGTTCCCGCGGCCCAGATGCTCGGACCGACCGTTGTCGTTCGCGAACGTCTTCGGAGCGGCGACGGTGTCGCCACGCTCGCCGCGTCGCTGCTCGACCAGGCTATCGGTCATGACCGCGTTCTTGTTCGCCGCGACGGTCCCGCCACGCTCGCCGGCACGCTGATCGAGCAGACCCGGCTCCTGCAGGGTCTGGATCGTCGTGCCGCTCGGGGCGACACTCTTCGGGGCGTTGAGGACCGCGAACGCTCCCCACACCAGTGCGATGGCGATCGCCGCGACGGCGATCCCGGCCAGGAAGCCCTCGAAGAGCTTGCGCTGGTTCGGTGCGACCTGACCCTGGCTGATCATGTTCATCTCCGTGACCTCCTTGTGCACTCATCAGCGAGTGCTTCTGGGAGGACCATGGCGATGGCTGGTTGCAGCGGGGCTGCAGACGAGTAGCAGCCGAAAGTCGCGCTTGGAAAGCCATGGATCGGGCACAGCGATGCGCGGACAAGGAGACGCATCACCGATACAGGATCGCGTTCTACTGCAGTGCGCCGTTCAGACGCCAGCCTTGACCGACACGACCCACGACGGGAGACAGGCACGGGAGCGTGGCTCGTACCGAGGGAAGCGCAAAGAGAACTGGAGCTAGGTCATGGAACCGGCTGCCAGGCCGGACCGCCGCCGTCGTCCGCCACCTGCCGCACCCCGGTTCCATCAGCGTTCATCACGGTGAGGCCGCCTGGAAAGGTGTCACTTCGGAATCCGACGAACGCGAGGCTGGTCCCGTCCGGCGACCAGGTGAGGCTCGGCGCGCCCCCGAGGCAATAGCAGATCCCCGCCTCGTGCAGCTCGCGTGGCTCCGAGCCGTCCAGACGGATGGACATGACATGGAGCTGCCATTGGTCATCACAGGTAGTCGTCGAGGTAGCTCGATTCTCCCTGCAGACCCGGATATCGGTCGACCCGAAGTACGCGATCGTCGATCCTTCGGGTGACCAGGCGGGGTCGGACGTTCCGATTCCGGGAAGCGGGCCGAGGACGGGGGTCCGATCCGACCCGTCCCGATCGATGGTATAGAGACCCCTCCCTTGGCCGATCCACCCATTGAAGGCGATCCGGCTTCCGTCGGGTGACCAGGTCGGCTCCGACAGCCCACCTCTGCCGATAGGGTGGATCTGCCTCCAGAGCGTCGCCCGGTTGCTGCCGTCGGGATCGACAAGCTCGAGCGTGTCACCGTGGGCGACCGCGATGCGCGAGCCCTCGGGCGACCATGCGATCGTGCACCCATCGGCTCCCTCGCCGCAGCTCAGGATCTGCTCCGACGTCCCGTCTGACACGTCCATCACCCAGACCCCGCCCGGCGCCGTGAACGCCAGTCTCCGCCCATCGGGAGCCCATGTGAGGTCCCCCACCTCTGCCGAGCTGACCGGGATCGTCTTCACCGTCGTGCCAGTGACCGGGTCGATCAGGGCGATCGCGCCTTCCCTCGTCACCGCGATCGCGCCGTTTCGAGCGACGCGGTGGGTTGAGATCGCCGACGGTGATGGGACCAACGACGGTGGCGGGATCACGGCTCGAGGTGGGACCAACGACGGGGTTGGTCGTGGACCGAGGATGCCGCCGACCAAAACCGTTCCGGCGAGTGCGCCGCCCAGGATCGCCGCGACTAGGGCCAGCAGGATGAGTGCCCTCGACCCGCTCGAACCGACCCGCGGGAACCAGCGCAGGCCCGTGCTCGACCCCGGACCGCCGATCCAGTGACCGCCGACCCGAGCCAACCACGCGGCACGGGGCGAACGGCGGCGCGTGGCGTCGAGCGCCTGGTCGAGTCCACCAAGCGGGATCGGCGAGACCGCCTCAGCATCGAGCCAGTCGGCGAGCGTTCGATCGAAGTCGTCGCGAGCGGTCATGCGATGGACTCCTCGGCGATGGCTGGTCGGCGGTCGTCAGCGTCGAGTGCAGCCCGGAGAGCGTTCGAGGCGCGATGGAGCCGGGACTTGAACGTGCCGACCGCGACGTCGAGGACAGCGGCCGCCTCGGCATCCGGCAGCCCGAGGTAGTGGTGGACCACGAGCACGGCACGCTGCTCGGCGGACAGCCGACGAAAGCCTCGCTCCAGCTGGTCCCGCACGGCGGTCAGCTCCTGCGTGTCACCTGGTGCCCGTGCGTCGGGCAGCGTCATCTGGATCTCCACGACGCCGCGTTGCCTGACCCGCCTTGCCTCCCGATAGCAGGCGTTGACCAGGAGCCGATTGAGCCAGGCGTCGAACCGGTCCGGGTCGCGCACGGCGCGGATGTGCAGCCAGGCGGCCAGGAGCGAGTCCTGGACCGCGTCAGCCGCCTGATCGTCGCTTCGGAGGATCAGCCGTGCGGTCCGGTACAGCCGCGCGAACGCTGCCGAGGCGAGGGCCGTGAAGGCCTCGTGGTCACCGTTCCTAGCGCGGAGGACGAGGTCTCGCTCCATCGGACACCGGGCTTGTGGCGGCCGACTGGCCGTCGTTACCCATCATGAGTCGGACGGCAATCGAGTCGTTCCATCTTGAATGGTGGCCGTCGATTACCGCGAGGCCACGCGGCGACCTTCGCTGAGTGGCTGCGCGTCGAGGCCTGTAGGTTCACCCGAAGGATGAGCGGGCGTGAAGGAGCTGCGTCGTGTTGACCCGTGAAGGCCTCCCATCGTCCGCTACGGGATCTGCCAGACACTCGGGCCGGGCCATGTGCCGATCGATGACCATCGGAGCGTCCCGAGATCGAGCCGGCCAACGGTGAGTCCTTGCTGGTTTCCGCCATCATGAGCGGCGATGAGCGCCCGGCCATCGCCCGACCAGCTAACTGACCCGGCCTCGTCCTCGTTCTGGATGCGGATCGGTGTACCACCCGAGGTCGACGCCAGGTAGCGGACGATTCTGAAACTGTCTCCTGGCACATCCCCGCGCTCGCCACCGAGGAACGTGAACCACCGGCCATCGGGCGAGAGGGTATCGGGTGCCGGCGCGACCAGCTCGATCCCCGTTGCATCCAGATCCGAAAGGACGGTCGAGGCCCCTGACGCGACGTCGTATGAGGTGATGGTGTGCTCGCTGGCGCTGATGATGTGCCCGTCTTGGGTCCACACCATTGCCAGGATGGATCCGACCGGCGGGACGTCGACCGGTGGTGTGGCTCCGGTGGGATCGAAGATCCTGACGGCCTGGTCGCAGGCCACCGCCACCCGGTCGCCACGCGGCGACCAGGCGATATTCACGGGATAGCTCCCGGAGTAGTCGTTGTTGCACGGCTGGTCGACGCGTCGGCCGGTCGTCATATCGAGGACGGTGAGCGTCGCGACATGCGGAGTGGACCCAGGCCAGGAGTAGGCGACCAGTCGGCCGTCCGGCGAGAGGGCCGCACCCATCACCGGTTGTCCCATCCCGCGAGCCGTCAGCCGGCTGGACCCTGAACCGTCCGTTCGGACCGCGTAGAGGTCCGCGCATTCGAACTTGGGACTCGCAGGGTCCGAGCTTCCAACCCATAGGAGCGCGATCGAGCCGTCTTTCGAGAAGCCCAGAACGTCGTAGAACAGATCCTTGGGGACCGTCGGGTCCGACGTGATCGTCGCGATCGGATGAGCCGGCGCATCGCCTGGGCCGACCGCCCACAACCCGAAGGGCGAGGTGCCGACCGAACCCATGTAGACACCGCGACCGGAACCAAGGGCCGCGAACGAGGGACCAACGTGATCGCCGCCCGCTGTCGCCCGCATGGCATCGCCCGTCAGGACCTGCAACCTTTCGGTGATGCACAGTCGCGGGCTGGGTGCGGGGCTGGCAATGAAAGCGCCTGGTGACGAGCTCGGTGCGGGCGTCGGGCTCGGATGGCCGACGTCATGCTGGTTCAGTCTGGCCAATCCGAAGGCAGCCCCCACGACGATCACGACGATCACTACAGCGGTTGCCAGGCGGCGCGCGAATCCGGTCGGCGCTCCCACGCGTAGCACGCGGATTCCGTTGCGCAACCGAGCGATCGAGTCGCCCAGCCTGCCCGGGGATGCCGCTGTGATCGTGGCGAGGCTCGAGCGCAAGGCGGACGGAGCCGTCTCGTCGTCCGTGATGTCGGCGCGGTACCAGGCTCGCAGTCGCCGTTCGAGCTCTTCGTCGGTCATCGCGTTGTTCCCTTGCTTTCGGCGAGGTCGATCGCCGCGTGAAGCCGCTTGAGCGCGTAATGCAGACGTGATTGGACCGTGCCAGCAGGGATCGCAAGACGACTCGCGATCGCCTCGATCGGTAGATCGCCGTAGTAGCGGAGCGCGATCACGACGCGGTGGTCTGGCGACAGCGCCGCGATGGCACCGGCCAGAACATCGCGGTCGTGTGCCTGTGCGAAGGGGTCATCGGCCGCCGTCAGGACCTCGGACGAGATATCGACGACCGATCGGCGGCGAGAGTGCAGTCGATTGCGACAGGTGTTGATCAGGATGCGGTCGAACCACGGCTCGAAGCGTGTCTGATCCCGCAACGTCGACCACTTGAGCCAGGCCTGCTCGAACGCGTCGTGCGTCGCGTCCTGTGCCTCCGTCGGGTCGCGCAGGATCGCGCGCGCCAAGCGATACGCCGCGTCCAGATGGTCGTCCGCCAGTCGTAGGAAGGCTTGGGCGCGCTCGTTCGGCTGTTCGACCACTGTCGGACGGCTGTCTGCCATCTCGATGACCTCGGACGATCGCCTCACGATGACATGACAATCGAGCGACGCGAAACCTTCAAACGATCCCCCCACGTCCGTGGAGAATCACCCTCCCGTTCTTGACCTCGGATACGTGAGCGACCTGTTGCGGGAGCGCACCGGGGATATGGGAGCACTCGGCGACCCGCGAGTTGTCTCCCACTGGCTAAGCTGCTTCGAAGCGGCCAGCAGTCAGTTCGCCGTCGAGGACCGTTCCATCCCAGACGTTCGGGAGACGATGGGCCACCGCTTGCGCCCCCGGGCGGTAGTACCGGGGGCCATTTCATGCACGGAATATCGGGTGTGTCAGCGAGCGCGGTCTGTAAGCCGAGTTCTGTACCGATCGACGCCGAAGCGCCGTCCGGTGATGGCCATCCATCTCAGGCCGCCGGTCGCCCGACGGCTCATGCGGCCGACCCGAGGGCTGGGCAGCGCGCCTCTCCCCCGGCCGGTCGCCCGGCACGGGTTGCGCCCTCCTATTTGGCCTTGCTCCGGGTGGAGTTTGCCCGTTTCACTCCGCCACTGACCCCAGGGTCGGTGGCGGCATCGTCACTGTGGCACTGGTCCTCGTCTCGCGACGGACGGGTGTTACCCGCCACCCTGCGCTGTGGAGCTCGGACTTTCCTCACGCCACCGATGCGGGTCACCCCGATCGGTGTCGCGCGACCATCCGACCGGCTCGCTGACTGGGCGATTCTACGACGGTCGGGGTCTACGACCGGCAGAGGCCACCCGATGGCATCGAACCGGCGTGGACGCCGGTCTTGACGTCCGTCAGCGTCTCCACGGTGGAGCCGCCCTTCACGTCCCGGGACTCGATCAGTCCGACGTTCGGCACGTATGACTTGTGCTCGACCGTACCCGGCTCGAGGGCGGTGAACTCCTCGGTCACGACCGCATCCTGGTATGTCGTCCCGCTGTTCTTGAGGGATCCGTCGGTCTTCAGCACGCGGGCGACGTCCTCGGCCTCGCCACGCAGGTATTCCTGGCGGTAGTACTGGCCGACGCTCGGCTGAGCGAGCATCACGACGCCGGGCTGTGCTCCGTCGACACCTGCCGTCCATGCTCCCGCACGGCTCGTGATCCGGCCGCCTGCGCACTCGGCCGTGTTCTCACCGAAGTACCAGACGTTCCCGGCCGCATCCTGGGCGAACCAGTCGAGCGTGTCCTCGCTCAGCTCGCCATTCGTGAACCCTCGGTCCCGAACGACCACGGTCTTGATCCCCATGATCCACTTCGTGTCCGCCGTGACCGCGGTCACCACCCGCCCGTTGCCGCTCTTGTACGTCCAGACCGTGCCCGGCACCAGTGGGAGATACGGGTTCGAGATGTCAGTCGTGAAGGCGGCGGGATCGATCGCCGGTCGGTAGGCACTCCCCTTGACCACCTTTGCCGGGTTGGCGGTCGGTGCCAGGGTCGGCGCGACGGAAGGGCTCGCCAGCGCGACCGATGGCGACGGCTCGACCGTGCTCGGGGACGGCGCAACGGCACTCGCCGAGGGCGACGGCTGGGTGCTCGCAGCAGTGCTCGGGACGGTCGGGCTCTTCACGACGGTATCCGAGCAGGCGCCCAGACCGGTGACGACGGCCACTGCCGCGACGATCGCGACCCCCCGGGTTGCGAGCTGCATGATCGCGTCCACCGTACGCCCGGGTCGCGCGATCCGTTCCCCTGACCTTCGTCCTGCCGCGTTACAACCGCGTTGCGGTCACCCCGGGGGCGATCGCTACGGTTG
>Ga0070700_100001273_pt1 | contig 12503 bp, 15 predicted proteins | sample KBSK5101metaG_FD_65456 | JGI IMG/M metagenome (GOLD analysis project Ga0070700, IMG submission 65456) | Corn, switchgrass and miscanthus rhizosphere microbial communities from Kellogg Biological Station, Michigan, USA - KBS K5-10-1 metaG | ecosystem: Host-associated > Plants > Roots >...
AGCACCATCAGCCAGCCGATCACGCGATCACCTTCACGGACTCCAGCTCCTGGGCGCGGCGCAGCCAGCTGCGCACCCGCTCCTCGCCCGAGCGCAGGTCGACGTGCCCGGCAGGCACGCCGTGCTTTTCGGCCAGCGCGTGCATCTCCGGCTGGCTGGTCGCGCGCAACGGCGAACGCAGCGTGCGCGATTCGCTGAGCGCGACCGCCGGCAGCGACGGCGCTGGCGTGACCACCGCGTCCGGATCCAGGCACGACGTCAGGTCATTCGCGGCGTCCATGCGCCGTCCCAGGCTGGCGATCCCGAACCGCGTCTTCAACGTCGCGGCGATCGACACGTGCTCGAACAACGTCGACACCACGGCGCCCCGCCGCACCGTCGGTCCGGCGACGATCGCCGGAACGCGGAAGCCCAGCTGGCGGAACTCGGGATTGGGATCGTCGGTCTCGGGCGGCGGCACGTGATCGTAGAAGCCGCCGTGCTCGTCGAAGTTGATGACCAGCAGACAGCGCGACCACTGCGGCCCTTCCGCCAGCGCGCGGTAGACGCTGGCCGCGAACGCCTCGCACAGCGCCAGATCATGAGGCGGGTGGCCGTCGTTCGCCTCGAAGTCGGGGTCGATGATCGCCAGGTTGGGCAGCGATCCGGCCGCCGCGTCCGCGAAGAAATGGTCCAGCGTCTCGGGCGTGACCGCGTCGTCGCCCGAGAAGCTCTTGGCCGGGAAGGCCAGCGAGTACCAGGGCAGCTTGCTCGAGTAGTAGTTCTTCGCCGTCCAGCAGCGATCGGCCATGCGTTCCCAGATCGTCGGCGGCGGCGCCAGCCCCATCGGCAGGTTGGTCTTGTGACCGTCCGCGGTCGCCGCGTGCAGGTAGAAGCGGTTGGGCCAGGTCGGCCCCATCACCGACGAGAACCAGCGGTCGCACACCGTGAACTCGCGCGCCAGCGAGTAGAAGAACGGGATGCGATCGCTGTCGTACCAGCTCATCACCTCTTTCTGGTGAACGCCGGGGTTGGGTAGCAGGAAGCCGTCGTTGCGCCCGTTGTTGAACGCCGTCCGCGACGACACCCAGTCGTGCTTCGGATCGACGCCGCCGTTGCCGGCCATGCGCAGCAACGGGACCATCGTGCCGTTGCCGTCCGGGATCTCCTCGCTGCCGGTCAGACCGTCGACCGCACTCGCCGCGCGGTAGTGCTGGTCGAATTTCAGCCCGCCCAGGAAGTTGTCGAACGAGCGGTTCTCCAGCATCAGCACGACGATCGTGTCGATCGCCGCGAGCTGCGCGCTCCCGATGCCGTCGGCCGGCAGCTCCGGTCCGCCCGCGCAGCGATTCGCGAACTGCCCGCAGGCGGCGCCGCCCGTGGTCGCCAGCGCGCCCAGACCCAGCCCCGCCTTCAGCGCTTCGCGCCGGGTGAAACCATTGTCCGTGGACGGCGGCCGTCGGTCTTGTGGGTTTTTACTGCGGGCCAAGACTGCTCTTCGATCTACGGTTCCCGCGCGCCTCTGGGCTTTCGGGGTGTCAACTATTCGGGCGGCCTCGTCGGCACGCAAGCTGAGCCGCGGTCGTTTGCCGGCGTTTGCCAGATCGGCACCGCGCAAATCCGCGCGCGCACGCGCAAATTCCGCGCGCGCAAAATATAACTTGACGGTTATCAAACCGATTGGTTATATAGAACCCATGACGACAGCGACCTCCCGCCTCTCGGCCGACGACCTGGACGCGACGTTCGCCGCCCTCGCCGACCGGACCCGTCGCGCGATGATCGCCAAGCTGGCCCGGGGCGAGGCCTCGGTGCTCGAGCTCGCTGAACCGCACGACATGAGCCAGCCCGCGATCTCCAAGCACCTCAAGGTGCTCGAGCGCGCCGGCCTGATCACGCGCAGCCGCGACGCCCAGCGCCGGCCCTGCCGCCTGGAACCGCGCCGCCTCAAGCTTGTCGCCGACTGGATCGCGACCTACCGGGAGTACTGGGAGGAGAGCTACGCGCGCCTCGACGACGTTCTGCAAGAGCTACAAGGCCAATCAACCCAAAAGGAGAAGTCCCATGGCACCGTCACAAAAACTCGAAGTCATCGTCGCCCCCGATAAGCCGACCATCGTCACGCGCCGGACGGTCGACGCCCCGCGCGCGCTGGTGTTCGACGCCTGGACGAAACCCGAATACATCAAGCGCTGGCTGGGCCCGCGCAACATGGAGATGGTCGTCTGCGACGTCGACCTGCGCGTCGGCGGCGGCTACCGCTTCGTCCACCGCACGCCCGACGGTCAGGAGTTCGGATTCCACGGCACCTACCGCGAGATCTCGCGCCCCGACCGCATGGTCAGCACCTACGTGTTCGAGATGTTCCCCGACGCGGAAGCCGTCGAGACGCTGGTGCTGGAAGAACGCGACGGGCGCACCACCGTCATCACGACCACGGTCCACAAGTCGATCCAGAACCGCGACGCCCACCTGGCAAACGGCGCGATGGAGGCCGGCATGAACGAGGGCTACGCGCGCCTCGACGAGCTGCTGCCCGATATCCGCCGCGCGGCGTGAATCAGCTGCCGATCCAGCCGATGTTGATGGTCACGGGCGGTCCGGGCGGTACGCCCAGCGTCAGGCCGGCCGGCGTGGTGATCCCCGGGAGCGAGGTGGCGCGGACGAAGGTCGTACAGCCCGTGTCGCAGCCCCCCTCGCAGACGCTGATGTCGACCAGACCATCCGCGGTCACGGTCATGGCGGCCGAGCGGGCGTCGCCGTTCAGGAAGGTCGTGAACTGTGGCCCGACGCTGGTGGGAAAGAACAACGTCAGCGTGTTGTACTGCGACAGATCGTCGGGCAGCGGCGGTACGGTGCCGCAGTAAGGCGTCGACAGCGCCGCCACCGCGTTGGTGTCGATCGACAGCGTCACCGATCTGGGCCCCACGATGACGGCGTCGACGATGTACCTGCCGGTGGTCAGCGGCGCCAGCAGCGCTCCCTTGGCGGTGTTGCTCGTGATCTTGTCCAGCGGGGCATCGAACCCGTCGCAGCTTTGCACCGAGACATCGGCGCCGCCCTCCAGCACCCAGCGCGTCACCCCTTCGCCGGGAACGTCGACCGTCCTGTGCGTGGCCCCGCTGCCGCACGCGGCGGTCAGCTCATGGGGCGCGGCGTCCGCCGGGATGGTCGGTCGCCCGCACTCCCACTCGCACACCACCGGCGTCTGCTTTTCGCCGATCGCGGCGGTCCACACGTCGTCCAGCGACATGTGATAGATGCTCTGGAAGACGGTGGCGATCTGGTCCTCCGTCGCGTTGATCTGCAGGCTGCCGTACAGGTTGACGAACCAGGTCTTGCGGAACATCCGCATCATGTAGCCGACCAGCCAGCCGCCCGCGCCGTACAGCTTCGGCGACAGGCGATCGGCCTTCAGCGCGTCCCGCCACGAACCTTGCGGCCGCGGGTAGCGCTCGCACGACAGCGCCACCGCTGCCCCCTCCATGAACAACCGCGGCGGCGATCCGTACGACGCCAGGTACGTGTGAACCAGCTCGTGGCGATCGAACGCAACGGTCGAATTCACGGTGGCGTTCCGCGCGCAGGCCGACGCGTCGGGGCCGCAGTCGGCGTTGGCGGCATAGTCAGCGGCGCTCAGGTACTTGTAGTACGTGACCACCGTGCGTTCGATGCCCAGCCGGTCAGCGATCACCTGTCCATGCTCCTCCAGCTCGTCGAGCAAGGCCGGGCACACGTCGTCGTCGGCGGCGCGCGTGAAGTAGCGAACATGCTCCGATCGCGTCAGCCGGTCGGGCAGATCCGGCCCACAGGCCGCGCCGCCGCAGCAGACGACGACCACGAGGGCAACCGGCGCGCGCCGCATGCGCAGATGTTAGACCAGACGCGACCGCGGTATAAGAACGACGATGACGGGCGGCCGACGGCGGGGCGGCGTTCACGGCGAGGTCGTTCCCGTCGTGACGCTGCTTTTGTTCCTCGTCCAGTCGGCGACCGGCTGCTCGCTGGCCTTCGTGAAGGGGCCGCCGGAGACGCCTCCGCCCGATGAACGCAGACTGCGCCGGCCGCCGCCGCTGACATGCACCACGAGCTCGTTTCTTCCCTACGCGGATGCCGTCGGAGCTGCTGTTGTTCTGTTCGAGCCCGCGATAATAATCGCCAAGAGCGACGAGAACGCTGTGGCACTGGCGTCCGCGCTCGTCGGTGGGTTGCTGGCCGCTTTGCTGCTCGGGTCCGGGACCGTGGGAATGACCCGCGTCGGCAAGTGCCGTCAGGCGAAGGAGAAGGAGCGCCTGAACCCGCCGCCACGAACGCCGCCTCCATCGCCATCGGTCGCGGCACCGCCGCCCGCCCCCGCACCACCGGCGCCCGCGCCTCCGCCCCCGCTGGTGCCCCAGCGCGCGGATCCCGAGTAGTTCGTCAGTCGCCAGCGGGCGCGTCGCGGGCGCCGCCGTCGAACGCGGCGCAGTCGTGGTCCGAGGTTCTACCGGCGTTCCAGCCGGGCCCAAGGCTACACCAGCAGTCGGCGGGCGTGATGGGCGCACCGGTGGTGCTGCAATTGATCTCGTGGTCTCCGCTGTTGCCAACGATGATGTGCCACTCGATGGCCGTGCACGTGCTCGCCGTCAGCGAGAAGGCGCCCGAGACGACCGTTGCGTAGTCGCGGCCGGACCCGAAGCTCTGCGCGGGCACGAATTCACCGCTGACCGATTCGCCCTCCCAGGTGTCGAACCCCGCGCCGGTGACTGTCGACCTCGTGGGGTCGCCGGCGTACGGGTAGCAGGGACCGCCGCCCGCGCCGCCGGTGCCACCCGCGCCGCCCGTGCCACCGCTGCCGCCGCTACACGCCAGCGGCGCGATCAACGCCGCCGCAGCCACCACCGCGATTCCCGCTCGCGTCACGCGACTACTGTACAACCTTGGCGGGCGGCTGCGGACCGACGCGCGCGTGGCGCGTCCACGGCAGCCCCTGGCGCGCGATCACCTGCGCGTCGAACGGGCGCGCCGGCTTCGTGATCTGCGGGATCGCGCCGCTGCCCGTCGCCACCAGCTCGAACTTGAAGCCGGCGCGGAAACTGGTGAGCTGCTTCTGCTCCGCCTGCAGCTTGATGAGCCCGATGGGGGCGACGCTCTCGTCGACCCAGTAGTCGACGATCTCGCCGTACGCCGTGCGGTAGCGATAGTGGTTCGCCTTGAACAGGCCCGCCTTCACGCTGACCATCTCGGTGCCGACCAGCTTGTTCGGGTCGACGCGCGGGTACGGCTGCTGCGCCGGACCGATCGCGGGCGATTCCATCGGGTCGTCGTCGTCCACCTGGAAGATGTTGTGCGTGACGCGCCAGCCGGCGTTGCTGGCGCTGGCGAACATCGTCGCGAACACCGTCCGATCGCCGGGCCGTGTCTCGGTCGTCGTCTCGATCGTGACCGCCTCCGATCCGCGCGCGACCAGCGCGACGCGTTCCTTGATCGTCGCCGCGTCGAGGTAGCTCTCCTCGTAGTCGGCCCACTTGCCCAGCGGCACCTCTTCGAACTTTCCGGCGGCCGGCATGCGCGGCGGCCAGATCGCGCCCGCCGCCGAAACCGGAGGCGACGCCGCCTCCGCGTCGGTGCTGTCCGCCGCCGCCGTTGTCGCGGCCGTTCCGGTCTCAGCTTGCCGCACGGGCGCCGCGCAGGCAGCGGCGATCACCGTGACAAGCGTCAGTACGCCGACACGGAGCATGTCCTCACGTGCGAGTCTACGCCCCGCACCGACGGTCAGCGACGTGTCCGACGGAAAAAGTTCGGCGCACCTGTCGGCACACGTCAGTCATTGAACCACCTTGGCTGGTGGCTGCGGCCCGACGCGGGACTGCCGCGTCCACGGCAGTCCCCGCTTTTTCAGCAGCGAAGCGTCGAACGGCAGCGGCGTCTTCGTGATTTGCGGAATGGCATCGTTTCCCGTCGCGACCAGCTCGTACTTGAAGCCGGCGCGAATGGTCGGGTGCTGTTTCTGCTCCGCCTCCAGCTTGATGAGGCCAATCGGACCGACGGTGTCCTCGATCCAGAAGTCGACCTGCTCGCCGAACGACGTGCGATCGCGGTAGTGCCGGGCGCGAAACGTCCCGACCCGGACGGTGACCGTCTCGGGCCCGACCAGCTTGGCCGGGTCGACGCGCGGATACGGCTGCTCCGACGGCGGCAGCGGCGGCGCCACCATCGGATCGTCGCCGCTGACCTGGAACACGTTGCTGAGCGCCTGCCCACCGCCGGCCGCCGCGTTGCCCGCCGTCAGCACCGTGGAGAACACCGTCCTGTCCCCGGGCCGCATCTCGGTCGTCGTCTCCAGCGTGTTGCCGTCCGCGCCCTTCCCCACCAGCGCGACGCGTTCCTTGATCGTCACACTCCCGAGATACGTCTCCGCGTACTCCGCCCAGCGCCCCATCGGCACCGTGTCCAGCTCCAGCGCGCACGGCATTCGCGGCGGCCACACGGCCAGCGCCTCCTCGGTGTGCGCGGGCGGCGGCGCCTCCTTCGTGGGCGCGGCGCACGCGCTGACCGCCAGCGCGATCGCGCCACCGACGATCGCGCCCGCGAAGCGCCTCTCGCTCACCCCGCGAACTTTACACCTTACTCGCGGAGCGCCGCGAGCACCGGCGCCGGGTCGATCCGCCCCGCCAGCAGCTGATCGACGGTCATCCCGCGGTGCTCGAGAAGGTAGGCGACCATCAGTTCGTAGCGCCGGTACAGTCCCGAGCGCCGCGGATCCATCTCCGGCGCGTCGCGCGCCAGCGCCTCCCGGCCGGCCGCGAAGTCGACCGGCCGTGCGAACGCGACGTAGTCCGCGTATCCCTCCTGCTGGAAGGCCGCCAGCCGGTGGTAACCGCGCCGCCCGACACGCGCGCCGGTCATCGTGTGCGTCACCTCGTGCGCGATGAAGTACGCCAGCGTTCGCTCACCCGGCTTGTCGTCGCCCGACGGTCCGATCAGCCGCCCGCGTTCGATACTGTACGGACGCAGGAAGGCGTTACCGCCGAAGTAGACGTGTGTCACCCCGCCCACCTTCGAGTTCCACGGGTTGAACAGCGCGAACAGCGCCGGCGAATCGCACAGGAAGACGTGGTACGGGCGCCGCGCATCGTAAAGCGGCGAGCGCGCCACGCGCGACACGACGTCGTCCAGCAGCGCCGCCGTCTGCGCCGGAAACGGCACGCGCGCGTGGAGCACGACGTTCGCGCGCTGCGCGCTGAACGCGAACAGCGGCTGCGGATGGATGACCAGCGCCAGCCACGCCGCGACAACCCCCGCGACAGCCAGGCCCACCCGCCTCACCCGTCTCGGCCAGCGTCGGGATCGCTGCGTGGCCGGCGCGGTCATGCCCCCACAATCTCGCGCCGCGCCAAACTATTCCCCGCTACGCGACGTCGATCGCCAGCCCCAGATCGACGGGCGGCTTGTACTTCTCGTGCGGGTACCCGCGCGGGTTGCAGACCACGCGCGTGCCGGCGATGACGTAATCGCGCGGCGAGTGCGTGTGCCCGTGCAGCCAAAGCCGCGCGCCCGCCTGCGCCAGCACCTCGCCCGCGTCGCCCGAGACGAAGAATCGGTTCAGCGGCGAATCCACGAACATTCGTGGCGTGCTATTCGAGTGCGGCAAGTGGTGCGTGACGACCACGTCGCCGGCGCGCACGTGCTCGCGCAGGAACGCCAGCTGCGCCGCGTGCGCATCGTGCACCCACGGAACGAAGTCGCGAATCAGCTTGAAGTCGGTCAGGTATCCCCGGTAGCGCTGTTCGTCCGGCGTCGGCGGGAACCACATCGTCGCCCCCACGAAGCGAACGCCGTCGATGACGGCCAGGCCGGGGTTCAGCACGTGCAGGTTGGGCAGCGCCCGGGCGCACGCCGCCAGCAGCGCATCGCCGTCCGCCGGCGACGTCCGGTAGTACTCGTGGTTACCCGGCACGAACACCACGTGCCTGAACCGCGCGCAGAACCACCCGAACGCACGCGCCACCGCGTCCGCCGACACGAGCGGAATGATGTCGCCCGCCAGCACCAGCACATCCCCGGCGACCTCGACCTTCTGCACGAACGCCTCGCCGCCGTCCTCGTCGAACTCGAAGTGCAGGTCGGACAGCAGCTGGACGCGCATTGCGAACGGGAAGTATCGCTCAATCAACCGCGGATCGCAGGCTCGGCCGGACCGCTACTTGTCCTTCTTCTTGGCGAAGACCTCGGTGAAGAAGAGCCCGATGGCGATGAGAACAGGCAGCACGAGGTAGACGGGGCTGTGCCGCAAGAGAGCTTGGGGCCCGTCCAGCACGGTCACGAAGCCGAGCGGCACGAGCGGCAGCAGCCAGTACCCGCCCATTCTTTTCGCAGCCGGCTGGCGCGCGTCGCCGCGCGCGCGATTGAGCAGCAACAGCCCCGCGCTTGCTGTCACGAACATCCAGAAGAGCTGGAGGCCGATCAACGCCAGGCCCGCGGCGATCGGACTTCGAGGGTGCTTCGCGAACAGGACCATTCCCGGGAGCACGAGCAGCGCTGAGCCGGTTGCCACCGCCCGCAGCACCCACCTGTCCTTTCGCATCGCCTCGGTCGTCCCGTCAGGCCCAACCTCCGCAAGCCCGGCCGGCGCCGGCCCGGCCAGCGGCGGTCCGTCTATCGCCAGATCGCGCACGGGATCGCCAACGTGCGAGCTCCGCGTCGCGATGTGCCGCAACGGTCCGATGACCATCCACCGTTTGAAGGCGTAAGCGGAGGCGGCGACGCAGATACCAAGCGGCACCACCGGCGAACCCAGGTTGCCGGTCATGTAACCACCGACGACGAACAGAATCGCGGGCGCGAAAGGCAGGACCCACCCGTGCGTACCGGCCCCTATCTGGCGCAGCAGCGGGCGCTCGGCGGCGTCGCTGGTGGCGGCAGCGTCGGCGACCGTCGCCGCCCGCGGGTTCACGTTGCGTTCGCGCGCGTAGGTCGCGACCTGTTCCTCGTGCGCAGCGAGCAACGCGCTCGCGTCCAGGCCGCGCAGCTCGGTCGCCCGGTAGTTCGGCAGCGACGGAAAGTGCCCACCCGTGCCCGGACACATCGTCCGCACGACCCCGCCGTCATCGAACACCGTGACGAACGAGATCCGCGCCGGCTCGTCCCGGATCTGCCGGTACAGCGTCGCGTGCGTGCGGCCGTCCGGCCCGACCAGCCACTCCGTCGTCTCGAACTGCGACCAGCGCCAGTGCGCCGGCAGCATGAACAGCGCGGTCTGGCGGGTGCGACCCACGTTGCGAAACCCGAGCGCCGCCAGTTGCGACAATCGTTCGTCGAACACCGTCTGATCACCCGATATCGACGGCGGCCCGACCTCGCGCACGACCTCGGTACGGACGCCGCCGATGCGCAGCGCGAACGCGACCGACGGCGCCAGCACCCAGATAGTCGCCACCACCGCCAAGGTCCACAGTACGACGACCACCACGGACGACTCCAACACGCCATGATGGTACGCCTGCGCGCGCCGCGAATAAACGTCACGCCGCGGCGATCGTGCAACCCGCGGTAAAGTCGGCCCTCGCCGTGCCCTCCCCGCAATCCACCCTCGCCCTCGCCGTCTTCGACACGAAGCCCTACGACCGCGTCTTCCTCGACGCCGCGAACGCCGCCGTCGCCGCCGGCGCGGACGGTCCCGTGTTCCAGCCGCGCTACCTCGAGGTCGCGCTCGGCGCCGCCACCGCGCCGCTCGCCGCCGGGTGCGCGGCCGTGTGTGGGTTCGTGCACGACCGGTTCGATGCGGAAGCGCTGCGTGTGCTGGCGGCCGGCGGCACGAAGCTGGTCGCGTTGCGCTGCGCCGGCTTCAACAACGTGGACCTGGCGGCCGCCGCGCGCACGGGCATCACGGTCGTGCGCGTGCCGGCCTACTCGCCGCACGCGGTCGCCGAGCACACGCTGGCGCTGATCCTGGCGCTGGACCGCAAGATCCACCGCGCCTGGAATCGCGTGCGCGAGGGCAACTTCGCGCTCGACGGCCTGATGGGCCGCGAGCTTCACGGCCGCACCGTCGGCGTCGTGGGCACCGGCGAGATCGGCGCCGTCGTCGCGAAGATCCTGGCCGCCGGCTTTGGCGCGCGCGTCCTGGCGCACGATCCCCGCGAGAACCCGGCCGTCACCGCCGTGGGCGGCCGCTACGTTCCGCTGCCGGCGCTGCTCGCCGAATCGGAGATCGTCACCCTGCACTGCCCGCTGACGCCGGACACGCGCCACCTGATCCGGAACGAACGGCTGGCGCTGATGCGCGACGGCGCCCTGCTGATCAACACCGGCCGCGGCGCGCTGACCGACGCGCGCGATCTGGTGGACGCGCTCAAGAGCGGCAAGCTGGGCGGCGTCGCGCTGGACGTCTACGAAGAGGAGGACAACCTGTTCGGCCGCGACCACTCCGGCGAGATCATTGCCGACGACATCTTCGCGCGCCTGCTGACGTTCCCGAACGTCGTCATCACGGGCCACCAGGCCTACTTCACCGAGCCGGCCCTGCGCGCGATCGCGGAGACGACGGTCGATAACGTGAGACGGTGGGCTCGGGGAGAGCCGGCGGTGCGAGAGGTGCGCGGGTCGGCGCCGTGACGAACCCCAGCGATCGTCCCCGCGTCCTCCTCGCGTGGTCGTCCGGTAAGGACTCCGCCTGGACGCTGCACGTCCTTCGACAGAACCCCGACGTCGAGGTCGTGGGACTGCTCACCACCGTTAACCAGACGTTCGATCGCGTCGCGATGCATGCGGTGCGGACCGATCTGCTGGGCGCGCAGGCCGCCGCGGTCGGGTTGCCGCTGTTCACCGTCCCGATCCCGTACCCATGCAGCAACGCCGAGTACGAGGCGGCGATGGAGACGGCGATGGAACGCGCGCGGCGGGACGGCGTCACGGCGGTCGCCTTCGGGGATCTGTTCCTGGAGGACGTCCGGCGGTATCGCGAGGAGCGGATGCAGGGTACGGGGCTGACGCCGCTGTTCCCGATCTGGGGAACTCCGACGGACCGGCTCGCGCGCGAGATGGTCGCAGCTGGGTTGCGGGCGCGATTGACGTGCGTGGATCCGAAGAAGCTACCGGACCGCTTCGCCGGGCGTGACTTCGACGCGGCGTTGCTGGCCGAGCTGCGGGACGGGCATCCGGAGGTCGATCCGTGCGGCGAGCGCGGCGAATTTCATTCGTTCGCGTACGACGGGCCGATGTTCCGCCGGGCGGTGGGCATTCGCAGCGGCGAGGTGGTGACGCGCGACGGATTTGTCTTCGCCGATCTGATGCTCAGCGAAGGTCCGGGATCAGTGCGATAAGGGCCGGCTTGGCCGTGAAGGCGAAAACATTTCGGGCGCGTCTGTGGCGGTACCCGGAGCCGGGCGGGTGGACGTTCGCGCGCATTCCGGGCGCACACGCGCCGCCTGCGACGCACGCGTGGGGGCGAACGCCCGTGCACGCGACCGTCGACGGGAGGACGTGGGCGACCAGCGTTTGGCGCGACCGCAAGCACGGCACGCTGCTGCCAGTGCCGAAACGCCTGCTCGGCGGCAAGGGCGACGGCGACTTCGTGCGCGTCACGCTGCGGCCGCGCGGAGATGCGTGACCCTCACCCTGACCCTCTCCCGCAAGCGGGAGAGGGAAAAATTACTGCACGCCGCGGAACCTCAGCGGGAATTCGGTCGTGTACGCCTCCGCCGCCGTGGGGAAGGTCCACTTGTTGATCGCCCTCCTGAGGCACGGTTCCATGGCGCGAAACGCGGCGGGGCCGCTGATGCTCACGGAGCCGACCCGCCCCGACGCGGCCACCGACACGCGCACGTTCAGCTCGCCTTGCACCAGCGTTTCGTCTCGGACCAGCGCGCGCTGGTAGCAATTCGTGACGCCCGCGCGCCCGTCGTTGATGACGCGCGCGATCGCCGCCTGGTCGTTCGCCGTCGCCGACGCCGCCTCCGAATCTGACTCGTCGATCGCGGGTGCTGCGGCCGCCTCGGGCGCCGATTCCGACGGCGCGGCGCTGGCGGCCGGCTCGGCCGCGGCCGCTGAATTTTCGACGCTCTCGCCGCTCGTCACCGGCGCCATCGCTCGGCGCGACGTGGACCGCCGCGAGACGTTCCATATGAGGGCGATCGCGGCGAGCACCGCGATCAGCAGCATCACGAGCACGGCCGGCGACCGTCGACCCGCCGCAGTTCTCGGAACGAACACCCGCTGTCGGTCGTCGCGCACCTCCGCCATGTCGCCCTCCCCTTTCCCGGATCTAGTGATGGGAAAGGGCCGTCGCCAGAGGGTTCAGGGCCGCGCGAAGTTCCGTGCTGGCCCCGAGGTCGGTACGCCAATCGTAACGTTCGCCGACCGCATCGGGGGCGGCGCTGTCGCCGGTCGGTAATGGATGAGCGCGCAGGTACGGGGTTTGGATGATGGCCGGCCGCTTGCTCTTAGGGGGTGCAGGCGGGGTGACGCCGGGAGCGCGGGATGAAGAAGGCGGGGATCGCGTTGGGTGTGTTCGTGGTGTGCGCAGGCGCGTCGGCGTGGGTCGG
>Ga0070700_100001284_pt1 | contig 12464 bp, 8 predicted proteins | sample KBSK5101metaG_FD_65456 | JGI IMG/M metagenome (GOLD analysis project Ga0070700, IMG submission 65456) | Corn, switchgrass and miscanthus rhizosphere microbial communities from Kellogg Biological Station, Michigan, USA - KBS K5-10-1 metaG | ecosystem: Host-associated > Plants > Roots >...
TCTTCACGAGCGTGACGGTGCTCGAGAAGAAGAAGTCGTAGTCCTCGACCTCACCGCTCATGAGCCCGAAGCCGGAGTCGAAGGCCGGACCCGTGCTCGCGAGAATCTGCGGGCGCGACGGATAGATGCGGAAGCGCGAGAAGAAGTCCATCATCCCGTTGGGGATGGTGTTCGGGACGTAGAAGCTGAGCGCATTGACGCCCGCGCTCACGGGGAGGTCGAGCACGCTCTCGTCGGCGTCGTCGAAGTCTCCGTCGCCGTTCCAGTCGAACCAGCCGGCGAGCCAGCCCGCGGCGGACGCGGTCACTTCGACGTACATCGAGCCGCCCTTGTTGAGGACCGACGACATCACCACGACGCCGGTGTCCTGGCCGTCGAGGTTGGCATCGGCGCTCTCCCGGCCGTCGGTCTCGGTGGTCACACCGCTGCCGAGGAAGATCGAGCCGCCGACGATGCGATGCTGCGCGCCGCTGTCGGAGAGGAGCGTGTTGTCGTAGTTCGACGGCAGATCGCCGAAGTCGTACGCGAGCGCACCGTTGAGAGTCGGGTCGAATGCGTAATCGACGTCGCGAATGATGTCATCCGTGTCGCCGGCGAGGTTCATCGCCTGACGGCCGATGACCGTCACGGTGTTGCCCTGATAGATGGTCGTTCCTTCGAAGAGCTGGCGCTTGAGGACGTTCGCGTCCTCGACGCTGGTGTTCGCATTCGTCGTCGTCAGATCGAGGTTCTGCGACTCGGGGACGCTGAACACGAGGACGACGTTGTCCGGCAGGTTCGTGAATGAGTAGTCGCCCAGCGAATTGGTCGTCGTGGAACCGAGGAGCACGAAGATGTCGCCTGGCTCGAGCACGCCGGCGCCCGACCACGCCGTGGTGTTGGCGTTGGTGTCGGTCCAGCGATACGCCGTCACCTGAATCCCCTCGAGCGGGGCTTCGCTGTTGAAGGTGTCGACGCCGGAGTACGTGGTCGCGGTCGCGCCGCAGTAGCCGTTCTTCGAAGCGTCGTCGAGGCAGATCGTTCCGTTCAGAGTGTTCGTGCCGGCGTAGCGATAGCCGAAGTCGACGCTGAGATTGCAGCTCGTGCAGGTATCCGTCGTCGCCGGATCGCCGTCGACGATGCTCGAGACGACGCCTCCGGAGACCACGACCTGCACCGCGTTGTTGCGGCTCGCGGTGTTGCCGGTGCGCACTTCGAAGGTCGGCGTCGTGGGGAGACCCGACACGGACGGCCAGTCGGTATCGCTCGTGAGAACCTTCAGGTTGTACGTGCCGTCGGCAATGTTCGTGAAGACGTAGTAGCCGTCAGGATCGGTCTGCGTCCAGCGCTCGCCTTCACCGGAATCCCATACCTGGTTGGCGTTGCCGTCGACCCAGTTGAGGTTCCCGTCGTTGTTGGTGTCGAGCCAGACGGTGATCGCGTCGATCCCCGGTTCGCCGGAGTCGAGCACGCCGTCGCCGTCGGTATCGATCCAGAGGTGATCGCCGATCGTGGCGTAGCCGGTGCCGACGGCGCGGTAGCCGAAGTCGGCGCCGAGATAGTTGTTGCCGAAATTGAAGCCGACGACGAGTTTCTGACTGTCGCAGACGCTGGTCGGAATTCCTGGCTGCGGAAGGGCCGTGCAGGGAACGCCATCGGTGTCGGGGTCCGCGATGAGGGTGTACGTCGCCCCCACGGGCAGCGTCGTCGTGTCGGGGATTACCAGGTAGTACTTGCCCGGCGTCGCTTCGTCGAGATTGGCGAAGATGTAGGTGCCGCCTTCGTTCGCCGTCGTCAACGGATTGTCCGCGATCGTGGCCGTCGTCGAGACCAGCGTCTGTCCGCTCGCCTCGTTGCTCTGGAACATGTCGTCGTTGTTCGTATCGGTCCACGTCACTTCGTACAACCGGACGGTGACCCCGCTGAAGCCCGGCTCGCCGATGTCCTGCGTTCCGTTCTCGTTGACGTCCCAGAAGATCGAGTCGCCGATCGAGCCGAGGAAGCGCTTGTAGCCGAAATCCTGGAGCAGATCGGCGTGTACGCCGTCCACCGACACGGAGCTCATGCTGTCCGCAACCGTCTCCGTGGAGTTGTTATAGATGATGTTGAGGTTCGGGAAGGTTTGGGCCCCGGACACGAAAATCACGCTGTAGCGCGTCCCGAGCGGATCGATCCCCTGCACCGAGTAGTTGCCGATGAAAATGCCGTTGAACGAATACGTGCCGTCGGCCGCCGTGGTGGTGCTGGCGATGACGTAGCCGTTCTCGTCGAGGAGGTTGACGGTTCTGCTCGCGCGCGCCTCGCCCACGTCGAACGCGAGATCGGCGTCGAGGTCGAGGAACATCCGGCCGCTGATCGTCCCCGTCGGCGAGGTGCCGTCACCCGGGTTGTAGCGGAAGCCGAAGTCGACGTTCGTCAAATCGGCGCCGGCCACGGTCGCGTTTTTCGGGTTCGTCGTGCCGGTGGTGACGATGAAGAACCGCGGGAAGTCCACATCCGCGGTATCGACGCTCACGGAATACGTTGCGTTCGTGAGACCGGTCTTGATCCAGAATCCCTCGGCGTTCGTGGTGACGCGGCACGGCGTCGCGCAGGCGGTTCCGCCCGAGATCACGACGTCGACGAACGGGATGCCCGGCTCGCCCGGATCCTGAACGCCGTCGTTGTCCACGTCGTGCCAGATGCGGTTGCCGATCGCGAAGTTCGCGGCGGGACTGTATCCGGCGTCGGCATTGAGGTACGTCGTGGCCGAAGTGCTGCCGGCGAGGGTGATGAGCACGGTCGCCGGATCCACGGTGGTGAGCGCGAGATCGGTGCTCGGCAAACTCGCTTCGTCGACGTCGACGAAGTATCTGCCTGCCGAGAGGCCGGTGAAGAGGTACTTCCCTTCGACGTTCGTCGAGGTGGAAGCCACCAGCTGATCGGGACCGTTCAGCGTCCCGCTGGAGTCGACGTCCGCATAGAGGTTGAGGATGACGAACGCGATGCCGTCCTCGCCCGCGTCCTGCGCGCCACTGCCGTTGTTGTCGAAGTAGACCGTGTCGCCGATGCTCGCGGCCTTGACGTCGGGATCGCCCGTATGCGAGACGTTGTCCGGGAAGTCGGGGTCGGTGGTATCGACCTTCACGACATAGCTGCCGGCCGGCAGCAGTGTGAACAGATACTTGCCGGTCGCATCCGTCGAGGTCGTGAACAGCAGTTCGTCGACGCCGGCGTCGATCGTTCCGTCGCGATCAAGGTCCGAATAGAGGAACACCGTGACGTTCGGGATCCCGCCCTCGGTCGCGTCCTGAATGCCGTTCTCGTTGAAGTCGAAGAAGAGCGCGTCGCCGATGCTGCTCGAGCTCCGGATGGTGTAGCCGAACCGATGCGAGCCGGAGACGTCACCGGCGATCACGCTGACGGTCAGTTCGTTGTTCAGGTTCGTCGTGCCGCCTGTCGATTCATGCGTCTCGGCCCAGGCCGAGCTGGGGAGCACGGGCGGCGTCACCCGGACCGTGTACGTGCCGGTTCCGAGCGCATTGAACGAGTAGTTTCCGTTTGCGTCGGTCGTGGTCGTCTGGACGAGCACGTTGAGGTTGTTGTAGAGCCTTACCGTGAATCCGGAGAGACCGGTCTCACCCGCTTCCGGCGGGAACACGGCGTCGCCGTCGATGTCCCACCAGATGTTTCCGTAGATCACCGCGTTCGCGAGGTAGTACCCGAAGTTCACGCCGTTGATGATTTCTTCGCCAGTGGGGCTGTTCACCAATTGCAGCGCGTTCGTATCGGCGTTCGGATTGCCCCAGGTGTTGTTGCATCCGCCGGCGCACACGCCGGCCGTGCCGTTGGCCGTCCAGGTATTGCCCGACACGATCGTCGTCGCCTGGCTGTCGTTCGGCTCCGCCTTTTGCACGCCCGCGAACGGCGCGGTGTTGCCGGTGCCGGGGACGTTGTCCGTGTTCCCGACTTCCACGAGGTAGAAGCCCGTGTCCAGACCGATGAACTCGTACACGCCGCTCGCATTCGTCACGGTCGTGGAGAGCGCGACCCACGCATTTCCGTTCGTGGTTGCCGCACAGGTCTTGTTATTGACCGTCGTCTCGAGCACGCCGGTGTCTCTCATGCACCCCCAAAGGGTGACGGTGGCGTTCGGAATGACCGGCTCGGTGTTGTCGATCGCCCAGCCGCTCTGGTTCCTGTCGCTCCAGAGAGTGCCGCGGATCTCGCCCTTCCCCTGCAGCGTCACGGTCATGCTGCTCGTGCCGTCATTCGCGAGACGGCCGTCGGCGTATTTGACGTTCTTCGTGTCGTACGCCGTCTGTGCAACGTTCGGAGCGGTCGTGGTGCCCGTGATGTTCCGGGCACGGACGTTGACGGTCACGAGCTCGGATCCGCCGGCTTCGATCGGGCCGATGTCGTCCCACTTGATGACGCCTGTCACGGTGTCGACGGACGTCGGCGGCGGAGTCGCGGAAACGAAATCGACTTTCGTCTGATCGTAGTCGTCCTGCAAGGGCACGGGGCTGAGCGTCGTCGACGAGTTGGACTCGCAGTTCTGGTCCGTCGTGATCCGCAGGCCGATCGCGTCGAGGTAGAAGTTCTTCTGGTCCGCCGAAGAGGCTTTGCTCGGATTGATCTCGAGCCGCAGGATCGAGAAGTTGTCGGCCCAGGACCACGTTCCCCCACCCGGCTTGAGCGAGGTCACGTCCCACGAAATGGCGCTGTCCGGATCGAGATTCGCCGGCTCGGAGGAGTAGCTGTCGATCATTCCGGTCGACAGGACGCGCGTGTTGTTGTTCCCGCCGCTGGTGATCTTGAGCGACAACGTGTCATCGGTCAGGAGCGCGCTGAAGTAGCCCATGTAGAGCGCTTCGACCTTGATGACGTTTCCGGGACGGGTGGGAGCCGTGAAGCCGGTTCCGTCAATGACGCGAAGGCCGCCGCCGGTGACCAGCGCCGATGCGACCGTGCGGTTCGGACCGTCCCACGCGTAAGTCGGATTCGTGAAGTCCTTTGGCGAGTTGCCGGTCGTGCCGGTGGTCGCCCAGACCGTGTACTGACATCCGATCGGACCCTGGTGTCCAACGCTCGGCAGTCTGTTCTCGGCGAGGATGGAGTAGCTGAAGAAGTCCCCTTCGTCGTAGGCGGTATCGGCGATGCCGTTGGCGTTGGCGTCGGGATTGTTCGTGACCGTCTTGGTCAGGCGCAGCGGCGGCGCGAATCCGAAGTTCACGTTCGCGACCGTCGTGCCTGCAGGATTGACGTCGCTTCCGTCGAGATCGATGTTCACGGCCATCGTCACGACCGCGGGAAGCTCGTCCATCTTCACCGCGCCCTGGTCGGTGGTGAGCGGGAGACCCGGATCCTTCGTCGTGTTTCCCCAGCCCGCTTTCACCTCGGCGAGCGAGGTCGAGAGCGGATCGGAGTCTGACTTGTCGACCACGATCAGAAAGCGCCCGTCGGGAAGCGTGCCGAACGAAAAAGCGCCCGTGACGGCGGTGGTCTGAGTCGTCCGGACCAGCACGTCGCTGCTGCCCAGCTCTCCGTTTCCGTCCGCGTCGTAGTAAAGCCAGACGGTGACCGTGCCGATGCCGGTCTCTCCCACCAGGTCCTTCACTCCGTTCGCATACAGGACTCCGGCGCCGATGTCTTCGTAGACGGATCCCGAGATGGTGTTCACTCCGTTGACGAGCGTGCAGGCCTGATCCGTCGTTCCGGACGTGGAGCCGCCGAAGCTGAGAGTGCCGGTATTGCAGACGTAGGGACCGGCGTTGACGGTCACTTTGAAGTTGACGATCGCGGTCTTTCCCGCCGGCAGCGACGTCTGAATCGTTCCATTGTCGAAAACGCCGTTCCGCGCGATGCAGGCCGTTCCGTCATGTCCGCCATCGAGCTTGATGGGCGTGTAGAGCATCCACTGGATGTTCGTGACTCCGACCGGTTCCGTCAGCGACCAGGTAACACCGTTGTTGTTGGAATAGCGGATCACAAACGTCGAAGGAGCAAGCGGGTCGATCTGGTAATCGATGGTGCAGGGGTCGAGATTGCCATCGAAGTCGGTGTAGCCCTGCGTGTACGTTCCGTTGCCAGTGGGCTCGGTCAGGTTCGTCCCCAGGAGATCCGTAGCTGAACCGGAAACATAGGTCGTCCCCGCCGGGATCGCCTCGCTGAAGACGAGCGGCACGCCGAAATCAGGAGCGCCGAGATTCGCGCCGGTATTGTTCGGCGCGGTGAGGGTGTAAGTCAGCTGCGCGCCCTGATTGACGCTGGCCGGTGCGCTCTTGTCGAAAGCGAGCGTGTTCCCGAACGGGGTGCTGGTGAGCGGGTTGCTGAGGCCGAAGTCGGCGCTGAATTTCTCGTTGTCAAACCCGGACGCCGCTTCCTGATAGGGCGTCATCACCGCGCTGCAACCGCCGTCGGTTGCGATGAACTGGTAATACACGAGTCCCACGGTGCCGGTGTTCTCCGGCAGATGCTCGAAGTAAAGCTCGTTCTGGAAGGGGATGAGCAGCTCGCCGCCGCTCTTGAGCTTCACGATGAGCAGTCCGTAGACGTTCACCATGCGGAAGCAGTCGGCGTCGAACGATCCGGCGTCGCCGACCGGCTGGAGCCACGCGTTCTGATCGGGAATGAGATCGCCGTCGTTGTCGAATCCCTGTCCGACGTTTCCGAGGTCGTACCAGATGCCCTGCGTGGTGATCAGGCGCTGACCGGGATAAACGGGATTCAGGCCGCTGAGGGGCTGACCGTCCGGACCGAGCGTGCCCCAGCCGATGACCGACTGGATCGCGGCCAGATAGGCGTCGGGCACTTTGGAGTCGGTGTTCGGCCAGATCTTGTTCGCCGCCGCGGAGATCTCATTGCGCATCGTGAAATCGCGGCGGACATTCACGACCGGCGCTGGGATCGCGGTCGTCGTGGACGCCCAGACGTCGTAGTCGAGCGAGACGTCGTCGGTGGGCTGAATGGTTCCGGTGATGCTGGTCGCGCACGGCGGCGAATCGGGCAGACCGCCCACGTTCGCGCACTGCGGATAGGAGAAGAGCCAGTACTCCGTGACGCACTGCCCGGCGAGCAGGGTGCCGATGAAGCGGCTGCCGTCGGTGGTCGGAGCGGTCGAGCCGGACTCCAGCGTCAACGAGTAATTGCCGGTATTCGTGATCTGCGGGGAGGCGAGGTAGCCGGTGGAATTGAGAACCGGGAACGTGCCGGGCGTGGAGCTGACGCCGCCGCCATTGTAGTTGCCGACGTTGGCAATGACGTTGGAGAGCGTACCGGTGCCGGTGTTGCAGATCTTCGCGCCGATGTACGCGGCCGAGGGCGCATACGTCGAAGGCGCGGTGACGTTCGAGTCAACGACCAGGTTGTAGCCATTGAGCATCTCGACGTTCAGCACGCCCTGCTGCGCGCTCGCCGGAGCGGCCGCGAGAAGACACACCAGTATGAGGAGGCCGGCAAATGAAAACGAGACCGCTCGCGCGGCCAGTGATGAGCGCTTCAACGTGACTTCCCCCTGCTTCGGTTGTGACCCCGGACGTGGTTTACGGATGTGAGTATCGGTCTGCGGACGTCAGACCAGCGTCAATCATGCGCTTGTAAACCAAAAAATGCGAGAGTTATTCGGCGAATGAAGCGGTCACTGCAGCTTCGACACCTCGATCAGCAGCGCGAGGCCGGTCTCCTCCCGGCGAATGACTACGTTGCTCCGAGGGACGCCGGAAGCATCGCAGCAGGCGAGCACGTCTTCTTCCGAGCGCTCGATGAGCTTCCAGTCGCCGAAGTATTCGATGAGCGGCCGGTACGGATTTCCCTCGGCGATGTTGGTGAAGAAGAACGTCCCGCCGGGGGTCAGCAGGCCGTATGCGATCTTCAGCAGCAGCGTCGCGCGCCGCGCGTCGAGGTAGTCGTAGAGCCCGCCGGCGAGCACGAGATCGAACGCGCCGCGCGGAAGGCTGCGCGCGACGGAAAGGACGTCGCCGGTGCGGAAGTGGCAGCGGTCGCGGATCGAGCGCAGCGCGCCCGCCGAGAACTCGATCGCCGCGGAGTCGCCGTCATTGAGCCAGACCTCGCCCGCGAGCGCCGGGAGGTGATCGACGATGCTGCGCAGGTCGGGGCAGCTTCCGCACGCGAGGGACGCGATGCGGCTTTGCCGCGGACTCGCGAGCAGCGTGCGCATGATCCGCGCGGCCTGATGCTGCACTTTGTTGCGATGCTGCTGCGCGATCGAGCGGCTGAGCGCGTAGGCCTCGCAAGAATGCTCGAGCGTCCCTTCGACGGCGCGGTTCTCGCCGCTGCAGAGATACTCGACGGTCTCGAAGTCGCCGGGATATCCGCGCGGCCATTGCTGCAGCCGCGCGACGAACGGCGAGCGCGCGTGAACGCGCCGCACCGGTTCGAGGATGTCGAGGATCTCCGTTCGCGTCAGCGCCGCTTCCTCGCACGCGAGGATCGACGCGCAGAGCTGATGCACGACCGCGAGAAGCCGGTGGTAGAGGTGTTCCTCGCGCATGGCTGCATGCTCGAGGTCGGTGAATGCCGCGACGTGGCGGAGGAGCTCGGTGGTGGCGGCTTGCTGGGCCAGATAGAACTCGCGGATCGCCGGGGTGGAATCGGACACATCCATCGTCGCCTGCCTCACTTGCATTGGAATCTCCTGCGCAGTGGGAGGGACCGGGCGCGTGCATTTCCCGCGCGCCGCCCAGGCATATCTGTTGCTCTCTCACGAGCTGTACTTTGGAGGTACGTATGAACAAAAAATTGTGGTCCCTGGCGATGCTGCTCGTGTTGTTCAGCGTCGCGTGCGGTTCGATGAACCGCGTGCTGCCGTCGAACATGGACGCCAAGGCGATGGAAGCCGACGTGCGCGGCAAGATCGCGGAAGCGGTGCCGGAGAAGACGTTCGCGATCGAAGTGACGGTGGACGATCATGCGGTGGTGACCCTCGAGGGTCACGCAAAAACGCAGGAAGACATCAACCGCATCGTCGATGCCGCGAAGAGCGTGAGCGGCGTCGTGCGCGTGATCAACAAACTGCACGTCCAGCCGTAACCCCACCCCTCTGGCGGTTGCGCGGCTCCGGCCGCGCAGCCGCAATTTTTTTGGCGCGGCCGGCGGAAATCTTCGTCACACGCCAGTCCTGACATTCATGAAAGGAGAGTTTCATGTCCCGAATGAATGTCGTTCTCTGTAGTGCGTTTCTTCTCATCGTCGCCGGAAGTGCTGCCGCTCAGTCGTCGTATACCTGCGTCGCAACCGTTGCCACGGATGGCGGAAAAGCGGTCCTCGGCACGACCACGGTCAGCGGCTCCACGATCACCATCGCCGCGTCCGCGTGTCATGACTTCACGCGCAAGGCGTTCGCCGCGAACCTCGACTGGTCCGATCCGGCGAAGGTCTGCGCCCGCTATCCGAGCGGCACGCTGCGCCGCGTGGAAGCGCTCGACAACTTCAAGGAGCTCGGCAGCACCGGCGGCTATAACCGCGTCGGCGGTTACACCGTGGTGTGCAATGCGCCCACGAACGTGACGCAGCTCCCGACCGCGCCCGAAGTCGTGAAACGCTAAGCGACGCGATTCCGAGGGTCGCCGCCTGGCGACCCTCCCCCTCACCTCCGCGGCCGGTCTTCGTTGAGCAGATCCATCAGCGCGTTTGGCATTCGTCTCCCTCGGGCGCCATTCTCTCTCAGACGTGCTGATCGAAGAGAAGCTGGTTCCCGTCGGGGTCCACGGCGATGAAGCTGGCCGGGCCGGTCGTGCTCTCATCCGCCTCGCTCACCAGCTGAACGCCCTGCGCCTTCAACTGGCGTTGCAGTTCACGAATATCCGTAAACGCCGCCAGTTTCTGAGCATTCTGATCCCAGCCGGGATTGAAGGTCAGAATGTTCTTCTCGAACATGCCCTGAAACAGCCCGATGACATGATCCCCATTCTTCAGAATCAGCCAGTTTTGCGAAGCATCGCCGGCAAACGCGCTGAAGCCGAGCTTCTCGTAAAACGCTTTCGATTCTTCGAGGTTCTTCACCGCCAGACTGATTGAAAATGCACCCAGTTCCATTGTTCCGACCCCCAATGTTCGTATCGAATCCTACGCCGTCGCCACGGCAGCGGCGCCATCCGTTCGGGTGATTCGGGGTCAACGAAAGTGTGATTTCGATCTGCGAACGGTCTGCTAGTCGCGCGACTGAGGCTCGAACAGCTCGATCGCGTTCCCATCCGGATCCAGCAACTGAATCTGTCTGCCGCCCGGACCGGCTTCCATCTCATTGCGAAAGACGATGCCACGCGCTTTGAGCTCGTCGATCCGGGATGGAAGATCGTTCACAGAAAGGACCACCCGATTCCATCCACCCGGTTCCTGACGAGCCCCGTCCGGCATCGGCCGCGACCCGGACGCCCCCGGCCCGCTCAGTAGAAGATGAAACGGTCCAATCGAGACCGCGGCGAACTGAGGCAAATGCTGGTGCTCCAGCTTGAAGCCGAGCTCCCCTGTGTAGAACGCGACGGCGCGACTCACGTCCGTGACCTGATACCGAACGCCGTGAAAGGCGACCACCAACCCGTCGCGCCCGGTTTCGTTCGATGCTGCTGAGGGTTCCTGCATCATGCGTGTTCTGGCGTTCATCCTCTGTGCCACCGGTGCATCCATCAGTCCCCTGGACCGGCACAATGTCCTGAGACGCGACAGTCGAAGGTATTCGCCTCGCCCTGGAACGATACTTTGAAATGCGGAGGCGGATGCTCGTTCGCAAATATCTCGACTTTGAGGCCATTTATGCGTCCCACTACGACCTCTTCGAGCCGATGCGTGCCGTCCTCATTCAGTGGACCGGATGCTAAGCTATTCGCCAATTCCTGAACAGTCGGCTCGTCTACACTGACATACCATTCCATGGTCGCCTATGCTCTTGAAATATCGACTTTGAATTTCATGCGCGAGCCTGCTCCACTGCAACAAGCCGCATCGACAAATTCGCGACCGCCGATTCCAATCGTTCACACCGCTCGATAAGTGGGTCGACGCGCTGCCCGTAGAATTCGTCGACTCGACGCAACTGCGCTGCGTAGAACTTGTCTACCTTCTCTATCTGTTCTGCAAGTTCGTCGCTCATAATCAACCAACCCTTGGCAGTTCAGCACCGCCACCTTTCGGAGCCTTAAGATGTGCGGTCACTCGAAGCCGTTGCCCGCGGTTAGGCGTATACGAGACGGCGCCCCCTGGGTTGTGGAACGATGCGGCCATCTTCCAGAGCCGTCTCAACCCACAGAGCGACGGCTTCCTGTGCATTGCGAAGCGCTTCTTCGTGAGACGCTCCGTGGGCCATGCATCCGGGGAGCTCCGGAACATCTGCGACGAACGCCTGATCTTCGGCGCTCCAGAAAATGATGATTTCGTATCGGTTTTCCATCTTCAGGTCTCTCCAAGATGGTACTTCAAGATGACGGCTCGAACCTGCCTTACCTGGTAGGGCTTCGCCTTCGATCCCTCGCGTTGCAGGTTCACCATCTCTTCAACGCCGCTGCGCCGAAAGATGTGATGGCTGCCACGCGTTCGCTCCAAAAACCCGAGTCTGCGCAAGAGGTTACAGAGATCTTCGAATCCGACGTTTGCATCGGCATCACCCCGAAGCACTTGTTCGAAGGTTTTCTCCGCCTTGCCCATCGACCTCCGAGCGTACCACGGCCGTTTTCGCGTCCACTGTCAGCGATAAGTGGTGCGTTCGGAAATATTTTGGTTCGCGCGGCAAAAAATCGCCATGTGCATGGAACGAGACGCGCCGCGCGACCATTGGCGGCGCCGCGAGGTAACCAAGTGGGCTCGCACACCCACCGGCTGGCCGCGCGAGGCAAAGCGTAGCCGCGCAACCGCCGCCCCGGTGCGCTATCCTCTCCTCGCACCACGGGGAAGATCGATGCCCAGCGACAGCGCGCGTCCGGCCGGCTCAACCAGCCTCGGGCCGGGAATGGTCCTCGATGGCAAGTACGAGATCCTGAACCGGCTCGGGGCCGGCGGGATGGGGGAGGTTTTCAAGGCGCGTCACCTCCATCTCAACACCTTCCGCTGCATCAAGGTGATGCGCGAGAACCTGCTGGCGGACGAGAACATCCGCAATCGCTTCCTCCGCGAGGCGCGGCTGGCGACGCAGATCCATCATCAGAACATCGCCGTCGTCCACGACTTCTTCTTCGGCGAGGGCGGCAGCTACATGGTCACGGAGTTCATCGACGGCACGACGCTGCGCCAATGGAGCGCGGCGTACGGCCCCTTCCCGCTCGGCGTCGCGGCTGACGTCGCGGTGCAGGTGCTGGCGGGGCTCGATCACATCCATCGCCGCGGGCTGCTGCATCGCGACATCTCGCCGGACAATGTGATGCTCACCTACGACGCCGACGATCGGCTGATCGCGAAGATCATCGACCTCGGCATCGCAAAGGACATCAATACCGTCTCCGCCGACACGACGCAGGCGGGTGTGCTGATCGGCAATCCGAAATACATGTCGCCCG
>Ga0070700_100001286_pt1 | contig 12456 bp, 10 predicted proteins | sample KBSK5101metaG_FD_65456 | JGI IMG/M metagenome (GOLD analysis project Ga0070700, IMG submission 65456) | Corn, switchgrass and miscanthus rhizosphere microbial communities from Kellogg Biological Station, Michigan, USA - KBS K5-10-1 metaG | ecosystem: Host-associated > Plants > Roots >...
GTCGGCGACACGTAATCCGCCCACTTGTGCGGCGTCTCCGGTTCATTGAGCGCCAACGGGCCCTCCCACTTCCAATTCACCACCGTCGCATCATTCGCCTGCGCCTGCTTCACCTGATCTTCCGTCTTGCCGGGCAACCCTTGCGGCGGCAACATATATTCCACCCAGTCCTTGATCGACACCTTCACCGGGCTGGCTTTCCAATCCGTCTTGTCCTTCGTGATCTCCCACTTCTTCCCCCCGTACCAATCCACCGTCGTCCCCACCAGTTTGTCCGAGGACACCGCCTGCTGCATCTTCCCCTTGCGATCCGGCAATTCGACCAACGGCTTCATCACATCGGTTTGGACCCCCGGCGCTTGCAAGGTGTTGTACACCCGCCAGAACCCCCACATCCCCGTCACATAGTGCTGCGGAATGTGGCAATGAAACACAAATTCGCCCGCCAAGGCCTGTAACCCGCCCGAGCCCCCCTCCGTCACCTCATCGTAAATCTCCGACGGCCCGATCGACTGCACATCCAACCGGTCCGAGGTATCACTGATGGGCGGGAACTTCACCGGCCCGTTCTTGCTGAGGGTGGGATCGAGTTTACTGGTCAACGGCTGGCGGGCCCAGCGGATCGAGCCCCCATGCAGATGGTGCGAGTGCACGATTTCCGAGCCCCCCACCATCCGGAACGTGGCGGGATCGCCCAAATAGGAGCGCGGAATCGTCGTCGCCGGATCCCCGAACGTGTAGGACCCATAGCCCTGCGACTCATCCGCAAAGCCCACCAGGTGCTCCTGCTGTTCCAGCCGCGTCCCATGGGGCTCACTGCGATAGTTCAAGAGCCGTGCGGCCGGCCGATAGGTATCCGTATGCGGATCCCGCTGCGGCAGCATGTCCCCCTTGCGGTTCAACAGCCGGAACGTCTCATCCCCGGCCTCATGATAGAAAATCACAAATTCCCGAAAGTCCGACCCCTTCTCCACATCAATCATGGCTTCCCAGCCGCTCTTCATCTCCTCCCCCGTAAAGGGGCTGAGAAACCGGGAGCCGCGCGGCTCCACCACGAGCGACCCCAACAAGCCCAACGAATACTGATCCCGGCTCGCATGGCTGTGGAACGCCCGCCCCCCCACCTGCAGATCGGTCGGGATCGCCCACTCGAACTCGCCGCTCTTCCCCGTCGCCACCAACGCATCCGGATTGTTGGCCGTCGCCGGCTTGCCGGTGCTGGCCACCAGCATCTGGGACCCATTGATGATCATATTCGTCGGATCATCGGCAATCTGGTTGCGGAGGGTGATCTTCAGACAGTCGCCCTGGTTCGCCCGGATCACCAACGGTTGGATCAGATCGCCCTGCAACCCATTGGAGACCGCCCCCCCGGCAAAGGTGGGATCCTCGCTCTCGCGCGCAGCTTGGTTCTTCTTTTCCTCTTCACGCACCCCGGCCACATCCTCGGTCAGGACGTACATGAAGCCGGGATAGAAGTCGCCAAACCGACTCACGGTGATCTCGACATTGATGGCCGAAATATCGTAGGCCCGCACCGGCATCTGCGCCGAGCAGCGCGCCCCTTGCGTCACCTTGACCTTGTCTTTGTCTTCCGCGACGAGCAGCACGCCTTGCTGCATCGCATGCGCGCCGGCACCCTGAAATGGACCTTTGCTCTGTACCTGTCTTTCAATCTGCTCAATCGCGCGCGACATCTTGTCCTGGAGCACCGGGCCTGCAGGTCGATTAATAACAGTCGCCGCCGCCTCAGTTTCAGCATTCATCACAGCCGTATGCTGGTGTGTAGGCGTTTCTGCCAACGCCTGTGTCACGCATAAGACGGCGGCGAGCAAGGCAACCCCGGCCTGACTTGCAAACTTTCTGGTGGTCATCCTCTCCTCCTCATAAATAATATCCGGTGAATACATGCTACCAACAGCAACTCTGACCTTTCAATCCTCGCGTGAGAAGCCCTTACGCCTCAATTCTATGTAGTCAGTCTGAGAAGTCTGCCCTTCGCGGTTGCACTCTCAATCGACCAGTCCATTACTCATCTATACGCCGCATTGACGAACAGGTACTCGCATCGTCATTCACTGACACAAGCCGGCAGGCAGTCGTTATGCGACAAGTCCTGTTTCATTAGGTGGGATATTGGGTTAATGCCAGTATTGAAAAACCGCCGGCCTAAGAAGTTAATTCACGGTCATGCCCCTCCATTCATAAAATAAAAGGGGCGGGATGGTTATCGTAAAGAATGCACCAAAAGATACTGAACTTCGCAACAGCTGTCAACCCCTCTATAGTCGATCCCGTTTGATTGCACAGTGATTCTGATTCAGCCTTTCCACATGTCCTGAACTCCTGCCGACACTTTAGCCCGGCCGCATGAACAATCGGCAAACGGTTCATGAAGAAGTGTTCATAAAGCCTGACGAGCATCAATCCGTGGTGCCCTGGACAATCATGGAGAGAGATTGAGTCAGATGAAACAGGTCACAGAAGTCACGAAGGGAAGCGTCTTGAAATCCTTCGTGACGATTCCCGGACATCTTCGCCAAGTGAACTGTTCTGCATCTGACATCTGAAAGCTTCTTCTTCGATGGGCACGTCTCCACTTATATGCGATAATGCCGCCCATGCCTTTGAAACGTTGGCTGGTCGGCGATCCACTCAAAAGTGCTCAGGCAGCACACCAACGGCTGTCGAAAACCATCGCTCTCGCGATCTTTTCCTCGAACGCGATTTCCTCCGTGGCCTATGCGACGGAAGAGATCTTGTTGGTTCTGGTCCTTGCTGGAACCGCAGCCATGTATTGGTCCATTCCCATCAGCCTTTCGATTCTGCTTCTCATGGCCATCCTGACCATTTCCTATCGACAAATCATCTACGAATATCCGGAGGGGGGCGGGGCCTATGTAGTCGCTCGCGCCAACTTGGGGGAACAGCCGGCGCTGATCGGTGCGGCTGCATTGATGATCGACTATGTCCTTACCGTGGCCGTCAGCATCGCAGCAGGCGTCTCGGCCCTGACTTCAGCTGTACCAAGTTTACTCGAGCACCGCCAAACCCTAGGGCTCGCTGCGACGGTCTTCATCATCCTCATCAATCTTCGCGGCTTGCGGGAATCGGGAACATTCTTCGCCTTCCCCACCTACTTCGGCATCGGCATCCTCGGAGTGATGGTGGTGATCGGAAGCCTTCAGGCCTATTCCGGGCAAGCCGCATCTTCAACGACAGAAAGCCAAATAGGAGTGGAGGAGTTGACCCTATTCTTGATCCTTCGAGCAATTGCCGCCGGCTGTACTGCCGTAACAGGAATGGAAGTGGTTTCGAACGGGGTGAAAACCTTCCGCCAGCCGGAATCCAAGAATGCCGCAACCACCATGCTGCATATGGCACTGATTCTGGGGGGGCTATTTATTGGCATCAGCGTCCTGGCCTCTCATTTCGACATCCAGCCCAAGATGGACGAAACGGTCGTGTCTCAACTGGCGCGTCACACCTTTGGCACCGGAACTCTCTACTACTCGGTCCAGGTTGGGACGATGCTGTTACTGGTCCTCGCCGCCAATAGCGCCTTTGCCGCCTTCCCCCAACTCGCCTCGATTCTGGCACGTGACGGCTATATGCCCCGCCAGATGGCGACGTTCGGAGACCGTTTGGTATTCTCGAACGGGATTATCATTCTAGGGGTCATCGCCTGTTTGCTCCTCATTATTTTTCGCGGCGACCCGCATGCTCTGATCCCGCTGTATGCAGTCGGCGTGTTCATCTCCTTCACATTGTCCCAAGCCGGCATGGTGCGCCGATGGTTGAGCAAGAAAGGGCCTCACTGGCAGACGAAACTTATTGTGAACGGCCTCGGCTCTGTCTCGACCGGTATTGCCATCATCATGATCGGCACGACCAAGTTTACGAAAGGCGCGTGGATTGTCTTTCTCCTCATTTTCATATTGGTTTGGATGTTCCGCTCGATCCGCTCTCACTATAAGGCTGTCGCGGAACAGGTGGCGCTCACGCGCGATCACCGGCCACCACCTCCACGACGCAACATCATGGTCATTCCCATCAATGGCGTGAATCAAGCGGTCATACGGGCAGTCGATTACGCCCGTAGTCGAACGGGCGAGGTTCGGGCGGTGATCGTGGACGTAGATGCCGAGGCCACAGCGCGTAACCAAATTCAGTGGGCCCAGTGGGGCTGCGGTGTCCAGTTGACGGTGTTACCCTGCCCATACCGTTCTGTGCTGAGTTCCTTCCTCGAATACGTCGAGGATCTTTTGAACAAGGAACCGGACACCTGGGTCACCGTCGTGATTCCGGAAATTCTTCCCGCTCACTGGTGGCACGGTGTCCTGCACAATCAGCGAGCCCTTCTCCTCAAAGCCTCCCTCTTGTTCAAAGAACGCGTCATTCTGATAGACGTGCCATTCCACTTAAAGCGGTGAGGCATGAAACGTGAGGCGTAAGGCGTGGACTCATAGCTGTTGCCTATTTACCGTTGCCCTGTGTCTTGCCATTTCGGCGCAACAGGCGCTCGCCTTCAAGATTACGGAGCCGGCTGAGGGAGCCAAGTTGACGGCTGGACAGACCGTCACGGCGCAGGTGGACCTCGGCAAAGATTCAGGAATCGTCGAGGTCCGCTATTATTGGTACGGCGAACAGGACGACACCTTGGTCGAGCAAGATGATGCGACGGCTATGGGATCGATCGTCGCGCCGGCGGCACTGATCGGATTGTCCAACCATCGCCCACCCTTCGGCGGTGCGTTGCTGGTCCCCAAGAACGGCATCGGCCCCATGCGGTTGCTGGCCGTGGCTGCAATCTCCCGGGGACGGCTGGGAACGAGATCCATCTTTGATGAAATTCTGGTGAAGGTTGAACCAGCTGCCTCCCTGACGGCTATCGACTTCGAAACCGATAAACCCTTGCATCTCGGACGGGCAGGGCAATCTTCAGCATTCGGTCATGTCGATTCAATGGGCAAGACCTTCGAATTGCCGGTCGTGGGCGAGTTCACCGACGGCGTGACCCGCCGGATCAGTGCTTCGGCGACCGGTACGAGTTATCAGTCATCGAGTCCACATGTCATTAAAGTCCTTTCTGGTGGATTGCTTCAGATTCTGGGCAACGGAAAAACCACACTCACCGTCACCAACCGCGGCAAGCAGGCTTCGCTCGATGTCACAGTCGAGGTGAACGAAGAACCGAATCAACCTCCTGTTGCCGATGCAGGCCCAAACCGGTCAGTCAAGGCTGGAACAAAGGTCAGGCTGAATGGGCTGAAGAGTCACGATGCTGAAGGAGAGGCCCTGTACTATTCATGGAGCCAAGTGCGCGGAAGCAAAATCGCCCTGTTGGACGTAGATAACGCTGAGCCGTCATTCCTCGCACCGGCCGTGTCGGAGAAACGAATCTATCGGTTCAAGCTACGAGTGACCGATAAAAAGGGGGCGGATAGTGTGCCGGCGTATGTCGATGTGATAGTTGAACCATAATTGTCGAGAGACATTGAGTGTTCGCTGTTCCATCAATTCCCGGAAAGACCTCGCGTCCCTTTGCGATGAAGACATGAACCCGAGAGTCATTCGTTCCGTAACTTCAGAACTCACCGCTCGACCAAGTACTGTCAGACAACTTGTCCGCAAGCGGACAACTCGTCATTGGTATATCCGTTCATAAAAACCAGTCGCTTAGATCATACCGTCACGACTCTTGGGACACGCTGTGCGGAGCACAATCGTCGGCCTGTCCAACCCTGCTTCGGATATCTTTGAAAGATAACCTAAAACTAGATTCGGTTCGGTATGGTATCGCCCTTGCTCCAGAAATAATTCGCATTGGACCAAACTCATCTCAAGACAAAATTACTGACTCGTAACTCAATACCATCCGGGCCAGCCAGCGAGAGAACAATGGCCGGTCTCAGAGTCCATGAGAGAGGGACCTCAACATCGAAACGTTAGAGATTTAAGGAGGGAGGGGGGTTGTATGAGACGACACGGCCTGACAAAAATGAGTTTCATCGTGCTCAGTTTGGCTTGCATGGTGCTCCTGGGGAAATATAGTCTTGGCGCGCAGACTCCACAGATCGCTGATTCCCGACTTCAAATGGTCGACTCTTCGCACATTGTAGAAGGATCGAAAGTCACACTCCAATATGTGGCAAGAGTGCCCGGTTCGACCGGGATTGACTACAGCAATATCAGCGAGTTTATTCAGGGCCGACACGAAATCTTCCCGGCGTTGGAACGAGAAGTCGTGGGAATGAGGCCCGGAGAGGGAAAGAGCGTTCGACTGAGTCCGGAAGAAGGGTTTGGTCCCCATGATGATGAGAAAAAATTGAATATCCCCAAAACGCTTCTGCCACTTGGAGCAAAAAAAGGAGATATCCTACAAAATGACGTTGGCGAGCTGGCTACTGTGGCGGATTTATCAGACACGAATGCACTGTTAGATTATAACCATCCGCTCGCGGGGAAACCGCTCGTCGTAGAGGTTAAGATCCTCAAGGTCGAGAATCCCTGATGCCATCCTAGGACGAGGGAAACGGTGTCTGGAACCGTTTCTCTCGTGGGGGAATGCACTGCTAAACCTCTGGCGAGTGAGAGCCTCGGCGCTCGGCTATCTGTTTGTGTTTGCAGTCACCTACACAAGATAGACTCATTTTTCGCCAGCCTACCTCTAGTAAGTTACTGTTTTTTCACGCCCATCTTTCCGGTCGCTCGGCACAGGCTTTGCGTAAGTCCTTCTGTCACGCGGTCAGTGAGGAAGGAACAATGCGGCCCCTTAAAGAGCAGAGAGCGCCGGGAAGAATCTGATGACCTCTACCATCGCCAGAATGGTCCTCTGTCTGAGCTTGGCCCTTCCGCTGGTTTCATGCAGCAGCGGTGGCTCCGGTGAGCCCGCTGCTTCACCCCCGGCCTCGATTGCCACGGCCTCGGCCCACTTCGAATGGGATCCCAATACGGAAACGGACCTCGCGGGCTACAAGATCTACAAGGGCACTTCATCCGGTCAATACAGCATGCCCATCGCGACCTTGCCGGCAAGCAGCACCAGCTATGAAGCAGACGGACTGCAGAAAGGCAGCACATACTTTTTCGTGGTGACAGCCTTCGACAATTCTGGAAACGAAGGCCCCCTCTCAGATGAATTGACCATACCAATCCCCTAGGCCGAACCGACGGAGCAATCATGCGACGGTCATTCTCCGGAACCGTGGCCGTCATGGCCTCTCTCCTATTAACCCTGCTGTGCACTACAACGTCACCATGGAACGATTTGCCACAGACGGGGGAACGGTGTTGAATCTAGCCGAGTGGAGGCAGAACAGCGGACAAGATCAACATTCACTCGTGGCAGTTCCTTCGGCCCTCTTTGTGAACGCAGCTGGAAGCGACTACCACCTAACAGCCAAGTCACCGGCGCGCGATGCCGGAGTAATCCGCGCCGACGTCCCAGCCGATCGCGAGGGAACCACGAGGCCTATGGGACCGACCTCAGACATCGGTGCCTATGAATTCCGCAGTACGACCGATACCACCACGCCCCTCGCCCCACAAGGATTCAGACTCCTGAAAGTTCAGTAGGTTGAACCGTGTGGACCGCGTCTGACTCATGCCCGATCCCGCAGAAGCCTCCACCGTCTCCATTCCACTTTACTTCTCATCGAGTAAGAGATAGTCTCCCGATCCTGTCCACTTGCACACCTCTGAAGAAGGAGCGCAAGGAAATGATCCGAAAAGATTAATGATTGATTGTACCATCGACGCAACAAGCTCCGGCAAGGACGTGCTTTCCAATCGGGTGGAATCTCCTATTTCTGCAGGTCAGGTCGTCACAACGGCACGGGTCGTCATCTCGGTTCCATTCACTCCACTGTATAAACCGGGGACCGTACTCAACTACCAATGCGCGCTGAGCGCGTTAAGCTCAGAGCCCATGGCCGGAAGCAGCTGGCATCCAGTAAAGGGGACACAACCATGACGAAACATCGTGTGATTGTTGGAGTGGTCCTCGCTCTAGGAGCGCTCATGTCCGCGCGGGAGTCGGCGGCACAGAACATCGATCTGATGACTAAATGGACTGCAGCCACCGTCGTCGACTACAAGGTCACCGCCGAATTTTCAGGAGAGGCCGTCCTTTTCTCCACCGGCGGGCTCCATGGCCACGGAATGGTGACCGATCGTTTCGAAGTCGAGTTCGACTGGAATCAGTCGGAGTTCGCCATGATTGGAAAGCCCATCATCAAGAACTTTCCGTCCAAACTTGTTTCCGTGCTGAAGAACGGCACCTGCACGACCACGGTGAGCGGTGCGTTCAAACACGCGACCATTGTCGAGCTCAGGAATGATCCCGCGCTTGGGATGTCAAATGCAGTCCATGCCGAGACGCAGCGCGATCTGTCTGCCGGCACGGTCGCCACCGACAGCGAGGTGGGCCCCTGCGCGAAGGTGTTTCAAGCGGCCGCTCGATCGGTGAGACACAGGATCGCGTTGCCGACGCCCAATGGCATGATGCTGGCCATGCCAAGCGGGCAGGCCGGATACCAGCACAACGGCAAGGCGTTTATTATCAAAGCCGCCAGCTCCGACGAGAAGGGCTGGACGTATACGGTGACGCCGACGATCGTGAAGTAGGCGCGGGTTGTGGTCGCGGTTCCCGCCACTCCACCATATATATAAGCCAGGGCAAGTACCCAACTATGAGTGCGCGCTGAGCGCGTTGAGCTCAGAGCCCGCGAGATTGTAAAATTTATAAATCAGAAAAGCTACGGCGAGAAGTACAATCTCGTACACAAGGAGACACAGGAGACTGGAGAGCGAACCATCAACTATTACACACTCCTCGAGTTCCTACACAGCGCCGCCAAAGTGGAGATGAAGCAAGCCTGGCATGAGCAACTTCAAGTCTGGCATCCGGATCGCTTCAATCATGCACCGACATTGCACCGCAAGGCCGGTGGGGGCCTCAATTAAGACCGACATGCTTGTGTGGCCGGTTGGCCCTTTCGGCATCCTGCTAGAACTCTCCCCGTCTTCTCCGCTACACTCTTAGGCCGTGAACCGAAGAGACTGCTGCGGGAACAACGGATGACCAACTATTACACACTGCTCGAACTCTTGCCCACCGCGACAGATGCTGACATCAAAAAAGCCTGGCATGAGCAGATCCAGGTCTGGCATCCGGATCGCTTCAATCATGCACCGACATTGCACCGCAAGGCAGAAGCCAGGACACAGCTGATCAACCAGGCCTATCAAACCCTCAGCGACCCGGTTGCACGCACGAACTACGATGCCAAGATACAGCATGCGGCCTCCCCCGGACAGTCGGTACGCCCATCGTCTGCATCGAGCCCGCACTCTGAATCGTACGTGTCCACAGCGCCACGGCCTCAACAGAGGCCCCGATCCTCCCAGGACCCTCGCGGCCCCCAATCGCTCATCATGCTGTCACGGCAAGGTCAGCCGACAACCCTGGTACCGGCCATCCATCTCTACGTCGATCCTCGGGAGCAGTTCCCTTACAACTTCCAAGGCTTCATCCGGATCGCCGGAACCATTCGAGAGCCCCTTTCCGCCGGCAGCTATGCCATTGCTGAAATACCGGAACTCTTGTGCATCAAATGTATCGCCGTGGAGGTACTCTCTACGATTTACTCGAATCCCTCCGACAATCGCCTGCCCTTTCTTCATGAACTCGAACAACTGCTGCCCTTTCCCTCTCGTTTTCTTGTCATTGAAGGGACGCTCCCACACCGCAACACCGGAGGACGTCTCAATCAATATCACAAAAATGGCATGCTTGATTTCCTGGATGCGCTGACGGTTCGATACGGGATCACGATCGTCTACGCGGACAATCGGGAGGAGGCCGAAGAACGGGTCGCAAATCTCGCAGCGCTGCACTATGCCTATTACTTTGCCGAGCAACAGGGATTCGGACGGTGTCTTAAAGAGGAGGATCTATGAATAGTAGGCTGTCTGACAAGAGGTGCTTCGTCTCATACCGCCTTTCGGCTAAGGAATGCACCAAAGCGGGCAGCGAGAATGGGAGGAATTGCAAGCACGGCGCTCATGATCAATCCGAGAGGGAATAGATTTCCTACGCCCTGAGATGCCAGCATCCACACAGATTGCGCCCCCAACGGGACTGCTCCCCACCGCCACGGACGAACAGGAGCTAGATAACCCAAGACAGCCGATACGAGGCACTGAGCAGGAATCCCTGCCTGAAAATACCACTCGGAATCCCACGCCTCCCGACGGCCCGACACCCACGCAACGACAACCCATCCAAGTACGCCCGATACCGCTGCAACCATGTAACACCAGCGATCGTTCTTCATAGATGTCCCCAGACTCACGATGCTCTTTCAGCGTCGCCCTTGCCCACACCAGTCATGCGTTGCCCTGCACCAGTGTGAGGCGAGCCAGGCATCTTGTCTAGCGTTTCCTAGTTTTGACGCAGGAGTTGATCAGAATCAGAACGCAGCGAGTGGAGCTTCGAACCTTTCTATACTTACCGACACATCCCAAACCCGACCTGCCGCCAGGCTTCGTAGAGGACCACCGATACTGCGTTGGATAGGTTGAGGCTGCGGTTTCCCGGAACCATGGGAACACGGATACAGTGCTGTTCGGAGACAGACCTCAGAATCTGAGGAGGCAACCCCCGGCTTTCCGGACCAAACACAAAGGTATCGCCTTTTGCGTATTCGACCAAATCATAACGTTGGGTGCCTTTGGTCGAAACAACATATAGACGATGATCTTTGAAAGATACGGCGCAATCGGCCCAACTTTCATGAACCGTCATCGTCGCAAATTCGTGATAGTCCAGTCCTGCCCGCAGCAGTTGCTTATCCTCCAGTGAAAAGCCCAGGGGTTTTACGAGATGCAGCCTTGCACCAGTATTGGCACAGAGCCGTATGATGTTGCCGGTGTTGGGAGGAATTTCAGGCTGATAGAGGATGACATCAAACATGGTATGGAGTGTAGCACGGCCATGTAGGGTCCCACGAGAGAGGAGTCACGACGGAGAGACGGAACCGGGATACGGCGGTTTATTTCACCATCCCATGGCTTCTTGGTATAGTGATTTTACGATCAGCGACGGTCCAGCTCATATGCAAGACGCTATCATCAGGCCGCAACATCACCATAGTGCCGTGCGCATCGGTGTGTTACTTGTCGTGGCGTGGACAGTGGTTTCCTATGCATTCGGGGAAGAACTCCCGACACATCCGGAGGAGCAAGTCGTCGAGCGTGCGAAAGGCGCATGGGAAAGTGGTGCCATAACTCCCGCGCTGGACATCCTCGAGCAGGGAATTCAGGACTATCCGCAGGCGCTTGTGCTGCAGAAACTGCGCGGTGATATTCTTGCCACGTTTCGCGGCCCCGGTGAAGCGGTTCAAGCCTATGAGACAGTCCTCACGAAGATGCCGGCCGCGCTGAATGTCCGATGGGCCAAGTGGAGTGTGTTGGTTCGATCGGGGCAGGGAGCTGAGGCCATTGCGGAATTACAGCGCATGGCGCCGGTCGATGTCAAAAATCCCCTGATCCATCTTCGGCTGGCGCAAGAACTGCGCAAACTCGATCGCCTTGAGGAATCGCTCGAATCCTATAAGAAGGCGGTTGAACTCGTCCCGGATTTGCTTGGCTGGCGGCTCGCATTGGCCAGAGCCCGGTTTGACGTCCTGGATTATCAAGGTGCGAAAGACGACGTGCAAGATGTGTTGCATAAGATCCCTGCCGGCTCACCGCTGGAGCTTCCGGCCAGAAATTTGCTCTCGCAGATCAACAAAACCTCGATCGATCGAGGGCGGCGCTTTATCCCTGTCCTGACCAGAGACATGACAGAGGCACAGCGAAAGGAATGGGCTTCCCTTCGTGCGGAGGCATGGGGACTCTTCTCCATGGGGCACTATCAAGAGGCCGAGCCGATCTACCAACGGTTGCTGATCCTCAACCCCAATGATCCCCTCGCCACCCATCAGTTAGGGCTGATCCTAATGCAACTTGGCCGCTGCAAGGACGCACTGGCAGTGTTCGGGAAGATGTCCAACCTCGATTCCGACGACGAAGGCTATGCGGACACAGTATTCCGGATAGGCCAATGTCTCACAGAATTGGAACAGTGGGAAGATGCGTACGTCCATTTTCGCACCCTCTATGACACGGCCGTCGAGTTCGAAGAAGCCAACAGGAACGTTCCTCTTCCGCCCGACATGCGTGTCCTAGATAAGAAGAAAATCGCGCGATGGCTCGAGAAGGTGCAGCCCCATGTTCCAGAATTGGCACAGTTAGCGGACATGGAGGCGGCAAACCGTGCGCAGCAGGAAACGGCGAACCGAGGAACAACCATGACAGCCGAAGACCTCTATACCCAAGCGATCGAGCTGTTCAAACCAGAAAAGCCATTGGACCAACAGGCCGCACTCGTGGGCAGAGACGCAGATTTCA
>Ga0070700_100001294_pt1 | contig 12434 bp, 10 predicted proteins | sample KBSK5101metaG_FD_65456 | JGI IMG/M metagenome (GOLD analysis project Ga0070700, IMG submission 65456) | Corn, switchgrass and miscanthus rhizosphere microbial communities from Kellogg Biological Station, Michigan, USA - KBS K5-10-1 metaG | ecosystem: Host-associated > Plants > Roots >...
GTCGCGAAACCGAAAGCTCGTTCAGAGGGAGCGACTTCTGTCGGTCGCTGGATCTCGCACGGGGTCAACTGGGAGCCAGTACGGTTAGCCGACGTTTCTGGACTGGTTGGTGCTTAGGACCGCGATCACCTTGCCTTCTGGCATGGACCAAACCCGACGCGGGCGCTCGCCCACGGAGCTCCACGTCAGGGTATCCCGACGGCTCAGACGACAGCGATCATGGCCGGGCCCTGCTCGTCCGCGCGCCTTCGCACGGCGCCTGGCGAGGTGCCGATGACGCGCTTGAAGGCGCGGCTGAAGGCGGCCTCGGAGCGATAGCCCAGGCGGTCGGCGAGCTCGCCCACCGTCGCGCGCTCATCCTTCAGCGCCGCAACGGCGACGTGCATGCGCCAGCGGGCGACGTACCGCATCACCGGCTCGCCGACCAGCTCGGTGAAGCGGGCCGCGAAGGCCGACCGTGACATCGCCACCTCGTCGGCGAGCGACGCCACCGTCCAGTCCCGGGCCGGGTCGCGATGGACCAGTGAGATCGCCCGGCCGACCTGCGGGTCCTGGAGCGCGCCCAGCCAGCCGGTCTGCGCGGCCGGGTCGCTCTCCATCCAGGCGCGGATCGCCTGGATCACGAGGATGTCGCCGAGCCGCGTGATCACCGCCTCGCCACCCGGCCGGAGCTCGCCGGCCTCGGCGGCCATCAGCCTGAGCATGCTCTGCATCCAGTCCAGCCTCGGCGAGCTCGATGCCTCGATGTGGATCGTGCGCGGCAGGATCTCGATGAGGTTGCGAGCCGCCGGGTGCTCGAACCGGACTGCCCCACAGATCAAACCGGTCGGCGCGCCGCCGTCGCCGTGACGAAGGATCTCGTAGCGATCGCTGACCACTTCGCGCTCGAGATCGAGGATCCCCGGGGCGGTAGCTCCGGGTTCGCTCCGCAGGACATGCCCCTCCCCATGCGGCACCAGCGCAAGGTCGCCGAGCGCCATCCAGCTGGAGTCGCCCTCGCCGGCCTCGAGCCAGAACCGGCCCGACGTCACCACATGGAACCAGACGTAGCCCGGCATCGGCGGCATCGTCAGGCCCCACGGCGCGGTCAGCTCTGAGCGGCAATAGAACGCGCCGTTCATGCGCAGGAAGTGAAGCGCCTCGCCGAGCGGATCCGACGGCGGAAAGGGGTCGATCGCGTCCATGAGGCCAGTTTGGCAGGCCACCAGCCCTGACATCCAGAGCCCTGGACGTCCGAGCATGAATCAGCGCCTGATGGTCATAGACAGTCTTGTGCCGGCGTCGGATCCTGGACGAGATGCAAACAGCGACCAGAAGGAACGACATGGCCTACTCAGGACAGACACTCGAGAACCCCGCCAGCGGCGAGCGGATCACCGTCCGCCGCACCGCGGCGGAGACGAACGGCGAGCTGCTGGCTATCGACCTCGAGCTCCCGGCGTACCGCCGGGTCCCTGGGGGCCAGCACATCCACCCGCTCCAAGAGGAGCGGTTCGCAGTCGTCGAGGGCACGATGCGCTTCAAGCTGGGACGCAAGCGGATCGTCGCCGGGCCCGGCGAGGTGGTTGTCGTGCCTCCCGGCCAGAAGCACGACTTCGCGAACGTCGGCGACGACGACGCGTTCGTGCGCGTCGAGGTGCGTCCCGCGCTGAAGATGGAGCAGCTGTTCGAGACCGCCGTCGGACTGGCACAGGAGGGTCGCACGATGCTGGGCGGCATTCCGAAGCCGCTCGACCTCGCCCTCTTCACCGAGGAGTTCGAGGACGAGGTGCAGGGAGCGTTCCCCGCGCGCTGGCTGCAGCGCCTCGTGCTGGCCCCGCTGGCTTGGCTCGCCAGGCGCCGCGCCCGTCGCACCCCGGATAGGGCGGTCCCGGCCGTCGCCGGCGTTCGCTCGGCTTCGTCGACGTGCTGAAGCGACTGAACGAACGGAAGGAGCAGCAATGAACACGCACAAGCCGACGCTGGTCCTCGGGGGCACGGGCAAGACCGGCCGCCGGGTCGTCGAGCGCCTCACGGCGCGGGGTCTGCCGGTGCGGATCGGCTCGCGCTCCGGCGCGCCGCCGTTCGACTGGGAGGAGCGCTCGACGTGGGCGCCCGCGCTCGAGGGCGCCGGGGCCGTCTACATCTCCTACTACCCGGACATCGCGATCCCGGGCGCCTTCGAGAAAGTGCGCGCCTGTGCCCAGGTCGCCCTGGAGAAGGGCGTCCGGCGGCAGGTGCTGCTGACCGGCCGGGGCGAGGAGGAGGCGCAGCTCGCTGAGCAGGCCGTGCAGGAGACGGGCGCCGATTGGACGATCGTGCGGTGCGCCTGGTTCATGCAGAACTTCAGCGAGGACTTCATGCTGGAGTCGATCCTCGACGGCAAGCTCGCCCTGCCGGCCGACGACCAGCTGGACCCGTTCGTCGACGCCGACGACATCGCCGACGTCGCGGTGGCGGCGCTGACCGACGACCGGCACACCGGCGAGCTGTACGAGCTGACCAGCCCGCGGCTGATGACCTTCGCGGACGCGGTCGGCGAGATCGCCAGCGCCACCGGCCGCGACATCGGCTATGTCCCGGTGGCGATCGACGAGTACGCGGCCGCGGCGGCCGAGCAGGTGCCCGCGGACTTCGTCGAGTTCCTGACCTACCTGTTCCGGGACGTCCTCGGCAACAACGCCTACGTGACCGATGGCGTCCAGCGCGCGCTGGGCCGGGAGCCGCGGGACTTCAGCGCCTATGCGCGCGAGACCGCAGCCTCCGGTGTCTGGAACTCGTCCGCAGTGAACCGCGTGAGGCGATGAACGACGGCCTCGTCGCACTGACCCTCGTCACCGCGCTGGGCCGTGCGCTGAGCGCGGGGGCCCTCTTCGCCTCGGTCCTCAGCGGCGGCTCGAGTCAGCTGGCCGCGTGGCGGATGTCGCGAATGCCCCAGCCGAGGGCCGTCAGCCCGATGCCGTTGACGATGAAGCCGATGCCGACCAGGATCGCCAGGGTCGTATAGCCGATGTTCGGGTTCGCGACGATCACGATGCCGGCGATCAGCTCGAGGGCGCCCGCGAGGGCATGCCAGCCGCGGTGCCGGTACTCGTCGAACGCGGTGACGAAGCGGATCACGCCCATGGCGATCAGCCAGATGCCGATCAGCAGCGCGACCGCGGTGACGCCGCCGACGGGGTGGCGGATGAGGAGCACGCCGATGACCGCTGTGAGCACGCCCAGGAGCGCCACCAGCCCGCGGTTGGTGGTGCTGCGCATGAACGACGCGATGAGCTCCAGGATCCCGTCGAGGAGCAGGAAGATCCCGGCGATGACGGCGAGCGTCGCGAGGCTGCTGCCCGGCTCGAACAGGATGATCACGCCGGCCACGATGCTCAGCACGCCGACGAGGACGACCAGCCACCAACCCCACGTGATGTCTCGCAGCTGCGCTTGCGCCGGGGTGCCGGTCATGGCTGCACCGCGGTGAAGTCAACCGGGATCGCCGCGGTCCTGCAAGGGCTGGGCCTCCGTGTCAAGCGGTGATGCAGGTCAGGCGCCGAACGGCTTCTCGTCCTGCCCGCATCTGGTCCCCTTGGGCGGGAGGAGCCCGCTGACGAAATAGCGAGCCTCATATCGCTGTATGCAGGCACTCGGATTGATCAGCGCCGTGTGGCCGTAGCCGTCCACCGTGAGCAGGCGCGCCCGACCAAGCTGCTGCGACATCGCGACCGCTCCCCGTAAGGGGGTGGCAGGGTCGAAGGTATTGCCGATCACCAGCACCGGCGTGGCGGTGCGACGATCCCACGGCCCGCTGTAGCGGTGGGCGCTTCGGACCGGCCAGGTGGAGCACGGCTCATAGTCCCAGGCCCAAAACGGCCCGACCAGCCCGGAGCGCTGTTGCGCGAAGGCGTCGATGGCCGGGAAGGCGCTGGCCGGTGGAGAGGGAACCTCGCCGCAGGCGATCGCCATCTCCTGCTCCTCGCCGCGACCGGCCGGCGGGGGGACCGCCGCCGGCCCCTGCTCCCACAGCTTCTGCAGCTCGATTGCTCGAAGCTTCCAGTTGGTCACGAAGTAGAGATCGTGGATCGTTCCCGAGATCGCCTGCGCGTACGTCGTTTGGCCCGCCGTCGGGTCCACGGGAAGCCGCGCCAGCAGCTCGGAGAACTTCTGTCGTGTCGCCGCGGGGCTTCCGGCGGAGAAGGCGCAGTGCGTGGTGTCCGTGCTCCCGCACAGGTCGAGGAAGGCACCGAGGGTCTTGGCCGTTTCGACGTCCGATTTGAAGCGCAACCCGCCGGGCAGGAAAAGGCCGCCGTTCTCTCGGAGCTGCGGCTGCGACCAAGCGATCGGGTCGACAACGCCGTCGAGCGCCATGGCCCGAACCCGACCGGGGAACATGTTCGCGTAGACGGCGCCCACAATGGTCCCATAGGACGTGCCGACATAGGTCATCTTGCGCTCGCCGGCTCGCCGGCGCATCAGATCGAGATCGCGGACGGTGTCAACGGTGGACACGTGCGTGAGCAGGCGACCATTGCGGCGTTTGCAGCGTTCCCCGAAACGACGGTAGTGGTCGATCCAGGTCGTCATCTGGCCCTGCCCAACGGGAAAGCCGTCGACGTTCCTCGTCGGGGATCCGGCGAAGAAGCGGTCCTCGGCAGCTTGGCTGGCAAAGCACTGCACCGCGGTGCTCGCACCCACTCCGCGCGGGTCCCAGCTGACGATGTCAAAGCGCGCCTGCACTTCAGCCGGGAAGCCGTCGAAGGCCACGGCGGGCAGGAACTCCGTGCCCGGCACGCCCGGCCCGCCGGGCTCGTAGAAGAGCGTGCCGATGCGCCGCCCCGGATCGCTCGCGCGGTGGCGAATCAGGGCGAGCGTGATATCGCCGCCGCGCGGACGCTGGTAGTCGAGCGGCACGCGGATCTTGGCGCACTGAAAACCCCGTTGGGCAGACTCGGCGCACTTGTGCCATCGGATCGCCGGCGCGGCGGCCGCGGTCCCGGAGAACGACAGCACGAGGAAGACCCCACCTGCGACCAGCGCACCGATCAGACGTCGCACGCAGGCACCTCCCCACGAGGGGCGGCAACACGGTCGCTGGGAGAGCAGGGCAGCATCACGCGCTGCGCGACGATCAGTCGGACTTCAGCAGCGAGTGCCATCGAACCCGCGACCCGCGTAGACGGTGGCCGCAACATCTCATCTCCCTCGAAGGTGCCGCACGTCGGCTCTACGGCTGGTCGTGAGTGGCCGCACGGCGGCTGCTGCGGCAGACGGACCGTACACCCGCGTGAGATTTGTCACGAACCAACAGTTCAACTTTGGTCGGTCGTGCGCGCCGACGCAGGGTCGACCGTCGCTGCCAGGCTGCCGAGGAGCTTCAGTGCTTCCTCGGAGCGCGAGCCGGGCTCGGCGGTGTAGGTGAAGAGCGTCAGCCCGGGGTCTGCCGCGAGGTCCAGGCGGTTGTAGCTCAGGTGGAGCTCGCCAACGTCGGGATGGTGGAAGAGCTTGACGCCAGTGTTGTGGAACCGGACGTTGTGCGCGGCCCAGCGGGTGCGGAACGCCTCGCTCTGTGTTGCGAGCTCGCCGACGAGGTCTGAGAGGTCGCGGTCGTACGGGTCGCGGCCCGCGGCCGAGCGCAGAATCGCGACGGATTCGGTGGCGACGCGGTCCCAGTCGCCGTAGGACGCCTCGGCGCGCGGGTCGAGGAACACGAACCGGGCGGTGTTGACCGGCCGCGACGGTGCTGCGTAGAGCTCGGAGAACAGCGCGCGTCCGAGCTGGTTGGCGGCGAGGATGTCGAGGCGCTCGTTGCTCACGAATGCGGCGGCGCCGGTGATCGCATCGAGCGTCCACTGGATCTCGGGCCGGACGCCCTGCTTGGCCTGGCGCCGACGGGGTCGCGCCGGCGTCGGCTGCGCGGCGCGGGCGAGGTCGAAGAGGTGGGCACGCTCGGCGTCGTCGAGCTGGAGCGCCCGAGCCAGTGCCTCCAGCACGCTCGCGGAGACCCCGCTGATATCTCCGCGCTCCAGGCGGGTGTAGTACGGCGCGCTGACGCCGGCCAGGACGGCGACCTCCTCGCGGCGGAGTCCGGGAACGCGACGACCGCCATAGGAGGTCAGCCCGGCCTGCTCGGGCGTGATCCGCGCACGACGGGAGGTGAGGAACTCGCGGATTTCCTTTTTCGTCTCCACGCCGCTAAGCGTAGATCCGGCTCTCACCCCTTGGGGGACCCTGCCAGTACCTCTCTCAGCAGGGACTCTCACCTTCGCGAAATCCGCGCTTTGCTGAGAGCCATGAGACACACTTCGCTACGCACACTTGACGTCTCCCGCATCGGACTGGGGACGATGGCGATGTCCGGCTATTACCTCGATCCGAGCAGCAGCGACGCGGAGTCGATCCGCACCATCCGGCGTGCGCTCGAGCTGGGCGTCACCCACATCGACACCGCCGAGATCTACGGCCCGTACGCGAATGAGGAACTCGTCGGCCGCGCCCTCGCGGGGCGTCGCGACGACGTGGTGGTGGCGACGAAGTTCGGCTTGGTCTCCCACTCCGGCGGAGGCCCCGGGGTCCTTGACAGCAGCCCGGCGAACATCCGGGCCGCGGTCGAGGGCTCACTGAAGCGGTTGGGTACCGACCGCATCGATCTCTACTACCAGCACCGGGTCGACCCCAACACCGCCATCGAAGAGACCGTCGGCACGCTGGCGGCGTTGGTGGCGGAAGGAAAGGTCCTGCACATCGGCCTGTCCGAGGCCGGACCCGACACGATCCGTCGCGCCCACGCCGTGCACCCGATCACCGCACTGCAGACGGAGTACTCACTGTGGACCCGTGATCCGGAGGCCGAGCTCCTACCGCTGCTGCGCGAGCTCGGCGTGGGCTTCGTGCCCTACTCGCCGCTCGGGCACGGCTTCCTCACCGGGACGATCCGCTCCGCCGAGGAACTGAGCGACGACGACTGGCGCAAGACCAACCCGCGCTTCACCGAGGGCAACTTCGAGAAGAACCTCTGCATCGTCGACGAGGTCTGGGCCGTCGCCTCCGAGGTCGACGCCACACCGGCGCAGGTCGCCTTGGCGTGGCTGCTCGCGCAAGGCGGCGACATCGCGCCGATCCCCGGCACCAAGCGCGTCTCCCGCGTCGAGGAGAACACCGCCGCCGACGGCGTCGAGCTGAGCGCGGAGCAGATCCAACGGCTCAACGATCTCACCCCAGCCACCGGCGAGCGCCACGACGAGGCGAACATGTCCGTCGTCAACCGCTGACCACGTCGTGGGCGCCATGCCCACGCCAACATGCCGGTTCTGAACTGGTTGGTGCTGACACGTTCTGCCTGGAAATCAGCGGTTTCTGCCCGCGCGGCGGGCACAAAGCCCAGGAGCGCCCCCGCCTGTAGGGTTGTGGCGTGGAGCTCACGTCCCGCCGTGCGTTCCTCCAGCGGAGCTCCGCCGCCGCGGCACTCGCGGCGCTGCCAAGCCTGGTGACGGCCGGCTGTGGCGGCGACGACGATGACCGGATCGCGCGTGTCGCGATCCATCCGGCGCTTGGGATCGGCCGAGTGGGCAACAGCCCCGACGCCATGTACTTCGGGCCGGAGGTGCCTGGAGCGCTGCCGCGCGCGCCGCGCGGATTCAAGGACGCCGATGGCGCCATGGCGCGTCAGGCAGCGCGCTTTCGCATCTATGGCCTCGACGCGTCCGGCCGTCCAGTGCGCGAGCTCACCGCGCACGACGCCGACATCACATGGCGGGTGACGGTCGCCAACGCCAAGCCGGCGTGGTACGCGTTCAGCACCGCCTTCGACATCCCCGACGCCCAGCCATCGGCGCGCCGCAACGACAGCTTCCGCGGTGCGCAACGCGCGGGGTTGTTCATCGTGCCCGGCGAGCGCACGGTCCGAGGAGCCGGCGCGCGCCCCCTCGCGCTGGATGGCGGCGCGTTTCTCGGCCAGCCCGTGTCGCTCGGCGAGGCGTTGACCGACGGCGCCGGCCGCCTCGTGGTCCTCCCCGGCAACGGAGCGGCGTACCGCCACGGTCACGCGAGCCTCACGTCCTACGCGGGAAACGACGGCTGGGCCGACGACGTGTGCGACGGCCTCATCCGCGCGACGGTGCGTCTCGGGGGCCGGCGCCTGGAGGCCGACCCCGCATGGGTGATCACGACACCGCCGAACTACGCCCCCGCAATGGCGACCGGCCTGGTCACGCTCTACGACGTCGCACGGTCGATGTTCGTGCAGAGCGGCGCGCTCGACGCGCCGCCGGTGAGCTTCGCCGAGGACATCCTGCCGCTGTTCGCGCGCCTGTCGGACATGCAGTGGGTGAGCGAGGGCTATTTCGAAGGCGAGGGCTTCGGGAGCGGGCACGACTGGCTTGCGCCGGGGACGGTCGAGCGGCTGGCCGACGCCTCGCCCCGCGCTGCGGCGTACCGGCGCAGCGTGTTCGAGCAGTTCCGAGATCCATCGTTCACCGAAGCCCAGCCCAACGCCATTCCCGACCTCTACGGCGACCACGTCGCCATCCCCGCTCGGAACAACCGCCAGTGGCTCGCGGTCACGCAACTGCAGTACACGCAGCTCGGCGCCTGGGCCGAAGGGCGCTTCGACGACGACCGCGGCCGCGTCGCTCGCCGCCCGCCCCGGCCCGAGCAGCTGCCGGTCGCGGAGCAGCCGCACGCGCTCGACCGCGCCGCGCTCGAGTCCGTTCTGGGCGGAGCGTTTCACCCCGGCCTCGAGGCGCCCTGGATCCTGCGGCGGCGCTCGACATGGGACCGGCCGTGGCGGCTGCGGGTCGACTCGGCCAGCGTCGACGAGCGCGACTGGGGCCCAGAGCTCACCCAAGAGCAGGTCCTCGCGCCGGACGGGCCTGTGCAGGGGCTGTCGCCCGGAGCGATCACGCGCTGGCTGGGCGTGCCCTGGCACGGCGACGCGTCGAGCTGCCGGAGCGGGTACCAGGCCAGCATCTCGACGGGGCTTCCCGCCTTCTGGGTGGCGCGCGTGCCGGTCCAAGTGCTGAGCGAGGACGACTACCAGGTCGTCATGGACCGCACGCGACCGCGCTCCGAGCGCGAAGCCGCGTTCCACCGCCGGCGGGGGTGGGAGCGGTTCATCGCCCGCAAGACCCGCCCACCCACGCTGCGGCTGATGGTCGAGGACTGGCCGCGGATGGGAATGGTGACCGAGCGCCCGGGGCCCGGCGATGCCGGGTTTCCGACGACGTTCAAGGTCGAGTCCTACGTGGGGTTCCCCAATGAGCCGCAGCACGACTACGGCGCCGACCAATGGTTCCCGGGCGCATGACCTCCGCCGACGACGTCGTGGTGGTGGGCGGCGGGCCGGCGGGAGCGGCGGCCGCGGTGGCCGCCCACCGCCGTGGAGCTTCGGTGACCCTCGTCGCCGCCTCGGCGACGCACGGCGCCCGACGGGGTGAGAGCCTGCCGCCCGGGGGCGAGCGCGTCGTCACCGACGTCTTCGGGACCGGCGCGTTCTGCGCGGAGCGCCACCGGCCCTCGTACGGGATCAGCAGCGCCTGGGGCAGCGATCAGCTCGACGAGGACGACTTCGTGCTCCACCCGCTCGGACACGGCTGGCACCTCGACCGCACCGCGTTCGACCGCGGCCTGCTCGACGCCGCGCGCGAGCGCGGCGTGCGCGTACTCGACGACGTTCGCGTCCGGCGGGCGACCAGGAGCGGCGACGTGTGGACGCTCGTTCGGGATGGCGCCCCGGCGGCGCGCGGACGCGTCATCGTCGATGCGACCGGGCGGACGGCGACCGTCGCCCGGGCGCAGGGCGCCCGCCGCCACCGCGTCGATCGCCTCGTCGCGGTGGTGTGGGAGCTCGCGGGCACCGAGGTCCGCGGCCGCGACGGGACGACCCTGGTCGAGGCGACACCAGAGGGGTGGTGGTACACGGCACCAGCGCCGCCGCAACATCGGCTTGCCGCCTTCCTGACGGACGCGGACCTGCTGCCACCGCGCGCTGAGCGCTGGGAGGCGCTCAGGCCGCCGCCGCACGTGCGTGCGGCGCTGGACGGCCGGCGGCGGGTCGCGCCGCCACGCGCCACGGACGCGTGCGTCGCCCATCTTGACCGCGTGGCCGGGCCCGGGTGGCTGGCCACCGGCGACGCCGTGGCGTCGTTTGACCCGCTGTCGTCGCAGGGGATCGTGACCGCGGTCGCCCTTGGCCGCGCGGCGGGCGAGGCGGCCACAGCGTCGGGCGAGGCCTACGCCTACGCCGCGGCGGTCGAGCGCGTGGTCGCGGATCACCTCGCCGACCGGCTCGCGTACTACTCGGTCGAGGCCCGCTTCCCGACCAGCCCCTTCTGGGCCCGCCGCCGCCAGCTCCCGGGCCTGACCATCAGGCGGGGCTCGGCTCCGGCAGCTGGCCGATCTGTGCCAACAGGCTCATGACGTCGAGGATCTCCCACTCCTCCTCGATCTTGCCGTCGCGACACCGGCTGACCGTGAGGCCGGTGACCTCCACGTCGTTGTTGCTGACGTGCCGGCCGCGGACGGTGAACCGGGTGGCGACGTAGTCGCCCTCGGTGAACTGGTGGTCGATCGTGACGTTGAGATCGGGAATGCTCGAGCGGTGGCCCTGGACCATCTCGGCCAGGCCGTCGGCGCCGCGGATGCCTTCGGGATGCAGCACGTAGTCCTCGGTGACGAGGCCGGGAAGCGCGTCGAAGTTCCCGGCGGACGCCTGCGCGAAGCAGTCGCGGACCACGGCCTTGTTCTTCTCGTGTGTGCTCATGCCAGGACGGTCGCAGGGGCGGCGCGCCACGGCATCGGTGGAACTACCCATACCGCCACGGGTCTTTCAGGGGCCGTGGCGCACCGAGTACGCCGCCGCCTCGGCGCGGCTACGCAGTCCCAGCTTGGAGAGGATGTTCGCGACGTGGTGCTCCGCGGTGCGCGTGCTGATCACGAGGCGCTCGGCGATCTCGGCGTTCGAGCAGCCTTCTGCGAGCAGGCCGAGCACCTCGCCCTCGCGGCGGGTCAGCAGCGCTGCCCCGCGCGGCCATGTGCGTCCGGCGGACTCACCCAGGCTGCGCAGCAGGGCGGCCGCCGCGTCCGCGTCCGGCTGCGCGCCGAGCCGGTCGAACGCCGTGATCGCCAGCTTGCCTTCCCGCACGGCCGCCGCCGGCGCCGACTCCGCCAGCGTGCGCGCGAGCTCGAGCTGCGCCCGCGCGGCCTCGAGTGGCAGGCCCAGGGAGGCGAAGAGCTCGACCGCGCGTGCGATCAGCGCCGCCGCCTGCGCGCCACCACGCGCGGCGTGCACGCGCCCGTCAGCGAGCGCGGCGCAGGCCTCGAGGCGCTCGAGGCCGGACTCGCGCGCGATCGTGGCGAGCCGATCCGCGGCCTGCCGAGCGGCGTCCACATCCCCAATCGCGAGCCGGGTCGCGATCAGCAGCTCCAGCGCCGGGGCACACGTCGGGTCAGCGAGCTCCGACCCCTCGGCGCACAGCTCGCCGAGCTCGGCCGCAAGCGCGGTGTCACCCCGGACCAGCGCGATCGTTGCCGACATGCGCCGCGCCGTGGGATGCCATTCGCCTCCCTCGAGCAGTCGCTCGGCCTCCTCGATGCGGCCCTGACGCACGCGCAGCTCGGCGAGGCGCTGGGCCGCATACACGCGATCGCCGCGGTAACCGCGGCCGAATGCATCGATGGCGGCGAGCAGCTCGGCTTCGGCGTCGTCCCAACGACCGAGAGCGATGAGGATCCCGCCGTAGTGGGTCCGGCAGGTCGGTGCAACGAAGTCGGTCCACACGACGTAGCGGTCGATCAGCGAAAGCCAGTCGGTCGCGCGGCGCATGTCGAGCGCGGCCTCGCACGCGCTCAGGAGCCGGCAGTAGATCTCGCCGAGAGCGAAATGGTCACGGACGTGGCCGGCGGTGACCGCGGCCATCGCCTCGTCGAGCATGCGCATGCCTTCCGAAACGCGACCGCTGACCACGGAGGATTCGCCACGGAGGGCAAGCGCCTCGATCTCGAGGTCGACGTCGCCGAAACGGCGTGCGATCGCCAGCGCGGACACGGCAAGCCGCTCGCGCTCGGCCGGGTCACGCGCGAACGGTGCGTTCAGAAGCGTCAGCCAGCCGTGGGCCGCACACTCCTCAACGCCTTCGAGCACGCTCGCTGCGCGCTCCTTCCAGCCAAGGCCGACGCTGAAGTTGCCGTGGTACGTGACATACATGAACGTCAGCCAGATCGCGTTGTCCGACGCGGGTGCGAAATGCCCACCGCGCACGTACAGCTCAAACGCCCGCTCCTTGAGCTCGATCGCGCGCTCGTACTCGCGATCGATCATGGCGATCTTGCTCAGCCCGGTCAGCGCCTCAGGGCTCTCCTCGTGCTCGAGCACCCGCTCGAAACAGCCGCGCGCCCTCTCCCAGTCGGCGACGGCAACCGCCTCCTCGCCGTCATGCAGCAGGTCTTCCCGCGCATGGCCCTGCATAGGCCCC
>Ga0070700_100001298_pt1 | contig 12426 bp, 8 predicted proteins | sample KBSK5101metaG_FD_65456 | JGI IMG/M metagenome (GOLD analysis project Ga0070700, IMG submission 65456) | Corn, switchgrass and miscanthus rhizosphere microbial communities from Kellogg Biological Station, Michigan, USA - KBS K5-10-1 metaG | ecosystem: Host-associated > Plants > Roots >...
CGATGCGCAGGCCGAGCTCGCCGAGGCGGATGGTCGAGCCCTGCGCCATCAGCACGCCGCGCTCGACCGCGTGATCGAGCTCGCGGATGTTGCCCGGCCACGGATGGTCGAGCAGCGCCTGCAGCGCGGCGCCGTCGAAGCCCTCGATGTTCTTGCGGTAGCGCTGCGCGTGCTGGCGCAGGAAGTGCGACGCCAGCGCCGGGATGTCCTCGCGCCGCTCGCGCAGCGGCGGCAGCTGAATCTCGATCGTGTTGAGGCGGAACAGCAGGTCCTGGCGGAAGCGGCCGGCGCCGACTTCCTCGCCCAGGTTCGAGTTGGTGGCCGAGATGATCCGGACGTTGACCTGGCGCGTGCGCGACGAGCCGACCCGCTCGAAGTCGCCGGTCTCGAGCACCCGCAGCAGCTTCGGCTGCAGGTTGAGCGGCACGTTGGCGATCTCGTCGAGGAACAGCGTGCCGCCGTCGGCGAGCTCGAACCGGCCGACGCGATCGGTCTTGGCGTCGGTGAACGCGCCCTTGACGTGCCCGAACAGCTCGCTCTCGAAGACACCCTCGGAGAGGCCGCCGGCGTTGACCGTGACCAGCCCCTTGCCGGCGCGGCCGGAGACGGAGTGAATCGCCTGCGCCACGGTGCCCTTGCCGGTGCCGTTCTCGCCGGTCACCAGCACGTTGGCCTCCGACGGCCCGACGCGCGAGATCAGCTCCAGCACGGGGCGCATCGTCACCGCTTCGGCAATCAGCAGCGGCCGTCCGTCCGGCTTGAGCGAGCGGTTCTCGGCTTCGAGCTTGTGCTGGCGGCGCAGCGCCCGCGCCAGCTCGACCTGCGTGCGCAGGATGGTCAGGAGCCGCGCGTTCTCCCACGGCTTCTGCACGAAATCGCGCGCGCCGCGGCGCATCGCTTCGACCGCGACTTCGACGCTGCCCCACGCGGTCATCACCACGACCGGGAGCGTCGAGTCGTGGGCGCGCAGCTGCGACAGCAGGTCCAGTCCCTCCTGGCCCGAGGTGGTGTCGCGCGCATAGTTGAGATCCATCAGGACCGCGTCGAACTCGTCGCCGTCGATCGCTTCGAGGATCGCCGCCGGCGAGCCGGCCGATTCGATCTTGTACCCCTCGCCCTTGAGCAGCAGCCGCAGCGCCTCGAGGACATCGGGCTGATCGTCGGCAATCAGGACCCGCGGGGCGACGGCTTCAGTGCGCATCGGCGTCTGATCTTCAACCGGCCATCGTTGTGCTATTGCCACTGGATGTCTCCATGAATCAGTCGTCAGTCGAAAGTCGAAGGTCGAAAGTCACGGCAGTCGACCACGCTCATCGACACGCGTCCCCATCAAGTACGCGCGGCACGCTCTGGACGCGGCAAGCCGGCGTTTAGACGTTGACCGCGGGCCGTTGGTCGGACCCTTCTTCTTCCACGACCCAGCCGTCGCGCAGCTGGATGATCCGCGTCCCGTAGGACGCGTTCACCTCCGAGTGGGTGACCTGCACGATGGTCGCACCGCTCTCGTTCAGCGAACGGAACAGCTCCATGATCTCTTTGCCTTGGGCCGAGTGAAGGTTGCCGGTCGGCTCGTCGGCGAGCACCACCTGGGGGTTGGCGATGACCGCGCGCGCCACGCCGACCAGCTGCTGCTGGCCGCCCGAGAGCTGGTTCGGGTAGAGGTCTTTCTTGCCGACGATCTGGAACCGGTCGAGGATGTCCGCCACCATACTCTGGCGATCCTTGCGGCTGACGTTGCGGTACGACAGCGGGATCTCCAGGTTCTCGTACACCGTCAGGTTGTCGAGCAGGTGATAGCTCTGGAACACGAAGCCGATGTGCTTCTTGTGCAGTTCCGAACGCTGTTTCGGATTGAGACGATGGACCGGCTGGTCCATGAAGTAGTACTCGCCCGACCAGGCGCTGTCGTGCATGCCGAGGATGTGCAGCAGCGTCGACTTGCCGGCGCCCGACGGCCCCATGATCGAGACGAACTCGCCTTCCTTGATGTCCAGGTTGATGCGCCGCAGCACGTAGGTGCGGCCGACGCCGTGGGGATACGATTTCTCGACGTTGCGCAGCGAAATCAGCATGGTTACTCGGTCCTGAGCGCGACCATCGGGTCGACGCGCGTGGCGCGCCGCGCCGGCAGGTACGCGGCGAAGAGAAGCACGGTCAAGAGCGCCGCCGACACCGCGGCAAAGGTCGCCGGGTCGCCGGCGGTGACGCCGAACAGCAGGCTGTCGAGGACGCGCGTCGCCGCCAATGCGCCGGCCAGCCCGAGCGCCAGGCCGATAACGCCCATCCGCAGCGCCTGGCCGACGACCAGCGTGCGCACGTCGGCCGGCTGCGCGCCGAGGGCCATGCGGATGCCGATCTCGCGGCTGCGCTGCGCCACGGAATACGCCATCACGCCGTAGAGCCCGAATCCCGCGAGCAGCAGCGCCAGCCCAGCGAAGCTGCCGACCAGCAGCGCCGTGAACCGCGGCGTGGCAATCGACCGCGCGACATATTCGTCGAGCGTCCGGATCTCGCCCGCCGACTGCGTCGGGTCGATGCGCGCGAGCGCCTGCCGCAGCGCGCCGGCCGTCGCCTCGGGCGCGGCCGCGGTGCGGACCACCGCCGCCAGGAACGGCCACGGCGTCTGCACGAACGGTGTGTACATCTGCGGCGCGCGCGCCTCGGTCAGGCTGCCTTGCTTGACGTCGCCGGCGATGCCGACGATCTCGCGCGGCCCGGTCTGGTTGTAGCTGATCGTGATCCGCTTGCCGATCGGATCCTCGCCGGGAAAGAACTTCGCCGCCATCGACTCGCTGAGGACGAGGACGCCCGGCGCCTCCTCGTCGTCGCGCTCGGTGAAGCCCCGCCCCCTCACGATCGGAATGCCCATCGTCGTGAAGTAGTCGGGGCTGATCGCGAAGAACGCGGCTGAAGTCCGAAGCGCCGGATCGACCGCCCGGCCGTCGATGGTGAAGCCGACGCCGATGTCGCTGCCGCTCATCGGCAGCGTCGTCGAGACCGCGGTGGCGCGTGCGCCGGGCAGGGTCTTCAGCTCCGACTGCAGGCGGCGATAGAACCCGTTCATCGCGGCCGGCTCGCCGAAGCGCGTCTGCGGCAGCAGCAGCTGCATCGTCAGCGCGCGCTCGGTGACGAAGCCCGGGTGGACGCGCTGCAAGCCGATCAGGCTGCGGACGAGAAGACCGGCCGAGGCGAGCAGCACCAGCGACAGCGCGACCTCGGCGACGACCAGCACCTGGCGCGTGCGGGCACCGCGTCCGCCGCTGCCGCCGCGATCGCCGTCCTTCAGCGCGTCGCCCGGGTCGGGGCGCGACAGTTGAAGGGCCGGCACGAGGCCGCAGAGAATCCCCGTCAAGAGAGACGCGGCGATGGTGAAGGCGAGAACCACGCGGTCGATCTGCACGTCCTGAAGCCGCGGGATCTGCAGCGGGCTGATGCGGACGATCGCGTCGAGACCCCAGAGCGCGAGCACTGTGCCGCCAATGCCGCCGAGCCCCGCGAGGAGCAGGCCTTCGCACAGAAACTGGCGGACGATTCGGCCGCGGCCGGCGCCGAGCGCGGTGCGGACCGCGATCTCGCGGCGCCGCGTCGTGCCGCGCGCCAGCAGCAGGTTCGCGACGTTGGCGCACGCGATCAACAGGACGGCGGCGACCGCCGAGAGCAGCACCATCAACCCGAGGTGGTAGTCGCCGACGAGAACCGATTGCAGGGGACGTACCAGCGCGCCGCGATCGCTGTTGCGCGGATTGGCCTGCGCGATCCGCGCGGCGACGGTCGCGAGCTCCGCCTGCGCGGCCCGCACCTCGACTCCCGGCCGCAGCCGGCCGACGCCCTTCAGAAACGCCGCGCCGCGCTGGTCCGCCCACTGCGCGGCGAAGCTCGAGGACATGATCGGCATCCAGAGGTCGATCCGATCCTCGCCCTCGAAGGGAAACTCGAATCCGGCCGGCATCACGCCGACCACGGTCACGCTCTCATCGTCGAGGACGACGGCGCTGCCGATGATCGAGGCGTCGCGGGAGAAGCGCCGTTCCCACACCCGTTCGGAAATCACCGCCGTCCGCGGCGCGCCGCGTTGATTGTCCTGCTCCTGAAAGACCCGGCCGCGAATCGGGGCGACGCCGAGCAGGGAAAACAGATCGGACGAGACCACGGCCATCGGCACCGATGCCGCCTCGCCGCGGCCCGTCAGCGTCACCGCGCCGGTGGCGTACGCCGCGACTCGCTCGAACGACGACGTCGCCTGGGCGCGCCAGTCGAGGAAATCGGGATAGGCGGTGTTGCTCGGCTCGTTCCTGACCGTCGTGTCGACGGCCACGAGGCGATCGGGGTTGGCGAACGGCAGCGGCTGCAGCAGCACGCCGTTGACGATGCTGAAGATGGCGGTGTTGGCGCCGATGCCGAGCGTCAGCACCAGCACGACGATGATGGTGAAACCCGGGGTCTTGGCCAGGAGACGAATGGCGTGGCGGAGGTCGCTGACCATGGAGAGTCTGAAGTGCGAAGTTCGAAGCCGAAGCCACCAGGACTTCGGACTTCGAACTTCAAGCGCTCTGCGCTGTTATTCGGTGACCGCCATCTCGGTCTGCTCTTCGACGACGCGGCCGTCGAAGACGTGGATGCTGCGGTCGGCATGGCGCGCGTAGCGCGGATCGTGCGTGACCATGCAGATGGTCGCGCCGGCGCGGTGCAGTTCGCGGAGCAGATCCATCACCGCCTCGCCGCTGCGCGAGTCGAGGTTTCCGGTCGGCTCGTCCGCCAGCAGGATCAGCGGCTCGCCGGCAACGGCGCGGGCGACGGCCACGCGCTGCTGCTGACCGCCCGAGAGCTGGCTGGGCAGGTGCTTGGCGCGGTGGGCCATGCCGACGCGCTCGAGCGCCGCCTCGACCCGCTGCTTGCGCTCCGCCGCCTTCATGCCGCGGTAGGTGAGCGGCAGCTCGACGTTCTCGAAGACGGTGAGATCGCCAATCAGGTTGAAGCTCTGGAAGATGAACCCGATCTCGCGGTTGCGCACGCGCGCGCGCTCGGAGGCGGGCAGTTCGGCGACCGGCCGGCCGTTCAGCAGGTACTGGCCCTCGGTTGGCGAATCGAGCAGGCCGAGAATGGACAGGAGCGTCGACTTGCCGCAGCCCGACGGCCCGGCGATCGACACGTACTCGCCCTTGTTGATTTGCAGGTGGATCCCTGAGAGCGCGTGCGTCTCGACTTCGTCGGTGAAGAAGACCTTGGTCACGCCATCGAGCTTGATCAGCGCCTGTCCGTTCTCAGCCATGCGTTTGTCTCCCGGCAGCCGTGAGGGCTACCCACGTCATTTCAATCTGATGCGATCGTAGGCGTCGTATGCGGACATGTCGGACAGGATCACCTGGTCGCCGACCTTCAATCCCGAGAGGACCTCGATGGTGTTCACCGAGCTGCGTCCGAGCTTCACCTGCGTGCGCTCGGCCTCGACGCCGTCCGAGCCGATCTTGAACAGGCCGACGGTGCTCTGATCCTGGCCGAAGGCCGGCCGGCCCATGAACAGCACATCGTTCAGGCGCTCGAGCTCGATCGTGCCGTCGACGCTCAGGTCGGGCACCGCGCCTTTCGGCAGCTCGCCCATCAGCGTGACGTCGACGGTGCGGGTCCCGTTGATGACCGACGGGTCGATGCGCGCGACACGCCCTTCGACAATGCCGTTGCGTGTGTCGACTTCGGCTTTCTGTCCGAGCTGGATATCCTTCGCCTGGGTTTCCGCGATCTTGATTTCCGCCTTCAACCGGCTGGGATTCGCGACCCGCGCGAGGTTGGTGCCCGGCGCGACCTGCTGCCCGACTTCGACCGGCACCAGCTGCAGCATCCCGTCGAGGCCGGCGCGCACCTTCAGCTCATCGCGCTGCTGCTGCGTGAGCTGGAGCAGCGCCCGCGCCTGATCGACCAGCGACTGCTGCACGGCGAGCTGCGCGCGCGACGACTCGGTCTTGCTCGCGAGCTGCTCCTTCGAGATCTGGTTGCGCACGCTCAACTGCTCGGCGTCGACCTGCGACTGCTTCAGGACCAGGTCGGAGACGAGCTGGTCCTTGGCGAGCGCCTCGTTCATCTGCGCCTGCATCTTGGCCTTGTTGTAGTCGGCCTCCATGTTGGCGGCGATCGCTCGCTGCTGCAGCAGATCGTTGTTCAACTGCACCTTCGTGTTCGCCAGGCCCGCTTCCGCGGCCTGCAGTTTCAGCGTCGCATCCTGCAGCTGCTGTTCGAGCTGCGGGTTGGTGAGCTCGAGGATGACGTCGTTCGACATCACCCGCGTGCCCGGCCGCAGGATGATCTTTTCCACCCGGCCCTGCGTCGTTGCAGGAATCCAGCGGATGTCCTCCGGCGTCAGCGTGCCGAGGCCGCGCACCTGGCGCACCATCGGGCCGCGCTTCACCGTGTCGGGCCAGACGACCGCGCGCTCGACGGTGGGCGCGGCGGGCTTCAGCCGTGACAGTCCGACGCTGACCAGCACGACGGCGAGGAGACCCACACCGGCGTAGATCGCGTTGCGGATCCGTTTCTTCTTCGCATTGGACGGGCGCGCTATATCCATGGTTGTGTTGTGTGTGCTTAGACGGAAACTTTCAAGAAAACGATCGCGCCTACGAAGGGCAAACGCCAAGCCAGCTGTGGTGTCGCGGGTAAACGACTATATACCAGCTATTTAACCAACCGCAAAGGGTCTCTTTGAAGGGGCAAAAGTGACCGCGTGTGGGACGATGAAATCCCACAAGCGGACACCGCACTTGCGGGCGGAAGGTCGCGGCGATTCGGCGAGGGCCGAGCTTGCTCGGCCCTCTTTCAATGGCGGCCGAGAACAGCGAGGAAGGCGTTGACCACGATCGGATCGAACTGCACCGGCGAGCAGCGGAGGAGCTCGGCGACGGCGTCGGCGGAATCGAATCGAACCCGGTAGGCGCGGTCCTGGGTCATCGCGTCGTAGGCGTCGACCGCGGCGATGATTCGCGCAGCGACCGGGATGTGGTCGCCGGTCCTCTTGCGCGGGTAGCCGCCGCCACCGTACCACTCGTGCGACGCGCGGACGGCGTCGGCAGTGCCACCGAGCGTGTCGGTCGCGGCGAGGAGATCGGCGCCGACATCCACGTGCTGGCGCATAATCGCCATCTCGCCCGGCGTCAGCGGGCCGGGCTTGGACAGCAGTGCCTCGGGCATCGCCACCTTGCCGATGTCGTGGAACCGCGCCGCCTCCACCAGCGTCGCACCAATCCGCTCCTCGAGCCCCATCTCGCGCGCCACCGATAACGCGTATCGCGCCACTCGGTCGCCGTGGGCCGCCGTGTCCGGGGTGCGTTCCAGCGCGAGCTCGAGCAGCGTCTTCGACTCGGCGACGCCCTCTGCCGAGCGTTCCCGCACGATGGTCAAGACCTGCTGCGCACGGTCGTGCATCTCGATCGACAGGACGGCGTGCCAGTGGACCTCTTCGAGCGCCTGCTTGCGCCACTGCCGGCCGCGATCGACCGCCAGCGCGAAGCGCTCGCGCTTGAACGGCTTGACGAGCAGATCGGCGATTGGCCGCTGGTGCGCGTCGCCCTCCAGAAGATCGGTGTAGGCCGTGGCGATGACGACGGCGGTGTTCGGGTGGTCGCGCTGCACTTCGTTGGCGAGCCACAGCCCATCGTGGCCCGGCATCATGACGTCGATGACGGCGAGGTCGTAATGGCTGGTCCGAAGCGAGGCGAGTGCTTCGTCGGCATTGGCCGCCGTCCTGGGACGCAGGCCGAGCGCCGTTACCCAGCGCGCCATGAGATCTCGCACCGCGGGCTCGTCATCAACGATGAGCACCGTCGTCATCGGGGTCAAGGTCACTCAGCCAATATGGCAAGTGCCCTGCCAGTGGGGCGCTCGGCCATTTCTGGCCGCACTTCCAGTGTTCGATGGCGGCGGTGTGCTATAACGCTCACAGGCGCGTCCGTTTGTGCGTCAGAGGCGCACACGCGGTTGTGGACCGACGCGCGTGCCGCGAGTGGCGGCGCGAACGTCGCGGATCGCTGCGGGAAATTTTTTCCAGGGCGACCATGAACGCGTTACGGTCGATCGCATCGCGCTGCGTCGACCGTGTCACGCACGCCGCCGCCGATAGATCGACGCGATGCCGACGACAGGAGAAAAGCCCGCAGCGGCGCGCCCGCTGCTGCTCGTGGTCGACGACGAGCCGCCAGTCCTCAAAATCGTCGAACGCCTCGCTGCAAAAGCAGGTTTTGACGTGGCCGCATGTGGCAGCGGCGCGGAAGCGATGCGCATGCTCGACCGGCGGCCGGCCGATCTCGCGATGGTCGACCTGCGCATGCCCGACGTGAACGGTCTCGACCTGCTGCGGCAGATCCGCGCCACGCACCCCGGCTGCGAAGTGATCCTGATGACCGCGTATGCGGCGGTCGACAGCGCCGTCGAGGCGATCAAGCTCGGCGCGCGCGAGTACCTCACCAAACCGTTCGATTTCGAACGGCTGCGGCAGGTGCTGGCCGACATTCGTCTCGAGCTCGAGCGCCGTGTGCAGGTTGCGGCGCTCGAGAACCAGGTGGCGCGCCAGCTCGAATTCTGCGGGATGCTCGGCCGCAGCCCGGCGATGCAGGAAGTCTTCAGCCTGATCCAGCGGCTCGCGCCTCATGCCAAGGTCGTCCTGCTGACCGGCGAGACCGGCACGGGGAAGGAGCTGGCGGCGCGCGCGTTCCATCAGGCCGGGACGCGCCGCGGCCGGCCGTTCGTCACCATCAACTGCTCGGCGGTCGTCGATACGCTGTTCGAGAGCGAGCTCTTCGGTCACGTGCGCGGCGCGTTCACCGGCGCGATGGAAGCGAAGGCCGGCGTCTTCGAAACCGCCAACGGCGGCACGCTGTTTCTCGACGAGGTCGGCGAGCTGCCGATGTCGGTTCAGGCGAAGCTGCTGCGTGCGCTCGAGCACGGCGAGGTGCAGCGCGTCGGCGCGCTGCAGCCCAAGCACGTCGACGTCGCCGTCGTCGCGGCGACCAATCGCGATCTGCGCGCGGAGGTCGCGGCCGGCCGCTTCCGCGGCGATCTCTTCTACCGGCTCAACGTCGTCGAAGTTACGCTGCCGCCGCTGCGGGAACGGCGCGAGGACATCCCCTATCTGACAGCGGCGTTCATGCGCGACGCGGCGGCGCGGATGCGCAAACCGATCAGCGGGACGACCCCGGCGGCCGAGCGCGTGCTGCTCACGGCACGCTGGGATGGCAACGTGCGGGAGCTCAAGAACGTGGTGGAGCGTGCGTGCATGCTCGCGGACGGCACGCTCATCACCGAGCGCGAGCTCGCCGGAGCGTTCGGACCGGGGGAGATTGCGCAGGGCGTCTCCGCGCCGGCGGCATCTGCGACCACGCGCACCGAGCGCGCGGCAACCAACGCCGCACCAGCGTCGCTCGAGGGCCTCGAACGCGATCACATCCTCGAAGTCCTGCGGCAGGTCAACGGCAACCGGATGGCGGCGGCGAAGCTGCTCGGCATCAGCCGGCGGGCTTTGTACCGACGGCTCGAGCGGCACAACCTCGCCGACGAAGCGCCGCTGCCCGGCGGCAAGCGTTCCTAGTGGACGAGTGGGCGGCTGGCGCCCGCCGCCGGCGGCCATAACCGCACAGCGCACACCCGAACGCGCGACCGCATGGCGGAAAGCACACCGCTTTCCGGCCGCGCACGCGTGGCAAGCTCCTCGCTTCGAGCTGAACGATGGCCACCGACACAGTCGAAGCGCTCGCGGCAGGAATTGCGCGCGGCTTCGATCATCTGCTCACGTCGATCGCGATTCACGCCGACCGACTGAGCGCCGACCTGTCGCTGTCCGATCCGCGCGCGACCGACGTCGCGCGCATCCGTGAGGCCGCCGAGCAGGCGAGCGCGCTGACGCAGCAGCTGCTCGCGTTCTGCCGCATGCAGGCGCTGCAGCCGTCGATGGTCGACGTCAACGCGATCGTCGAGCGCGCGAGGAATACGCTGGCGCGGATGCTCGGCCCGCGCGTCACCCTCGAATTGCGGACCGCCGCGGCGCTGCAGCCGGTGCTGGCCGACGCCTCGCAGCTGGCCGAGATCCTCCGGCAGCTGACGCTCAACGCCCGCGACGCGATGCCCGACGGCGGCGCGGTGACGATTGCCACCGCGAACGTCACGCTGGACGCCGACGCTGCGCGGTCGCGCGAGGCGGAGCCGGGCGACTACGTCGAGCTGTCGGTCGCCGATACCGGCGTCGGCATCGAGCCGAGCGTGCAGGCCCATCTGTTCGAACCGTTCTTCAGCACCCGTGAACGGGCGCGCGTGACCGGGCTGGGCCTGGCGATGGTGCGCGGGTTCGTCCGCCAGAGCGGCGGCAGCGTGATCGTCGAGAGCGAGGTCGGGCGCGGCGCCCGCTTCGTCGTCTACCTTCCGGCGCTGAGCGGAGCCGCGGCGGGCGAGATGGCGTCCGCGTCAGACGATCGCGGCTCGGAGCAGGTGCTCGTCATCGGCGACGATCGAGCGGTGCGCGTGCTGATTGCCGATGTGCTGCGCCGGCGCGGCTACCACGTGATGCTGGCCGAGAACGCGGGACAGGCGCTGCGGCAGGCGGAGGCTCATGCTGGTGCAATCGATCTTCTGATCGCGAGCGGCAGCGACAGCGGCGCGCTGTGCGACGCTGTCTTCGAGACGCGTCCGGCGATGCGAGTGCTCTGGGTGCTGGCGCCGGCAGACGAGCGGCCCGAGCCGCACGCCGGGCGCCGCGAGGACTCGCTGGCCAAGCCATTCACGCCCGACACGCTGGCAAGAAAAGTCCGAACGATTCTTTCCCGCTAAACCGATTACCCGTTAACCCGGCCCAACCAACCCACCCGACTCGCTCGCCCTACCCGCCCCGTGTGTGCATCTCGATGTGCGGATCCTTCTTGAGGAGGTCCTGCACCGGCACGAAGGCGCGGCGGTCGCCGAGCGCCAGCCGCTCCTCGGCGCCGCGATCATCGCGAGCGCGCCAGCCGCCGGCAATCAGCTGGCGCAATTCCTCGAGCGGCGCGCCGCGCCGCACTGGCGCCCGCAGATCGATGCCGCGCGTCGCATAGAGGCACAGGTACCACATACCGTCGGCGGTCAGGCGGCTGCGGTCGCAGGTGCGGCAGAACGGATCGGTCGTCGAGGCGATGATGCCGAACGTCGTCCCGTCGGGCAGCGCGAACCGTTCGGCCGGCGCCGTCGATCCAGGCTCGTCGATCGGTTCGATTCGACCGTAGCGGCGTCCGAGCACGTCGAGCATCTCGCGACGCGAGACCACGCGCGCATCCGACCAGCGGCTGGCGCCGCCGACGTCCATGTACTCGATGAACCGGACTTCGGCGTCGACCGCGTGTCCGTACTCGATCAGCGCCGCGAGCTCGTCGTCGTTGACGCCGCGAATCACGACGGTGTCGATCTTCATCCGGCCCCAGACGCGGTGGGCGGCGGCAATGCCGGCGTGGACCGCCTCGAGCTGGTCGAAGCGCGTCAGCTTGAGGAAACGATCGCGATGGAGCGTGTCGAGGCTGACGGTGATGCGGCCGAGGCCGGCGGCCGCGAGCGCGTCGGCCTGAGCGGCCAGCAGCACGCCGTTGGTGGTCAGCGCGAGATCCTTCAGCCCGGGCTTCGCCGCAATCATCCCGACCAGCGCCGGCAGGTCGCGGCGCAGCAGCGGCTCGCCGCCGGTGAGCCGCACCTTGTCGACGCCGAGCGACAGAAACACGTCGACCAGCGCGCTCGTCTCCTCGAAATGCAGCACGTCCTCGCGCGGCAGCCAGACGTAGTCGTCCTCCGGCATGCAGTATTCGCAGCGCAGGTTGCAGCGATCGGTGACCGAGAGCCGCAGGTTCCGCAGCGGCCGGCCGAGGGTGTCGATCATGTGAATTAAGAATTAAACGGAATCAGGAATCAGGAATTCGTGACGAACCCCTACTTCCATACCCTGAATTCTAGTCGCCGGCTTCCCGGAATGAAAGGGCGCGAGGCGATCTGGCCGTCGAACCGCGGGCTCCAGCGGCCGGGCACCGCCGCGGCGCATGCCGGGCAGCGGCCGTCCGGTGTCAGCCGGTAGTCGCGGATGTGATACCCAAACCGCGACACCAGGAGCTCCCTGCACGACGCGCACCGCGTGTCTTCGAGGTCGCCAACCGATCCCGGCAGGTTGCCGGCGTATACGTAGCGCAGCCCGTTGGCGCGGCCGACCTGCGCCGCATCCATCAGCATCCGCGCCGTCGTGTTCTGCGGCTCGGTCATCTTGTAGTCGCCGTGAAACGCGGTGACGTGCCACGGGATGTCCGGGGACACGCCGGCGACGAACGACGTGAGCCGCTCGATTTCGTCGCGCGAATCGTTGAAGCCGGGAATCAGCAGCGTCACGATCTCGACCCAGAACCCCATCGCCCACAGCCGCTGAATCGTGTCGAGAATCGGCGC
>Ga0070700_100001303_pt1 | contig 12408 bp, 8 predicted proteins | sample KBSK5101metaG_FD_65456 | JGI IMG/M metagenome (GOLD analysis project Ga0070700, IMG submission 65456) | Corn, switchgrass and miscanthus rhizosphere microbial communities from Kellogg Biological Station, Michigan, USA - KBS K5-10-1 metaG | ecosystem: Host-associated > Plants > Roots >...
ATACTTCGGTGGATCACACCGATCTCGCAGGTCGCCCGCCCTCGCTGATGAGAAATCCAGAGCACACCCTGTCGGACCTTCGTGGATCTTTCCGTGCGGAGCAACGTGAAAGCCAGACGCGGGCTTCACCGGACGAAAGGGTGCGCGTTCGCACCACTCGAATCGTCGGTTGGAACGATGTGCCTGGTCTGGAAGCGTCATGGGGCGCCCTGCTGAATCTGACTCCCGGCCACAGCGTATTCCAGACATATGCCTGGAATGTGTGCTGGTGGAAAGCATTTCGCGGTTCCCATGAACTGTTCGTCATCCTCGGGCATATCGGTTCCAGGCTGGTCGGCATCGCACCGATGATGATCAGCACCGAAAAGGGCCTCCTCGGCGAGGTGCGTCGTGTTCGTTTCATCGGCAGCAGCAACAATGCTTCCGATTACTGCGATTTCATTACCGATCCGGCCGTCCCGTGCGCGCTGGACGCGCTGCTTGACGAAGTGGGCATCAGTTCCGGCAGATTTGATCGAATGGACCTGTCCAATTTTCCCAGTCATTCCGCACACCGCAACCGTATCCTCGAGTATTGCAAGAGCCGCAATACCAGACTGGCAGTGGACTTTCAGGCCGACGCGCCGGTACGGATACTTGGGGATCGTCAGGCCGACCTGAAGGCTGCTAACAAATCCAGCCTCAAGAGGCACACAAAATTCTTTGAAAAATCCGGAGACCTTCGCTTCCACCAATGTCAAAGCGAAGATGAAATCCTGGGATACCTGGACCGTTTCTTTGAGCAGCACAAATCGAGGCGGGCGCAAACGGGCTCGCCCAGTCAGTTTCTCGATCCGGCGCAACAGGCGTTCTACCGAGAGCTGGTTCAGAGGAATTTCCGCCTTGGCTGGCTCAGATTTGACGTGGTCCTGTTCAACGCAGCTCCGCTGGCTTTTCACTTCGGCTTCGAATATCAGGGGCGCTTCATCTGGTACAAACCCACCTTTGACGTCCAGTTTGCATCCCGTTCCCCGGGGGAGGTCTTGATCAAGTTCCTTCTCGAGGACGCCATCCGGAAGGGCTTGCAGGAGTTCGACTTTACTGTCGGATCCGAATCATTCAAGTATCGGTTTGCAAATCGGATTCGTTACAACGAGCGATTGATCGCCTTCCGTTTTGCCCGCGACTTTTGGTTGCACGGAGGCATCTGCCGTGGCAAGTCACTGCTGAAGAAGCTGCTCAGACGGAACGAAGCACAGAGGAGCGGCGCGGAATCCGCTCAGCAGTGAAGTGGAGAGCAACGTCCTCATTTCACGGATTACCGGTTCTGTTCTTCGGCGGTTGCCGGAACTCAATCAAGCACGCCTATCAGAACCGCTGTTTTCTGCTCACCAGGTAGTCGAATACCCGTAACCGCCGGCACCCTCCAAGTGTGTGTACCCGCAAGATGTCCTTCCTCCAGCCCGGTGAGATTCGATGCACCGCAGTTTCCCGGTAGTCATCGCCGTTCAGGACATCCACACGATTGATCAACACGGAGTGTCCATACGCCAAAGAGCAATCCTGACTCGGTCGATACAGGTTTCCGTCGCGCACAAACAAAGGCCCCGCAGGGCGAGCGCAGCGCACATCGGAAACTACCGGGTTGGCTCGATGAGCCGTCCATGGGCCAAGGGGTGTCGTGCTCCAATACAGGTGAAGCTCATCGGTGCTGTCCGCCCCGGGCTCTGCTACGTTGACGAACATCCACCACCGGTCGTCTTGCCGCCAGAGCGTGGCGTCGTAGGCGCTGAGTTTGTCGAGAACGACTTTATGGAGACGCCATTGCAGCGGGAACATCTCGCACCGGTATACCTCAACAGTTCCATTCGCCGCCGTCTCCGGCATCATGTACAGCGAGCCTCCCCAATCGAAGACGAACGGATATGACAGGTGATAAGGACGTTCCAGAACGACTTGTGGTTCGCCGGGTTCGCCGTTCTCGGAAACCTCGACCGCCATGATGCGACCCTTCTCCGTGCTGAAAGGCAGTTCCTCGAAGAAAATAAAGTACTTGCCTTGATATTCGACGGCGAATGGATCGGCCCAGAAGCGGTCTCTCGGAGGGACCAGATAGCGCAATCCTTCAACCCGCCATTCCTTCGTACTCTCTTCGGCAAAGTAATAGGCGATCTGCCACTGGTCCCGCCAGTTCAGTGAACGCAAACGATTGGCTGCCACGTTAGAGGCCAAACGCCAGGACAGGCGGCCGATAGCGGGAATCGTGGGCGCGCGAAGTGCCGGATAAGCCGCCGGAGTCGGAGTCACCGACGCCTCAGGTACCCACGTCTTCCCGTTGCGGGTAACACCTTCGAGGAGTCGTCTGTAGAAACTCATTGCCTTTCTCACAGAACTCAGTCGATTGCGTCGAACCGAGTTTGTGACGGTCGCACCGAAGGTCCGGTACAGCGAGCGGTCCCGGAGGTCGGCGTAATCAACGACGCTAGCCATCGTCACTGGACTGCCGGCGCCCAGTTCCATGGCGCCACCCCAGTTGCTGGCTGCCGAAACGCCCTGTCCGATTTCAATGCCCCACACACCCAGGCGCGATACCGGGCTCATCGGCCGGCGCGGAGGAATGACAGCAAAACACAACCATACGTCGACCTCACACTTTCTCAATCCCGCAACCCCCGCCTCGTCCGGACACCAGCCGTCACTGTGGCGGGCGACCTCCACATCAAGCAGCGGCACCGCGAGCTCCGCGGCTACATCTTTCGGAATGAACAGGGGTTCCCCGTGGCATCGCAAGCGCTCATCGAGTTGGTCAAGAAGGTGGTGAAGGCATGCAGCCAACGATTTTCGGGTCATCGCGCGGGTAACCGCTACAGCGGCCAAGCTCACGCCCGGCACGGCTAAAGCCTGTTTCACTGATTCGAGTACCCAGCCCTCCTGGCTCGGCGCATCCAGCAGGACGCCAACTCTGACCGGGAGCACGGGCAGGTCTCCCATCAAGCCGGGATTGTTTCGACCCGTTTGACTGGATGCGCGAGGATCGCGCGACAGTAGGTGGTTGCGGTCAGACCCGCAAGATGCGGCCAGGCCAACCGTTCCTTGGCCAGCAAAGTGGCGCCTGTGGACAGCAAATCGCGAAATCGGCGATCTACCAGGACCTTTTCCATGGCATCAGCGAGGGCTTGCGCGTCCCGCGGCGGAATCATGAATCCGGTCTTGCCGTCGATTACGACATCGGGAACGTCCCCCACGTCAGTGGCGATAACCGGCCGCGAACAGCCCAATGCCATCGCACTCACGCCACTTTGGGTTGCGTCGGTATAAGGCAAGACCACGCTCATTGCACGCCGAAACAGGCCCGGCACCTCCGCAGGTGCAATGTAACGATCGATCAATTCGACCCACGGAGCGGAGGCAATTCGCTGCCGATGAAGCTCGAGATCACTGCCGGTTCCGGCCACGATCACCCGAAAAGCATGCCCACGACTGTGCAGAATATCGCCGGCGTCCAGGAGATAGCGCAGGCCCTTGTAAGCCAGGACGCGGCCAAAGAACAGAAAGGTACCCGGCTCGTACGCAGAAATATCCTCGTCGATATCCGCGCGACCGAGTATGCCATGCGGTACCACGTCGATTCGGCCCTTGATGCGGGCATCGAGTTCCTCGAGCTGCGTGCGCATGCGCGGGCCATGAACGATTAGCCGGCTTGCGTGCCGGCGAAACCAGGTAACGACTTTCCATTGCCAGCCATCCACGGGGAGTCCCCCGGAATGTTGAACTGGATCGTGTACCGTAAGCACGACCGGTATGCGTCTGAGATTCGAGAGAAATGCCCATCCACCCAAAAGGGGGCTTATCTCCTGGAGATGCAGTACGTCCGGCGAGAAATCCCGCAGGAAACGGTTTACCACGAAACTGGTGCCGAGAACACGCGGGTCCCGCATCCTGCGAGGTTCGAGGAAACGCACGAGAACCTTTTTGCAAAGCAGCGCGCGCAATTCATCTGTCAGTTCGCTCTGGGCATTGCTCGATCGCAGCACAAGCAGTACCTCATGCTTGGCCGAAAGGGCGAGTGCAAGGCGGCTGGCATACTCGGCGAAATGGAGCGCTACAAGTGCGATCCTCATTGTGTCCTCTTGAACAATATTTCGTTGAAAGCCATCAATCACGGCAATGCCGCGGTTGACGCGTGAGCGCTTGGAGCAAATCCCTCAAAGCCCACTGGCGAACAGTCCGTGTGTCGTGCTCTTGACCGCTGCACGGATCCCCGTCTTTTCGGATTCGCTTAGCAAGTGGGTCCAGCCAACTACCGCGTACACCACAATGAAGCACCCGATTCCGCAAATGGTGTTCCAGACTGACGGAAGGGAAAATTGCGCAATTGCCGCGCTGACGACCCATGCAAGCCCGATTCCGGTTGCGGTAATGGCCAGGATATCGATGCCAAATGGGAACGCCCCGATCGAGTGGCGGATGAACAGAACCCTCGTCAGATTTGCTACCACCACTGACGCGCATGTCGCGACCGCCGCTCCAAGCTGGCCGTAAATGGGTATCGCAATCCAGCAAACAAGTACCGCAACGACCAGTCCAACCAATAGGATCTTCAGTTCGAGGACATGCCTGCCTGTCATTGACAGCGCCCAGCCGGAAGGTCCAAAGACGATGAGGATGTACTGGCTGATGGCCAGCAAACTTATCACGGCTTGAGACGTCGCAAACGAGGGACCGAAAAGCGGCGTAATCTGCGCGCCCCAGAATAGGAAAATCGCAAAGATCGGCAGCGTGACCAAGGTAACCAGTCTGGCGCTCAGTGACATTACTCGCACCATCCCGGCACGGTCACGACGCACGTGTCTTTCGGCGACCAATGCTCCCAGGCCCTGGCTAAAAGCCACACCGAATACGCCCATGAGTACCAGCAGCATCTTCACCAGCGAGTACTGTCCCAAGTCCTGGGCAGTAGCAAAACGACCCAGGATGAGCATGTCCATGCTGCCTGTCAGCGTGGTAGCGAGAACCGCCAATGCCAGAATGCTGGAATAGCGCACTACCTGGAGCGCGTTGACCCATGAGTCTGACGGCGCAGGCGCGTGTGCCCGAAAATCATCCCGGGCCCGCGATGCGAGAAATGCCGAAGCCAGGAGGGATGCCATAGTTGTTCCGGCAACCACGGCCCAGAGACGCCATCCGGCTGCAAATAGCAGCAGAATCAGCGCAAGGCGGACAGTTGGCATCAAAACGCACTCAACGATCACAGGCGCAGACAGTTTAAGAATGCCGCGGTAGGCTCCTCCAAGAACCGCTATATCGGTAAAAAAAGGAAGTGCGAGCGCGAGACACAGCAGGATTTCAGCAAAGTGGGAATAGTGATAGACATTGTCTTCGAGATAGCGGCCCAGGCCGAGGGCAACCGCGGCGACCGTTATCAAGGCCAATGCGCTGGCCATCAGGCGCACCCGCCGCAGCACTGCGATTCGGAAGGAATTGTCTTGTGAGGCGTTGGTCTCGCCAAAGTAACGTTGCAGCCCTATGTCAAGTCCCAACCGCGTGAAGATTGCCGTCAGGTCCAGGAGGCTGCGGGCCAGGTTGAAAATTCCGTATTCCGAGGCACCTATGACGCGGGCGACGATCAGTCCGGACAAAAACGAGATGATCTGCTGGTATACGGTTCCAGCAGCCACAATCGAAGCCCGACCGATCAGCCTGCCCGGCCTCCCTTCGTCTATCACTGTATCCATCGCAATCTATGACGCCTTCTGCGCTGTCTGCGTAAGTTGTAGAGAGCGATGCAAGATTACGGCGAGAAGGAACGCAAATATCGCCGCTACTCTCGGGTCGCTGAGGGTATACAGAGTTACGAACGTTGCGGCGAAGGTGACGATTCCCGCTAGCGCGGCGATACCCTCTGTGCGTGCGTCTGAGTTTGTATTCTTGCTGATCATCAGGGGAATGGCACGTCTGAGCGCGTCACCGGCAACCAAAAGAGCCGCAATCAACCCCAAAATTCCACCTTCGTAAAGGATCTTGAGATAGCCGCTTTCGGGTTGATCGGGAACGTAGACAATACCGGTCTCCGCGCCCAGGCCGTAATGATCCAGAACGGTCGGCTGTGTTTCTATGAGATAGCGTCTGAAGCTGCCGAAGCCGATACCTGTCAGCGGGTGGTCGGCAAACATGTACCAGGTATCGAACCAGATCTTGCGCCGGGTATCGAAATCTTCATTCAAGTTCACCAGGCGGCTCGCAACTGCCGTGGGCAGTATGTTCACCCAGACTTCCTTAGGCGTAACCGCTATGGACACCGCAAATACCATCACACCTGCCAGGATCACGACCTTGACAGCAGCATTCCACTTGTTGAATAGAAAAAGAGCCATGGTGGATACCGCCACAGAGGCCAATAAGGCACTGCGGGAAATTGTCGTCAACAGCGCTCCCGAGCTGAGTGCGATCGCGCCCCACACGCAGTAGCGCATAGGCATTCCCCGGAACCGCCCGCGCACGGAAAGGAGCAGCAGGAATGTGATCATGCACCCCAGATATGCACCGGCCTTCTGCGGATCCTGAAAAAATCCTCCCGCCCTGTATATCGGCATTCCAGACGCGGAAAATGTCAGTTGGTTCAGGTTGCTGCCACGCAAGCTCAAGTTGATATGCAGGAAGTGGTCGATGTAAAGGCCGATGGCCATGACAATCAATACGATCGACAACACGAGAACCAGGCGTTCGAACCCTCTCTCCCGTTTCAACTCTTCCAGCACGAAAAGCAGGAATACGTAAATGGTGAGGTTCTCGAAAGTGAATACCTGCGCAGACCACACCGGGTACTGGGAGAACACTATGCACGGAACGATGAGCAGGGCCGCAAGCAAAAGAGCGTTGGTCGGGAAGAGCGACTCGAAGGCAGTGGTAGAACCAGACAGCTTTTTCCCGATCATTCCGATCGTGAGGACGACCATGGCTGCGTGGAAGAGCGTTAGTTCGAGCCGTCCAGGGGGGATTTGGGCGGCCGCAATTGGCAAACAGACAAGCAGTGCCAGGAAGGCGAATCGCAGCGGCTCCCTTCGGGTAAGCGTTACCAGACCGCCAATGGTGAAAAGCAGGAGAACGAAAACGTAGTAAATGGCGCGCAGACCCGCCATGTTGCCGATAACGGCGGTGGCGATTCCTGCGAGTACCCCGATTCCTGCCAGTACGGCGGCAATCAGTACCGCGGCCCGCGGTGCCGATGAATCTGCGGTCGTGCCGGGAATATTGGCACTGTGAGTGTTCATCGGTCAGGATCTCCGTAGCGATGCGTCAGGTTCGGACGTCTTGAGCGCGTGCCGGAGATCCAGCCACGCCAAGCCTCCCGCTTGCCTCAATCAGTTTGCCGTGCCGGCGGGCGATTGCGCTGCTGGCGGTTCGATGCCGCCGCCGTTGGCGGCTACCAGCCGGGCGATGCGCGCCAGAGTTCGCAAATCTTCGAGGTCGATGTCATCGATGCTCACGCGCAGGCCGAAATGCTGTTCGAGCTGGAAAAGCAACTCCACGAATTGGAAGGAATCCAGAATTCCGGTCTCGAGCAGATCGGTATCCGCAGACGGAACCTCGATATGGAAGCGCTCAGTGAATACAGTGCCAAGACGCTCGATAATGGTGGTCGGATTGCTCAAGTTCAGTCGCTCCTTAGATATGCGCGGAATTTGCTATGCAGTCACGCTTTGCGGGGACATCGCCGCCGGGCTGCGTTCCACGGCGCGTTCGAACACCGTGCCAATGTGCTGCATTTCTTCTGCACTCGCGGGCACGTCGAGAATGAAGGTGCGATACCCGGCATCGACGTAACGAGCCACTTCCTCAGCCACCCGATCGTAACTGCCTACCAGGAAGGGACAGATAGCCTTGTAATTCTGAAACGGCACCAGCCAGTACGGGTTCTCGTTTCCGGGGCGGCTATTGCCGAGGTCGGAGAGCTGACGGTGCCAGGAGGAATCCGACACTTTCATCGCCAACTGGTGGGTCAGCTGGCCCTTGCGATCTTCCGGGTAGCGAGTACGTGCAACCGTCCAGGCATCGGCGTCTTGCGGCCGAGCGATGATGCCTATGCGGATGCCGCTCGAAGCGGCAGCGTTGGGAGGGAGGGCTGCGTATTCGGCTGGAGGCTTTGGATATTCGACAGCAGTGGCGCCCAACTGCCGGGCAGCCTGCATGCCCGCTTCGGAGGACCCGGAGACCAGAATACCCGGCATCAGTTCGGGCGGCAGCGGCGGAGTGAGCTTCAGGTTGCTCACCTTGTAATAGCGGCCTTCGAAACTGACCGCATCGGACGATTGAAGAAGGCTCTGAATGATGGCGGTGTACTCCACCAAACGCACGTAACGGTCGTCGTGGGGAGTCAGATCATTGAGAGCGGTCAAATCGTTTTTGAATCCTCCCGCCACCATGTTCAGGTACAGGCGTCGGCTGTGAAGGAACGCCAACGACGTGATCATCTTGGCCACGCTGTAGGGATGCATGTAAACCGGCTGGATCGCAACCAGGGGACACAGACGATCGGTGGCCTCTATGATGATCTGCGAGACCAGCCAGGGATCCAGTTGCGCGTTGTCGGTGAACACGAGGATGCCCTCGCAGCCCGCCGCTTCGCTTGCTTGCGCCATCTCTTCCAACTGGCGAAAGCAGTCTCCGGGCTGGGCCAGGAGGGTGGTCGGGCAGGTCGTGAAAATCTTCAAGCCGTGATCAGGAGTCTTGGTCTGCATATTGATCCTCGCAAGCGGGACTGCACGAATGCGGAATCTACGCGCAGGAGAATGCAGACCTCGCGGCTTGAACGGCGGCGACTCATGATCCGTTCGGCTTACGACAACAGCGCTCGGCGGCCAGTCGAATCCGCAGTCACTAAGCGGCTGGGACCATAATGATGGACGAACTATTGGAATTGCCGACCCCTGGATGGCGTAAGCGGTGACGCGCAGAGGCAAAAAAAAAGGGTACAACCTCGCGGTCGTACCCTTGATATTTGTCAATCCCGAACAGACCGGCTACGCCTTAGTCAGGCCCCGGAGGCGCGGACTAATAACTAACGAGTTGGCCCTCTGTCTTGAGTACCCAGCTGCTAATGGCTACGCTTCAGTTTGGCCTCAATTTAAGAGGCTTATAACTAATGAGTTGGTCATCCAACCCGGCACTCATCTATAGCGAACAGCCAGATGACTACGCTTTGGTTTGGCCCATTAGAAGAGCTGATAACTAACGAGTTGGCCATCTGGTCTGCTGCGGTGTAGTAGGCAACCTACACACGTAGTTACTATGCTACGGTAAGACTCGGTGGTCAACCCTATGGCCATAGTCCGTTCGGATCACCGGTTATCGCAGCGCAGTGAATCTCAAAGGGCTCGTAACGTCCAGCGCGAGAAAAAGCCGGTGGACTTAACTCCACCGGCTTGTGCACCTTCAATCTCTTCAGCCAATCATCTTACGGCGTGATCTGCGCCAGATTGCCATCTACCCAGCTCAGTACTCCCGCCAATGGTCCCGGAGAAACGGAAAGTGCAGTCGGACCGCGGATCACGCGGTCGTGGATGACCGAGCTCGGCTGCCCGAATGCGGTGTGGTAGTTGGCGAGCTTGAGGTAAACGCCGTATCCGCTGTAGAGCGTCGGCCCACGGTGATCCAGCTTCAGCACGCCGTTGACCCAAGCCTGAAAGTAGCCGTCGGAACCCGAGGACCACTTCACATGGTAGACAAAATCGTACCAGACGTTCTTCACTACTGGGCCGATATTAGCGCCGTAGCTATACTCGTTACCCGCGCCGTCCATGACAACGGTCGGTCCGCCGTGGCCGCGGAATGTGAGCTGTCCGTCCGACCCGATGAAGATATGGAAATTCGCCTGGCCGCCCTGATTTCTGGTGTCGTGGAAATCGAAGACCGTGGCCCACGCACCCGCCGGCGGGACAGCGTAGTCATTGGGAAAGAAGATCGAGTGCGCCCACCAGTGTTCGCGGCCGTCGTAGCCGTCGGTTGTCGACTGGGGTAGCGCGATATCGTTGCGCTCGTGAGCGCCACTCCCCGAGACGTCGCTGTCACCTGGCTCCGTGTGCAAGCGCAGCCCCGTTCCGCCATCGCGCCCGACGCCTACGACAGACGCGCGGTTCGTCCCGGCTTTTTGCTCTACCCACCACACATTGTCATCCGACACTCCGTCACCCGTGGCGGCCCGGAACGGATCCGTTGCGAACGTCGCCACAAAGGCCGCCGCGCTGGATACAGCGGCTGACGACGACGATGGGGGAGTGAAACTCCCGCCTGTTGTGCCCGCTTGGCTCTCACTTTCGCTCCCAGCGCCACCGCCGCAACCGGCAATCAACGAAAGTGCAGTAAGAAGCAACGTCATTGCAGTGGAACGTATCGCCCGCTGAAGTGCGGCCTGTGAATCAATTGTTGAAGAGTTATTTGTAAGGATGCGGGTCATCTGAAGTCCTTTGAAAAAGTGAATCGCCGCACCTCTCTGCAATCGCTATGCCATAAAAATTAGCGACTTATATTCATAATGTTATGGAGATATATGTAGGAGTGCAACTACAAAGCTGTAGTTGTAGAGCGACAGCAGATCTCTTTGCTGTTCCACATTGCTGTTTGCGTTGGGAAAACCCTGTCGCTGCTACGCGACGCAAACCCCGTGGGTGAGCGGCCGAGCGGCCGATCGTTAGCCAAGTGATTGGCAGAGCAGGGAAATCAGACAGACTGGAAACCGAATTCAGAATCCGGCGACAACGGCGTGACGCCAGAAGCGACCCGGACTGAAGCCTTACTCAGGCGCGGCAGTCAGGAGGCGGGCAATAGGCGGGAAGTGCGCGAAAAGCCTGAGAAGCTCTCCCCGCTCTTCGCTCACGCAGACAGGGGCGTGCGCAAAATTAGGCGCGTGGCGGTCTTGCTTACTGCGAAGGGTCCGACCGATTTGCTGCCGCAAACCTTCCAAGACCACATCGGTTCTGCTGCCATGGCCGGCTTCATGTGAGAGCGGGTTGATCGTGGTCCGTTCGGCCCATGACATGCCCGCTCAGCCGCCTTGCTTGGCGCGTAGCGTCTATGACAACGAACTATTTGCGGCGCGAATATGGAGCCATGTCCCGATGTGCCAGTCGAGTCTTGACCCCGTCAGACATTGTTAAGTGCGAGCTTTCCGGTCAGGACTCGGTAATGCGGCTGGCATGCGTGCCCATGATCGACCCGGTGCCAACTTCAACTTCCATGAGTTTTCCGCTTTCCACCACCGCTACCGCAGGTGTCACAGTGATGGACGCGGTGACATGCAATGTGCTCATCGTCGACGACGATCCGCATATGCTTCGTGCCTTGCGGGAACTACTCATCGGTCCGGACCGCAACATAATCGTGGCGCAATCCGGAGAAGACGCGCTGCGCGCCATTTTGAAAACCGACTTTGCCGTCATCCTCCTGGATGTAAACATGTCGAACATGGATGGCATTGAGACAGCGCGCCTCATTCGCAAGCGCGAAGGCTCCCGTAATACCCCGATCCTTTTCATGACCGGCACGGACGATGACGCATTTTCGAGCTTTCGCGGCTATCAGGTCGGGGCCGTTGACTATCTGGTCAAGCCGGTGCTGCCGGAGGTCCTCAGGTCAAAAATCTCGGTGTTTCTCGACCTGTACCGCTATAACGCCGGACTCGCCCGGGAAATCGCGGAACGCAAGGCGATCGAAGACGATCTGCGCAGGGCCGAGGAGCAGGTGCGCGCATTCAGGGCGCACATCGAGTCCGCGCGCGAAGACGAGCGCGCCAGCCTGGCCCGCGAGGTCCATGACGAACTCGGACAGGCAATGACGGGACTGAAGATGGACCTGGCGTGGCTGGAAAAAAGGCTTCCAAAGGAACAGAAGGAGGCAGCGGACAAGGTCAAATCGATGTTTCCGCTTGTCGACGCGACCATTCAGTCCGTGCGGCGGATCTCCTCGGCCCTCCGACCCCAGGTGCTGGATGATGTTGGACTGATTGCCACTCTGAGATGGCAGGCAGGTGAATTTCAGCTTCGCACGGGCATCCGTTGCAATGTGGACTTGCCGGCTGATGAAGTGGCGTTCGACCGGGCACAGTCGACGGCCGCTTTCCGCATTCTTCAGGAGGTCCTGGCCAACGTGGCGCGCCATTCCGGCGCGACGCGTGTGGACATCACCTTGCGGGTGGACTCCGATCATTTCATACTAAAGATTGCCGATAATGGCCGGGGGATGTCGGAGGCGCAACTGCGCGATCCAAAATCGCTCGGTCTGCTGGGAATCCGGGAACGGGCGTTTCTTCTGGGGGGCCGCGTTGACTTCGAAGCTGAAGCGGGCAGTGGAACAACGGTCACGCTGTCAATCCCGCATCCACGCATGTCGGAGCCACAATTGCCGGCGATGCGTCGTAGCGGCGCACCGGGGAAT
>Ga0070700_100001321_pt1 | contig 12299 bp, 14 predicted proteins | sample KBSK5101metaG_FD_65456 | JGI IMG/M metagenome (GOLD analysis project Ga0070700, IMG submission 65456) | Corn, switchgrass and miscanthus rhizosphere microbial communities from Kellogg Biological Station, Michigan, USA - KBS K5-10-1 metaG | ecosystem: Host-associated > Plants > Roots >...
TGATCCGGCTCCAGTGCGACGCGTCGCGCAACCGCACGGGGCGCAGCCGCACCAGGCCGGCGGGCACGCGCAGCGGTCCGACGGGCGCGGGCCACCCCGGATGTATGGAACTCGAACGCCAAAGGTTCATGACGGCTCGCCGGTTTCGTTCAGCCGCGTTGAGCGAGGAAGGCCACGTCGACGATCTCGCCGGTGCGGATCTGCCCCGCCTCGGTCGGAACGACCACCAGACAGTTTGCTTCGGCGAGCGTCGCCAGCAGATGCGACGACGCTCCCGGTGCCCCGCCGAGGGCCTGCACCAAGTACTCGCCGGTGTCCTGGTCGCGCATCAGCTGGCCGCGCAGATAGCCCTTTCGGCCTGCGACCGAGGTGATCGGGGACAGCGTGCGGGCCTGCACGACCCGTCGCGTCGGCTGGCGCTTTCCGAGCGACAGCCGGATCAACGGCCGCACCATGACCTCGAAGACCACCAGGGCACTGACCGGGTTGGCAGGCAGCAGGAATACCGGTACCCCCTCCGGGCCGAGTTGGCCGAAGCCCTGCACCGAGCCGGGGTGCATCGCGATGCGGGTGACCTCCATTTCACCGAGTTGGGCGAGCACCGACCGGACACTTTCGGCGGCGGTACCACCGACCGCGCCCGCGATCACCACCACCTCTGCGCGATTGACTTGGCCCTCAACGATTTCCCGCAGTTCCTTGGGCTCGGTGTCGACGATGCCGACGCGGTTCACCTCGGCGCCGGCGTCGCGGCCCGCCGCGGCCAGCGCGTATGAGTTCACGTCATAGACCTGGCCGTTGCCCGGCGTTCGGGAAATGTCCACGAGCTCACCGCCCACGCACATCACCGACAGCCGGGGCCGCGGGTGCACCAGCACGCGTTCGCGACCGACGGCCGCCAGCAGCCCCACCTGGGCCGGCCCAATGATCGTGCCCGAGCGCACGGCGACGTCGCCGGGCTGGACGTCGTCGCCCGTGCGACGGACATAGGCGCCCGAGCGCACGCCACGCAATACGGTCACCCGCGACTCACCGCCGTCGGTCCACCGCAACGGAAGCACCGCGTCGGCGAGCGTCGGCATAGGCGCGCCCGTCTGGACGCGCGCGGCCTGGCGCGGTTGCAGCCGGCTCGGCGTGCGGGCGCCCGCCTCGATCGAGCCCATCACCGGCAGGCTGATTTCCTGGTTTCCGTCGTCCTCGGAATCCGCGTCGTCGCCGACTACGCCCAGCACATCGACACTGCGCACCGCGTAGCCGTCGATCGCCGCCTGATCGAATCCCGGCAGGGGCCGCTCGGTCACGACCTCCTCGGCGCACATCAAACCTTGCGCTTCGGCGATCGCAACCCGGACCGGACGTGGCGCCACCGCTGCAGCCGCTATCCGGGCCTGCTGCTCCTCCACCGAACGCACTGCACGCCTTTCTGCCGTTCAGGGGCCGTCGTGGGGATTCAGCAGTCGACCAGCCCCAATCGCTCCACCAACCACCGCCGCAATTCGGGCCCGTAGTCGTCGCGCTTCAACGCAAAGTCAACCGCAGCCTTGATATAGCCGCCAGGATTTCCAAGGTCGTGTCGAGACCCGCGGTGCACCACCACGTGCACCGGGTGTCCCTCCTCGATCAGCAGCGCGATCGCGTCAGTCAACTGGATCTCGCCGCCCGCTCCCCGGGGAACGCGCCGCAGCGCATCGAAAATCGCCCGGTCGAGCACGTAGCGGCCCGCAGCCGCATAGGGCGACGGCGCGTCCTTGACCTTGGGCTTCTCCACCATCCCCTTGACGCGCAACACGTTCGGGTTGTTCGTGTCCGGAACGGGCTCGACGTCGAAAACGCCGTACGCACTTATCTCGTCGGGGTCGACCTCGATCGCACACAGCACCGTGCCGCCGCGCTTGGCGCGCACCTTCGACATGGTTTCCAGCACCCCTGTGGGCAGCACCAGATCGTCGGGCAGCAGCACCGCGATCGCGTCTTCGTCGTCGGACAGGCTCTTCTCGACGCATCCCACGGCGTGGCCCAAACCGAGCGGTTCAGCCTGAACCACCGACTCCACCTTGATCAGCGCGGGTGCGCGACGGACCTTCTCCAGCATCAGCTTTTTGCCACGCGCTTCGAGCGTCCCCTCCAACACAAGGTCTTCGACGAAGTGCGCGACCACCCCGTCCTTGCCCTCGGAGGTGACGATGATCAGGCGCTCGGCGCCCATCTCGGCGGCCTCCGCGGCCACCAGTTCGATGCCGGGCGTGTCGACGACGGGCAGCAGCTCTTTCGGCACCGTCTTGGTGGCGGGCAGGAACCGCGTCCCCAGACCCGCAGCAGGGACAACCGCAGTCCGCGGAATCGGTACCTCAAGCCGTGTCATCGTTCACACACTAACGCCCCTATCTCGGTTAAGCCGGGAAGGCTTGAGTTGGATTCGTTTTGCGGCTTCTTCGAACAGGCTGTCATCGTGGATGCCGTGGCCGACCCGACGAAGACCGAGCTGCGTGCGGAGATCCTGCTGGCGCGCCGCACGCTGGCACCGGAGGTGCACGACGCCGAGGCCCACGCCTTGTCCGTGCACCTGGATGCGCTCATCGACGCCGGTGACACGGTCTGCGCCTACGTGCCCGTCGGCACGGAACCGGGCTCGGCCGAGCTGCTCGATTCGTTGGTGCGGCGCGGAGTACGGGTGCGGCTGCCGGTGGCCCGCCATGACGAGGCGGGCCTGCCGGTGCCGCTGCAGTGGGGCGAGTACCAGCCCGGCGCTCTGGTGCCGGCCCGGTTCGGGCTGCGTGAGCCCGCCGAGCCCCGGCTGCCCGCCAACGCGATCGCCGCCGCCACGGTGGTGTTGGTGCCGGCGCTCGCGGTCGACAGGGTCGGGGTGCGGCTGGGGCGCGGCGCAGGGTTCTACGACCGCTCGCTGCCGCTGGCCGCCCCGACGGCGCGGTTGGTGGCCGTGGTCCGCGACGACGAACTCGTCGACCGGCTGCCCGCCGAACCGCACGACGTGCGGATGACTCATGCGCTGACACCCAACGGCGGCCTGGTCGCGCTCGGCTAGCAGTGGTCCAATACCGCTGCCATCGCACGCTTTTCGTTCGCCGAGACCCACAGCCGGTAGGCGGCTTTGACCGCAATCTGCCGTGCGACGAACTCGCAGCGGAACGCCGGGTTCGGCGGTAGCCAGGCGTTGGCGTCGCGGAAGGCCTTGTCGAAGTTGGCCTTTGCGCCGACGGCAAGCAGGTTGCGCGGGTCGTTGGCGAAATCGCGGCGGCGCTGCTCGTCCCAGTCGCGGGCGCCCTTGTACCAGGCATCCGACAGCGAGACGACATGATCGATCTGGATCGCCTCCGAGGAGTCAGGGCCGCGAACGAACGCGATCGACTCACCGGTGTAAGGATCGATCAGGACACCGCTCTGCGCGTAGCAGGTGCCCGGCCTGACGACCAGTTGCGTGAGGTCGCGGCGCAGGATGTCGTCACGGGTATTGCAACCGTTGTGGCCGAACTCGACGTTGACGTCGTCGCTCCACGGTTCGCCGAAGCGGTAGCGGGAGAAGTCGGTCTGCCGATCCCAGCCCTTGACGGGAAGCGCCGCCAACTGGGCCCGCGCGTCGTCGTAGTCGGGTGAGGTATGCGGCGCGGGGGGCTCGGCGGGGGTCCGCGAGTGCAGCCACAGCGCCACGGCGAGGATGAGCGCAAGTAGACCGATCAAACCGGGAATGACGCGGCCCACATAGCGGTTCTAGCACTTGAGCCGGTAGAGTGCTAAGAAGTTTGACCATCTCGGAGGTTTTCGTGCCTACCTATTCCTATGCGTGCACGGAGTGCGGCGATCGATTCGACGCGGTACAGGCGTTCAGCGACAGTGCGCTGACCACCTGCTCGAAGTGCAACGGGCGGCTGCGCAAGCTGTTCGGCAACGTGGGAGTGGTGTTCAAGGGCAGCGGTTTCTACCGCAACGACAGCCGCGAGACGGCCAAGAGCTCGGCGAAGAGTGCATCGAGTTCGTCCAACGGCTCCACCGGCAGCTCGGAGTCGAGCAGCTCGGCGTCGTCGTCGGAGAAGTCCAGCTCCACCTCGTCCAGCGGTTCGAGCTCGAGCTCGACCAGCTCGGCGCCCGCCGCGGCTGCATCCAGCTGATCCCGCGGGTTATCCACAGGCACGACGGAGCGTCGCGCCACCACGGTGAGCTGGCGCCTAACGTGTCGGCATGGGGGACTCGCTCAATCCGTCAGTCCTGAGCCGGCTGCTGGCCGCGCGACCTGACTGGACGCGCACGCTCGCCGCCCGCAGGCTCGTCGCTGGCGCTCTCGTCATTCTGGCCGCGGTTATCGCACTGCGTTCCGACCCGGATGGTGATCGCACCGAGATCGTCGTCGCGACCCGCGACCTGGCCTCAGGCGTCGAACTGACCGCCGACGATGTGCGGCTCGAAAACCGCACGGCGGCAACGGTTCCCGAGGGCGCGCAGTCGGACGTCGATGCTGTCGTCGGTGCGACGCTGGCCGGCCCCGCCCGGCGCGGGGAGGTGCTGACCGACGTGCGCGTGCTCGGGCCGCGGCTGGCCGAATCGGTGGCGGGCCCGGACGCGCGCATCGTGCCACTGCCCCTCGCCGACAGCGCATTACTGGATCTGGTGCGCCCCGGTGACGTGGTGGACGTGCTCGCCGCGGGCGTCGAAGGCAGCAGCACGGATGCGCGACCCCAGCTGGTGGCGACCAATGCCGTCGTGGTCGTGGTGTCCGAGAAGCCGAAGGGCGCAGGCGGTGGAAGCGACCGCGTGGTGCTCGTGGCCGTTGGTGCTCACGCCGCCAATGACGTCGCGGCCGCGGCACTGCTGCAGAGGGTGACGCTCACCTTCCACTGATCCGCTCAATGCGGCGGCGCAGGCACCGGAGTGGTGGTCGGCGCCGCCCGTTCGCCGCGCTGGATCACGTCCATCACCATGTCCGCCAACTCGTCAGACGTCGACGTCGTCGCGGGTCCCGGTGCGGGCGCCTGCGTCGGTTCGGCGCCGGCCGTGCCGATCGCGAACGCGGAGAGCCCGATCGACGCACCCGTGACCGCCGCCAGCACCCAGCGCATTGCTTCTGCCATTCCGCTCCTCGCGTGCGCGACGCCAATTCCGCTCCTCGCGTGCACGGTCCCTATTGTCATTGCCACACAGCTCGATTCCCCGCGAAGCTAGCACCGGACCGCGCCCGCCGCCTGCTCAACACGACTAACGTCGACGTTTATCAGCCAGCACACGAAACGCAGGAGGGATTCGAGCGCATGTTGAAGGGCTTCAAGGAGTTTCTGGCAAGGGGCAACATCGTCGACCTGTCCGTCGCGGTGGTCATCGGTACCGCCTTCACGGGATTGGTCACGAAGTTCACCGACAGCATCATCCAGCCATTGATCAACCGCATCGGCGCCGGCGCCCAATCCGACTACGGCATCCTCCGGATCAACATCGGCGGCGGCCAGACGATCGATCTGAACGTCGTGCTGTCGGCGGCAATCAACTTCGTCCTTGTCGCCGCGGTCGTCTACTTCCTGGTCGTGGCCCCCTACAACAGGCTGCGCAAGAAGGGTGAGGTCGAGCAGGCCCAGGACACCGAGCTCGCGATCCTGACCGAGATTCGCAACATCCTCGCCGAGACCAACGGTCAGGTCGGCAAGCATGTCAGCGGCCCCGGCACCGGCCCGAGTCCTGACACGGCCAAGACGACGAGTGCCGACAGGTCCGACAAGTCCTAACCGGATGGTCCGACTTCTCAACGCGGGTGTGCTGGTCGCCGCGAGATCGTCGTCCGGCTAGTTCATGTTCCAGGGTTCGCCGTAGGTGGTGACGCTGTCGCCGGCCTTGGAGATCAGCCGGGCGAACGGACGCAGCAACACACCACCGGCCGCACCAGTCACGGTGCCATGCGCGTTGGAGACCGCCACCTTGCCGTGCGGACCCGCCACGTCAACCGAGAAGGTCGCCACCTCCTGGATGCCCGGGCCGTTACCCAGGTCAGCGCTGATCGACACACCCGGGAACAGGTTCGGGGTGATGACCGAGCCGAACGGATTGAGACCCGACAGGTTACCGTCGTCGATCAGGATGTTCGGCGTGGTGTAGCTGAAGTTGATACCCACACCCAGTGACCAGGGGAAACCAATCTGGTAACCGAGTTCCAGGGTGCCCTCGAACTCATCGGACCCCGCGCCCGCCACGTTGTAGATGGCACTACCGGAGTGGAACCACTCGCGGGTCAGCCGGTTGCGGTCCAGGGGGAACACACCATTGAGGAAGGTGTCCCACTGCTGGATCGTCAAAGTCCGGTCCTGACCATCGACCAGACTCAGCTCATTGTCCAGACCTGCGTGAGAGGTGCCAGTGCTCACGAACAACGCGGACAGCGCCGCGACGATCGCGATCAGCACCCGACTGATTGCCTTCATGTTCTCCCTAGCTATGTCGACGGTGGACCGGCAAGTCCATCGTGTTGTTGTCCGTGTCTGGCCGTACCGCTAAACCACACACCACGCATGAGTTGCATGTGATGGAAATGAGAGACCTCACATGCTCCTCTTATGTTTCGCTCATCGTTGACACGAGGAACATAGCGGGGAGGCATCGCCCCGGCAACGCGTGGGCGACATTAGCGCCGATTCCGCCACTCGGTAGTGGGAGTTTGCTGAAAGGCGTCGGCGGGGTTCAGGGGTGCGGTCTGAGGACGTTTGTGTTGCAACGACGAGACAAGCGGCCCGCATTCGCCTTGCACACCGGGGAAAGGTGCTGCCAGTGGACGGCTACCTGCCGTTTTCCGCGCTTAAAGCGAAATCACAGGTCAACCGTGGTGAGGCGGTATGTTCTCCCGCAACCACTCGTCGTGCTCGGCAGCATCCTCCGGCGAAACACTGTCACGCTCGTGAACCGGTAACTCGCGCAACGGATCACCGAAAACGTTGTTAACTGAATCGCCGGCGCGCTTTGGACGGTCGGTCACAGCGCACTTCCAGTGTGACGAAGATCACATTCGGGGAAAGATAGCCGTTCATGTACCCGTAACCGGCGGTATGACGTCGTAATTGGGACTGGGCACCCAGCTGGGAACCGCGACGCCGACTCCGCGGCGCGGCAGCTGAAGCACAGCAAGTCCAATCTGGTTAGATCTCCAAGCTGGATAGCTGGCCGATGATCTGGACGGCCAACGGACTCAAGGTCGCCATGCCATCTCGGACCGCAGCCCGGGAGCCGGCGAGGTTAACCACGAGCGTGCTGCCGGAAATCCCGGCAAGACCCCGGGACACACCGGCGTCGACGATGCCTGCCGAAAGACCGGACGCGCGCAGCGCCTCGGAGATGCCGAGGAGTTCGCGATCGAGGATGTCGCGGGTCGCTTCTGGGGTGACATCGCGTGGTGTGACACCTGTGCCACCCACCGACACCACCAGATCCACTCCCCCGATCACCGCGGTGTTGAGCGCGTTGCGGATCTCCACCTCGTCGGCGGAGACCACGACCACGCCATCCACCACGAACCCCGCCTCACCGAGCAGCTCGGTGACCAACGGACCGCTGTGGTCCTCCTCGCCATGAGCGGTGCGGTCGTCGACGACGACGACGAGCGCCCGGCCCACCAACTCCCCTGGCTGTTCCATGAGTGCAACCGTATATGTGGGAAGGGACAGTGGCGCGGCCACTCTCAGTGTGGGGCCTGACGTGACGCTCACTGCTGTGCCTTGCCGAGGGTGACCTCCACGGTTTGCGGCTTGCCGGACGGATCAAGGTACGTAAGCGTCACCTTGTCCCCCGGTGCCTTTGATCGCACCGCGGCCACGAGTGCGTCGGCGCTGCCGATCACCCGGTCGTCGACCTTGGTCACCACGACTCCGCTGGGCAGTCCCGCGTCGGCCGCCGCGCCGCCGCTGGTGACCTCGACGATCTTCGCGCCGTCGACGGCTGCGTCGTTGCCGACCTGGACGCCGAGCGAAGCGTGCGAGGCGGTGCCGCTCTGGATGAGCTCGTCGGCGATCCGCTTGGCCTGGTCGACGGGGATCGCGAAGCCCAGCCCGATCGAGCCGCTCTGGGCCGCCGGGCCCGCGTCGCCGCCCAGGGTCGCGATGGCCGAGTTCACGCCGACCAGTTCGCCGTTCATGTTGACCAGTGCGCCGCCGGAGTTACCGGGGTTGATCGCCGCATCGGTCTGAATGGCGTCGAGCACGGTGTTCTGGTTCTGAGCGTCGCCGCCCGCGGCCACCGGCCGGTTCAGCGCGCTGATGATGCCGGTGGTGACGGTGCCTTCCAGTCCCAGAGGTGAGCCGATCGCGACCACGTCCTGGCCCACCCGCAGGTTGGCCGAGGAGCCGACCGTGATCGGGGTCAAACCCGACGCGCCCTGCACACGGACCACTGCGATGTCGCTACTCGGGTCGGTGCCGACGACGGTGAACCCCGTGGTGCGGCCGTCGGCGAAGGTCACCTTCGTCTGCGCGCCCCCCGGTCCACCGGGTCCGTCCTTGGCCGCGGCCACGACGTGGTTGTTCGTCAGGATCAGGCCGTCGGACGACAGGATGATCCCGGAACCCTCTTCGGACTGACGCCCGAGGTCGACCTCCAACTTGACCACGCTGGGCACCACCTTGGCCGCCACCTGCTCGACCGTTCCTGCGGGCAGGCTGGCGGCAGGCACGCTGGGCGCCAAGCCTGTGACGCTCGAGCTGGCCGCAGGCCGGTCCGGCTGCACAAGCAGGGCCACTCCGCCGCCGATGCCCGCCGAGACGATCGCCACAGCGACGGCGCCTGCGGTCAAAGCGCCTGCGCCGGAACGCTTTTGGCGCACGGGCGGCATCGGCATGCCAGCTGGCTGCTGCGGAGCGCCGCGGTACGGGTCGTAGGGCGGACGGAACTGCTGCTGGGTCGCATAGCGCCAGTCGTACGGCTGCTGCTGCGTGGGCTGCTGGTACGGGTTACCCCGGTGCGCACCGGGGTATCCCGGCGCCGCGTGCTGCTCATGGCCACCGGGCCGGTGACCCGGCTGCGGAGGCGGCGAGTACCTCGGGTGGTTCGTCATGTGCCTGCGATGCTCTTCCTGGAGTAGGTCCCGACACCTGGAACAACGACAGATGCAAGCTCAGCGTGCCCGGTTGGGCTGAGAATCCACTTAGAGAACTTTCGGGACATCCCCAGACTTTCCTCCCCTAGAAACCGCTCCCGATCAAGCATTGTCGGCGCTGACGACAGGCTGGTCCAAGTCGGCGTGGCGTGTCGTCGGAAGGGGCCGACCAGGCAGCACCACATGGATCGACGTCCCGGGTGGTTGCCGGCCGGGGACGGTGTCCTCGACGCGCAGCGTGCCGCCGTGTTTGACCACAACCTGCTTCACGATCGCAAGGCCCAGCCCTGAACCGGGCATCGCACGCGCCGATGTCGAACGGTAAAACCGCTCGAACACCAGCCGTCTCTCGTGCGGCGGAATACCGGGCCCGAAGTCGGACACCACCAGTTCGGCATGCAGCGGGTCGATCTGCGTCAGCCGGACGCCGACCCGCCCGCCGGGCGGGCTCCACTTCGCGGCGTTGTCGAGCAGGTTGAGCACCGCGCGCGCCAGTCCGCCGCCGTCGCCGTACACCTGCCATCCGGTGACCGCGACGTCGAATTCAATGTCGTTGCGGCGCCTTCGAACTCGTTCCAAGGAGCGGTCCACGACCTCGGACATGTCGACGGGTTCATGGACGACGGTGCCCGCCTCGTCGCGGGTCAGATCAACCAGATCGCCCACCAGCGTGGACAATTCCTCGATCTGCGCGATCACGTCGGCGCGCAGCCCGGCCATCTCTTCGTCGGGCAGAAGTGGCGCACCGGGAGCCATCGACGCCATCAGCAGCTCGACGTTGGTGCGCAGCGACGTCAACGGTGTGCGCAGTTCGTGGCCCGCGTCGGTGACCAGCCGGGCTTGTCGTTCGCGCGATTCGGCCAGTGCGCGCAACATCATGTTGAAAGCCTCTGTGAGACGGGCGAGTTCGTCACTGCCGAACACCGGAATGGGTCTCAGGTCGTCGGTGCGGGCCACCCGTTCGGCCGCCTCGGTGAGTCGGGCCACGGGTCTCAGCCCGGCACGGGCCACCGCACCGCCTGCCATCGCGGCCACCATTACGCCGAGCCCGCCGACGATCAGCAGCACCGTTCCCAACCGTTTGAGCACCTGGCTCGTCGGCGCCAGGCTCTTGGAGATCAGCAGCGAGCTGCCGTTGGTCAGGTGCAGGGCCAGCACCCGCTGGTGGTTGACTGTGCGCAGCGACATCAGCAGCTCGCCCTGCACCACATCCTTCTCCGGCTCGCCGAGCGGCAGCGTCTGGCCTTCCTGGTTGGCCGTGTAGATGGAGCGGCCGGGATTGACCAGCATCGCGTTGACGTCTGAATAGGCGGTGCCCTCGATGGCCTTACCGGGATCGGCGGCCAGTGACCCGCTCTCGATCAGCAGCCGTGCCCGGCTGTGCAGCTGGTTGTCGATGTCGTCGTAGAGCGCTCGCGACACCACCGCGTAGACCGCGACCGCCATCAGCACCACCACCATGGCCACCATCGACATGGCGAGCAGCATCACGCGCCAACGCAGCGACAACGAGCTGGCTGTGGCAACCGGTGGCCGCGCTTTCGCCTGCGGCCCGAACCCGAACTTCTGGGCAACCATCAGGGCGGTGTTTCACGCAACACATAACCCACCCCGCGCACGGTGTGGATCAGTCGCGGCTCTCCTTCGGCTTCGGTCTTCCGGCGCAGGTATCCGACGTACACCTCGAGCGCATTGCCGGATGTCGGGAAGTCGAACCCCCAGACCTCCTCGAGGATGCGGCTGCGGGTGAGCACCCGGCGCGGGTTGGCGATCAGCATCTCCAACAGCGCGAACTCGGTGCGGGTCAGGCTGATCTGCCGATCGCCGCGGGTGACTTCGCGGGTCACCGGGTCGAGGGACAGATCGGAGAACGTCAGCGCGGGCGACTCGGCGCCGTCGTCGGGCGTGGTTCGGCGCAGCAGCGCCCGCATCCGCGCGAGCAACTCCTCGAGCGCGAACGGCTTGGGCAGGTAGTCGTCGGCGCCCGCATCCAGCCCGGCGACGCGCTCGGACACCGAATCGCGAGCGGTTAGCACGAGGATGGGCAGGTCATCGCCGGTGCTGCGAAGCTGACGGCACACCTCCAGCCCGTCCAGCCTCGGCATCATCACGTCGAGCACAAGGGCATCGGGCCGGTCATTGGCGATGAGGTCGAGGGCTTCGCGGCCGTCCTGCGCCAACTCGACCGAGTACCCGTTGAAGGAAAGCGACCGGCGCAGGGATTCGCGCACAGCGCGATCGTCGTCAACGACAAGTATGCGCACAGCCACAGTGTCTATCCATCACCTGAGACTGACCTGAGAGGCACGCCGCGAAGCGCGGCCTGCCTCAGCGACGGTCGAGATCGATGAGGCCGAGGCGGGCGGCCTTGAGCAGGCGCCGGGGCACCTTGTGCTGCTGACCGGCGACGGTCACATTCACCAGTTCCGGGCGCTTGGCCTTCCACTGCGCGCGCCGGCTACGGGTGTTCGCGCGCGACATTCTGCGCTTGGGCACAGCCATGATCGAGCTCTCCTCTATGGGGTTCTGAAAATGCGCGCCGCGCGTGGTCGGGCGTCGGCAATTGCTCTTCAGGATAGCCGGTGACCTGCATAGGCTCCAAAACAGCGATTTCGGCGCGGTAACGGACGCTGAGCGTCCTTGCGCGCGCCGAAATCACAACCGCTAACCTACCGGTTGGTTGGCACCACGATTGGCGATGGGAGGCCTGCGTGACTGGTCCGGTCCGCATCGGCAATTGCTCGGGCTTTTACGGCGACCGGCTGGCCGCGATGCGGGAGATGCTCACCGGCGGCGAGCTGGACTATCTGACCGGCGACTATCTGGCCGAGCTCACCATGCTGATCCTGGCCCGCGACCGCGCCAAGTCGCCCGACCGCGGCTACGCCAAGACCTTCCTGACCCAGCTCGAGGACTGCCTGGGCCTGGCACTCGACAAGGGCGTGCGGATCGTCGCCAACGCCGGCGGCCTCAACCCCGCGGGGCTGGCCACCGCGGTGCGGGCGCTGGCCGAGCGGCTCGGCCTGTCCGCGACAGTCGCCCACGTCGAGGGTGACGACCTCGTGGCCCGCGCCCAGGAGCTGGGGTTCGGCACTCCGCTGGCGGCCAACGCCTACCTCGGGGCGTGGGGCATCGCTGACTGCCTGCGCAGTGGTGCCGACGTCGTCGTGACGGGCCGCGTCACCGACGCATCCGTGATCGTCGGCCCGGCCGCGGCCCACTTCGG
>Ga0070700_100001328_pt1 | contig 12274 bp, 15 predicted proteins | sample KBSK5101metaG_FD_65456 | JGI IMG/M metagenome (GOLD analysis project Ga0070700, IMG submission 65456) | Corn, switchgrass and miscanthus rhizosphere microbial communities from Kellogg Biological Station, Michigan, USA - KBS K5-10-1 metaG | ecosystem: Host-associated > Plants > Roots >...
TCTTGCAGGAGACCGGCGCAACGCATCTTGCGCTCTACACCGACCCCTCGGGCAAGCTGTTTGCCGCGCTGAAGGCGGTCGGCATGCCGACCACGCTCATCATCGACCGCAACGGCAAAGAGATCGGGAGGCTGGTCGGCCCAGCCGATTGGGGCTCGCCTGAGGCCAAGCGCGTGATCGAGGCTGCCGTCGCGCAGCCCGCGTCGTAGCGCTCGCGTCCCGCTATTCGACCGGAACGATCGCGTCCTTTTCCAGCCGATAAGTGTAGTTGCAGGTCTCGTTGGTCGGCTTGTTGCACGGGTCGCCCGGCGTGGTGACGTACATCAGGCGCTTGCCGCCGCTCTTGCCGAACTTGTAGCTCTGCACCAGGTCCTCGAACACGAGATCCCAGCCGGCTGCCCCGTCCCAGAAATAGATCTGGATCGAGCAGCCACCGTTGCCGCACAGCGGATTGACCCCGCCCTCGCATTTGAGCTTCGAGTAATCGGCGATCCAGTCCTCGCCGCCGTCGCCGTTCAGATCCTCGACAGTAAGGACGGCATCGGTGTTCGGTTGGCCGTCCATGTCTTTGCAGGCCTGGGCAGCTTGGGCGACCGCTGCGGCGACGTTGTCGGGAGGCTGTGCAGCGCGGACGGGAAAAGAACCGAGGCAACCGGCGGCCACCAGCGCGATCAGAATTTTCGGCCCGGGGCTGGAAAGGCTCAATTCGCGCCGCTTGTGAGGGTCTTGGTCTTGCGCAAGGCCTTCTTTGTCAGCTTTGCCGCGCCCTTGACCGCCGCGGCCGCCCCATCGGTCGTGGCGTTCACTGCTCCGGTGGCAGTAGCCACGGCGCCGTCGGCATCGAGGTCTAACGTGGCCCTTTGACCACCCCTTCGCGTGGCTCTCTTGCGTGATCCCACTGGCTTGCTCGCGCCGCACACGCTGTCTTTCAAATGCGCGGGGCCGGTTGTGAGCGAGGCCTGGATTGCAAGTCCGTCGAGACTCGTGCCGAACAACGACTTCCAGAAATAGCGCCTAAAGCCGTTATCGAGGAGATCGGTGGCGCGATCTCTGCGCGAGGCGAGCGACGGCTCGCCGAGGACCACGGCGACTAGCTTGCGCCCATCGCGTGTGGCGCTGACCACGATGTTGAAGCCCGACTCGCAAATGAAGCCAGTTTTCATGCCGTCGGCACCCGGGTAGCTGACCAGCATGCCGTTATGAGTGCGCAAGATCTGTTTGCCGACCTGCACCTGGACGGTCTGGAACAGGTCGGCATATTCGGGAAACTCGACGATGATGGCGCGGGCGAGCTTGGCAAGGTCGCGCGCTGTAGTCACCTGCTCCTCGTTGGGCAGGCCATTCACGTTGGCGAAATGGGTGCGGGTCATGCCGAGATGCTGCGCCGCCTCGTTCATGCGTTGCACGAACGCTTCCTGGCTTCCCGCGACCGCCTCGGCAATCATCACGGCGACGTCGTTCGCCGATTTGACGATGAGAACTTTGAGCGCGGTGTCGAGCGTGATCGACTCGCCGACCTTCAGCCAGAGCTTGCTCGGCGCTTGCTCCGTCGCCTCTTTGGAGCAGATAACCACGGTGTCGGGCTTGATAGTGCCGGCCTTGATCGCCTGGAAGGCGACATAGGCCGTCATCAGCTTGGTCAGGGAAGCCGGGAACCACTGGGCATCGGGGTCCTCGGCATAGAACACCGTGCCGTTATAGGGCTCGAAGACGAGGGCGGGACCGGCAGACGCCCCGACCGGGACCATCAAGATTGCTCCGACGAGGAGGCCAAGACCGGCGCGCCGCAGCTTCATCCGTGATCCCTCATTCATTCCGCGCCTTGCCCATGGAGCCGCCTCGGCCGCCGCCCGGAAAGCGAGCAGAGCTAAACCGCAAGATGACAACCGCCCCAGCCCCCAGGAACCGCTCGGCCACATAGGCAATCGAATTTCGACTGTTCCGTGGCACACGGGATCGGACCGGCCGACTCGCGCGAAAAAGGGTAAAGCCGCATCCTGACCCGCCAGAAAAGACTACCTTGCCGGTCCCAATTCGCAACTGCGAAATTAGGTCTCCCTAATGCCTGGAGCGCTGAGATCGAGTGGCAGCTTAGATGTGGCTCAAAATCCAATAGAGGCTTCCCGACAAGAGCACCGCCATGGGAAGCGTCAGCACCCAAGCCATCAAGAGATTGCGCACGGTGGCCATCTGCAGACCGGACCCGTTAGCGGCCATGGTTCCCGCCACGCCAGAGGACAGCACCTGCGTCGTAGAGACCGGCATGCCGAACATATCTGCGCCGGCGATCGTGCCCATGGCGACGAGCTCGGCCGAGGCGCCTTGCGCATAGGTCAAATGCGACTTGCCGATCTTCTCACCGACCGTGACCACGATACGCTTCCAGCCGATCATCGTGCCAAGCCCGAGCGCGATGGCGACCGAGACCTTGACCCAGAGCGGAATGTATTTGGTCGCATCGTCGAGCTCGCCCTTGTAGGCGGTGAGACTTTCTTTGGTCGCTTGATCGAGGGAAGGCACGCCCGTCTTGAACATGACGCGGATCGCCTCAGAGACGAGATACATGTCGTTGCGCACGATGTAGACGGCGGCGGTCGGAATTTTGCGCAGCGTGCCATATTCGTTGACTTGAGCATCGATCTTGCCAACGAGCTCGGCAACGGCGGGGATGGTATCGGGCTGCAATTGCTTGGGGCGGATGTAGGTGGTCACGGTAGCGCGGGTATCAGCAGGAGGCACGCTGGGCGCAAGCTTCTGTAACGCGGTCTGCGCCGCGGCACCAAGAACATGGAATTGCTCGACGCGCGAGTCAGGCATGGCGCGGTTCAAGGTATAGGCGGTCGGCACGCAGCCGATCAGGATCAACATGATGAGGCCCATGCCCTTCTGACCATCGTTTGAGCCATGGGCGAAGGAGACGCCGGTGCAGGTCAGCACCAGGATCGCGCGGATCCACAATGGCGGCGGGGTAGCGCCCTTGGGCTCCTGATAAAGCGACGGCTTACGCACGGGATATTTCAAGGTGAGCAGCAGCAGCGCGGCGCAAATGAAGCCAATGATCGGCGAGAGCAGGAGCGCATGGCCGACATTGACAGCCTGACTCCAATCGACGCCCGCGGTGCCGTCTCGGCCCTGCATCAAGGCATTTGCGATGCCGACGCCGACAATGGAGCCGATCAAGGTATGCGAAGAGGAAGCCGGAAGGCCAAGCCAACCAGGTCCCTAGATTCCAGATGAAGGCGGCAAACAGCAAGGCAAATACCATGGCAAAGCCTGCGTGCGATCCGACTTGAAGGATCAGTTCCACCGGCAACAGCGAGATGATCACGAAGGCGACGGCGCCGCTCGACACCATCACGCCGATAAAATTCCATAGGCCCGACCACAGCACCGCGACGTTGGGCGCAAGCGAGTGGGTATAGATGACGGTGGCCACGGCATTGGCGGTGTCGTGGAAGCCGTTCACGAACTCGAAGCCGAGGGCGATGAGAAGCGCAATGCCAAGACGAATGAAGGGAAGCCAACTTTCGGTAATGACACCCGCGTCGCGCACCTCGAGATAGATATTCAGCCCGGCATAGACGATGCCGGCAACGAGAATGCTCACGAAAAGGATGGCGGTTGTCGGCGCAACCGGATGATCGAGCTGCCCGGGAGCGCGGGCCGACGCTTCGGCAACGTAGTGGGACCTTGCTGAGCCATGGCGGCGCGCATGGCCTCGACCCAAGGAAACCAAACAAGCCGTGTCGCCTCGGCCCAGAACACGAAGGGGTTCATAGTCTCGTAAAACCGGGCGAACGCCTCGAAGGACGGGACCGCCTTGAGATTGATGGAGATCTGCTCCGCCAAGCCGTCAGACGACTGATGGTGGACGATCTCGATGTCGAGACCGGGGAGATGTGCGACGGCCTTCATGGCTTCGCCTTCGTTGTGATGGGTGGCATGCTCGAAACTCGACAACGCAAGCCCCTCGAAGATAGCAAACTTAACTAGGTACACCGCCGAGATTTCGTCAAGCGAAGGGATGGATGCTCTCGCGCTCGCGCCGCTTCCTGCTCGACGAAAATCCGGTCCGATTCTTTACGGTTTTCTCCGCGGTTTTCGGAACCCCGCTCCGTTCGCTCGGTTTCCCCTCCAAGACAAAGGAAGGAGTCTATAATGCTCAAGCTTATTTTATCTGCCGGAATCGCCTCGCTGCTAGTGTGCGGCGCATCCTACGCCGCTACGCCCCTAGCGTCTTCGCAGCTCGCCTCTTCCGACCTGGTACAAATCAGGCAGGACGGCAAGGATCGGGGCGACTGGCAAAGGCGGGGTGACGACAACTGGCGCGACCGCCACGCCTCTCGTTACGGACATGACGATCGCTATCGCAACTGGCATCGTTATGCCTATCGCCCGGACGACTGGGGTGATCGCGGCTGCATCTCGGCCGGTCCAATCTGGTATTGCCCGTAGGCAGTCAGCGATTCGGCCATCGCAGTTTCAAGGTCCCGCGGCCCGCTAACGCTTGCCGAGCGGCCGGGACCTCACGTGCTTATGCGCGGATGTGCGTGGCCTTGTCCTGCTGCTGCTTGTCGCCGCGTCGCTTCGAATTGCGCCGGCTGCTCATCGGCAGCACGGTCCGTGAACGCGCTGTAGACTGGGACTCCGATCCGTCTTCAGTCTCGTCATCGTACTCGATTTGCGGCGCCTCATCGTAGCCTGCGCGGCTGCTGTAGAAGATCAGCACCATGAGCCCGCCGCCGATCGCGAGGGTGAAGAAGATGCCGAGGCCCATCATCAGCCAGCCCCATGCCGGCATGGTCACATTGCCAGCCGAGACCCATCCGTAATGGCCTACGAATATCGCCCCAGCGAGAAAGGCGAGAAGAACGGCTATGACGGCAAATCGCACGGCAAATCTTCTGCTCGATCACTCAAGTCGTCGTTCCAGATAGAACGCCCTCGACCATTATCTGGTGCCGGTCGCGGGAATCGCTTCTGCAATGTTGCCGCGGTTGGGGCGAATTTGCCTGAACCTCGCGCTCAACGGCGGCCACCAAGCATGGCCCCAGAATGCCGCAAGCGAAGTTCAAAGACGGCAATCGGAACAAAGCAACGCAAAAGGCCGCTCCCCAGTCTTGACTAAGAGTCGAGAAAGGGTTTCGAGATGGCCGTACACATCCCTCCGGTATTAGTCGTAATCGCCTGCAAGGTCCTCATGGCCGCAAACCCGGACCCCAATGCCGCCTTCACCCATGTCGAAAATACGGAGTGGGCCACGGAAAATTCCATGATGGTGTGCCAGCGGCACGAGGTCGATCTTTACGACCCGGTCGAGGGCATGAAGCTCAATCCATCCGATCACCCAGTCTCTGCGCTCAATCCCAACTGGGCAGATCATGGGCAGTGCGCCCGCGCCGGCATCGCGCTCGCGGTCGACTGGGATCAGGCACACCGCAACACGCCCTGGCGCGTGTGGCGCATCGGCTGCCCGTCGCCGATCGTCGATCTCAGGAGCGGAGCGCTGATCGGCTACAAGCTGCCGGAATGCGGCCACCAGGACACGGTGGTGTGCGAGACCGACTCGGAGATCTAGCCGCGCTGCTCGATCAGCACGGCGCGGAAGTCGTTGACGTTGGTGAGGGTGGGTCCCGTCACAAGAAGATCGCCGATGGCGTGGAAGAAGGTCCACGGGTCGTTGTCGGCGAGCATCGCTTTGGCGCTAATGCCGGCCTTCTCTGCACGGGCCAGCGTATCGGGGTAGATCAGCGCGCCGGCATTGTCCTCGCTGCCGTCGATGCCGTCGGTGTCGCCGGCGAGCGCATAGATTCCCTTCATGCCGTCGAGCGCGATGGCGAGCGCGAGCAGGAACTCGGTGTTGCGTCCGCCTTTGCCCTTGCCTTTGAGCGTGATCGTGGTCTCGCCGCCGGAGATCAGCACGCAAGGCGGCTTCTCGGGCTGGCCCCGCAGCGCGCATTGCCGCGCGATGCCGGCATGGACCAGCGCCACGTCGCGCGACTCGCCTTCGATCGAGTCGCCGAGAATGACCGGCGTGACGCCTGCCTTCTGTGCCACCCCGGCCGCGGCTTCGAGCGAGGCTTGCGGGGTTGCAATCATGATGTTCTCGACGCGCGCCAGCCGCTTGTCGCCGCGCTTGGGCGTCTCGTCGGCTGAGCGTAGGCGCTCGATGACCGCCTTTGGCACGTCGATCTTGTATTTCTCGATGATGTGAAGCGCCTGATCGTTGGTCGAGGGGTCCGGCACAGTGGGCCCCGAGGCGATGATCGAAGGATCGTCGCCGGGAACGTCGGAGATCATCAGCGCCACCACGCGTGCGGGATAAGCGGCGGCGGCGAGCCTGCCGCCTTTGATGGCCGAGAGATGTTTCCGCACGGTGTTCATTTCGGAGATGGTCGCGCCGGACTTGAGCAGTGCTTTGTTGACCGTCTGCTTGTCCTCGAGCGTCAAGCCTTGGGCGGGTAGTGCAAGGAGGACCGAGCCGCCGCCGGAGATGAGGCAAAGTACGAGGTCGTCGGCTGAGAGGCCCTGGACCAGTTCCAGGATACGCCGGGCTGCGTCCTGTCCGGCGGCGTCCGGGACGGGATGGGCCGCCTCGACGACCTTGAGCCTCTCGGTCGGAACGCGATAGCCATAGCGCGTGACCACGAGGCCCTCGAGCGGACCGTCCCAGGCGTCTTCGAGCGCTTTGGCCATGGCTCCGGAGGCCTTCCCGGCGCCGATGATCACGGTCCGGCCCTTGGGCCTTGGCGGCAGGTGCGCGGGCACGCAAATCGAGGGGAGGGCCGCCTCGACGGCAGCGTTGAACATCGCCTTGAGCAGCTCGTCGGGCTTCGTCAGCGGCTGATACTCCCCTCCCAAGCCGCGCAGAACCTGCACAGACGTTGCAAAAAGGCAAGCGAATGAATTGCAGAGATCAAAAAAGCCCGGAAATGCCGAGCCCTTCTTAGAACAAACCATGCAATTGGCACCGGATTGGCACCGAGCTATCTCAGCATTCTCTCGATTGCCTCTGCCGCCCTGTCTTGGGAGCCGTCGCCAAATAGGTGGGCGTATACCTTCAGCGTGATGACCGGCGAGCTATGCCCAAGCCGCTTACTCACTGAGACCACGTCAATGCCGTCCTTGATGAGCGCCGAGGCATGGCAATGTCTGAGGCTGTGGAATGTCACGGGCGGTACCCGTCGATTCGTCTAATCGCCCTGTTCCACGCGACACTGAGATTGTTCGGTTTGAGCGGGGAGCCGTCATGGTTGCAGAACACCAGGGCGTCAGGTTCAGGTTTGCCCATCCCGAGCCTCAGTCTGACTTCGAGTTGCTGCCGACGATATTGCTCAAGCTCGCGCACCGCACTCGGCGGCAGAGATATACTCCTTCGGCCGTGTCTGGTCTTGGGATCCTTGAACCGGAGACCCGCCTTAGTTTGCTCAAGAGAGCGTTCGATGCGGATGCTATTGGCATCTACATCGGACCAACGCAGGGCCAAGAGTTCACCCATTCGGCACCCCGTAGCAAGGCCGAGCGACATGAGCGGATATAGCCTGTGTTCTTTCAGGGCCTCCCTAGCGGCCCTAATCTGATCGGGGGTCAATATCTCGACTTCATCGATTTTCAACCTCGGCGGCGTTACTGCGTCAGCCACGTTGCGAGACAGCATCTCCAGCTTTACTGCTTGCTTGAGCGCGCCCCACAGCGCGCGATAGCAATGACGGACAGTGCGCGCAGATAGCCCCTGCCCATATCGCAAACCGCCGCTCTTGGTGAGGCCCGATAGCCAATCATGGACCTGCTTTGGCTTTAGCTTCTGCAATTCGAGGCCGCCAAGCACCGGATTGATTCGATTGTCGATGATCTCGGCGTATCTCTCACGAGTGACGTTGGTGACGCCCGTCTTGCTGTCGAGCCATGAGCGCAGGTATTCGCCGACCGTGACATTGCTGGGGTCAAGCAATGTTCCTCGGTGATACTCGTTCAGCAAGCGGGCAAGCTCGGCTTCAGCATCGGCTCGCTTCCCCTTCACAGTGGCATTACGAGTTCTACGCCTGCCGTGCTCGTCGAACCCGACATCGAACTTGAGTCGCCAGCTACTTTTTCCGCGTCGGGTGATGTTGCCTCTCATTTGGTTGCTCCTAGTTCGACCCCGCGCAATGCTCCCCAAATGTTTATGGTGGCCTCCACGGTGAGGTGTGCAAAGCTCTCAAGATAGAAGGTGTGATAATCCGCACCAAATTGGCCCTGTTCTGCGTCCTCCTTAAAATTCGGCGTAGAAGGCGCTTCGTCTATCGGATTTTTTAGGAAGGTGATTGACGCCATAGCCACTGCACCAGAGCGCCTGACGGTGGCAAGAAGTGCCCTGGCGAGTAACTCTTCCGAGTTCAGCGCGGCGGTTAGCGCGGCAACAAAAGTCTTCTTGCCCGTCACTGGGCAGCGCCCCTTGAGGTTCGCAATAGCCCTAGTTTGCTGCTCGACCTCGGAGAGGCTGCCAGTCGCCAGCAGCGAGATGAGCAGTATCGCCACCGACTTGGCGTCGGCCGGCACTCCGCTTCCAGGCCCCCGGCCAGAGCGGAGGTGAAGCAATCCTGCATGCACCAGCGCCCGCTGCCGCTCGTATATGGCCGCCGGCGTCATACCGACCGCCTTGGCCAACTTGGGAATAAGGCCCTTTAAGGATGTGGGTCGCATGGTCCTTCCGAAAATATGGTGGGACTATACACCACTACTCTTGACACGTTAAGCGGTAACGCCCTAAAAGAGGTGTAATTAACCACTACTAGGATTCTCACCAATGGAGCTTGAGAAGCAAACACTAACTATCGACGAAGCCGCAAAGGTTTTGGGCGTAGGGCGCAACAAGGCCTATGAGGCCGCGCATCGCGGCGAGATACCGACCATCAGAATCGGGAAGCGCATCCTCGTGTTGAGAGAGCCGCTTAAGCGGATGCTAGAAGGCTCACGATAGGTGGATGCTTTCGTAAATCAGTGCGAGCATTGCAACGAAGCAGTGTCCGAAACTAAGCGGGGACGGCCACAAAGATTCTGCTCCGACAGATGTCGGCAAGCACACCGGAAAATCGGTTCCACAGCTGAAAATGGCCTGAGGTACCGGCCCGGCCGACTGAAGCCAAAACCGGCTTTGGAAGGCATTGAAGATACAGCCGAATTTAAACCGAAAAATCTATCTCTAAAAACGTCACCCCTCCGTTGCGAGCGGGTAAACGACTCCACCTTCAAGATCACCAACGGCGAACTGACCAATGTACCTGCTTCGCACGGTCAGTGGTCCGGCTATTGCACCACGAAAGCGTTGGCGTGGATCATCAAGCTTGGACCGCACGCTTGGCTCGCTCGATGTAGCGACCAAGTCTGTGGGCCTTCAACCTTCAGCGAGGCGAAGGCGAATGCCTTCGCGATGGCAAAGGGCACTGATGGTGATTACTTCGTCCGCAGCGTTCCTCACTTGAACGGATTGCAAGCACGTTTGACCGACACCGCTGAAAATTCTGGCGATGACTAGGTACAGCGCCAAGCAACGAAGAATGCGCGGCATCAACGGGAGGTCCAAGCGGCAGTTCCTCCAACTCTTCACCAACGTTAAGCGAAGCACTGCCTATTACGGTCTTAGCCCTTACGCCCGCAGCCTGCTATTTGAGCTGATCGACCGCTACAACGGCTGCAATAACGGCATGATCGGGCTGGGAGTGCGCGAAGCCGCCTACGAGTTGGGTTGCTGCAACGGAACTGTCAGCAATGCAATGCGCGAACTCGATGATGCCGGTCTAGCAAGACCAACCAAGGTCGGAGCATGGCGCGGTAAGAGAGCCACCGAATGGCGCTTGATGTGGCTGCGCTGCGATAAGACGGGGGATCTGCCGGTCAGCGCGTGGGATCAGCGAAGACCCTTTTCCGAGTTCACCACACAGGACACTAAAGTTCATGGAGTGGGACATCGGGAAGTTGTGAGTTCACTACACAGGACGCATCGGGCAAAAAACTCAATAAACGAGTCTGGGCTGAGTTCACCAGACAGCACACATGTAGATATATACCAGGGGGTGAGGGGATCAGATGGGGGCACGGCATCGATCACTGATGGCCCTCCCAAAATTACCCGAAAATCCACTCGCAAGAATTTTTCGTCCTCCTCTCATGCCTAGATCCCGTCAAAGGGCCTGCCTTGAGCAAGGGCTCAAGCTCGACATCAACCGACTCATTCGGCAAGGCGCCATGCGACCGGGAGTACGATCTGGGTCGTTCCGTATCTCGTGGACCGACAGCTACACCGGCGAGGTCGTTGCTGCTGGCATCATCACAGCCAATATGGAAGGCCTCTACCAGGGTTGGTTTAGAATCCAACTTGGCAGCCTCGACCAATGGATCGATCTGATCCCGCAGCCGCGGCATTTCGGTGGACGGCAGTGGTATTTTGAATGTCCCATGACCCGCCGCCGCTGTTCGGTGTTGTGGAGGCCTCCCGGGGCGAAGCGCTTTTGCAGTCGTCAAGCTTGGACACGACAAGCTGCTTATGCCCACAGTTTCTCGATGCCGATAATCGTGCACATCGCGGCAAAGCGAAGATCAAGGCGCGCTTGATTGGCGATTGCGATCCCGATGAATGGGATTTGCCACCCAAGCCTAAGTGGATGCGGTGGTCGACGTACAATCGGCTTGTCGAAAAATTCGACTCCTACGAGGAGGTTCTGGATCGAGGAATAGCTGAGCTGATGGCCAAACTCCTCGGAAAGAAAATCTAATTATATCAAAGCCTCAATTTAAAGTTGGGCAAGAGATTTCGATTCCCAACGGCAGCACGCTTTGGGTCATTAGCGGACATTAAGAGAGCGGATCAGGGATGTCCGCTACCCCCAGAAGCAGACTCGTTCATCCTCGGTATCGATGTCTGCTAAGTGCCATTAACGGACATTCAGCGGCCGCTTAGGCCCGTCCTGTTCACCCGCTGCGTTGTGCGAAATGTCACATAAAGAATCCAAGAGGTATGCCACGTTCTCCTGGTCGCCAGGCGACAGGGTGGCCGCGCGGCGGAGGATCAACGCCACGCGCCTTTCCTAAAGAAAGGGGGAAGCAGACCCTAGCCTGCTTCCCCCACCCAAAGCCCATGGCCCGGAGGATCATTCCGCCACTGGCATCTAGGCAGGGGGGTAACATGAGGCAAGACGGGTTCGTTCCGTTGTGACAATTGTCACTCCGGGACGAATTTCACAGCAGTTACGGAAAAATTTTTTTAGCAGGTGTGGCAATTACCACAGCGCCGATTCGGGCGATGCTTTACGATTCTCCTCATGCTCAAGAGAAAGTCTTGGGCAGGAACTTTCGGAGGATCAGTCATGGCCCCGCAATCAGACGCCACCAGCCTTTACGTCCTGGTCTGCAGCTTGGCCGGAACCATCGTTGGCCTAGGCGCAACGTGGATCGTCGTCGCTCATTCCTTTGTGCAGCCAATGGTCGCCTAGCTTTGCACGCGACAAGATCGGAGGACTCATCTATGAGGAGCCGCCTCTCAGCACTCGCAATTATCCTCTGCGGTACGCTGGCAATTTGGTTAGCTATGGCCCCACAACAAAACTTCCAAATCTCGCCTGTTCCCCCTGGCGCGGATTGGACCGCTTAGCGAGCTTGCTGAACCTCAATGGACGAGGATCTCAGGTCGGCCCTGTATGTCTCTGCCGGCGTGTTACTCGTCGCCTTTTTCAATCTGAGTGATGAGGCCTCTGAGGTTACGTATACTTTGTTCCATTCCCCACTGCTTGTTTCCGCGTCTGTCCTCGTTGCGCTCGTTGTTGGGGCGAAATTTTTTGGACCCAGCGGATGATCTAGCCATCGGCGCATCGGTCGGGCTTTTCGATGCCAACTATCAGCGCCAATGGCTCCACAGCCCTGAGACGCAGGACCCCAGCAAACCTCTCGGCCAGAAATATGGATGGCCAGCCGACAGCCAACACCATCGTGCTGAAGATAGTTACGCGGTATCGCCGCTTCAGTAGAGGCGAGGTGAATGTCCGCTTTGGGTCATTAGCGGACATTAGCGAGCGAATTAGGTATGTCCGCTTTGGGTCATAAGCGGACATACGGACAAGTCGGCGCCATGTCCGCTTTACCCCCAATAACGGACGTTCGTCGGTGCCGGTCGGATTTCCGAAAAGTGCCAGAAACAGACATGTGAGAAGCCCCAGGGCTACATGTTGTAGATCTGCCACATTGTGATGGGATTTTAGGCCCTCTTGGATACTGTCCTGCGCAAACAACCAAAGTTATCGGA
>Ga0070700_100001345_pt1 | contig 12219 bp, 9 predicted proteins | sample KBSK5101metaG_FD_65456 | JGI IMG/M metagenome (GOLD analysis project Ga0070700, IMG submission 65456) | Corn, switchgrass and miscanthus rhizosphere microbial communities from Kellogg Biological Station, Michigan, USA - KBS K5-10-1 metaG | ecosystem: Host-associated > Plants > Roots >...
GATGCCGCCGTGGGGCGACGTGCTCAAGCCGGAAGAGATCGAGTCGCTGTGGCTCTATGTCACTATGGGAGAGCGCGGCTGAAGCTTCTGTTTCTGATTTTCAGCTTGGGCCTTTCAGCTTCGGCGCTCTCGCAGCCCTTCCCCGCCAAACCGGTCCGCATCGTCGTTCCCTTTCCGCCCGGCGGCGGCGCCGACGCTCTCGCCCGCCTCGTGGCGCCGCAGCTCGCGGAGATCTGGAAGCAGCCGGTCGCGGTCGAGAACCGGCCCGGCGCGAGCGGTCATATCGGCGCCGACTTCGTCGCCCAGGCGCCGGCCGACGGGACGACGCTCCTCATGAGCTCGACCGCATCGCTCACGGAGAAGAACGTGGCGCAGTTCGCGCCCGTGACCCTGGTGTCGGCCTCCCCTTACGTGGTCACCGCCTCGCTGAAGACACCGGTCGCTTCGATACGCGAGCTGATTGCGCTCGCGGGAGCGAACCCCGGCAAGCTGAGCTACGCCTCCTCGGGCGCGGGCGCCGCATCCCACCTGTCGGCGGAGCTCTTCAAGTCGATGGCCGGAGTCGACCTGCTCCATGTGCCGTACAAGGGCACCGGCCAGGCGCTCACCGATCTGCTTGCCGGGCAGGTCGACCTCCTCTTCGCGCCTTCGCAAACGGTGATCCAGCACGTGCGCGCCGGGAAGCTTAGGGCGCTCGCCACCACCGGCGCCAGGCGCACCGCGACCCTGCCGGACCTCCCCACCGTTGCGGAGTCGGGCCTTCCGGGCTACGAAGCGCTCGGGTGGTTCGGCGTGCTCGCCCCCGCCGCCACTCCCAGGCCGATCGTCGAGCAGCTCAGCGCCGACGCCAACCGCGTGCTCGCCGACCCGGATGTGCGCTCCAGGATGATCGCGCTCGGCGCCGACCCGCGCGGCAACACGCCCGAAGAGTTCGCCCGCTTCATCCGCGACGACCAGGCGAAGTGGGCGCAGTTGATGCGCGACGCAGGGATCAGGCCTGACTAAGCGCTTTGTAAAAGAAATTCATCAAGAACAACGATCGACTCGCCGGGACGCTAGACTCGGAGCACGTGCAAGGAGGATGCGGAGGAAATGCTGGCTTTAAGGTGCCCTGATTAGGGCCCTCATGCGCGTCTGCGCCGTGGCGCTGCTACTCTGGGCCATGGCGGCCCACGCGCAGTGGCGCGAGCTGACCTGGGTCGATCCATCGCTTCGCTGGCGCACGCTCGAGACGCCCCACTTCGCGGTCCATTTCGCCGAACAGCGGCGCGGCGAGGCGCGCCTCGTCGCCGGCGTGGCCGAAGCGGTGTACCCGCGCGTCACCGGCATGCTCGACTGGCGCCCGCAGGACCGCGTGCACCTGGTGATCCTCGATGCGGCCGACTTCGCCAACGGCTACGCCTCGCCCCTGCCCTTCAACAATTTCGCCATCTTCCTCGCGCCTCCGGACGAAGGCGAGCTGCTGCAGAACCGGGCATGGCTCGAGCTCGTCATCACGCACGAGTTCACCCATATCGTGCACCTCGACAAGGCCCAGGGGCCACCCGATTCGCTGCGGCGCATCTTCGGGCGGCTCGCGCTTCTCTTTCCGAACGCGCTCGAGCCCACCTGGATCACCGAAGGGCTTGCGGTGTACTCCGAGTCGGATCCGAGCCGCGGCTACGGCCGTCTCGGCCAAAGCCAGTTCGAGGGCATGATGCGCGCGGAGGCCGCGCGGGGCTTTCTCACGCTGCGCGAAGTGAACGCCGATGGACGCGGCTTCCCGCTCAATCGCGACTATCTCTACGGCAGCTATTTCTTCGCCTTCGTGCGCGAGCGCTACGGGCCCGAGGCCGTCGGCCGGCTGGTCGAGACCTACAGCCGCAACATCATCCCGTTCAAGGTCGACTCGAACCCGGTACCGACCACCGGCAAGCCGATGGACGCGCTTTGGCTCGAGTACCAGGACTGGCTGCGCGCGCGCTTCGCGCCCAAATCCTCTTCATTTGAGGCAGACACGGGGACAGCGATCGCCCGCGCCTGGGCGATTTCCAGCCCGGTGCTGGCGCCCGGCGGGATCCGCTGGTACATCCGGGCCGACGGCTATACCTCGCCGAGGCTGGTGCGGCAGGCCGGCGAGCGCGCGCCCGAAGTGGTGCGCAGCGTCGAGCAGGACACGCGGCTCGCCGCGGCGCCGGACGGCGCGCTCGTCATGGCGCAGGCCGACATCTGCGGCAACTACAACTACCTCTACGACCTCTATCGGGCGGGCGCGAACGGCGACCTGGAGCGCCTCTCCCGCTGCGGCCGGTTCCGCCAAGCCGCTCCGCTCGCGGACGGACGCATCGCGGCGCTGCGGGTCGACGCGGATGCGACGGAAGTCGTGTTGCTCGACCGGCAGGGGACGCTGGAGCGCTCGCTCTACCGGGCGGCGCAGGGAGAAGCGCTGACCGGTCTCGCCGCAAAGGGCGCCTCGGTGGTCGCCACTAGCCTGCGCGACGGACGCTGGTCGGTGATCGAGGTGGGCGCCGGCGAGCCACGCGTCCTCGTATCCGACGAAGCGGTCAAGCACTCGCCGCGCTTCGGCGAATCGGAGGACGAGATCTACTTCGTCGCCGGTTACGACAAGGCGTACAACGTCTGGTCGTTCTCGCGCGCCGAGCGCAGCCTGTCGCGCTGGACCGCGGTGGCGACAGGCGTGAAAGAGATCAGCGCGCCGGTCGGCGGCGAGATGCTGCTCACGACGATCGAGCCCGACGGGGACATTTTGCGCCTGCACCGCCTGCCGGCCGCGCCCATCGAGCGACGCGCCCTGCCGCCATTGGTCGAAGCGCAGCCGTCGCAGCCCACACCCGAGGTGGACGCGCCTGAGCGCCCCTACTCGCCTTGGTCGTCGCTGCGGCCGACGTCGTGGCTTCCGGTGATCGGTCTCGCCGATGGCGCGATCGAGCTCGGCTTCACGGTGTCGGGGCAGGACGCCCTGGGCCTGCACCGCTACGTCTTCACGCCCCGGTACGAGTTCACCCAGGACGAACCGCTGGCGGATTTCGAATACACCTACGATGGACGCCACGGCCTTCTCGTCAACCGCTCGCTGACGGTCAAGGGGCAGGACGACCAAAACGAAATTTCGGCCTACAGCATCAAGGAGCGGGCGCAATGGGTCTCCACCTGGCGCGCGCTCTCCCTCAACCGGCGTTTCTACTGGGGGCTCGGCGGCGCCCTCGAGCGCGAACACCTCCATCAGGTGGGCTTCGACTCGACGGTTCAGGACGAACGCGTGCTGGGGCTGGTGGGCGGAGTCGACACGCGCCGCGAGCGCTGGCTCTCCGAAGGCCCGAGCCAGGGCATGTGGCTGCAGCTCTTCGCCGAAACCTCGAACGGTCTCGGCGGCGCCTTCTCCGGTAACGTCTACCGGGCCGACTGGCGCGGCCACTTCGCGCTCGGCAAGACCGTGCTCGCCCTGCGCTGGAACGAAGCATACGGCCAGGACGAGGCCGAGCGCTTCCAGCTCGGCGGCAGCTTCTCGGACGACCTCTTCACCCTGCCGGTGCTCAACCAGCGCGAGTTCGCGCTGCGCGGCTACACCAACGCCGACGCGGGCCTCGCCGGGCACCGCGCGCGCATCGCGACGGTCGAATGGCGAACCCCCATTCGCGACGTCGACCGGCATTTCATGGTGCCTCCGGTCGGGCTGAACCGGGTTTCGCTGAATCTCTTTGTCGACGTCGGCGCGGCGTGGGAGCATGACACCCAGCCCGACTATCGCCGCGGGGTCGGCGCCGAGCTCATGTCGGAGCTGCGCGTCGGCTACCTGATCGGGCTGCAGCTGCGCGCCGGGATAGCGAGGGGGATTGACGAAGGCGGCAGGACCACCGGCTACCTGCGAGTCGGCCGATCGTTCTAGAATTTCTCGGGAACTGGACTGACATGCATCCACTCATGCTGAATCGGCGCACGGCCCTCAAGGCCGGGATGGCTCTCGCGGCAGCCGGAATCGTCCCGGCTCGCGTGCTCGCGCAGGCGTCGAGTGCGAGTCGTTCCGCAAGACCTTTGCCCACGCGCGGCGAGTTCGTCATCCGGGGCGCCACCGTGCTCACCATGGACACGAAGCTCGGCGACTTCGAGCGCGGCGACGTCCACGTGCGCGACGGCGCGATCGTCGCGGTGGCGCAGGCGCTGGCCGTGCCCGGCGCGGCCGCGATCGACGGCCGCGGCATGATCTGCATGCCGGGGTTCATCGACACGCACTGGCACCTGTGGACCACGGTGTGCCGGCCGATCATCCGCATCGACGACCCGAAGCGCGGCTACTTCCCGGTGACCAGCGCCCTCGGCCGGCACTTCACGCCCGAGGACAGCTACCGCAGCGTCCGGCTCGGCCTCGCCGAGGCGCTCAGCGCGGGCGCGACTACGGTCCACAACTGGGCGCACAACGTACGCTCGCCCGCTCACGCCGACGCCGAGCTGCGCGCCATGCGCGACTGCGGCGTGCGCGGGCGCTTCAGCTACGGACAGGCCCAGGGCATGCCCGACGACGAGCCCATGAACTACGACGACGTCGCCAAGGTGAAGCGCGAGTGGATCCCCAGCGACGGCATGCTCACGCTCGGGATGTGCTCGCGCAACTTCGGTCCTTCCCAGACGGCGCTGCGCGGCACCATCTCGCTCGACATGGTGCGCAGGGACTGGGGCGGCGCCCGCGCGCTCGGCCTGCCGATCACGCTGCACACCTCGGGGCCCAGCCCGATCAAGGCGCTCGACGAGGCAAAGCTCCTCGGCCCCGACGTGCAGCTCGTGCACCCGCTTCTCACCAGCGCCGAGGAGCGCCAGATCCTGCGCAGCCGCGGCGTGAGCTACAGCCTCGCGCCGATCGGCGAGTCGCGCCGCCCGGCAAGCGCTGGCGTGATCCAGCTCGGCGAGCTGCTCGAAGCCGGCGTCAAGGTGAGCCTTTCCATCGACACCACCGGCACCTACGGCTGCGACTACTTCGAGGCGATGCGCATCCTCTACAACCTGCACCAGCACCGCATCGGCGCCCGGGTGCCGCTCACCTCGAAACGGCTGGTGCAGCTCGCCACGCTCGACGGCGCGGTCGACCTCGGCATCGCCGAGCGCGCCGGCTCGCTCACGCCCGGCAAGCGCGCAGACCTCATTCTCGTTCGCACCGGCGACGTCAACATCGCCCCGCTGGGCGATCCGTACGAGGCGCTGATCTCCTTCGCCCAGCCGCGCAACATCGACACGGTCGTCGTCGACGGCCGCATCCTGCGCCGCGGCGGCGAATTCGCCGCGCTCGATTACGCCGAAGTGCTGCGGGAAGCGAACGAAACCGCCGCCGCGCTGCGCTCGCGCGCGAACTGAACCTGACTACTCGGGCTTCGCCGCCATGGCGCGGATCAGGGTCTCGAGCTGCGGGCTCATCGGCAGGTCGAGGCTCTGGCCCGCCGTCCCGGACCCCGGCAGGCGCTGCAGGAACCAGCGCTTGTACTGGCGCTCGATCTCCCCGTCCTCGGCGAGATCGTGGAACGCGCGCTTCACCAGCTCGGCGAGCTGCGCGTCGCCCTTGCGGAACATGATGCCGTAGGGGTCGTAGGACAGAAACTCGCCCACCACCTGGTACTGCTTCTGCGCCTTGTGCTGCGCGAGCAGGCCGTAGAGCAGCACGTCGTCGGTTGCGAAGGCGTCCGCCGTTCCCGCCTCGAGTTGCGCGTAGGACTGCGCATGATCCTTGGAAGTGACCAGACGAAAGTCGATCTTGAAGCGCCGCGCGATCTCCTGCATGGCCTTCTCGTTGGTGGTGCCGGCGGTGACCACTACGGTCTTCCCCGCGAGGTTGCGGTAGGAGCGGATCGGCGAGCCGCGCTTCACCAGCAGCTTCGTGCCGGCGACGAAGATGATCGGTGAAAAGGCGACCTGCCTCTGGCGCTCGAGGTTGTTGGTGGTGGAGCCGCACTCGAGGTCCGCGCTTCCCTTGACGATCGCGTCGATCCGCGTCTCGGAGGTCACCGCCAGCCACTTGAGCGCGAGCTCGCGCCCGAGCGCCTCGCCGATCGCCTCAGCGAGCTTCCTGCACAGCTCGATCGAATAGCCGATCGGCTCGCCGCGCGGCGAGAGATACGAGAACGGCACCGACGCCTCGCGGTAGGCGATGGTCAGGCTGCCCGCGGCGCGCACCTTCGCCAGCGTCCCGGTCAGCTCGACAGGGGTGTCTTCCGTCTGGGCCGCCGCACTGGCGGTGATGAACAGGAAGACCCAGAGAAGCTTCATGCGCCTACGCAGGGACGACCACACCCGCCTCGATGCGGCGCTCGTTCTCGTCGGCTTCGGCGGGGGGCAGCAGCTCGCCTTCCCACTTCGCGACCGCCGCCGCGGCGATCGAGTTGCCGACCGCGTTGGTGGCCGAGCGGCCCATGTCGAGAAACACGTCGACGCCGAGAATGAGAAGCAGGCCGGCCTCCGGGATGTTGAACTGGTTGAGGGTCGCCGCGATCACCACCAGCGACGCACGCGGCACGCCCGCCATGCCCTTCGAGGTCAGCATCAGGATCAGGAGCATCGTGATCTGCGTGCCGAGCGAGAGCTCGATGCCGTACGCCTGGGCGATGAACAGGGTCGCGAAGGTGCAGTACATCATCGAGCCGTCGAGATTGAACGAGTAGCCCAGCGGCATGACGAAGCTCGAGATCTTGCGTTTAACGCCGAAGCGGTCGAGCGCGTCGAGGATCTTGGGATATGCCGCCTCCGAGCTCGCGGTGGCGAAGGAGAGCATGAACGCCTCCTTGATCAGCTTCATCAGCTTGAGCACGCGCGGCCCGAGGACCACGAATCCGGCGAAGACCAGCAGGCTCCACAGGAGGATCAGCCCGAAGTAGAAATCGGCCATGAACACGGCAAAGCGCAGCAGGATCTCCAGGCCGTTGACCGCCACCGTGGCGGCCATCGCGGCGAACACCGCGACCGGCGCGAGCTTCATCACGTAGCCGGTGATGGCGAGCATGACGTGCGCCAGCTCGTCGATCGCCGCCACCAGCGTCTTGCCCTTTTCGCCGAGCGCCGCGAGCGCGACGCCGAAGAACATCGAGAACACCACGATCTGCAGGATCTCGTTCTGGGCCATCGCCTCGGCGAAGGACTTGGGCACCAGGTGGTTGACGAAGTCCTTGAGCGTGAACTTGGCGGTGGCGAGGTTCGCCGACGCGCCGATGTCCGGAAGCGGCAGGCCGAGGTTGTGGCCGGGCTGCAGCAGGTTCGCGAGCAGCATCCCGAGCAGCAGCGAGACCAGCGAGGCGGTAATGAACCAGCCGAGCGCCTTGGCGAAGACCCGCCCCACCGATGCCGCGTCCCCCATGTGGGCGATGCCGACCACCAGCGTGGAGAAAACCAGCGGGCCGATCAGCATCTTGATCAGGCGCAGGAACACGTCGGCCAGGATCGAGACGTAGCCCGCGATCTGCGCCGCGCTCTTCTTGTCCGGATAGGAAATGAAGATCATGTACCCGACGATGACGCCGAGCACGAGCGCGCCCAGGATCCAGGCCGCAGCAGGAATTTTCCGCTTCATCGCTCCCCCTTCCCCTTGGCGCTATGCCGGCTATCCTACTTCATCGCCGGTTCTACTCCGTACTTCACCGCTTCTTCCGGAAGCTCCGGTCCAGGAACGCGACGACGATCCGCACCAGCTCCTCCTCGCGGTCCTCGAAGAAATGCTTCGCGCCCTGGACCATGACCTGGTCCGAACCCGGGACCGCCTGGAGCTGGCGCTTGCGCTCGTCGGCGCCCCACATGGTGACCGTCCAGTCGTTGCTGCCATAGACGTCGAGCGTCGGGATCTTGATGCGGTACATCTCCTCCAGCCCCTGCAGGATGCCGACAAACACCCACGCGCCGACGGCGGTGTCGTCGGTGCGGATCAGGTACTGGTTCGCCATCGTGGCGCCCAGGCTGTGCGAGACGATGGCGATGTCCTTGTAGCCCTTGGTCCTCAGGAAATCAACCGCCAGCTGGAAGCGCTCGCGGGCGTCGGGATAGAGCGGCACATAAAGTCCGAGAATCGCGGTGCTCTGCAGCACCGGCAGCTGGATGGAGAGCGTGGTGTAGCCCTCCTCCGCGATCCGGGTGCGCAGCGTCCCGTACAGCTCGAAGTCCGGGCTCCAGCCGCGCCCGTGCGCGACGATGACCGCGCCGCGCGGCTTCTCGGCCTCGGTGTACAAGGTGAGGAAGCGGTGGCCGCTCTTCTGCTCGAGCCACTGCGCCTCGCCGATCATGAGGGTGGCGAGAATGTCATCGGCCCACCGTTTCTCGCGCTCGTAGTCCTGAGCGCGCGCCGGGCCGACTAGGACAACCCCGGCGAGTAGAGCGAGTACCGCCCTACGCAAGGCGGAACGGCATGGTACGCAGCCGCTGCCCGTTCAGGGCATAGACCGCGTTCGCCACGGCCGGCGGCAGCAACGCCATGCCGGGCTCGCCGATCCCTCCCGGCTTCTCGGTGCTCTTGACGATGTGCAGCTCGATCTTCGGCGTCTCCGGCATGCGCAGCAGCTGGTAATTGTGGAAGTTGCTCTGCTGCACGCGCCCGTCCTTCAGCGTGATGTCGCCATAGAGGAGCGCCGTCAGACCGAACACGATGTTGCTCTCGAGCTGCTGCTCGACGATGTTCGGGTTGACCATGCGGCCCAGGTCGACCGCGACGACCACGCGGTGCACCTTGATCTGGCGGTTCTCGACCGAGACCTCGGCCACTTGCGCCATGTAAGTCTCGTAGCCTTCCATGAGCGCGATGCCGCGCGCGCGCCCCTTAGGCAGCGGCTTGCCCCAGCCGGCCTTTTCGGCCGCAAGCTTGAGCACGTTGGCGAACCGCGGCTGCTTCTCCAGCAGGGACAGGCGGAACTGGTACGGGTCCTTCCCAGCGGCGGCCGCCATTTCGTCGATGAAGGACTCGTTGGCGAACACGTTGAGCGCGTGCGACACCGAGCGCAGGTAGCCGACCCTGAGCCCCGTGTCGTGGATCACCGTGCCGACCGACTGGTTCGGGATGTCGTAGGGCACGAGGATCGCCTCGGTCATGAGCGGATCGACGCCGTCCTTGACGAGCGGCGGGAAGAGGCGCGCGGTCACCGACGGCGAGGTCATCTTGAGCGACAGCGCCACCGGCCTGCCGTTGGCGTCGAGGCCGCCGGACATCTCGGTCAGGCTCGCGGGACGGTAGAAGTCGTGCGTCATGTCGTCTTCGCGCGTCCAGACCAGCTTCACCGGCACGCCGATCGCCTTCGAGATCTCCACCGCCTGGGCCATGTAGTCGAGGTCGATGCGCCTGCCGAATCCCCCGCCGAGAAACGTGGTGCGGATGGTGATCTGCTCGGGCTTGAGGCCGGTGATCGCCGCGGCCATGCCCAGGGCCATCTGCTGGAACTGGATCGAGCCGATCAGCAGCGCCGAGTCCTTGCGCACGTCGGCCGTGAAGTTCATCGGCTCGAGCGGCGAGTGCGAGAGGAACGGCATCTGGTAGGTAGCCCGCACCGGCGTGGCGGCCGACTGGATGGCGCCGGCGACATCGCCCTGCTGGCGGATGCTGGCCGCCGGCTTGCTCATGGCTTCGGCCAGGCCCTTGAATACGCCCTCGGAGCTCAGGTTCTTGTTCGGGCCTTCGTCCCAGGTGATGGTCAGCGCGTCACGCGCCTGCTTCGCCTGCCACCAGCTGTCGGCCACCACGGCAACACCATCGGTGATGCCGACGATGTGCTTCACCCCGGGCATCTTCTTCGCCTTCGAATCGTCGAAGCTCGCGACCTTGCCGCCGATCACCGGGCATTGCGCCAGCGAGGCGTACAGCATTTTCGGAAGCTTCACGTCGATCCCGAATTCGGTCTTGCCGGTGATCTTGCCGGCGGTGTCCAGGCGCTTGAGCGGCTTGCCGACGTAGCGGAACTGCGAGGGATCCTTCAGCTTCACTTCCTTCGGCGGCGTGAGCTTGGAGGCGGCTTCGGCGAGCTGGCCATAGGTCGCCTTCTTGCCGCCCGGACCGGTCACCGCGCCGTTGCGCGCGCTGCACTGCGAGGCGTCGACGCCCCATTTCTGCGCCGCCGCCTCCGTGAGCATGACGCGGGCCTGCGCGCCCGCGATGCGCAGCTTCTCCCATCCGTCGCGCACCGAAGTGGAGCCGCCGGTGATCTGGCCGCCGAGCATGGCGTTGATGTACACCTCTCCCGGCGGCGCGAAGTCCACCTTGATCCGGTTCAGGTCCACCTCCAGCTCTTCCGCGACGAGCGTGGGAAGCGCCATCACCACGCCCTGGCCCATCTCGGACCGCGCGCACAGGATGGTGACGGTGTTATCGGCGCCGATACGCACCCAGGCGTTCATCGCCGAGGTGCTGGCTGCAGCCTGGGCGCCGTTGAAGCCGGGCAGCGAAACGCCGATCACGAGACTGCCGCCCACGGCGGCGCCGGACTTCAGGAATTTGCGGCGAGCGGGATTGCTGAGCTTGGTCATGATCAGGCTCCCGTGGCGGCTTTGTGGATGGCCGCGCGGATGCGCGGATACGTGCCGCAGCGGCAGATGTTGCCCGCCATGGCGCCGTCAATATCGGCATCGCTCGGCTTGGGGTTGGCTGCCAGCAGCGCCGCAGCCGACATGATCTGGCCCGATTGGCAGTAGCCGCATTGCGGCACATCGAGCGCCGCCCATGCCGCCTGCACCTTCTTGCCGGCGTCCGAAGCGCCGATTCCTTCGATGGTGGTGATCTTCTTGCCGATCGCCGCGGAGAGCGGCGTGCCGCACGAGCGCACCGGGTTGCCGTCCAGGTGCACGGTGCAGGCGCCGCAGAGCTGCGCGCCACAACCGAACTTGGTGCCGGTCATGCCTAGGGTATCGCGGATGACCCAGAGCAGCGGCGTGCTCGGGTCGACGTTCACATTCCGGGTCTTGCCGTTGATTTCGATGCTCGCCATACTCCCTCCCGTGGGTCGTTGAGCGCAGACATTATGCTCCTAGCGGCCGTCGTCGAACCGGCCGGCGGCGTGCCAGCACCTCGCACACCGAAGCGGTGTCGGCGCTGCCGAATCCCTGCGCCATGGCGGCGTCGTAGACCGGGCCGCAGGCGTCGAAGAGCGGAGTCGCGGCGCCGGCGGAGCGGGCGGCGTCGCCGATGATGCGCATGTCCTTCTGCCAGATCTCGACTTTCATGGTCGCCGGCCGGTAGCGGCGCTCGACCATGAACCTGCCGCGCAGGCGCAGCACGCCGTTTCCGACCGCGGGATTCGAGCCGAACAGCTCCCACACCTGGCGCGCATCGAGCCCCATCCTGCGCGCCAGCGTGATCGCCTCGCCCGAGGCGACGTTGAGGATCGCGACTAGGTGATTGGCCACGAACTTCATCCTCGTGCCGCTGCCGAAGGCGCCGACGTACGGAATCCGGTCGGTGAAGACCTGCAGCAGCGGCCGCACGCGGACGCATGCACGTCGTTCGCCGCTCGCAAAAATCATCCAGTCCCGGTCCCTGAGGCGCGCCGCGGTGCCGCTGATCGGGCAGTCGAGCGCGGTCCAGCCCGCGCGGGCGAGCTCGGCCTGCGCCCGTCGCTTGTCGGCGATCGGCAGCGTGCTCATCTCCACGAGGATTCTTCCTGAATTGGGCGAAGCTCGCGCCTGCCGGACCTGTCGGAGCGTTGAGTCGAGGGCTGCGGACGAAGGCAAGGAGGTGACAAGAGTGCGGGCGCGCGCAGCCACCGCGAGGCTCGATTCGAGCGCATGCCCGCCCGCGCGCTCGAGTCGCCGGCGGGCGGCCGGCGCCGGATCGTAGCCGAGCACTTCGTGGCCGGCCGAAAGCAAGGCCTCGGCCATCGCCCCGCCCATGATCCCAAGACCGATAACGCCGACCGGCGGTTTCCGCTTTTTCATGCGGCGACGATACTATGCCGGCATGAGAAATGCGCTTCTCCTCCCTCTCCTCCTTTACGCCCTTGTTTCGGAAAGTGCGCTCGCGCAGGCCTGGCCTGCGAAGCCGATCCGCATGCTGGTCCCCTTCCCGCCCGGCGGCGGCGTGGACTACGCGGCGCGCATCGTCGGCAAGCACCTCGCCGACCGGCTCGGCCAGCCGGTGCTGATCGAGAACCGTGCCGGGGCGAACGGCATCATCGCGCTCGAGGCGCTGAAGAGCGCGCCCGCCGACGGCTACACGCTGGGCACGGTTTCCAACGGCCCGCTCGTCATCAATCCGAGCATGTACCTCAAGCTGCCCTACGA
>Ga0070700_100001348_pt1 | contig 12208 bp, 10 predicted proteins | sample KBSK5101metaG_FD_65456 | JGI IMG/M metagenome (GOLD analysis project Ga0070700, IMG submission 65456) | Corn, switchgrass and miscanthus rhizosphere microbial communities from Kellogg Biological Station, Michigan, USA - KBS K5-10-1 metaG | ecosystem: Host-associated > Plants > Roots >...
ACATGTTGCGCCTGAAGCCGCTGTCGGAGGAGCTATCGCACTGGTTAACGAAGGAGATTCGATCACGATCGATGCCGACGAAGGACTGTTACAGTTGAACGTTCCTGACGAAGTTCTCGAGACGCGTCGTTCAAACTTTCGTCCACCGCCACCGCGATACACAACCGGCGTCTTATTCAAGTATGCAAAGCTTGTCTCGAGCGCAAGTGTTGGCGCTGTAACTGATTCGTAATAAGCAATCGCGGGCATTGCGGGAAGGACATTCAGCGCGCTCGGCAAACGAGGCGTTAACATTATTGCCATCGCGCAGGGATCATCTGAGTACAACGTTTCGTTTGTTGTGCACTCTGACTCAATGGCCGTGAACTTACCGAAGGCAAACACAAGCCTTTCAATTCCTCGGAGTTTTGAGATAATACCCGCCGTCGATTCAACACCCTGGCGGAGCGTACCCTACATGAAACTGTTAACTTCGCTAACCATCACGATCGCGCTAATGGCGCCACTGCTAGCACAAACTCCTGCACCCGTTCCCACGGCAGCCGAAGCGCAGGCGAAGCAAGAGCTGAATGAAGCCGCCAAGGCGTATAGGGAAGGAAACTTCGCGGACGCGCAGGCTCATTCCGAAAAGGCATTGCGGCTTGATCCGCAAAACAAAACAGCACCGTATTTTGTGGCTCGCGCAATTCATGCGCAGTACAAACGTGGAGACTTCACACCGGAGAATGTTGCAAAAGCACGGCAGGCAATAGTCGCCTATCAGAAGATCCTTGAGCGTTCACCGGGCGATGATGAAGCTTACAAAGCAGTAGCATATCTGTATGGCACATTAAAGGAAGACGAACTATTGCGTGAATGGGTCCTTCAACGCGCCAGCGATGTCTCATTGGCTAACGACAAGCGAGCCGAGGCGTTCGTAGTTCTCGCTTCGAAAGACTGGGATTGTTCCTTCAAGATCACCGAACTACCAAATAACAAGATTACGACGGTAGACCGAAACAAAGCGAACATTAACTACCAAATGCCAAAAGAGCGGAGTGACTTCGAACGGGCTAACGAATGCGCCAACCGCGGCTTGGAAATGGCGAATATGGCAATAACTCTAACGCCCGAAAACGAATCGGCTTGGTCCTATAAGACAAATATTCTTCTGGAGCTGGAAAAATTGGCTGAAATGTTGGGACAGGTACAGCATACTGAACTCCACCGACAATACGAGGAAGCGCTTAGGCAGACAACGAAGCTCTCGAAGCGTTCGCAGTCGAACCCCTGACTCCCCACGCCGCCAAATACACACGTACCCTACCTCTCTCACGCAACGCTCTTGCTTTGGAGCGTTTCAAAAAAATACAGATAACTTCAATCCAAGGTTCATTTTCCGACGTTGACGATCTATAAGAGTCCTCTCAGAAATCGAAGTTTGCGAAATCAAGGAGATCGTAAATGCAAAACACGGGACTGCTTGATCCCTTTCCACTTTGGACACTGCTTCCAATCACAATCGCGATCGCTTTGGTCTCGGTTGAGTTAGGTTTCCGGGCGGCTCTCTATCGAAAACAGCGTAGTGCTGAGCCAGAAGCGCCTTCTGCAGGAATGGTTGGGGCGACGCTAGGCTTACTCGCCTTCATGCTCGCCTTCACCTTCGGACTCGCCGGAACACGTTTCGAAGCGCGTCGCCAGCTTGTGCAGACGGAAGCAAACGCCATCTCAACCACATATCTTCGGGCGGACCTGTTGCCTGAACCTATGCACACCGATACTCAGGCGCTGTTAAAAGAATACGTCGATACAAGATTAGCAGGTACTAATCCCGCCAAATTAGCAGAGTCAATCTCGAAGTCGGAAGAGATCCACAGACGTCTCTGGGCACAAGCAGTTCTCGCAATACAAAAGGAAAAGTCTGTCGTTACCTCACTTTTTAGTCAGTCGGTTAACCAGCTGTTCGAGCTTCACTCGCAGCGAATCACTGCAGGGGTTCGAAGCCGAATCCCAGCAGCTATTTGGATTGGGCTCTATTTGGTGCTGATTCTGGCAATGGCAGCCGTTGGCTATCAGGAAGGCATGGCGAGCAAACGCCGCTCAATTGCGGTCATTACTGTTGTATGCGGATTCTCGATCGTAATGTTCCTTATCGCAGACCTGGACCGCCCGGGCCAAGGCTACCTTCAAATCAACCAGGAGGCGATGATGGACGTAAAGAAGGTGATGCAGTGAGAAGAAAGTGCATGTGGCCTTTGTGAGAGAAACCAAGTCACAGAGCACTGTAACGTTCGAGACTTCGCATCCGACTTCAGGTGTCACGGATCCACAGATCACCCTTTGCTTCTCGTGGCCTCCTTATTGCAAGATATCCGTTTACTGAAATGAGCAGACCAATCGCTGATCAGTCGGTGCAGACTTCGATTCTCGACGCCGAGCTGCGCGCGACGATTTTTGAATGTATTCGCCGCGCTTTGGATGAAGACATCTTCACTGGTGACGTAACCACCGACAGTATCGTACCTGTCGACGCGAGGCTGAGCGGTAAAATCGTCGCTAAGCAATCGGGAGTGGTTGCCGGCCTCAAAGTGTCGAAGATGGTCTTCCAACAGTTAAGTGCGGACATCAGTCTGACCGCGAATGTCAGTGAGGGTTCGTTTGTCGAAGCAGGAATGGTCCTGGCCCAGGTTAGCGGGTCAGCAAGAGGGCTTCTAACTGGCGAACGAACTGCGCTTAATCTTCTCGGTCGCATGTCGGGAATCGCAACGTTGACGCGGCAATTCGTCGATGCGGTTGCTGGAACCAAAGCAGTAATTCTCGATACACGTAAGACCGCTCCGGGGTTACGGGTTGTGGACAAGCTCGCGGTGCGTCTAGGAGGTGGCCAGAACCATCGCACCGGGCTGTTCGACATGGTTCTAATAAAGGATAACCACATCGATTTCGCCGGCTCGATAACCGCTGCGGTCGAGCGCGTCAGGGCGAGCGGAACTCGACTCGAAATCGAAGTTGAAGCACGGACTCTGGAAGATCTGCGTGAGGCGTTGAGCCTGGGAGTCGAGCGAGTGCTGCTCGACAATATGACCATCGAAACGATGCGAGAAGCAGTCGCGCTAAACGGGGGAAAGGCGAAGCTCGAGGCGTCGGGCAACGTCACACTACAGAGTGTTCGCGCTGTTGCCGAAACAGGAGTCGATTTTATCTCCGTGGGCGGGCTGACACATTCGGCGCCGGTTTTTGACGTCAGTTTAAAGTGGACGGCAGAAAACTAAACTGGCAGCAGGATCAACTAAGAAGTGGGAGTTAACTGATTCGATGTCTAGTTCAACCATGATTGCGGAAAAGATTACTGCCGAGGGCATGTATGAGTATCTGAGGGAGAAGCTTTCGGATACGGTGCCGGACTTTGAGTTGCGGCTGAAGGCGGGCCTCGCGGTCGAGATCAACCGGCTCAAGAAGGAGAAGAACGCGCTGATCCTGGGGCACAACTACATGGAACCGGCGCTGTTCTACTCGATTCCTGATTATGTGGGCGACTCGCTTGAGTTGAGTCGCAGGGCCGCGGCGGCGGATCAGGACATCATCGTTTTCTGTGGCGTGAAGTTCATGGCTGAGACTGCGAAGATTCTCAACCCAACCAAAAAAGTGCTTGTGCCGTCGCCGAAAGCAGGTTGCTCTTTGGCTGAGAGCATCACTGCCGAGGATGTTCGCGAGTTGAAGCGGAGGTTTCCCGGCGTTCCGGTGGTCACTTACATCAACACCTATGCAGAGGTGAAAGCTGAATCAGACATCTGTTGCACGTCAGGGAACGCCGCAGCCGTAGTTGAATCACTAAACAGTGACAAAGTGATCTTCATCCCTGATGAGTATCTTGCCGGCAATATCGCTCGCGAAACTGGAAAGCAGATCATCTTTCCAACACGTGATCCTCGACATCAGTTTCCAGAAGATCTCGATTACCAGATGATTGGTTGGCCCGGGCGTTGTGAAGTGCACGAAAAGTTCACCGTTGAAGACATCGAAAACGTTCGTAAGCAGTTTCCGGATGTCGTGATTCTTGCCCATCCGGAATGCAGTCCCGCAGTGGTTGAAGCTTCTGACTTCTCGGGCAGCACCACGGCAATGATCCGTTACGTCGAAAAAACAAGAGCGCCGCGCTACTTGTTACTGACTGAGTGTTCGATGGGCGACAACGTTGCTGCGAACAATCCAGACAAAGAGATGCTACGGCTTTGTAGCGTGCGCTGTCCGCACATGAACGAGATCACTTTGGAAGACACGCTGCTCTCATTGCAGAAAGAGCAGTTTGAGATCCAGATCGATGAAGAGATCCGACTGCGAGCGTATCGGGCGGTTGAGCGGATGCTCGCCATTGGGTAGTTGAATAAGTTGTCCGTTTGAAAGAAATCATTTGAGAATTATTATTTGAGATTTAAGAATTATCATTTTGTCATTTCGTTCGGGCTTTGATCCTCACAGAAACACGAATCGTCGAAATTGGAGCAAATCATAATTCTTAAGTCTCAGATAATAATTCTCAAATGATTCTTTTGGTTTTGAGTTAACGCACTGTGGCTGAAACTGAGGTTCTGATAATCGGAGGCGGCATTGCGGGAGCAACTGCCGCTCTTCGTCTCGCTCGCAACTCGTCGCGCCAGATAACCATCATCACCCGCGCGCGCGAACCTCAGGAATCAAACACTAAATACGCACAGGGCGGAATCATCGGCAGCGGTTTGGACGATAGTTCCGACCTCCTCCTGCAGGATATTCTTGACGCGGGAGCAGGTGTCAGTTCACCACACGCTGCGCGCATACTCGCCACCGAAGGCCCACCGCTGTTATCTGAAGTATTGGAGAAGACTGCCGGTGTTGTCTTTGATCACGCAGAGACTGGCGAGCCGCTTTGGGGCAGAGAAGCTGCACACTCGCGTAGACGAATACTTCATGTTGGCGATGCCACTGGTCGAGCCATCATGGAAGGACTGTCCGCTGCGCTCGACGCGTGCGGCAACGTAAAGATAGAAACGAACGCGACCGCCGTCGATCTGATAACGTTCCCTCATCATTCGCGCGATCCACTCGATAATTATCAACCAATCTCCTGCCATGGCGCATACGTTTTCGATCGAACTGAAAACAAGGTCCATCGATATCTGTCAGACGTAACAGTTTTAGCAACCGGTGGACTGGGTAGGATCTATCGCAACACGACAAATCCCGTTGGCGCGCGTGGTGATGGATTAGCGATGGCCCATCGCGCCGGAGCACGAATCGCTAACGCTGAATACGTTCAGTTTCATCCTACGGCACTTGCCGCACCCGGCGCGGAAGGTTTGTTGATTAGCGAAGCCGTGCGTGGCGAAGGCGGCGTGTTGCTGACACCCGATATGCGCCCATTCATGGCGGACTATTCTCCAGAATGGAAAGACCTTGCACCGCGTGACATTGTTGCGAGAGCCATTCATCACGAGATGGAAACGCACGGTTATTCACACGTGCTTCTGGATCTTGCGTCGCACATGCCGAGCGATCAAATTCGAGAAAGGTTCCCCTTCATTTGCGAACAGTGTTTGAAAGTAGGAATCGATTTCTCCCGCGAGCCCGTGCCGGTTGTGCCGGCGGCCCATTACTTCTGTGGCGGCGTGCTCGTAAATGAATGGGGAAACACCGACATCGAGAACCTCTACGCTATCGGGGAGATTAGTTGCACCGGTGTTCATGGCGCTAATCGACTGGCCTCAACCTCTCTCCTGGAAGGACTCGTTTGGGGAAATCGTGCAGCGATAGATGTCGAGAAGGTGCTATCTAGCAATCCGCCGCAGCGACCCGCGTTTGAAGACATTCCCCGGTGGGACGAAAGCGGATTAAGTGCCGATCCAGATCCGGCATTGATTCACGGCGACATGCAGACGATCCAAAACATCATGTGGCACTACGTGGGTTTGGTGCGAAACGCCGATCGACTTTCGCGAGCGATTCGCGAACTGCGTCATCTGTGGAACGAGATCGAGACGTTTTATCGAACGACGAAATTGTCGGATGGCTTGATTGGTTTAAGAAACGCTGTTGAGGTCGCTTTAATCGTTGCGCAAGCCGCGCAGCACAATCGACAGAGTCGCGGATGTCATTACAGGCAGGATGGAGTTGTGTTTGAAGGCGACCGGTTGATTTAGAAGAACTGGGCCGCAGATTTACACAGATACACGCGGATAAGAGCTTAGAACTTTGTATTTTGTGCTTTGTGCCGTTGTTCGTGTCAGCCGGTATTAGGTATCAAGGGTTTTAGGAAACGAGAACTACAACGCCTAAAGTTCTAAGCTCTTATCCGCGTGTATCTGTGTAAATCTGCGGCTCAAATCGGTCTGTCAGAAACTCACCCACGTTCCTACGTTTTGATTCTGGGCTTCGAGGAACAAATACCGTGCACACGCTAGATCTTCGACAGCCAATCCAAGTGATTTGAAGATCGTTATCTCGTCGCTCGATTGGCGTCCTTGTTTTGTTCCTATCAGTAACTCACCGATTTCGCCGGCAATACTATCTTCTTTGATGAAACCTTCTTTGACTGCAAGCAGGTAATCACCGGCTTCATTAATCGCCGACTCACGTCGATCAACAAACAGCCTTGCCGCCCCCATCGTTGCTCCATCGATTTCTCTCGAAGCGGGCGAATGGGTGCCAATGGCGTTGATGTGTGCGCCGGGTGAGATCCAGTTGCGCTTAACCACAGGCTCAAGAGAATTGGTAACCGTAACGATGATGTCAGCACCGCCCAAAGCCTCTTCGGCTGTATCGACAGCTTCGATAGGAAAGTCAAAACGACTCGACATCTCTTCCACAAACTTGTCCGCGCTTTGTCGTGTTCGGCTAGTCACCCGGGTCCGTGCAATTGCGCGGACGCGCGACAATGCCGCCAGGTGAGTACGAGCTTCAACGCCAGCCCCGATTATCGCTAACTGAGACGCGTCTTCGCGCGCGAGCAACCTTGTCGCTACCGCGGAGACTGCAGCAGTTCGGACTGCAGTAATCGTCGATGCATTCATTAGCGAGACTAACTCACCGGTGTCGCCGTCGAAGAGCATGACGCTGCCCTGGTGCGCGTCCTTATTTATCTTTGGATTCTCCGGGAATACGCAGATCGCTTTTAACCCGTATAGTGCAGGGCCACTCGCGCGATAAGCCGGCATCAAGCCCAGCAACCCTTTCGCCTCCGGCGGACGCACAACCATTCGCAGCGGCTGATGAAAAATGCCGCGAGCCAAATCAGCTAACGTTTCGGCCATTAAATCAACGCAGGCGTCCATCGTCAGGAGTCGTTCAACGACTGCAGCGTCGAGTACCAGAATTTGCCGTTGCGCGTCAGGCATAGATGCAGTACCCCAAAAGGTGACTCTTATAAACCAGTGCACACGGTATCGTCGAGACGTTTCGACGTTTCCGACTGTCCTAAGCACTCGAAAGCGAAAAAATATAGGAAAACTGCGGATACGCTTTTCGTGGTCGGTTTGGCATGGTCATTGCCAAAAGGAGGACGTGATTATTAGGGCGATGGCCCAAGGTCGGCGCAGCGGTTTTGATTTACGGAACTAGCGAGTAGCCGGTCGACAACAAGTTCGGTCACACATTGTAAGATGAGTGGCCTTGTGGGGCTCGGATGTGAAGGGGAGAGCACATCCGGGCCCTGACATTTTAAGTGAGTTGAATCCACCGATTAGTTAGGAGCTGGAGCAGCAGGCAGGAGCAGGAATCATTGGTCAATTACTTTGACAGGTATGAATTGCCGATTAATTAAGCCTCGCAGTTTGCGGAAATGATAACTGAGAACTGTCAAATGATAATTGACCAATGATTCCTGCTCCTGCCTGCTGCTCCTGCTCCTGCCCGTCGCGTTCGCCTCGTTAGCATCCCGCCTCGCATTTCTGTTATAGATAGATTCTACGAATCCAGCGTTCTTGCGGAGAATCGAAGACATCATGCAAGTCCACGAAAACGTGCTGGGTCTGATCGGACGAACTCCGTTGGTTAGACTCAACCGATTGGCGCGCGGCGTTAAGGCGAAAGTATTCGCCAAGATGGAGAACCTTAATCCCGGCTATTCCGTGAAAGACCGGATTGGCGTGGCAATGATTGAGGCGGCCGAGCGCGAGGGAATACTGAAACCAGGGGGCACCGTCATTGAGGCAACTTCCGGCAACACCGGAATCGGATTAGCACTCGCTGCCGCCGTCAAAGGTTATAAATGCATCTTTGTGATGACTGATAAAGCGTCGGTCGAGAAATCGCGGTACTTGAAGGCGCTGGGATCTGACGTGGTAATCACGCCTGTCTCAGCCAAGCCAGGCACGCCCGACCATTACGTTTCGACCGCGCGTCGCATCGCCGCCGAAACCCCCAACTCCTTTTATCCCGATCAGTATTCGAATCCTGCAAATCCTGAGGCTCACTACCGGACAACTGGCCCAGAAGTATGGGAACAAACTGAAGGGAAGATTACCCACTTTGTCGCTGGGCTCGGAACCGGAGGAACGATTTCCGGCACCGGAAAATTTTTGAAAGAGAAGAACCCCGCGATACGAATCATTGGCGCAGACCCGTACGGCTCAATCTTCAAGACGTTTAAAGAAACGGGAAAGATAGTCGAAGCTACACCGTATCTGGTTGAAGGAATCGGACAGGAAATTGTTCCACCCAACGTTCACATCAAGTATGTCGACGAAGTGGTCAATGTAACGGATCGCGACTCGTTTGAAATGTCGCGAATGCTAGGCCGATTGGAGGGAATCTTCTGCGGTGGTTCGACGGGAACAAATCTCGCCGCGGCGTTGCGTGTCGCGAACACGCTCGACGAAAACGCGATAATGGTTTTCATAGTCTGCGATACGGGCGAGCATTATTTGACCAAACATCACTCTGATGAATGGTTGAAAGAGAAACGATTGTTAGAACCGCAAAGAATAACAGCGGGATTGATTACCGGAACTAAGAAACCGCAGGCACCTAAAGGGTTAGTCTCGGTTACCTCAACTGACACTGTCGCGGATGCTTTGGAGAAGATGGACGATCTCGGCCTGACGCAGATTCCTGTGCTTGATGAAGGTCGAGCCATTGGTTCACTTCGTGAGAATCGAGTCCTGGCGAAGGTCGTGCGCAACCGTGAACTGCTGACGTCGCCGGTGAGTGAAGTGATGGAAGGAAGTTTTCCGATCGTCGATGTCGATGCAAGTTCTTCAGACGTTACTAAGAAATTGCAGACTAGCCCGGCTGTTTTAGTGGAAGAGTACGGTCGCATAACTGGCATTATCACTCGTCACGACGTGCTGGATCTGAAGTTGACGGGTGGAGTGAACTAACAGTCCTGATTGTAGGGGTGGCCCTCCGTGGCCACCTACTCTGTTGAAACAACGTACGATGGGTAGCCACGGAGGGCCACCCCTACAAATTAGACCTGACGACTGAACGCGAAACGATCCTCATCGCCCCCGTAATGAGCTTCGACGATATCCCACGAGTTTGCGGAGCATGAGCAAAGAAGAGAAAGTGTTGGCAGCAAACCGCGCGGCATTTCACAACTACCACATTTCCGACAAGTACGAAGCCGGTATTGCATTGACCGGAACGGAAGTTAAGAGCGCGATGGGTGGACGCGTCCAGTTAAAAGAAGCGTACGTAGGTGTGCGAGAGGGCGAAGCCTGGTTGTTTAATGCTCACATCTCGCCGTATTCTCACGGCAATCGTCTCAATCATGAGCCGATGAGGACGCGCAAGCTGCTACTTCACAAACGCGAAATCGAAAAATTGGAAGAAGCTTCAGTCAAACAAGGCATGACGCTCGTTCCAACGCAGGTGTATCTTAAGAACGGCCGTATCAAAGTCGAAGTAGGAGTCGCGCGCGGTAAGAAGCTTTACGACAAACGGGAAGCTGAGATACGCAAGACAGTCGATCGCGAGACAAGGGCGCAGTTGAAAGAACGGAACAGATGACAAGAGGTCGAGCGACCAGTTCAGAACAGGAGCGAAGCGACTGTCTAACTGTTACGACGATTCTGCTCGTGGCGAGGCAGTCGCTTCGCTCCTGTTCTGAACTGATCGCGCGAGTACCTTTGCGACAGAGGAGTATCGAGCAAAAGAATCAGGAGATCACACTCACATGGAATTCGAAGCCAGCGCTAGTGCCTACGAACAAATCGATGTTCACGCTTTAGCCGTTGCAGTTTTCAAAAATGAAAAGACATCAGAATCATTTCTCAAGAAGCTCGACGAGTTGTCTGGCGGCTTAGTGAAGTCGGCGCTTGATGCTGAGGAGTTTTCCGGCAAGGAAGGTGAGACGGCTTACTTCCACCTCGTTGGAAACAGCAAACTAAAGGCTCGAAGGCTCTTATTGGTCGGTGTTGGCGACGCCACCGATTACAAAAGCGCTCAAGTTTCCCAAATGGCTGGAACATCTGTTCGCTCACTGCGGTCAAAGAATGCGAAGACTATTGCAATCGTCCCGCGGGCAAAAGGAGATGCCAGGGGAATCGCTGCGGCAGCTGTCGAAGGATCTTTGATAGGCAGTTTTGAACCCGACAAGTATCGCACTGTCGATAGAGACCAGAAGAGTATCGACCGCGTTGTTATCGCCGTTGACGGTGCCAAGGACGAGGCACTGAGCGCGGGTATCGAAAGGGGTCGAGTTGTTGGTGAGTCAGTGAACTTCACTCGCGACCTCGCTAACGAGCCCGGCGCGTCGATGACACCAACCGACATGGCGTCGCGCGCGCGCCAAATCGCCGAAGAGTTTGGTTTAAGTGTCGACATTCTCGACGAAGATCGAATGCAACAGGAAGGAATGGGTTCGCTGTTGAGCGTGGCGCGTGGCTCCGATGAACCTGCGAAGCTGATCATCCTCAAGTACACGCCGGCGAATTTTAAAGACGACGGCAAAGGACTTTTGGCGTTCGTAGGGAAGGGCGTGACTTTTGATTCCGGCGGCATTTCTCTGAAACCGGGCGAAAACATGGAGTTGATGAAGTACGACATGACTGGCGGTGCAACGGTGTTGGGTGCGATGAGAGCGATCGCTCAAATCAAACCGCCGATTCCCGTACTGGGCGTGGCGCCGTGCACCGAGAATTTACCGTCAGGTAAGGCGACAAAGCCCGGCGATGTGGTTCGGGCAATGACTGGAAAAACGATTGAGATCATTAATACCGACGCAGAAGGTCGTTTGATTCTTGCTGATGCAATCGCCTACGCGAAGAAACTCGGAGCTACCAGAGTGATAGACATGGCCACCCTAACTGGCGCCGTCTCTATCGCGCTCGGGGATGTCAACGCCGCAGTGCTTGGAACAGATCAGGATTTGATTAACGAGATCATCGCGTCAGGATCGGAGGTTGGCGAGAAGTTCTGGCAGTTGCCCCTGGACAAAGAGTACTCAAAACAAATCAAGTCAGACATTGCCGACATAAAGAATGTCGGTGGTCGAAAGGCCGGCACAATTACCGCTGCAGCATTTCTCAAAGAGTTTGCCGACGGACTGTCATGGGCACACCTCGATATCGCCGGCACGGCGTGGGGTGATGACGCCAAGCCATATCGGTCGAAGGGGCCGACCGGAATTGCCGTCCGGACGTTACTTAACTTTGTGGATCGCGCCGCCGCGAAACGCTGATCCGGCGCGACTGTCTAATACAGGAAACACGTTCCATCAACGTGTAGACGATTGCGGACAAAGAAACCTCATTTTGCTGGGATTCTGAAGTGTGGATGAGTGGCATGGTGATTGTTAAGTAGAGGGCAACTGCCAAAGGGCGCGAGCCGCCTTATACGTCCTCGCCCCCTCGATTGCCGCTCGAGGTAATTTTTCCCGGCCGCCCTTTGGACCCCTTCCGATACCAGCCTTTTAGGTAAATTCTCTCGTAAGAGCGAAGAAGCCATTTGTGAATATGGTGCTATAATTTCGGGCGGCTGCAGCGGTCTCCTCAGGGTGCCAGGTCATTCGTCGCTGGCTTTTTAGAGAGTTTGGGAAAGCACAGTGATCGACTACTACAGACTTTTAGGTGTTAAGGCTACTGCCTCGCAAGCTGAGATCAAATCGGCTTACCGGAAGCTTGCGCGCAAATATCATCCCGACGTAAACCAGGATTCAAAATCCGCCGCTGAGCAGTTCGCTCTGCTCTCCAAGGCCTACACAATTCTGAATGACCCTCAAGAGCGCGCTTATTATGACGATCAGCTGAACACG
>Ga0070700_100001351_pt1 | contig 12202 bp, 13 predicted proteins | sample KBSK5101metaG_FD_65456 | JGI IMG/M metagenome (GOLD analysis project Ga0070700, IMG submission 65456) | Corn, switchgrass and miscanthus rhizosphere microbial communities from Kellogg Biological Station, Michigan, USA - KBS K5-10-1 metaG | ecosystem: Host-associated > Plants > Roots >...
CCGACGCGAAAGTACTGAGCTGGTCGACCATCGTATTCACGGTGTTCTTCAGCTCGAGTATTTCACCGCGCGCGTCAGCGGTGATCTTCTGCGACAGGTCGCCACGCGCGACGGCCGTCGTTACGGCGGCGATGTTTCGCACCTGACTGGTGAGATTGCCTGCCAGCGTATTCACGTTGTCGGTGAGGTCCTTCCACGTTCCACCGACACCGGGGACTTCCGCCTGACCACCGAGCTTTCCTTCGGTGCCTACTTCGCGCGCAACACGCGTCACTTCAGACGCGAAGGCGCTGAGCTGGTCCACCATGATGTTGATGGTGTTCTTCAGCTCGAGAATCTCACCGCGTGCATCGGCGGTGATTTTGCGCGAGAGGTCCCCCCGCGCGACCGCGGTGGTGACGTCGGCGATGTTTCTCACCTGACCCGTCAGGTTCGAGGCCATGAAGTTCACGTTGTCCGTCAGATCCTTCCACGTGCCCGCGACCTGCGGCACGTTCGCCTGACCACCGAGCTTTCCTTCAGTGCCTACTTCGCGCGCAACGCGCGTCACTTCTCCGGCGAAGGTGCTGAGCTGGTCCACCATCGTGTTGACGGTGTTCTTGAGCTCGAGGATCTCGCCCTTCACATCGACCGTGATCTTCCTCGACAGATCGCCCTTTGCGACGGCAGTGGTTACGTCCGCGATGTTTCGAATCTGGCCGGTGAGGTTGCCGGCAAGTGTGTTGACGTTGTCGGTGAGATCCTTCCACGTACCGGCGACGCCCGGCACCGCTGCCTGACCGCCCAGCTTTCCTTCGGTTCCTACTTCGCGGGCGACACGAGTTACTTCCGAAGCAAAAGCACTCAGCTGATCGACCATCGTGTTGATGGTGTTCTTCAGTTCGAGAGTTTCTCCGCGGGCTTCGACGGTGATCTTCTGTGACAGGTCTCCTTTCGCGACCGCGGTGGTGACTGCGGCGATGTTTCTTACCTGGCTCGTCAGATTTCCGGCGAGCGTGTTCACGTTATCGGTCAGATCCTTCCACGTTCCTGCAACGCCGGGCACTTCTGCCTGACCACCCAGCTTGCCCTCGGTGCCGACTTCTCTCGCGACACGAGTCACTTCGTTGGCGAATGATCCGAGCTGGTCGACCATGGTGTTGACTGTCGTACCGATGCGCAGGAATTCTCCCTGCACCGGCTTGCCATCGATCTCCAGCACCATCTTCTGACCGAGATCGCCTTCGGCGACGGCGGTGAGCACACGCGCTACCTCGCTGGTGGGCGAAGCGAGGTCGGTAATGAGAGTGTTGACTGATTCGACAGTGGAGCGCCAGCCGCCGGTGATCGATCCGATCGACGCACGGTCGTTCATCTGACCCTGGCGGCCGATCGTCGCGGCGACACGCATCATCTCTTCGCACAGCCGCTCATTGAGCTTGGCTACGCTGTTGAAGGCATCCGCGATCTCGGCGAGCAGCGGATCCTCGGAGAGTGGCAGGCGGACTTCGAAATCTCCGTCCCGCAAATCGCGCATCGCGTTCAGGACGCGGCGCAGATCTACCTCTCTGATTTTTCCATCCGGAGCAAGAACGGCGACCTCGCGTTCAGTGTCCCGGTCTCGTCGAGCGGCACCATTGCCGTTTCCATTTTGCTTGCCGTTACGTCCTCGGCCGTTGCGCCCATTTTTCTTGCGGGTGGCCGAGCTTTTGGACGACCGCTCCGAACTTTCTTCGGTTCTGGTCTCGTCCATCTCCATTGTGTCGCCGATCTCCACGACTTACTCCTTGAATTGACTTCCCTCGCGCCCACTGCGCGGGACCATTTGGCGGCAGGGAATCGTCGCCGATGGGGAATCACTCTATTGTTCAAAAGCGGGGCCGTTGCTGAGGCGACCCGGTTTTGTCAGGCAGGTGGGATTAGCTCTATCTCGTCTCCGGAGCGGATTTCGCCCTCGGAAAGGACCCTCGTATACACCCGGCTCCAGCCTGGGTGAACTTTCTGCGAGATCCTCACGAATTCTCCGTCGATGAACGAATCTCGTATGGTTTTGCATGGGCTCGTATACGAGGCCACCTCGAGAACAACCTGGTTACCCACGCGTAGACGCGCTCCCGGCACTACCAGATTCCAGTTGATACCCTCGACGGTGAAGTTTTCGCCCGCGGTTCCGACCTCGATAGGGTGGCCTTCTCGCTGAAGCTCGCGGATCCGTTCAAGGGCATATACGCACACAGCCCGCTCCGGCCCGCCGTGCCCTTCCGTGTCGTTTTGCGCGTCACCATGGACGCCGAAACGCGACACTCGGGCGCCATTAACGCTCTTCTTCGGTACTCCGCCCTTTGAGATGTTGACGGAAATCAAGGTACCCGTTCCACGATTATCTAACTCTGCGCTCATCGATTTGCCTCGGCCTTCTCGCTGGCTAGAAAGTTTACCGGGATTCCGCCGTTGCTGCTGGCGAAGCGGGATCGCACTGGAGCCCTTAGCTGTCGTGCCAGCGGCTCTTCTGCGGAAAGCACGCCGAGCCTCCAACCCTGCGGCCCGTTCAACACTGATCCTAGAGTTGCATACAGATTCCGGAGATCGCTGGATTCGCCTACCCGGATTCCATAAGGTGGATTTGTAATAATCCAGCCGGTTCCATGCGCGATTTCCTGGAGCCTCGCCAAAGATGCGGAGAGCGGCGCCGTGGTCCATTGGATATCGTTGGCCACTCCCGCGCGTTCAGCATTTCGCCGCGCCGCTTCGATCGCTCCAGCATCCCTGTCGGCGCCCCGAATATCCAGAGTCAAAGAGATCGCATCGTTCTTTGCCCGGTCCAGGAGCTTTTGCCAGACGCGCTCGTCGAAAGAGGACCATTCCATAAACTGGAAGCGGCGATGGAGCCCGGGCGCGATGCGACGCGCCATCATAGCAGCCTCGATTGGAATCGTTCCCGAGCCGCACATCGGATCCACGAGCGGCTCTTTGTCCCTCCATCCACTCGCGAGCAGCATTGCTGCCGCCAGAGTTTCCCGCAATGGAGCCTTTGCCAGCTCCTGCCTGTAGCCACGGCGATGAAGGAGCTCGCCCGAGGAATCGACGCTGATCTCACACTGGTCGTCGACAATCCTCACCACGAAAAGCTGACTCGAAGCCTTGGCTTCAGTGTCGCCCTTCCCTTTCGCCTCCTCGCTCCCCTTCGCGTCGTCTTCCGCTACGCTTCGCACCTCCACGCCTGGCGGAGCAGACCGCTTGATTGCGGCGAGCACGCGATCAGCCACGGCGTCGGAGTGATAGAGGCGCGATTTCCGGCAGGTGACGCGAATCTGCACGCGTCCATGGCTCGGAAGAAAATCCGCCCAGGGAAGCTTCTTCGTTCGACGTTCCAGCTCGTAAAATGTCTGCGCGTGGAACCGTCCCAGACGCAGCACCACGCGGCTGGCGGTACGGAGCCAGAGATTGGTGAGATACAGCCGCTCCAGATCGCCAGCGAAGGACACCCCTCCCACCTCCTGTCGTCCGCTAACGCCGAGCGAGTGGAGCTCACCGGCGGCGATGGACTCGAGACCCGGAGCTGTTATGGCAAATAGCTCGAGCGGGGCGGGATCAGCTTTACTGGCCGGCACTTTTCTCAGTTAGCCTCGGGAACGGGGACTCCACAGTCGCTGAGTCCGTGGAGAACGGGAACTCCACAATGGCGGAATAGTTTGTGCCGATATCCGGCAGAGTGTCGAAGCAGATAACGAAGGAAGCAGCCCGTAAGCTGCTCCAGGACCGGTTTGGTCATCAGGATTTCCGTGCCGGTCAGTGGGAGCCGCTCAAAGCAGTTCTCTCCGGGCAAGATGCGCTGGTTGTGATGCCGACGGGTAGCGGCAAATCGCTCATATATCAGCTGCCAGCCGTCCAGTTGCCGGGCCTCACAATCGTCGTAAGCCCCCTCATCGCGCTGATGAAGGACCAGCACGACAAGCTGTCGGCCCAGGGCGTCAGCTCGGTAGCGATGCATTCGCATCTATCGACATCGGAAACGCGCGAGGCACATCGCATCATCGCCGAAGGCGAGGGAGAGATCCTCTATCTGACTCCCGAGAGATTCAAGGACCGCGCGTTCTTCGAGCATTTGCTCTCCCGCCCGATCAGCCTCTTCGTCGTCGACGAGGCCCATTGCGTCAGTCAGTGGGGCCACGATTTCCGCCCCGACTATCTCTCACTGGGCGCGATCTCAAAACGGCTTGGCCGTCCGCCGATTCTCGCCTTGACGGCAACTGCGACAGAGCATGTTCAGGCGGATATCATCCGCCAGCTGGGGATGAATGATCCCCACATCACGATCACCGGATTCGCTCGGCCCAACCTGCGTTTCGAGGTGGTCCGCACCGTCAACGATCAGATCAAGGACACGATACTTCGTCACGCACTCCGCGAGTTCGAGGGATCTGGTGTCGTCTATGTCGCAACGGTGAAGGAGGCGGAGCGCCTCTATGACATGTTGGCCGAGGATTTCAAGATTGGCCTGTACCATGGCAAGCGACCGGCGGCAGATCGCAAGGAGGTGCAGGACCGGTTCATGGCCGGCGAGCTCAAGGGCATCATCGCCACCAACGCGTTCGGGCTCGGCATCGACAAGCAGGACCTGCGCTGGGTGATTCACTACCACTTCCCGGGCTCGATCGAGGCGTATTACCAGGAAGCTGGACGCGCCGGCCGCGACGGTCAGCCGGCTATCTGTCGAGTGCTGTACAGGGTCGAGGACAAGCGGATCCAGTCGTATTTCCTCGGCGGGAAGTATCCGGAGGTGCAGGAGGCGGCGCAGGTCGCGCTTGCTCTGGAAAAATACCCGCTCAAAACGCCGGTCCTCCTCGAGGACATCGTGGAGCTGACGGGCATCCCTTCGCGAAAGGCGAAGATCGTGTTTGCGCTCCTCAAGCGACACGGCCTCGTCCGCGAGCATCGGGGCGGCAAGTGGGAGCGGCTTGGCGAAAACCTTTGCGCTGTGGACCTGAGCGCCGATCTGCAGGACTACGAGGAGCGCCGGGCGATGGATCAGGAGAAGCTCCGCACCATGATCCAGTTCTGCCAGACCACGCAGTGTCGCACCCGCTACATCCTCGAGCACTTCGGCGAGAAGGTCCATCCCGACTGGCAGTGTGACAACTGCGATGCCTGCGACGCGATGGCCGAGATGGCGCCGCGAATGGTGATTCCGGCCGCGAGTGAAGACTACCAGGTAGAAGCGGCGAGCTAGCCGGCCGACTGTAGCGGGTTTTCAGTTGCAGTTGAGGCGGTCCAGGAGTCTACTGCACGTGACTCCAGCCCTGAGAAACAGCCTTGCGGTGAAGATCCTGCGCGGATCGCTTTTCCTGATCATCGCGCTGATTGCGTCGTACGTCCCGCGAATTCTCGGACTCCCTGAGAACACCCAGGACAAAGCCAACGCGGCCGCCATCCTCGCCCTCTTCATGCAGGGCATCATCTGGACGAACATCATCATTGGCTACTACCTGCATCGCTATGTCCAGGTACACGCTGCTGATGGCGGCAGCATCACGACCTACAAGGCGCTGGCCGCGGTAGCTCGTCTCACGATCTGGATCATCCTGCTGGTGTTCGCGCTGGGCGGGCTGCGCATCCAGATCCGGCCGATCCTCACCGGTCTCGGCATCGGAGGTCTTGCCGTCGCTCTCGCCGTTCAGAACATCCTCGGCGATCTCTTCGCCGCGATCGCGATAGTTGCCGACAAGCCCTTCGTCATCGGCGACCAGATCTCAGTGGAGAACTATCGTGGCAAGGTCGAGAGTATTGGACTTAAGACGACCCGCGTCAGGAGCGATTCTGGGGAGCAGATCATTTTCGCGAACGGGGAGCTGCTCAAGAGTAAGATCAGGAATTACTCGCGGTAATCCTGAGTAATAGAGTGAAAGCAACTGAACGGCTGAAAGCCTTAAGACTGAAAGTCGCAAGCGGTAAGCTTAAGGCGTCGGGACTCTACTGGGCACGGTCCGAGAGGACCTTGTTGCGGAGGCCGTAGGTCATTTTCTGCACCTCTATTGCTTGAGCGAGCAGAGATTCGAAATCACTACGACGGATCGCTCGTACGTCGTTGGCGAAGGTCAGTTGGTACTGCAGCTCCGAGGCGGATTTCAGAGCGATGGTGAGAAACCGTCCAAACTCCTTCTGACTCTCCTGTCCGGTCCCTTCCACGATGTTTGTCGGGACCGACATCGCAGCTCGCAGCATTTGATTTTTCAGCGTGGCGAATTGAGAGCCGCGAATGCCTGTCGCAACGTGGTACACGTTGATCGAAAGGGCGTGAGCCTTCCTCCATGCCGCCAACTTCTTGAAGTCGCGCATACAAGAAGAGTGGCCAGCAATTGGCCACTCCGTGAAACCCTTTTCTCTCCCGCCTGCCCTTAAGTCCGCGCAGAGACGTCCCGACGTTTTGATCTTACCGCTTGCGACTTTCAGCCTTGAAGCTTTCGGCCGTTCAGTTGCAGTTAAACCAGTCTCGCCTCCAACTGAATATCGACATTGCCTTTCAACGCCTTCGAAACGGGACACCCTTCCTTGGTCTCCTGCGCGATCTGATCGAATTTCACTTTATCGATCTTCGGCACCGTCGCCTGGACGTTGAGCTTCATCGTAGTAATCCCGAATCCGCCAGGCACTGCCTGAACCGTGCATGCCGCCGTGGTCTCGACTTTGGTCGGCGGAGTTCCATTCTTCTCGAGTCCAGCGCTCAGAGCCATGCTGAAGCACGCGGCTTCCGCCGCGGCGAGTAGCTCTTCCGGGTTGGAGCCGACTCCGCTCTCGAAGCGTGAGCTGAAGTTGAACTGACCGCCAACAGCGCCGCTCTCGCCCTTGAAGCTTCCCTTTCCGTTCTTGAGTCCGCCTTCCCACGTCGCGCTTGCTTTTCTAGTCGGCATCCGATCTCCATGCGTGATGATCTGTTTTGCGAAAGGTAATTAGATTGCGCGGCATGGAGAGCAGTGGTGCATCGACGCCGACAATTCCTCCTTCGATCGATCGCGTATTGAAGCTTTTTCGGTCGATGGGACGGGAAGAAAAGATGCAGGCGCTGGTGCAGTACTCGAAGAAGCTCGAGCCGCTTCCCGAACGGTTCAAGGATCTCGATCGCGGCGCGTTCACTGTCCCCGAATGCCAGACCCGCGTCGACATCATTCCGGAAGTGCGCGACGGGCGTATTTACTTTTACGCCGACCTGAACGTTCGCCAGTCACCTACGATTGCCGCCGTATTGGCGATCATCTTCAGCGCGGTCAACGGCCAGCCTCCGTCGACGACGCTGGGAATCCCCGCTGATTTCGTGAGCACTCTAATGGAGAGCATCGGCCTGGCTTCGCGCGAGCCGGGCCTCACGGCGATGGTTGGACGGCTCAAGCGTTATGCGCGGGAAGCAGAGCGGCAGATCGCATAGGATTTCGACCGGCTCGACCACGGGAATCTCTGTCGCGCTCCACGATAGATGATCAGATTCTGTGGTAGTCATCACGGAGTGTAAATGGCAGACCGAACCCAGAGCTACGGCAGTCATCGCCGTTATATCCCCGAGTTTCATTTTTTCGCGCTGCCGGTGCTTGGGATCAACGTCGTTCTGACGGTGCTGGAGTTTTTTCGCGCACCCGGATTCACGACCGCATGGCTGGTGATTCTTTCACTTGCATTGGCGATAGGAGTGTGGACGGCGAGGGCGATGGCGCTTCGCGCACAGGATCGAATCATCAGGCTGGAGGAGCGGCTGCGTCTCGAGCGCGTGCTGCCGCCTGACCTGAGGGGGCGTGTCGGACAGCTTACGACGAGTCAACTGATCGCGCTTCGCTTCGCGGGCGACGACGAAATCGCCGAGCTCGCGCGCCGAGCTCTGGACGGCGATCTCAAGTCGAGGTCTGACATCAAGCGCGCGATTCGCAACTGGCAGCCCGACGAGCTGCGCGTGTGACGGCCCGCGACCGCTGCGCCCTGAGCTACGATGTGCTTCTCGAATACACTTCGAAGGAGCAGCATCGCTGGCATGACTGGTTTGCCGCGCATCCGACGACGTGGGCGGTACCTTTCGCGACCGGACGTATGGCAACGGTCGGAGGAGTGGTGCTCCACATTTTTGCAGTGGAGCTCCGTTACGTCCAGCGGCTGCGCAACGAGTCCGTCACCGACTGGGATGAGTTCCGCCAGACGTCGATCGAGGATGTGTTCGCTCTGGGTGACGACGCGCGCGGACAACTGGTCGATTTCCTGAACTCGGCGCCCGATGCGGAACTGGACAAGGTGCTGACTTTCCAGACTTTGACCGCGGGTACAGTTACGGCGAGCAAGCACAAGATCGCGTCAAATGTCTTCCTGCACGGGATTCGGCACTGGGCGCAGATCGCTACGGTTCTTCGTTATCAGGGTTTTCCCGAGCAATGGCCGCATGACATGCTGCTCAGTGGAGTAAAGCTGTAGCCCGTCGCCTGTCTCAGGACCCGACCGACACCCAGTAGATCATCGCCACAAAGCCAACGCCCGACGCAACGGCGTACAGCATCCCGATACCGATTTCCTTCATCACCGTCGATTTCAGGGACCCGCCATAAACGCGACGAAACGCCATCGTTGCATAGACAGGTATCCAGATGAGCGCCGTGATCGCTGCCAGCGCCACCACGAGCGGGATGCGCGTGAATTTCAACAGCTCTGTAGCCCCCAACGCCAGGAAAATGAAAGTGTGGAGATGAATGGCGAAGTAGAGATGTTCCGGGTATTTGCGCCCGCGATAGAAGAGCGCGACGATGCCCGCGAATACCGGAAGGAGCACAAACAGCATACGAGGCATTGCCTCAGCCATTCTGCGTTTGAGTCCAATTGGATCCCCGACTGCCCGACGCAGAAAGGGACGCACCACGGCAGGCGCACCGGCAATGTCTTTGAGCGCAGCCTCCCGCTCCTCCGGCGTCAACGGTTTTTGCTCGTCAAAGGCGTCGCTGGCTGCGTTGGCTACGCGATCAGGTCGATTCGCAGCGCCGGTTCCGGGCTGCTTCGTTGAGACGCCGACGCTAATACGGCCAATCGAGGTGCCCGCACCACGGACGCGGACGTTAGGAGCCGCGGCGGCCACCAGGAAATACACGACACTCGCCATCAGGTACAGTCGAACCGGCGAGATGTAACGGACGCGCCTTCCCTCCAGAAATTCGTGGGTTAACCATCCCGGACGTTGCACCAGCGCGCGCAGAGTCGTCGCAAGTCTACCATCCCAGCCCGAGAACTCGGCGAATGCATCTACGACGAGCTCGCGAACATCGGGATAGGGAGGAATGTCGCGCTGACCGCATTCGGCACAAAAAACGCCGGAGAGATGCGAGCCGCAGTTGAGGCACTGCGCAGAATGTCCGCCGATTGAGGGCGGGCGTTGGTGAAGTCGGGCCTCGTCACCCATCACGTTAGATTGGCACCAATGAAAGTTTTTGTCACTGGCGGTACCGGAGCAATCGGCAAATTTCTGCTGCCAGCGCTCCTGGAGAAAGGACACGAAGTCGTTGCTCTTACGCGATCGGCCAACAAGGCAGTGCTGCTCGAAGAGCAGGGCGTCACAGCGGTAATCGCTGATCCCCTGAATAAATCGCAGCTGACTGCGGCGGTGCGGCGCGCGGAGCCGGAGGTGATCATCCACGAGCTCACCGCGCTCAGTGGAGTCGACAATTTCAGAAATCTCGACCAGGACTTTGCGCTCACCAACCGATTCCGCAGCGAAGTCACAGAGACATTGCTTGCCGCGGCGCGCACTATCGGAACGCAAAGATTCATCGCCCAGAGTTACTGCGGCTGGCCTTACGCGCGAAAGGGCGGGCCTGTCAAAACCGAGGAAGATCCGCTCGATCCGAAGCCTCCCGAGAACTTCACCAAAACGCTCGCTGCCATTCGCTTCCTCGAAAACAAGATTGGCAGCATACCCGGCCTGGAAGGAATCGCCTTGCGCTATGGAACCTGGTACGGACCGGGCAACGCGATTGGGAAGGGCGGAAGCGTCTACAAACTGGTCAAGAAGCGCAGAATGCCGGTTGTCGGCGGCGGCGGCGGAATCTGGTCGTTCCTTCACATCAGCGACGCTGCGAACGCGACCGTCGCCGCCATCACCAACGGTGCTCCCGGTGTCTACAACATCGTTGACGACGAGCCAGCGAAGGTCTCGACCTGGCTCCCGGCACTTGCCAAAGCCATAGGGGCAAAGCCACCCTATAAAATGCCGCACTGGCTCGGCGAGCTTCTAATCGGAAAGGCGGGTGTGATGATGATGACGCAGATCAGAGGAGGCTCGAACGCCAAGGCAAAGCGCGATCTGAACTGGACTCCGAAGTACAAGAGCTGGCGTCAGGGATTCGTGGAAGGACTAGGTTGAGACCGGCGTGCTGAAGACTCTCTTCGCTAACAACCGCGCGTGGGCGGCGAAGATGACCCGCGAGGATCCGGAGTTCTTCTCGCGGCTGTCCAATCAGCAGGCGCCCGAGTATCTCTGGATTGGTTGCGCTGACAGTCGGGTGCCCGCCAACGAAATAGTTGGACTGGCGCCGGGCGAGCTGTTTGTTCACCGCAACGTCGCCAACGTCGTCGTTCACGCCGATCTCAATTGCCTGTCGGTGCTCCAGTTTGCCGTCGAAGTGCTGAAGGTTGAGCACATCATCGTATGCGGGCATTACGGCTGCGGCGGAGTGCGCGCTGCGCTGCGTGACGACCGGCTCGGTCTCGTCGACAACTGGCTGCGACACGTGCAGGATGTGATGCTGAAGCACAGAGCCGAGCTGGACAAGCTTCGTGACGACGATGAAAAACACCACCGGCTGTGCGAGCTGAACGTGATCGAGCAGGTGGTTAACGTGTCACAGACCACCGTTGTGCGCGACGCGTGGTCGCGCGGACAGAAACTCGAGGTTCACGGGCTGATCTACGCTCTAGATGACGGGCTGCTCCACAACCTCGACGTCAGCGTGACGACGACACCGGTGGCGCCGGTGCCCGCAGAAACCATTCGCGCCAGAGCGCGCGGCTGAGACAGTCAGCGATTCAAACCAACTAGACACAACTTCCGGAAATCCAATGGCCGACGTGACAATTCTGGTGCGAAAAGATGGACCCTATTGGGTGATCGGAGATTTCAATCTCGTCGATGCCGAAGGGAATGCGATTCAGATTCCTGACGCTAAGAGAAAGACGACTCCTGAAGGTCTGCCCCGCGTCTCTCTCTGCAGATGTGGTGGGTCGGTGATAAAGCCGTTCTGCGACGGGACCCACAGCAAGATCGGTTTCATCGGCGCTGAATCGGCGGTGCAGAGCTCCGATACTACTCCCCCATCGCCTTGAGCAGCACGCGTTTGGGACGTTGACCGTCCCATTCGCCGTAGAACACCCGCTGCCACGGGCCAAAATCCAGCTTCCCCTTCGTGACGGGCACGATCACCTCGTGCCCGACGGTGAGTGACCGCAGATGCGCCGCGGCGTTGTCCTCACCAGTGCCGCTGTTGTGCCGATAATCGTCGGGTGACCACGGCGCGATCCGGTTCTCCAGCCAGTCGAGGATGTCCTTCCACAATCCCGACTCGTGATCGTTCACGAAAACCGACGCCGAGATGTGCATTGCCGAAACCAGAATCATTCCTTCTGCGATGCCCGCGGCTGCCCGGCATTTCTCGACATCGTCGGTGATGTCGATGATTTCCTGACGCTTCTTCGTGTTGAACGTGAGATAGGAGGTGTGACTCTTCACGCAACTCCTTTGCTATCAGAACCTGATCCCGAAGTTGAGCGGACGGACCCCTCTCCCGACTGGGTAAAAGTCGAAAGTGTGCACGATTTGTTCGACGAAGAATTCGTGGGAGCCGAGGCGCGCCTTGATGCCAAGGCCTGCATTGAGGCCGACTGAGAATTCGCTCTTGGTGTAATATGAGCTGAGATTCGAAGTAAGCACGACACCATTTACGGGCTCTCGTGAAAACTTCGAATAATAGACGCCCGCCCCGCCCTGCAGATAAGGCGTGAACCGCCACAGATGAAATAAGTCAGCCGAGCCCCCCGCAGTCAGGCCGGCGTAGCTGTTTGTTATCCTCGTCGAGCATGGGGAGCAGCCTTCGGACCCATACCAGCCTTGTGTGCTTTCTGTGCGAGGAACATCCGCCCCCAACATCAGGGAAATGTGATGGCTGAACCGACTGTCTGGAGCTTGCCAGATTCGAGTCAGGTTGCCCACAAT
>Ga0070700_100001356_pt1 | contig 12174 bp, 9 predicted proteins | sample KBSK5101metaG_FD_65456 | JGI IMG/M metagenome (GOLD analysis project Ga0070700, IMG submission 65456) | Corn, switchgrass and miscanthus rhizosphere microbial communities from Kellogg Biological Station, Michigan, USA - KBS K5-10-1 metaG | ecosystem: Host-associated > Plants > Roots >...
GCCCCCACGCGGCAGCGGGCGCAGTCCGCCGACGACCAGGCCGTGGCGGGTCTCGACGGCCGGAGCGCGCGGCCCGACCGCCTCCAGCTGGTACGCGGGGCGGCCGAGCACGTCGTTGGCGTGACCGAGCACCTCCCAGGGACCCGCGATGTCCAGCACGCCCGTACCCGGCACGACGATGAACCAGACGCGCTTCGATCGACTCGAGCGACCCACGGATCGATTCTGACCGCCTTGGCCTGAAATGCAATGTCATTGTCCTTCAGGCCAGGCGGTTTCCGCGCTACCTGATCCGTATGGTCAGGATCGGCATCAACGGGTTCGGACGGATCGGCCGGATGGCGTTCCGGGCCGCGATGGAACGGCCCGACGTCCAGGTCGTCGCGGTGAACGACCTGCTCGATCCGCCGCAGCTCGCCTACCTGCTGCGCCACGACTCCGTTCACGGTCGATTCCGTCACGACGTCGCGCTGAAGGACGGCGGCCTGACCGTCGGCGGCCGCCCGATCCGGACGACCGCCGTGAAGGATCCGGCCGCGTCGGCCTGGGGCGACGCCGGCGCCGACGTCGTCATCGAATCGACCGGCATCTTTCTCACCAAAGAAAAGACCGAGGCACACCTGCGGGCCGGCGCCCGGCGCGTGATCATCTCGGCGCCCACCAGGGACGACACGCCGGTGTTCGTGTACGGCGTGAACTCGGATCGCTACGCGGGCGAGCCGATCATCTCGGCGGCCTCCTGCACGACGAACTGCCTGGCGCCGATCGCGAAGGTGGTGGACGACGCCTTCGGGCTGAAGCGCGGCCTCATGACGACCGTCCACGCCACCACCGCGACCCAGAAGACCGTCGACGGCGTGTCGGGGAAGGACTGGCGCTTCGGCCGATCGATCCTGGACAACATCATCCCCGCGTCGACCGGCGCCGCCCTGGCGGTCACCAAGGTCCTGCCGGCGCTGAAGGGGAAGCTGACCGGCATGTCGTTCCGCGTTCCGGTGTCGGACGTCTCGGTGGTCGATCTGACCTGCGAGCTGGCGCGCGAGGCGCGCTACGCGGACATCTGCGCGGCGATGAAGGCCGCGTCGGTGGGCCCGCTCGCCGGCGTGCTCGGCTATACCGACGAGGAGGTCGTGTCGGCCGACATGCGGGGCGAAGCGTGCATCTCGGTGTTCGACGCGCGCGCCGGCATCCAGCTGGACCCGACATTCGTGAAGCTGATCGCCTGGTACGACAACGAGTGGGGCTACTCCAGCAAGCTGCTGGACCTGGCCGTGCGGATCGCCGCGGCGTGAGCTATCGGTCCGCGGAGATGGCAGCGATCTCGGCCGCGGTCAGCGCGCGGTTGTAGATGCGGACGCTGTCGATCGCACCGACGAACCCGTTGTAGGTGCCGCGTCCGATCAGGACGTGGGCGTCGTTGAACCCCGGCGCCGGGGGATTGGCGTGGGCCATGTTCAGCACTCCATCGACGTAGAAGCGCAGGGCCGTCGCGTCCATCGTGACCGCCACGTGAACGTAGGTGTTCAGAGGTAACGCAGCGGTCGACCCGCCCGCGCTGAAGTTTCCCATCGGCGTGTCGTGCGCCCAGGACAGACGCGTGGGCGCCGCCGAGTTGTCGGCGTTGATCTGCAGCGTGAAGTTCCCGAAGCCGGTCGGGGGCGCCTTGCTGACGATCACGCGCGTCGCGGTCGAGGGCGCGAGCCGGACGAAGGCCGTGATCGTGAACGCCGTGAGGTCGAAGGGCGTCTCGTTCGTGATGTTCACGGCCTCGTTCATCGCGGCGGAGGTGAACGCGAGCGCGCCGCCGGACGTACCGAATCGGTCGGTCGTGGGCGTCGGGCCGGTCACGGCTCCGTTGTTGCCGTTGCCGCTGCTGTCGGTGCCGTTGCCATTCAGCTCCCAGTAGCCGACGAGGCCGAGGGTCGGGATCACGACACCGCCGCCCGTGCCGCCGATGCCGGTTCCGCCGCGCCCGCCGCCGCCCGTGGTGCCGCCGCCGCCCGTTCCACCGCGCCCGGCGACGCCCGTGGTGCCGCCGCGCCCGGCCACGCCCGCACCGCCCGTTCCCGCGACGCCCGCGCCGCCCGTTCCGGCGACGCCCGCGCCGCCCGTTCCGGCGACACCCGTGCCGCCCGTTCCGGCGCGCCCGCCACCGCCCGAACCACCGCCGCCCGTTCCGGCGACGCCCGTGCCGCCGGCGGCCGTGCCAGCCACGCCGCCCGTGCTGCCGCCCGTGCCGCCAGGGCCCCCGGTCCCGGCCGTGCCGCCGCCGCCGCCCGTGCCGCCTCCCCCGCCGTCGACGCCGCTGACGCTGATCTCGAACGTGCCACACCCCTGGGGCAGCGTGATCGTGCCGCCGCCGCTACCGACCTCGGTTCCCTGTCGCGTCGCCCGCAACCCGACGGACACCGGCGCGCCCGCCGGGTAGCCGCCCGGAAAGTCGATCTCGATCGTGCCCTCCGCCATTCCCGCGACGTGCGGCAGCTCGCCGCTCGGCCTGGGCGCGGCGCTGCCGATGGCGGTCGTAATCTCCAGGTTATCCGCGCCGCGCGACGCGCTGTCGAACGTCACGGTCACCAGCAGCGTGCCTTGCTTGCAGGGGTTGGTGTCCCCACAACCGACGCTCGCCGCAAGGGCGATACCGCACCAGAGGGCAAGCCGCCGCCTCAATTCGCGCTGATCCTTCCGATGCTGGGCGACGGATCGCTGTTGCCGCCCAGCGTGAGCAGCAAGACGACCGTCACGGCGGCAGCCACGCCCGCCCCCGTGGCGATCCAGAACCAGGGCTTCTGCACCAGCGATTCGTCACGCGCCGCCGGCGCGGGCTGCGCCACCAGCGTCGGTGCGGCGGCCGGCGCCGGTTCGGGCGCAACCGTCACGGCGACATTCGACGGCGCCGTCGGCGGTGGCGCGACCGGCGGCTCGGCGCGCGCTGGTGTCGGCCCCGGCGACGGCGCGGGCGCCACCGGTTCCGTCCCGTTCGGGGGTTTCGCGATCGCGCCGTCGCGCGCGATGGCCGCCTCCAGCTCCGCGATGCGCGATTCGATCTCGCCGCGCTTGTCCTTCTTCGCGTACAGGCGCATGTAGCTGCGGTAGAGCTCCAGCGCCCGCTGCTTGTTCCCCGCCAACCGGTGCGCCTGGGCCGCGTTGTAAAGCAGCGCCGGATCGGGGCGAAGCTCGAACGCCTTCTCGAAGTTTTCGGCCGCCGCGGCGTAGTGCGTGAGCGCGTAGGCGGCGGTCGCCTTGTCGGCATAAACCCGCGCCTCCTCGGTGGTGTTTGGCGCCTGCGCCCGCGCGACCGCGTCCCCCATCGTCAGTCCGGCGGCAGCGATCACGGCGACGATGAAGGGACGCGTCGGTCTCATGCGCAGCTCCCCGCATTATCGCCGGAGATCCGCGGGACCTGAAGCCCGCCAGGGATCTGACGCCTACATGAGCGACGGAATCACGTTGTAGTCCGCCTCGGCAGGCGACCGCGACGCCAGGTCCATGAACAGAAAGACCCGCTGGGTCGCCGCGCCCGCGTTCTTCCACGAAAGCGATGTCCCGGCCGCCACGCAGGCCGCGCCGGACTCCGCCACCGTTCCGCAAGCCGTCGTCAGCAGGCCGACCCATTTGTCGGCGGGCGCGCCGTTGAGCGTGATCGTCGACTTGATCGTGAGCGACAGCGTCTTGCCCGCCGGCACGTCGAACGCGGTGATGTCGTCGTCGCCGATCAGCGGCGCGGTGACCGCAGACGCGCACGCCGCCGCGACGTTCGCGGACGTGAAGATGAAGTCGTTGCCCGCGTTGTTGGTCCGGCTGACGTAGGCGACCGCGGGATCGCGCGCCGTCGTCGGGCACGCCTTCGGCGCCCCCAGGCTCGCCGACAGCGAGAACATGCCGCCCACCGGATCCTGTGCGTCGACGTGGATCACCACGGGTTTGTCGGTGGTGCCGGTGTTGGTCCACACGACGTTCTCGCGCGTACCGTCGCCGTCGCGCGCCGCCAGGCACGAGGCCTCGGGGTTCGCGCACGTCTCCGAGATCCAGAGCGCGGGATTGAACGTGCCCGACGGGAATGCGGTCACGCTCAGCCGCTTGCCCGCCGGAACAACCGCCGAGTACACGACGTCGGCGCCGTTGTAGTTCGCGGCCGTGTCCTTGCACGCCGCCGATACGATCTGCGCGCCCGGATGCTCGTCGTCGCCGGCACCCTCGGTCGTCGCGGACGATATGGATGCCAACCCGCTGGTGAGGTCGAGCGCGATCACGCCCGCGCAGGTGTCGTTCGCGGGCGCCGCGGGCCCGTCGGTGAACGACGTCTCGAGCGAAAACTCGCCCGAATCCTGGGACGAGTCGACGGTGATGAAGATCGTCCGATCGCCTGTCGAGACGTTCGTCCAGGCGACGGACTGCGGGCCCGAGGAGGCGGATGACGACGGGGCAGCCGCGGCGACGCACGAGATCTCGCCGGCGCTGCAGTTGGTGCCCATCCAGATCGCCGGATGCCATCCTCCTACCGGCGTCACCTTGGCGGTGAGGCGCTTCCGCCCCGGCACGACGACGCTGTAAACCACGTCCTTGCCGGTGAGCGGGGCGAAGCTGGCTATCGCCTGATAGCACGCCGACGACACGAAGTTATAGGACAGCGCCGTGTCGGAACCGGCGAAGGTCGTGTCGCCCATCGTGGTGCGCGTCGCCGACCCCGTCGGCGTCACGTCGATCGCGCCCGTGCACTTGTCGTTGGGGGGCATGCCGCGGAACTGGATCGAGAGGTCGTAGTCCGTCCGCGACAACGCCGCGGCCGCGCTGGGCGTGTCGAACATCAGCCAGTACGATCCCGGGGCCACGCCCAGCCCCGGATACATCGGCTCGACCTCGTAGTTCAGGTGCTGGTCCGTCGTGAACGTTCCGGGCAGCATGTACTGCACGCGTTTCTTCTTCACGGGGTCGTAGATCAGGACGTCGGTCGCCACCGGCGAAGCCGGCAGCCCGGACGGACGGGGCGCGGTGCCCACGATGTCGACGAGCAGGCGTCCCCGCTCGTTCGGCACGGTGAAGCTGTACACGGCGACGAGCCCGTCGGACGTGAAGTCGCCCGTAGTCTTCACGGGCAGCGGTCCCGGATCGACAGGCGTCTTCTCGACGAGGTCGACGCGCAGGCGGTAGACCGCGCCCACGCCGTACGTGTCGCCCTTTGCCTGCGCGCGCTTGTCCGTCACGGTCAGCTGCAAATTGGACGCCTGTGTCACGAGCACCTCTTGATGGGCCCGGCTCAGGTCACCCGGCAGCGGCCAGATCGCTCCGAGTCCGCCGCCATACCAGGTGAGCTGGGGCTGGAGCTCCGCGCCGGGCAACGCCTCGACCGTGATGCGCATGATCGATCCATCGGGCGGCCCGGGTTGCATCACGAACGTGTCGCTGTCGGGCCAGGACGTATCCTCCGTCGAGGTGTCGATGAGCCCGATCGAACCGTAGCCCCACTCGCCGAGCGCGAGGGGCGTCATCGCTTCGTCGCCGAGGCGCCGCTCGCACAGCGTCTCCGGATCGACGACGCCGGGCGACTCCAGCACGGCCGGCTTCATCGGCGCGCACTTGCCGGGCGGGAAATCCGGCCACGTCGTGACGGTGTGGTCGGCGTCCGTTCCGAGCGGGGCGTCGCTGCCCGCGCTGCCGTCGATCCCGACGCCCGCCTGACCGCCAGCGCCACCACTTCCGCCGCTCTTGCCGCCGCCCTTGCCCCCGCACGCGGGCCCCGCCAACGCGATCGCAACCGCAAGAACAACGCCGAGCGCGCCGTGCAACTGGACCCTCATGAACGCCCTCCGCCCTCTTCGGGGCGCCGTCAGATTACTCCCTCGGCGCCCCTCGCCGTGTGATCGCTTTCACATCAAGGAAGGAACGAACCCGACTTCACGTCGCCGGCGCGGCGGTACTTTGCGAGGATGACGCCGCTCGGCGAGGCGCTGCTCTCGATCAGCTCGAACCCGGCGTAGGCGGTCCCCTCGGCGAACAGGCGGCGGCCGGTTCCGACCGTGACCGGAAAGATCTTCAGCCAGAGCTCGTCGACCAGGTCGGCCTTCAACAGCGTCTGGATCAGCGTCGCGCTGCCGTGAACCTGCAGCTGCGGACCCGATCCCGCCTTGAGCTTCCGGATGGCGTCGGCGACGTCGCCTTCCAGGCGGACGGTGTTCCAGTCCGTCCCGACCGGCCGGTTCGTCGCCACGTACTTGGTCGCGCCGTTGATGGCGTCCCCGGTCGGGTCCTTCTGCTGCGGCCAGAAGGACTTGAAGATCTCGTAGGTGCGGCGGCCCAGCAGCAGGTCGAACTTCTCCCCCATCTGCTTGCCCATCTCCTTCCCGACGGCCTCGTCGAAGTACCCGACGCTCCAGCCGCCCCGGTTGAAGCCATTGCTGGTGTCCTCTTCCGGCCCGCCCGGCCCCTGCATCACGCCGTCCATCGTCATGAAGGTCAACACGTTGATTTTTCTCATCGTCTCGTCTCCTTTCAGACAGGCGACGAACGAACGCCCGCCGGATCGACACGCACCCCACCTTTTAATTGCTCAGGGGCTCTCGACCAGGAGCTGCTCGACCTTCTTCTGCAGGGCCGCTCCGTCGGGCTTCCCCAGGTCGATGGTGCCGCCGGGATGGATGTGCCGGATGACGCCCCGCCTGTCGACGAGGAAGCTGACGCTGGTGAAGTCCCGTTTGCGGCTGCCCAGCCACCACCTGTTCAGCGTCTTCCAGTCGCGATCGACCCCGACCGGGAACTCGAAACCGTAGTCGCGGACGGTCGCGCGGACCGCGTCCAGCGTCAGCGGCTCGGGCCGCTTGTGGTGGTACATGCCGATCACGACCAGGCCTCGCTTCGCGTAGTCACGATGGAAGCGGTTCAACACGGGCGCCGACGCGTGACAGAACGGGCACTCGGCCGAGGTGAACCAGCGAACCAGGACCGCCTTGCCCCGCAAGTCCGGCCACGCGACGGGCCGCGAACCGATCCACTCGGGGATGTCCCATCCCGGCGCCACCGTGCCGATCAACTCGGTTCCCTCCGGCGGTGCCGCCGCAGCCCGCGCGCCGCCGGCGACGATCGTCAGGGCCACCGCTATGAAGAAAGATCGACTCCGGCTCACGCGCCGGTGATCTCTAGCAGAGAGACGCCGTACACGCCCTGCGGGAACGTGACCGTCCACGTGCCGGCGGCCGGCGTCGCGGTGGTCTCGAAGTAACAAAGCTCGGCGGCGTCGCGCAGCATCACCCACTGCGACTGGTTCGGATTCGCCGGCCCTCCCATCGCCAACCAGGTCCGGTACGCGTTGGAGTGGCCGCGATCGACGATGTACTGGCGGACGCGAATCGCGCCCGTGAACGGGAGGTTGTTCAGCGTCAGCGACACGACGTTGGACAGGGCGGAGTCCGCGGTGCCGCCGTTGACGTGGTTGTAGACCAGAACCTGAACGGCGTGCCCATCGGTGCTGCGCGTGGCCGCCGCGCCCACGCCGTCGCCGATCGCCCCGCCGGTGACCTTCAGCTGCTGGTCACCCATCATGTGCAGCAGCCGATACGTGTTGAACGACGGCTTCGCGACGTCGAACGACTCGGGAATCTTCGGGTCGCCCTTCAGCATCAGGCCGTAGTTGCCCTCGCGGAAGGCCGTCCCCGGCCCGGTGTTGATCTCCTCGTAGAGATCCGACACCGCCCAGTAGCCGTAAGCCGACGGCGCCGGCACCGTCGGATCGTTTCCGAGCAGGTGGATGATCTTGGCGATGTAGCTGGCCGCCACCTCGCTGTCGCGCGTGACGTGCGGCATCCAGCTGGGGCCGAACTCGTTGTTGAGAAGCTCGCCGGTGAACGTCATGCCGCGGATGGACGTCAGGCTGATGTCGTTCAGCAGACTCTTGTGAAACGCGACGGCGGCGTTCACGTCGGCGACCGGCATCGAGTTGTCGTCGCCGTAGCGGTGGTAGGTGAGGAAATCCAGCTTGGTTCCCGTGTTCAGCGCGCCGGTGATCAACGATCGGATCAGCCCCGACGATTCGCCGGACGAACCGGCCGGGCCTCCCACGCGCAACATCGGATCGGCCAGGAGCAGGCCGGTGACTGTGTTCTTGTAGAGCTCGTAATAACCGGTGTCGCCCAGCGAGTACATCCAGGACGGTTCGTTCCACACCTCGAAGTACCAGTTGTTGCGGACTTCCTCGGCGCCGTAGCGATCTTCCAGGTGCCGCACGAACTCCATCATCAACATCTGCCACTTGTTCCACTCGCCGGTGGACCCGGTGGGCGGGCTGATGTTGGGCGACCGGCCGTTGTACCAGAGCAGCGTCTGGACCTTGGTCGCGTCGGACGCCAGCGCGGGGGGCGTGAAGCTGATCTCGACCATCGGGCGCATGCCTGCCGCGATGATCGCGTCGTAGATCGCGTCAGGCCCCGACCAGTCGTACAGCGGCGCGCCCGAGGCGTCCTCCTTGTAGACGCCGACGTCGTCGTTGAAGATCCCGTGGAAGCGGACGTACTGGAATCCGGCCTGCGCGTGCGCCTTCCGCAGCGCGTTCTGGATGTTGCGCCCGTACTTCGTGCACAGGAACGTGTGCGCGTGATCGGCGGCGACCGCCCGCTCGTAGAAGCGGTTCCACGCGCCCAGCGAGGCGCCGGCGTCGACAGCGAGCGTCACTTCGGCGGCGCCGGAGGCCGCGGGCGCCGTGCCGGCGCAGGCCGCCGGGGCGGGCGGCGCCGTCCACGCCTGCGCGTCCGAACACGTGTCGGCCGGTTGGCCGCTTCCGCTCCCACCGCCGCCGCCGCCGGCCCCACCCAGCCCTCCGCCCATGCCCGCGCTCCCCGTCTTGTAGGCGGGATCTTTCGCGCACGCCGCGACGGCGAGCAAAGCGGCCAGTAGCCAACGGTCACGCGGAATCAGCGGCACACGCGGAAACTAGCACGCGCGGCGAAATGCATGCCCCGCATCGTGCGCTGGGATCAGCGGAGGCGATCGCGCGTCAGCCGTGAAAATGAAAAGACGCCGACAACAAATGAGAGGTATCTGGTGCGTCGCGTGGGTGGATAATCCGGCTGAGGCGATGATTCGAGCGGTGCTTCGCTACGCCCTCCTCCTCTGTCTCGCGGTCGCGTGCTCGCCCGGCGCGCTCCGCGCGGACGCATCGGATGCGTCGCGGGACATCGGCGGCCAGGACGCCGGGGATGCGCCACCCGCGACGAACACCGACGCCGACATGAGCGGGCGAATTCAATTCACCGCCTCGCAATGCTCGCCGGGTTTCTGTCCGAGCGAGCGCTGCCTCAGCAGCGAATCGATGATGACCTGTAATCCGCTCGCCTGTCCTGCCTTCACCGCGTATCAGTGCCCGATCGACTGCGTGCTCGCGGTGGGCTGCGACGGCGAGCCGGCGTGCCTGTTCAGCGAGCCGAGCTGCGGCGGGTAGTCGCTCGGCGCGATCGGGCAGGACGGCGCGCACGGGAACGCAGGAACGCCGCGGCCACCGCCAGCGCGCACACGAGCAACGTCAGCGAGGGCCGATCACCGGCGGCGTTGCACGAGCAACCGCCTTCCGTGGCCGCCCCGCCGCCGCCCGCGCCGGTGCTGCCACCGCGTCCTGCGGCACCCGTCGCTCCGGCCGCGCCCGTCGTTCCCGCAGCGCCCGTCGTTCCCGCCGCGCCCATCGTGCCGGCGGCGCCCGTCGTGCCGGCGGCGCCCGTCGTACCGGCAGCGCCCGTCGTGCCCGCGGTGCCGGTCGTTCCCGCCGTGCCGGTGGTCCCGCCGCGTCCCGCCGCGCCCGTCGTTCCGCCGCGGCCACCCCCGCCCGTCGTTCCCCCGGCGCCGGTTGATCCGCCGCGCCCGGCCGCGCCTGTCATCCCCGCCGCGCCCGTCGATCCGCCGCGGCCTCCCGCACCGCTGGTCCCGCCGCCGCCCGTCCCACCCGTACCCGTCGTCGTCGTGCCCAGCTCGAAGGCGCCGATGTCGATCGCCGCGTCTGACGGCCGCGTCATCGCGCTGCCGACCGGAATCAGCGCCTGCAGCGGCGGATGGAAGCCGGGCGGCCAGAGCGGGTTCGGAAACGCGAAGCCGGTCGGCCCCACGGAGTCCGCCTTGCCCGCGCCGACCACCGGGCTGCCCGCCATCGGGCGCGGGTCGCTGCTCAGGTTGGTGAGCCCAGGCGACGCGCCGATGATGGTGCCGTTCCACTGTCCCGGGATGTTCGTCGCGCCGGACATCACCCAGTTGCTCGAACCGGCGATCTGCTCGCCGTTCACCCACATGAACTCGGCCGCGTTCGCGCGCATCACGTTGGGCCCGCCCGTCCCGTTCGTGACGATGACGTTGTTGTGCATCTCGACGCTCTCGAGCTGATCGAACAGCCGGAACACCGGGCCCGAGCCCGTCGTCGTGATGATGGTGTTGTTGAGGAAGCGGTAGCGCCCCTTCGACCAGCCGGTGGCGTCGCCGCCGATGCGCGCCACGAACGACGTCCCCGTCTTCTTCAGCACGTTCCCGACGATGTCGGAGTCCTCGCGCTTCAGGTCGACCGTCCAGCTGCTCTGCGCGCCGTTCGGGTCGGGGCCGATCAATTCCAGCTCGTGGTACAGCGCCCCTTCGATCCAGTTGTAGTAGATCTCGTTGCGCTCGGCGCGCGACTTCACGCTGTTGCCGCCGTTGGCGTCGTGAACGTAGCAGTACTGCATCCGGAACACGGCGCCTGGATGCGCCACCTCGTCGGTGGCCATGTAGATCTGGTGGTCACCGGTGCCGCCGCCGCAGTGGTGCACCTCCACGTACTCCAGCAGGAAGGTGCCCGAGTCCTGGTCCGCTCCCAGGATCCCCTGCTTCGGGCAGTCATGCACGACGCTGTCCCGCAACGTGTTGTGGTCGCCGTGCTGGAAGAAGCCGCGCGACGTGCCGCCCGAGATGTCGAAGCCCTCCATCACCACGTAGTCGGCCTCGATCTCGACGGTGTTCGCGCCGCCCTGGATCCGCGGGCGCATCCCGCCGGCGGGCAGGCCGACGATCCGGATCGGCTGCGCCGCCGTGCCCGACTTCGTCCAGCGCACGGCGGAGTAATTCGCGTTCCCGTCGACCTCGACGACGTCACCCGGACCGGCGGACGCCATCGCCTGGCTGATCTGGGTCATCGACCGCGTCGGCCCGACCTGGTAGGTCGTCGCGTGCGCCGCTGCGCTGGCCAGCAAGACCCACAGCGGCGCCGTTGCGAGGACACCCCTCATCGTCGCCTATCATAACGCCAACGCACTCTCGTCGAGTGCCGGCGACGGTCTATAGCGGCTTACCGGCTCAGTTCCCGATTCGAACGCAGCCGGTCGTGGCCTTCGGCGAGGCGACGAACTCGAGGTTGTCGATCGACAGGTCGTAGGGCGCCTGCCAGGTCTCCATGTTGAACTGCGCGCCCATGACCGCGCCGACGTTGAACGGCGCCTGCAAGCCCCAGCCCGCCTGCGTCAGGTCCGCGAACGCGACGGTGCACCGGTACCACCCGTCGGTCGGCACCGAGATCATCGAGCGGTAGAGGTCGAAGCAGGTCGACGTGCTCGGATCGCAGTGGCCGCCCTGCTCGATGGGCTCCAGCTCGATGGTCGGAACCTCGAGGAAGAACATCCCCGTACCGCCGGCTTTCACGTCGAAGCGGAGGGCGCGGAACCGGCTGGCGTCGTACGAGCAGTTGTTGAGGAAGAGACCGAACGCGGCGCCCCAGTTCCAGAAGCCGAAGCCGGTCGAGTTGACCATGTACTTGCTCGGACCCAGGCCGCCCGGCACGACCAGACCGTCGGCGGACGACGGCGTCTGGTATCCGGTGCCGTCGCTGGTCACCCACCAGGCGCCAATCTCCTTCGAGCCGCGGCGCAGCGTCAGGTCGCCGTCCTCCAGCGAGTCGATCGGCGCGCCGGGCCACAGGCCGCAGCCGCCGCGCGTGGGCGGTCCCTTCACGGACGGGTTCATCGCACCGTGGACGGAGACCGTCGCCGACGCCTCGTTGTTGCTGTAGTCGAGATCGAAGTCGCCGAAGTACCAGTCATTGACGGTCGCCGTGTTGGTGATCTCGGCGGGCGCGGTCGGCTTGACCACCAGGGCGACTGTCGCCTTGGCGCTGGCCGCGAGCGCGCCCATGTCGCACGTGATGAATCCCCACTCGCCACCCCAGCAGCTTCCCTGGCTGGG
>Ga0070700_100001364_pt1 | contig 12137 bp, 10 predicted proteins | sample KBSK5101metaG_FD_65456 | JGI IMG/M metagenome (GOLD analysis project Ga0070700, IMG submission 65456) | Corn, switchgrass and miscanthus rhizosphere microbial communities from Kellogg Biological Station, Michigan, USA - KBS K5-10-1 metaG | ecosystem: Host-associated > Plants > Roots >...
CCGACCTGCCACACGGCGATGAAGAGGTCGAAGAGACCCGGCTCGTGCCAGGCTGGAGCGCCTTCGCGGACGTCGTGCCCGAGCTCCGTCAGGAGCTCCGCAGCGGACGCGAGCGCGGCGATGCACTCCGGATCCACGGTGACATCGACCGGTGGGGACGACGTGACGGTGACGCGAAGCCGCCGCGGGCCTGCGAGGACCGCGTTCGCGAACGGCTCGTCCGGGGGCGGCGCCCACCATGGATCGCCGGGCTCGTAGCCGGCGAGGACATCGAGCAGATGAGCCGCGTCCTCGACGGACCGCGTCAATGGTCCGGCTGTCGAAAGTCCCTCGAAGGCTCCGAACGGTGCAGTCGAGACGCGACCGCGCGAGGGCTTCAGGCCGAAAAGACCGCAACAGGATGCGGGGATCCGAATCGAGCCTCCACCATCGGTCGCGTGGGCGGCGGGAACGAGTCCCGCGGCGAGCGCAGCAGCTGCTCCGCCACTCGAGCCTCCCGGCGTGAGCTCGACGTTCCACGGGTTGCGCGTCGCGCCGTTCAGCTCGGACTCGGTGAAAGCGACAGTCCCGAACTCGGGCGTGTTGGTCTTCCCGACGATCACGAAGCCGGCTTCGCGAATGCGGCGGACGACGGCGCTGTCGAAGTCCGGGACGTGGTCGGCGTATGCGCGCGAGGAGTACGTCGTGCGGATGCCAGCGGTCGGTGCGAGATCCTTCACACCGATCGGCACGCCGCGAAACGGCGCCTCGCCGGAGGTCGCGTCGATGCGTGCGGCGACCGCAAGAGCCTCCTCGCCGCACAGGGTGACGAACGCGTTGAGCGCGGGATCGATCCGCTCGATCCGCTCGAGGGACGCCGTCACGAGTTCGGTCGCCGAGACCTCGCCGTCGCGGACGAGCCGCGCCTGCTCGACGGCCGAGAGGAACGCGAGCTCCATCGGCGGCGAACCTAGCAGTGCGGACTCCAGGTGCATTCGCATCGGTACTCTCGGCGCGATGAGACCCGTGTTGCCAGCCCGGGACGTCGCCGCAGAGCGCCTCGAGCTTCTCGACTGGAAGAGGCGGATCTTCGATCTCTACCGTGGCGTGCGAGCGGACGACGACCCCGCGCGAGCATGGCGGACGTGGCGTGCGGTGCGCGACGACCTGATCGCGAACCATCCCCAGTCGCCGGTCGACGACCCTCGGCGCGGTCAGGTGTCGCCGTCGTACTTCGAGTACGACCCCGAGGCGAGGGTGCGCGCCGAGGTCGTGCCGCTGAAGCTCGAGCACGCTGCGCTGCCGATGAGCCGTGACGACGGAACGCAGTTCTCGCGGTTCGGCAACGCCGTCTTCGAGCTCTACGGAACGGAGCTGGCGCTGGGCCTCTACTGGCTCGACGCGTACGGCGGCGGTGTCTTCCTGTCCTTCACGGACGAGACGAGCGGCGAGCTGTCCTACGGCGCCGGCCGCTACTTGCTCGACACGGTCAAGGGCGCGGACCTCGGAACCGTCGACGGGAAACTCGTGCTCGACTTCAACTTCGCCTTCAACCCGTCCTGTGCGTACGACCCGAAATGGGCCTGTCCGCTCGCGCCACCGGAGAACCGGCTTCCGGTCGCCGTCCGCGCCGGAGAGCGACGGCCCGACATCCTGTGATGGCGAGGGCCGGACTTGAACCGGCGACACCACGGTTTTCAGCCGTGTGCTCTACCAGCTGAGCTACCTCGCCGCGGCGACTCAGTGTAGTTAGGTTCCCGCCGTGGCTGCGGGACGTGAGATCGCCATCATCGGTGCAACGCTCGACCTCGGGCAGGGGCGCCGCGGCGTCGACATGGGGCCGTCGGCGATTCGCTACGCGGGGCTCGAGGAGCGGCTCGTCAGCCTCGGACACGTCGTTCGAGACCACGGCAACGTCGAGACGGCTGTCCCCGAGGCCACGACCGTGCAGGACGAACGCGCGCGGTTCCTTCCCGAGATCAAGGAGACGTGCGCGCGCATCGCGGCGAAGGTGGTCGAGGAGTCGACCGCAGGAGCGTTGCCCCTCGTCCTCGGCGGCGACCATTCCGTCGCGCTCGGGACCCTCGGCGGGCTCGCGTCCGTGCACGGCGTGGGTGGCGTTGTGTGGATCGACGCGCACGCCGACATCAACACGCCGGACACGAGCCCGAGCGGGAATGTGCACGGCATGTCACTGGCCGCGTCGCTCGGACTCGCGGGCGAGGTGTTCGAGAGCGACGCCTGGCCGCTTCCCGCGCTCGATGCGCGGCGTGTGGCGCTGCTCGGGCTACGGCAGGCAGACGTGGGTGAGCGCAAGCTGCTTCGCGAGACGGGCGTGCGGGTATTCACGATGAGCGAGATCGATCGCATCGGGGTCGAACGAGCGATGCGCGAGGCTCTCGATCATGTCGCCGGCCCCGGGTTCGTCCATGTCTCCCTCGACATGGATGCGCTCGACCCCGAGGTCGCGCCCGGAGTGGGGACGCCCGTCGGCGGCGGCCTCACCTACCGTGAGGCGCATCTCGCGCTCGAGCTCGTTGCCGAGTCCGGGCTCGCGGGGTCGCTCGAAGTCGTCGAGGTGAACCCGATCCTCGACCGCGAGAACACCACCGCCACGACGGCCGTCGAGCTCGTGGCGAGCGCCCTCGGGGCGACGATCATCTAGCCGGGTCCGCCACCTGCAACTCTCCGAGGCGTGATGCGGCGACGGCCTCTGCGGCGGCTGCGCTCGCCGGTCCCGAGACGGCGGAGAGGAATGTCGACGCATCGATGGCGAAACCACTCACGGCCGTCGTTGCGACGACGGTCGCCGTCCGCGGGACGCTCCGTAGCAGCGCGATCTCACCGACACCGTCGCCCGCGCCGCACGTTCGCCGGTGCCGTCCATCTGCGAAAACGTCGATCTCACCGTCGGCGATCAAGAAGTAGTGATCCCCGGGGTCGCCTTCTCGCATTACGAGGTCACCGGGTGCGAACGACACGGGCGACAGGCTCTCGGCGAGCCGGTCGAGAGCGGTGAGTGGCAGGGGCGCGAAGAGCGGGTTCCGACGGAGGAGAGCCAGGTGCGCCTGGGCGTCGTCGCGGACGCTCGCTCCCCCGACGATCGGGCGCCAGGTGAGGAGCGCGAGCACGGGAAGCACGGCTCCGGCTGCCAGGAATGCTCCGCGGGGGCCGAACAGCGCCACGAGCACGGGTGCGAGCAGGCTCCCGAGCAGCACGCCACTCGCCCAGAGGCTCTCGCTCGCGGCGAAGACCGTGACGCGGTCCTCGTCGCGCACGCCCCGTTGCAGCAGCGTGAATCCCGACACGTCGAGGACGGCGTTGCTCCCGCCGACGACGAAGAGTGCTGCGAGTGCGACGACCGGCGCCGGAACCGCGCCGATGAGGACCAGCGGAAGACCCCATGCGGCGAGGGCGAGCACGAATACCCGTCCAAGGCCGCTTCCACCCTTCAAGCCGAGCGCGCCCAAGGCTCCCGCGAGCCCGCCGATGCCGATCGCCGCCGTGAGGAGCCCCACGCCGCTGTCGCCCATGCCGAGCAACTCGATCGAGCCGACGACGGTGAGCGTCACGAGCAGACCACGAACCAAGCTCTGAATCGCGAAGTCGCTGGTGACGACGAGGGCAGTGGGGTAGTGGCGCAGGACGGATGGTGCCTCGGAGATGCGTGGTCGCTTCGACTCCGGCTCGATGCCACCGCGCGCGTCCACCGATCGCTCGAAGCGGACACCGGTGAGCGCTGCGGCGGCGCCGGCGAAGGTCGCGGCGACGAGGATGCTCGCCGAGACGGAGCCGGTCGTGGCGAGGAGGATTCCGGCGAGGAGGGGGCCGATGAACGTCCCCAACCCCTCGCCCATGCTCGACGCCACGTTCGCCGCCACGAGCTCCCGCGGTGAACGTGCGAATGCGGGCAGCAGCGCGGTTTGTATGGCACGTACCAGAGACCCGGCGCCCGCGACGACAGCCGCCAGCACATAGGTCAGCTCGGTCGGGAGGCCGATCGCGACGATCGCGGCTGTGACGATCGCACCGAGAGCCCGCACCACGTTGATCGCGGCGAGGACGCGATCGCCGCGGAACCGCACGACGAGGCCCGGGGCGAACGGCGCCGCGATGATCGACGGGACGACCCGAACGGCTCCGAGGATGCCGGCTGCGACCGCGCCGCCGGCCTGGTAGGCAACCACGAGGAGAATGACGAGAAAGGCTCCGTCCGCGGCCATCCCGGCGGTCCAAGCGATCTCGATTCGTCGGATCGCGCCGTTGTGAAGGACATCTCCGACCGCGATCAGCGCACTGCTCGGGGCCCCTGTCGACATCGGTCGATCATCTCAGGCAGGTCGAGCAGAGCAACATTCCCGCGTCGGGAACGAGCAGCAGTCAGAAGCTCGGAATGATGTCCCGCCCGTAGGCGGCCAGGTCGTCCTCCTGACCGTGAGTCATGAGGTAGATGTTGAACTGGTCGACGCCGATCGCCTCGAGCTCCTTCAGCTTGGCCGTTGCCTGCTCGGCGTTGCCGAGGACGCAGAAGCGGTCGCAGATCTCGTCGGTGACGAACTCACCGTGCTTCGCGCCGACGCGTGAATGCTCGTCGTAGTCGTAGAACTTGCGGACGCGAACGTACTCGGTCAGCTCGTGCGGAATGTCCGAGTCGTAGCCGTAACGCTCGATGAGGTCCATGACGTGGTTCGAGACCATCGCCGGGAACCACCGCACCTGTTCGCGGGCGTCGGCGAGGTCGTCCGTGATGTGGCTCGGCGCGCACACGATGCACTTGAGCTTCGACGGGTCGCGACCGGACTCGGCGGCAGCCTCGCGGGCCGTGTCCATGATCCACTTGATGATCACCGGGTCGGCGAGCTGGATGATCACACCGTCCGCGACACGCCCGGCAACGGCCAGTGCCTTCGGGCCGTAGCCGGCGATCCACATCGGGATCTCGGGCAGCTCCGGGCGAACCCACGCGAGTTTGAGCTGCTTGTCGTTCCACTCCACCTCGCGGCCGTTCATGAAGTCCCGGATCATCTGGCACCGGCGCTCGAACTCGGCGACGCGAACCGGCTTCTGCCCGATGTACCGCCGCGCCGAGTCGCCGCGCCCGATGCCCATGACCATGCGGCCGTCGGAGATGTCGTGCAGCGTCGCGTAGCCGCTCGCGAGCACCGTCGGCTCGCGTGTGCCCGGGTTCGTGACGCAGTGCCCGAACTTCATCGTCGAGGTCGCCTGGACGGCCATCGTCAGCAGCGGGAACGACTCCTGCCAAAGCACATGCGAGTCGTAGGTCCAGCCGTACTGGAAGCCGTTGTCCTCCGCGTGCTTGATGAGTTCCAGAAACCGGGTGTACGGGGGATCGGGGAGGACGGTGACGCCGAAGCTCAGAGCCATCGCGGTTTCTCCTTCGCTCGTTCGGGAAGCGCGATTATCGAGCCTAGGTCTAGATGCGTGCTGCGCGGAGGGGTATGAGCGCTGCCGCGGAGAGCACGGCGATCGCGGCGAACGCGATCCGACCGTCGCTCGGCAGCTCGAACGCCAGTCCTGCGAGCGGAGTGCCGACGAGGATCGTGAGAACGGCGCAGGCGTTGACGAGGGCGATCGCCGCGCCGGGCGCGTCGGGCCGTTGGCGCTGGGCGGCCGCGAAGATCACGGCGAACGGGAGCCCCGCCGTGAAGCCGAGGACGAACGCGCCGACCGTCGAAAGCCCCAGCGAACCGGCGATGCTCAGGAGGAACGCACCGGCGGACGTGCCCACGAGTGCTGCTGCGATCAGGTGCTTCGCTCCGACCCTGCCTGCGAGCATGCCTCCAGCCGGTCGCGTGACGATGCCGACGAACAGAACGAGCCCTCCGGCGAGTCCGGCCGCGGTCGAGCTCACGCCCTGCCGTTCGAGCAGTGGCACCACCCAGTTCCCGGCGACGACTGCGAGGCCGAACGTGGCCGCCTGCATGATCCCGATCGGGAGGAGCGCGCGGTCGCCGAGGAGCCAGGCACCTGCGTGCCCGATGCGAGGCAGGCCCGTGGCGAGCACCGTCGGGAACGCGGCCAGGACGGCGAGGAGCGCGGCCGTCCAGTACGCGGCCCGCCAGCTCGTCGCATCGGTGAGTGGTGGCACGACCATGAGCGCGAGCCCGCCGCCGGTCATCGTCGCGCCGCCGTAGAGACCCTGAAGCCCCGGGCCGCCGCCTCCTGCCCGGACGAGGTCGAGGCCCGAGACGAACGCAGCTCCCGAGCCGAGTCCGACGATCGCGCGGCCGACGAGTGCCAACTCGAAGCCGGCGTCGAGCAGGAGGACGACGTTTCCGAGAACGCCAGCTGCGATCGCGAAGAAGGCCACACTCTGGGAGCCGAACCGATCCGCGGCCCGCCCGGAGGGGAGCTGCACGGCGAGGTGCGTGAGAAAGAGCGCGGTCGTGAGGAGTCCCACCGCAGCGACCGAGACGCCGTAGTGCGTGGCGAGCGGATCCGCTGCGGCACCGACGTTAGAGACGTTCCAGGTGAGACAGCCGCCGACCGCGAGTCCCGCGGCGATCCCGGCCTTGGAGCGGGTCAGCGGCCGCCGCCGCCCGCGACCCAGGCGACCGTTCGTGATGCGAGTCCGTCGAGGGCCGACACGGCGAGCTCGAGGTGCTCCTCGCGCGTGTCCTCGAGTTTCGTGTGCGAGAGCCCACGCAGGCTCTGGACGAAGAGCATCACGGTCGGCACGCCGGCGCGCGATACCTCCGCCGCATCGTGGAGCGGGCCGGAGGGCAGTCGATGAACCGCGGGGGCGACAGCTCGGATCGCCTCTTCGGCGAAGCCGACGAGCGTTTCGTCGAAGAGGATCGGCTCGATCGACCAGATCCGTTCCCATGCGACATCGATCGACTCCTCGGCTGCGAAGCGCTCGCTCGCGGCTTTCGCCTCGGCGAGCATCGTCGCGAGACGCTGCGCGCTCAGGTCGCGCTGGTCGAGGAGCTGCTCGGCCGTCTCGACCACCGAGGTCACGATCCCCGGCTTGCAGACGACACCGCCCGAGGTGCAGACCGCGCCGCCACCCGTGCGCCGCGCGATCTCGCGGATCTCGAGCGCGAGCTTCGCCGCGCCTGCGAGCGCATCGCGGCGCTTGTCCATCGGCGTCGACCCGGCGTGAGCTGCCTGGCCGCGCCATGTGACGCGGTGGCGCTCGACCCCGAAGGTGCCGAGAACGACGCCGAGCGGGAGGCCGAGACTCTCGAGCACGGGGCCTTGCTCGATGTGCAGCTCGAGATACGCCGCGGCCGAGTCGAGCTCTTCCCGGGCTGCGAGGACCGAGTCGAGGTCGACGCCGTACGCGGCGAGTGCGTCCGGCAGCGTCGTCCCGTTGCTGTCGGAGAGGTCCCTCAGCTCGTCCTGATCGGACATGGAGCCTGCGGCTGCGCTCGAGCCGAAGAGGCTGCGGCCGAAGCGGGCACCCTCCTCGTCGGCCCAGCTGACGAGGCGGACCGTGACCGGCGGCGTGCCCTCGGCCGCGATTCGCCGGAGGACCTCGACGCCGGCGACCACGTTGAGGCACCCGTCCAGCCACCCGCCGTTGGGGACGGAGTCCATGTGCCCGCCGATGAGCACGGCGCGGTCCGACTCCCCGCCAAGGGTGAACCACTGGTTGCCGGCCTGGTCGATGGACTCCGTCGCACCCGTCTCGGCGACGAGCCCCCGGAGCCACTCGCGCGAGCGCTCCCAGGTGTCTGTCCACGCGACGCGCTGCGCGCCGTTCTCGTCACCGGTGAGCTCGCGGAGCTCCCTCAGCTCCGAGACCGTTCGCTTCGGATCGAGCGCCACCCTGAGGAGCCTAGTGCGGCCCATACGCCTCTGCACCGGAAGCAGGTGTGTGACAGATTCCGCCGATGGCGTTTCGCCGGTTCGCCAAGCGGGGCCTCGTCTTCGTGCTCGTGCTCGGTGGGCTCTGGGCCTTCTGGGAGGGATACAAGTGGCTCTGGGAGCGCACCGGGTGGAGCAGGCCGTTCCGCGTCGACGATCTGACTCTCCCGCATGTCCACACGATCCTTTTGCAGCTCGGCGAGCCGACGTCTACCGGCGACGACCTTTGGCTCTTCCTGCTCCGGGCGGCCCTCTTCACTGCGAAGTCGGCGGCCGTCGGCTTCGCGTTCGGCGCGATCGTCGGATTCCTGCTGGGTGTCGTGCTCGTGCAGTTCGACGTGCTGCGACGCGGAGTCATGCCGTACGTCGTCGCGTCGCAGACGATCCCGATTCTGGCGCTCGCGCCCATCGTCGTCCGTGGTCTGGGTAGCGTGTCGATCAGCGGAGAGCCTCCTCCGGACTGGGTCCGCGTATCGGTGATCGCCTCCTATCTGACGTTCTTCCCGGTCACGATGAACACGATCCGGGGCCTGAGGTCCGCCGATCCGCGGGCGCTCGAGCTGATGCACTCCTATGCTGCTCGCGGCTGGACCGTTCTTTGGAAGTTGCGAGTGCCGTCGGCCCTGCCCTACATCTTCACGGCGCTGAAGATTGCGGCCACAGCGAGCGTGGTAGGGGCGATCATCGGCGAGCAGACCGCCTCGATCCCGAACGGTCTCGGCGGCGCCATCCTTAACTTCAATCAGTACTACGTTCTCGCGCCGGCGAGTCTCTGGGCGACGAACCTTTACGCCGCGTTGCTCGGAATCGGCTTCTTCCTCGTCGTGCTCGCTGTAGAGAAGGGTGTCGTGCACCGTGCGCCGGAGCGGCTGGTGTGAAAGGCGACGCCTCCGTCGTGTCGATCACGGGCCTCTCGAAGGTCTTCGGCAAGGGCGGCGTCAGCGCGCTCGAAGGCATCGACTTACAGGTCGAGCGCGGGGAGTTCGTCTCTCTGATCGGACCGTCCGGGTGCGGGAAGTCGACGTTGCTCAGGATCATCGGAGACATCATCGAGCCGACCGACGGCGACGTCACCGTCAACGGGAAGCCGGCGCGTAGGGCGCGGCTCGACCGCGACTACGGCATCGTGTTCCAGGCGCCCGTCCTGTACGACTGGCGTACGGTCGTCAAGAACATCGCACTTCCTCTCGAGATGCTCGGCTGGGATCGTGCAAAGAGGGCAGCGCGGGTGAGGGAGATGGTCGAGCTCGTCGAGCTCTCCGGATTCGAGAAGCACCACCCGTGGCAGCTCTCGGGGGGCATGCAGCAGCGCGTGTCGATCGCGCGTGCTCTCTCGTTCTCGCCCGCGCTCCTGCTCATGGACGAGCCGTTCGGCGCGCTCGACGAGATGACCCGCGAGCGACTCAACCTGGAGCTGCTGCGCATCTGGACCGAGACCGGGTCGACGGTGATCTTCGTGACGCACTCGATCTCCGAGGCGGTCTTCCTGTCTACTCGGGTGGTCGTCATGTCACCACGCCCAGGCCGTGTCGCGAGCATCGTCCCCGTCGATCTGCCTCAGCCCCGCACCGCAGGGTCCCGGGAGCAGCCGCGGTTCTTCGAGCTCGTGACCCAGGTCCGCGAGTCGCTCCACGCCGTCGGAGCCGACGAGGTCGAGGAAACGCTCTCCGCAGCGGAGGAAAGCGCGTGAGCACGGTCACGTCGACATCGGCGTCTTCCAGACGCATCGGCGAGCAAATCCGCTACTGGCTCCCGGCCGTCGTGGTCTTCGGCCTCGGCATCGCCGCGTGGCAATGGCTGCTTCCGGATGTCCTCGGGGTGGAAGAATTCCTGCTGCCGAGGTTCTCCGACGTGGTGCAGGCGCTCGTCGACGAGCGCGACAAGCTGCTTCGCGGCGCATGGATCACCTTCAAGGAGGCGTTCGGCGGCTTCGTTCTCGGGAGTGGCGCCGCGATCGTCGCCGCGCTCGTCCTTGCGCGCTGGCGGCCGTTCGGGAATGCGCTGATGCCGTACATGATCGCCGCCAACGCAATCCCGATCATCGCATTCGCCCCGATCACGAACGCATGGTTCGGGCTGCTGAGCCCGTGGTCGAAGGTCACGATTGCCGCCGTCCTCTGCTTCTTCCCCGTCCTCGTGAACACGCTGCGCGGACTCACGTCGGTCGATCCCGAGTCGATCGAGCTCATGCGCTCGTACGCGGCTCCCGAGCGAGAGGTGTTCCGTCGCGTCCGTATCCCGAACTCGCTCCCGTATGTCTTCTCCGCCTTGAAGGTCGCGAGTGTCCTTGCGATGATCGGCGCCGTGGTGGGTGACTACTTCGGAGGGTCGCTGGACGCGCTGGGAATCGTCGTCTTGAGCGCCGTCAACCTCTCGCAGTACTCGACGTCGTGGGCCGCGATCCTCGTTGCGAGCATCATGGGCATTGCTTTCTACGGCGCGATTGCTCTCGTCGAGCGATATGCATTGAGCTGGCATCCCTCCGTCGGGCGGAGGGGTCAGTAGGGCAGGTAGTCCGGTCTCGGCTGTTCCGAGACCGCATGACAAGGAGGGCATGTGAAACGACGCAGGTGGTATCTCGTGGGGGCGACACTCGTTGTCGTCGCCGCTCTCACGGCAACGAGCTTCGCCCTGGCCGGCTCGTCGAGCCCCAAGCTCACGAAGGTCACGATCCAGCTGAAGTGGGTGACCCAGTCACAGTTCGCCGGCTACTACGCGGCGAAGGCGAAGGGGTACTACAAGGACGCGGGTCTCGACGTGAACCTCAAGATCGGCGGGCCGACGGTCGTCAACGAGCAAACCGTTCTCTCGAAGCAGGCCGAGTTCGGCGTCAATTGGTTCCCCAGCCTGCTCGCGAACCGTGACCAGGGCAACGACCTCGTGAACATCGCTCAGGTGTTCCCGCGATCGGGCACCACCGAGGTGACGTGGAAGAAGGACGGGATCAAGAACTTCAGGCAGATGCGCGGGAAGAAGTTCGGTGTCTGGATCTTCGGCAACGAGTTCGAGCAGCGGGCCGCGCTCGTCAAGTACGGGATGGATCCGGACAAGGACGTGAGTCTCGTGCAACAGCAGTTCGACATGGTCGCGTTCCTGAAGCACGAGATCGATGCTGCGTCGGCAATGACGTACAACGAGCTCGCCCAGGTGCTCGAGACGAAGAACCCGGACACCGGAAAGCTGTACACGATGAACGACCTGAAGGTCTTCAAGTACTCCGACCTCGGGACGGGCATGCTGCAGGACGGAATCTTCGTCCGCGGTGACTGGATCAAAGACAAGGCGAATCAGGCGACGGCTGTCAAGTTCCTCGAGGCCACGTTCAAGGGCTGGATCTACTGCCGCGATCACTACGTTCAGTGCACGAACATCGTGGTCTCGCAGGGAACGGCGCTGCCGAAGGGACATCAGCGCTGGCAGATGAACGAGGTCAACGCGCTCATCTGGCCGAACAAGCTCGGCATCGGCGTGATGAACCCGGCTGACTACGCGAAGACGGCGAAGATCTCCCTCGACTTCAAGGTCATCAAGAAGCCGGCGTCGAAGGCGTCGTACCGCACGGATCTCGCGAAGAAGGCGGTCGCGAACCTCAAGAAGCAGGGGATCGACGTGTTCGGCAAGAGCTTCAAGAAGAAGGTCGTCGTCCTCAAGGAGGGCGGCAAGTAACAGGAGGTAGGAGGCTCCGGGTCGGTTGCGACCGATCCGGAGCTCTCCTCCACGACGGACGGAGGTACTGACGTGTCGACTTTGATCACAGGCGGACGGATCATCACGGCCGCTGACGACTACGTCGGCGACGTCTACGTCGAAGATGGGCGGATCTCCGTGCTCGGAGAGTCGCTGGACGTCGAAGCGGACAGGGTCATCGACGCGTCGGGGAAGTACGTCCTGCCCGGGTGCGTCGATCCGCACACGCACCTCGACATGCCGTTCGGCGGCACGGTGACGATCGACGACGTGACGTCGGGTCAGACCGCCGCGGCGTTCGGCGGGACGACGTGTCACGTCGACTTCTGCATTCAGACGCCCGGTCAGTCGTTCGCCGACGCGCTCGCGGACTGGCACGAGAAACGCGAGGGCAAGCAGTTGATCGACATGGGCTACCACATCGCGGTCACCGACCTTCGGGAGGGGGGATCGCTCGAGGAGCTCGCGGGGCTGCCTGCCCAGGGGATCACGTCGTACAAGCTCTTCATGGCCTACAAGGGCGCTCTCATGGTCGACGACGAGACGCTGTTCCGCACGATGGAGGTCGCGGCCGAGACGGGCGCGCTCGTGATGGTGCACGCCGAGAACGGAGACGCGATCGACGTTCTCGTGAAACA
>Ga0070700_100001382_pt1 | contig 12050 bp, 8 predicted proteins | sample KBSK5101metaG_FD_65456 | JGI IMG/M metagenome (GOLD analysis project Ga0070700, IMG submission 65456) | Corn, switchgrass and miscanthus rhizosphere microbial communities from Kellogg Biological Station, Michigan, USA - KBS K5-10-1 metaG | ecosystem: Host-associated > Plants > Roots >...
TCTTCGTCTACACGCGCTCGAACAGCGCGACCGGCGCCGCGTACGGCGGGTCGGCCTCGCAGCTGCTCGAGTTCGATCAGACGGGCAAGTTCGTTCGCGAGATCGGCAAGGGGCTGTACGGCTTCGAGATGGCGCACGCCGTCCGCGTGGACGCGCAGGACAACATCTGGACGGTGGACGAAGGCACGAACATGGTCGTCAAGTTCAACCCCGAGGGGCGGGTGGTGATGACCATGGGCCGGCGTCCCGAGGCGGTGGGCGGCGTCGAGGCGACCCCGGTGCAGGCGCAGGCGCCTCCGGCCGAACCGTATCGCTTCAACCGCCCCGCCGACATCACGTGGGATCCGCAGGGCAACATCTACGTGGCCGACGGCTACATCAACTCGCGCGTCGCGAAGTACGACAAGAACGGGCGCTTCATCAAGTCGGTCGGCACGCGCGGGAGCGAGCCGTATCAGCTCAACATCCCACACTCGATCACCGCGGACGCCAACGGCAACATCTACGTGGCGGATCGCCAGAACCGCCGCATCCAGGTGTTCAACAGCGATCTGGTGCTGCGCGCCATCTACGACAACGTCGGCGCGCCGTGGGCGGTCTGCATCAGCCCCGGGCCGCATCAGTACCTGTTCTCGTCGAATTCCAATCCGGATTCCAACATCGCCGCGCTCAACGCGGTGAGCGGCGAGATCTACAAGATGGAACTCGACGGCACCATCATCGGTAAGTTCGGCAAGCCCGGGAAGCAGCTGGGTGAGTTCAGCACCGTGCACGCGATGGACTGCCGCAATCCCGACGAGCTCGTGGTCGTCGAGATCACCGCCTGGCGCGCCCAGAAGATCGTGCTCAAGCCGGTCCCGGGCAAGTCGTCCACCGGCTCCACGCGCTGAGCGAGAGGATCCGACCATGAACCGCGCTATCAAAGTCGCCCTGCTCGCCGCCCTCGCGGTGGCGCCGGTCTCGCTGCGGGCGCAGCTCACGATTCCCGAGATTCCGTACGACGCCATCGATCCGATCAAGCTGCCCGACGACATCTATCTGGGCGAAGCCGTCGGCGTGGCCACCAACTCGAAGGGGAACATCTTCGTCTACACCCGCACGGGCAACCCGACGGCGACGGTGGGCACCCGCCGGACGTTCGCGCGCAGCTCCGCCCGGCTCTTTGAGTTCGATCCCACCGGCAAATTCGTCCGCGAGATCGGTCAGGACAACTACGGCTTCGTCTTCGCGCACGCCGTGCGCGTGGACAAGCAGGACAACGTGTGGGTGGTGGACGGCGGGTCGAACATGATCATCAAGTTCGATCCGAGCGGCCGCATCGTGATGACGTTGGGGCGCAAGCCGGAAGCGCTCGACACCACGGCGTCGGTGGCCCCGCCGCCTCCCGCGCCGGCAGCGGGTCGTGCTGGCGGTGCGTCGGCCGCGCCACCCGCGCCGGTCGGTGCCGGTCTGGCTGGCGACAACTTCAATCGTCCAGCCGACGTGGCGTGGGATGCCGACGGGAATATCTACGTCGCCGATGGCGAAGGCAACTCACGCGTCGCCAAGTTCGACAAGAACGGCCGCTATCTCAAGTCGTGGGGTTCGCGCGGCACCGCACCCGGCCAGTTCAACATCGTGCACACCATCGCGGTGGATGCCAAGGGGCTCGTCTACGTGGGCGACCGCGGCAACAACCGCATCCAGGTGTTCGACGGCGAAGGCACCTTCAAGACGTCGTTCCTCAATGTCGGTGCGCCGTGGGCCATCTGCATCACCAACGGCCCGACACAGTACCTCTTCTCCTCGAACTCCAACCCGACCAACTCGATGGACAACGGCGAGATCTACAAGATGACGCTCGACGGGAAGATCCTCGGCAAGTTCGGCACCGCCGGGAAGTTGATCAAGGAGTTCGGCTCGGTGCACCAGATGGACTGCCGCAGCGAGACCGAGCTCTACGTCGGCGAGATCACCAACTGGCGCGTGCAGAAGCTGACGCTCCGTGCTGCCAAATAGAGGTACGTGGCTGCCGGTCTTCAGACCGGCCGTCGCGACCGCCCTTGCGCTCGTTGCGACTCTCTCGGCGCAGGAGACGCCGCGGCTGGCCAACAGCGGGCCGGTCGTCCTCTACGAGAACGCGCACCTGATTCCCGGCGACGGCCGGCCGGCGATCGATCGTGCGGCGCTCCTCGTGCGCGACGGACGCATTGCGCGCGTCGGGCGCGCCGGCGAGGTCGGGCTGCCGCAGGGGGCCGCGCGGGTGGATCTGACAGGCAAGACCGTCATGCCCACGCTGATCAACGTGCACACGCACGTCGGCTTCCAGCGCGGCGCCACCTACGTGCCCGAGAACTACGGACGGCAGACCATCCTCGACGATTTGAACCGCGCGCTCTACTTCGGCATCACGGCCGTCGTCTCACAGGGCATCGACCCGGGCGATACGGCACTGCGCATCCGCGCCGAGCAAGCCGCGGGCACGCTTGGCGGCGCGCGGCTGTTCCTCGCCGGCCGCGGCATCGGTTTCCCCAACGCCGGTCCCGGCGCCGACGCCTATCGTGGGATCGCGTACAGCGTCACGACGCCCGAACAGGGCCGCCAGGCGGTGCGCGAGCAGGCCGCGCTGAAGGTGGACCTGATCAAGATCTGGGTCGATGATCGCAACGGCCGCGCGCCGCGCATGACGCCGGACGTGTCTCACGCCATCATCGACGAGGCGCACAAGCACGGGCTCAAGGTGAACGCGCACGTCTTCTATCTGTCCGACGTGCAGGACCTCGTGGCCGCGGGCATCGACGGCTTCGCGCACCTGGCGCGCGACAAGGAGCTCGACGATGCCACCGTGCAGGCGATCGTCCGGCGCGGCGTCGTGATGATGACCACGCTCGGCACCCCGGAGCGCACGACGCACACGAACGTTCCGCCAAGCCTGGCGTCGTGGCTGGACGGCCCCGTTCGTGAGGCGGCGCCTGGCGCGATGATCGATCGCGTGAAGGCCGGCTTCGCCGGACGCGACGAGGCGACGGCCTCAGCGAATCGCGAGCGCTACGCGATCCTGCAGCGCACCGTGGCGAAGCTGGCGAAGGCGGGCGCCAGGATCGCGCTGGGCAGCGACACCGGGATTCAGGATCACCCGTTCGGCATTACCGATCACCGCGAGCTCGAGCTGCTGGTCGAGGCCGGGATGACGCCGATGCAGGTGTTGATCGCGGCCACGAGCACGTCGGCGGCGTATCTCAAGCTCGCCGACGAGGGCGCGCTGGCGGCGGGGAAGCGCGCCAACTTCATGGTCCTCGACGCCAACCCGCTCGACGACATCACCAACACGCGCCGCATTGCCGCGGTGTACGTCAACGGCCGCGAGGTGGATCGACGGGCGCTGCCGATCCGATAGCCACAGGAGTCAGCCGTGGCCGACGTGTTTCTCAGCTACGCCAGGGAAGACCTTCTGGTTGTCGAGCTGCTCGCCGCGGAGCTCAAGAAGACGCACCGCTGGACAGTCTGGTTCGATCAGCACATCGAGCCCGGCCGGGCGTTCCGCGAGGAGATCCGCGATCAGATCGAGGCCGCCGCGGCGGTTGTCGTGCTCTGGTCGGACCATTCGGTCAAGAAGCGATGGGTGGCGGCGGAGGCCGCGCTCGCGGAGGATCTCGGCGTGCTGGTGCCGGCGCGCCTGAGCGAGTGCAGGCCGCCGCTCCCGTTCAACTTCAGCGAGGTGCAGGCGGCGTCGCTCGTGGGCTGGAAGGGCGGCACGACCGCTGGTTATGACCAGCTCGTGACGGCAATCGCCAAACGCGTCGCGTTGCGCCCGCGTCCGGCGAGTGCGGGCAGCGACGCGTTGGACAAGTACGCCGCGATGAAGTATCGCCGAGGGGGCACGCAGGGTTGGCAGACACCCACGCTGAGGACGACGGCATCCAAGGGCGGAACCTTGCTGACGTGGCTGCCCGTCGTCGGGGCAACTGAATACGTGCTCGAACGCTCGGCGACACGCGACTTCAAGAAGGCCGAACAGATTCCGTGCGGCGGCGACCTGTGGTACGCACCGTTTCAGGTGCCTGAGGACCCCATCATGCCGGTGCCGCCACCAGAGGCCTGGCGGCCATCGTTCTTCTATCGCCTGAAAGCGGTGGGTGGCGGGCTCGAAAGCGACTGGAGCGCGGAAGTCAAAGTGTCGTAGACCTACGCTACTTCCAAGTCACTTCCATCCCGAAGAAGTGCATGAACACTTCGCGCGCCGGCTTGTTGCGCGGGTCCATCTTCGGGCTGCGAATGTAGAAGTCGATCTGCTGGGTGGCGGGGTTGACCTCGCCCCCCGGCAGCTTCTTGCCGGCCATCGGGTAGTTCACCTTCAGCGTCGTCCGGTCGCGCATCCCCTGCGTGACCATGAAGTGCATTTCGTAGTTGTCGTAGAGCGGCTTGCCGTTCAGCGTCGCGTGGCCGAAGCCCCAGCCCGCCAGGTAGACGAACGCCTTCGGCCAGTTGTTGTCGCCGCAGCCCGAGTCGGTGCCGTGCTCGTGCAGCGAGGCCACGATGCCGCCGTTCTGGCACGGGTTGAATTCGTTCCACTTGTCGATCGCCAGCTCGAGGCTGCCCTCGGGGATCGTCAGCTTCGCCGTGAACGTGCCGGTGTTCTTGATCTCGTCGACGTCGATGTCGACCGTGCCGCGTGCCGGCCGCAGGTGCGCGGCGGCGTTGTCCATGTGATCCCAGCCCGGCGCGTCGTTCAGCCCGCCCACCATGTAGATGCGGTTTGCCGACAGTACGAAGTGCCCGTCGTACAGATCGTGCTGCTCGGGTGCGAACACGGTGACGGCGGCTCCGGGCTGTTGGCGCGGGTTGGCGGCCTGCTGCGCGAGCGCGGCCACACCAGCGAGAACGATCGAAACGGCGACGAGCGCGTGGCGGAGAGGCATTCGACGATGATAGTGCCGCCATGACTGTCACCGACTACCTGACCGCCTTGCCGGCCGATCGCGCGGCCGAGCTACGGCTCGTCCGTGCGGCAATCCGGAAAGCGCTCCCGAAGGGATACGAAGAGGCCGTCGCCGGCAAAGTCATCGCGTACCAGGTGCCGTTGGCCGTCTATCCCGACACCTACAACAAGCAGCCGCTCTGGCTGGCGGCGCTGGGTGCGCCCAAGACGACGCTGACGCTGCACCTGATGCCGGTTTACGGGAGCCCCGTGCTCCTCCGCAAGGTCGGCGGTACACCCGTCCAGGGTGTTGTGACGGGGCCGTCAGGTGTTCTATAAGGGACGACCCCCAATGTTCAGCACGCGTCCGGCCATGTTGATCCGGATCGCGGCCATGATCGCCGCGGTGCTCGCCGCCGTCGTTCCGTCGACGGCACAGACGGCGGGACCCGCGCCGGCCGCGCCGGCCGCCCCGCCTGCCTACGCGATGTCGGTGTGGGCCTCTGAAAAAGGGCTGCCCCCGGGCGACGTCTTCGCCGTCAACCAGGACGCGGAAGGGTATCTGTGGCTCGGCACGCCAACGGGGCTCCTGCGCTTCGACGGCTCGCAGTTCGTCTCCTGGGCGGTGCTCAACGAGAAGGAGCCGCTGCCCACCGGCCCGGTGCACGCGCTCGTCGGCGCCCACGACGGCAGCCTGTGGATCGGCTTGGGCGGCGGCGGCGGCATCGTGCGCATGGAGAAGGGGCACCTCACGCGCTTCGGGCCGCAGCAGGGGGCGCCTCCCGGCGTCAACGGCATGCTCGAGGATCGGCAGGGCGTCGTGTGGGCGGCGTCCCGCCGGGGCTTGTTCCGTTTTGGCGACGGCCGGTGGACCACGGTCGGGAAGGCCGAGGGGTATCCGGCGGCCGAAGCGTTTGCCGTGTTCGAGGATCGCGGCGGCACGCTGTGGGTGGGTACGTCGGCGGGCGTGTACCGGCGCTCGAAGAGCGCGTTCGAGCTCGTGAACCCCGACAAGAACGTGCAGAGCCTCGCCGAGGACGCCTCGGGTGCTCTCTGGGTCACCGACTCCAACTCCGTCATCCGGAGGCTCACCGACGAAAGGGTGCCGCACGTCGACCCGTCGGTGCGTTTGCCCGCCAGCGGCTGGCGGCTGCTTGGTGACCGCCGCGGGCAGGTGTGGGTGGCCGCCTTTGGCGGCGGTCTCATGCGGCTGTCGAAGGCGGGCGCCGCGCCGGCGATCGAGCGCTTTGCTTACGAGCAGCGCCTCTCTGGATCGCCGCGCTCGCTCTTCGAGGATCGCGACGGCAACGTCTGGGTGGGCATGCGCGGCGGACTGCTGCGGCTGTCGGAGGCGTCGTTCGACACCAACATCCCGCTCGAAGGGCTCACTCACGATGGCGTTCGCTCGACCGCCGTTGCCGCCGACGGCAGCGTGTGGGCGGCCACCGGCCACAGCCTGAACCGCTTTGCCAACGGCGGCCGCACGGTCTACAACGTCTCGCAGTCGACGGCCATCCACACCGATGCCCGCGGCTCGCTCTGGGTGGCCACGAGCCAGGGGGTGGGCCGGATCGTGAACGGCCGCTTCGTGCCCGAGCCGATCACGCCATCGGTCGCAAACAGTCGCGTGCTGGCGATCACGACCGACTCGCGCAACGTCCTCTGGATGTGCAGCGCGCTCAAGGGGCTGATGGCCTGGGACGGCCGGACGCTCACGCGCTTCGAACAGCAGCCCGACGTCTTCAACCGTGGGTGCCTGTCGATGGCCAGCGACAGCCGCGACCGCGTCTGGATCGGGTTTCAGGGCGGCGAGATCGCCGTCTTCGATCGGGGCAGCTTCCAGATCTACGGCGAACGCGACGGTCTCGTGCCGGGCCTCGTGCTTGGCTTCCTCGAAGACAAGAGCGGGGCAGTGTGGGTGGCGACCGCCGGCGGCTTGAGCCGGTTTCAGAACGGCCGCTTCACGGCGCTCACCAAGGCGAACGCTCCGGTGGTGGACCTCGTGCCGGTCCTGGTCGAGGACGACGAGGGCTACATCTGGGTCGGCATCAACAGCGGCGTCGCCGTGATCCGCTTCCACCCGCGGGAAATGGACCGCGTGGCGTCGAATCCCAGTTATCACATCGAATACGCGCTCTACGACGAGACCGACGGTCTCCAGCAATCTCCGCTCACCTGGCAGAGCGGCGTCGGAGCCGTGCGCGCGCCCGACGGCCGGTTGTGGCTCACGTCAGGCGCGGGCCTCGCCGTCATCGATCCGCGGCACCTGCCGCACATCCGTCGGCCGGCGCCGCCCCGCATCGAAGGGGTGGTCGTGGACGGCCGGACGCAGGCGCCCGGGACCGAGGTGTCACTCCCGTCGCGGACGTCCACGCTGCGGATCGAGTACGGCACGGTGAGCTTGTCGTCGGCCTCGAAGCTGCGCTACCGCTATCAGCTCGAAGGCTACGACGCCGACTGGGTCTACGCAGGACAGCGCCGGGACGTCACCTACGCCAACCTGCCGTCGAATCAGTACCGCTTCCGCGTCAGCACGACGCACGACGGTCAGTGGACCGAGGCCGGGGCCTGGGGCTTTTCCGTGGCGCCGCCCTTCTACCGCACGCCGTGGTTCGTGGCGGTGGTCGCGCTCGGGCTCACGCTGCTGCTGGCCCTGGCGTGGTGGCTGCGCCTCCGCGCCCTGCGGCAGCGCTACGCGCTGGTGTTTGCCGAGCGCGCGCGGGTCAGCCGCGAGATCCACGACACCCTGCTGCAGAGCCTGGCGGCGATGGGGGTCGAAATCGAGGCGATCGCCAGCCAGCTCGATCCGTCGCTGGGGCCGGCGCGTGACGAGCTGCGCCGGCTGCGGCGCCAGGTCGGCCACTCGCTGCGCGACGCGCGCGAGTCGATTCTGGAGCTGCGCCGCGACAGCATGAAGACGCCCGACGTGGTGGACTCGCTGCGCGACGTGGCCGAGCGCACCGAGCGCACCTACGGCGTGCGGGTGACGATCGCGGTCAACGGGCGGCGCCCGCCGAACTGCTCGTCGGACGTGGATCTGCAGCTGTTCCGGATCGGCCAGGAAGCGATCACCAACGCGATCCGCCACGGGCACGCGACCGAGGTGCAGATCGTCGTGAACTACGAGAAGGATCGCGTGCGCCTCACCGTGTGCGACAACGGCTGCGGCTTCGCGCCCGACGAGCCGCTGCCCGCGCGCGAGGCCGGCGAGCACTTCGGCCTGCTGACGATGCGCGAGCGCGCGGCGCGTATCAGCGGCCGTCTCGAGATCGTCAGCAGCCCCGGGTCCGGTACCACCATCGAAACCCTCATTCCCGTTCCAGCGGAGTAGCCCCGTGAGCCCAGCCCATGCCGCCCGTTCGTCCACGCCGTCGGCCACCGCCGTGGCGCCCGTCCGCGTCATGTGCGTGGACGACCACCGCCTGATGCGGGAGGGGATCCGCCGCATCGTGGCGCTGCAGCCCGACATGGTCGTGGTGGCCGAGGCCAGCAACGGGGTCGAGGCGGTCGAGCAGTTCCAGCGCCACAAGCCCGACGTGACGCTGATGGACCTGCAGCTGCCGTCGATGAACGGCCACGAGGCGATCAAGGCGATCCGCCGCCTGCAGCCCGATGCCCGCGTCGTGGTGCTGACGATGTACTTCGGCGACGAGGACGTCTACCGCGCCATCGAGGCAGGCGTCATGGGCTACATCCTGAAGGACACGGTGCCGGACGACTTGATTCACGTCATCCGCGAAGTGCACGCGGGCCGGCGCAGCGTGCCGCCGGAGATCGAGGCGGTGCTCGACGCCCGCGCCATGCAGCCGTCGCTCACGGCACGCGAGTTCCAGGTGCTGCAGCTCCTGGCGACGGGGAAGCGCAACAAGGAGATCGCGTCCGCCCTCGGCATCAGCGCCGACACCACCAACGCCCACGTCAAGAGCATCTTCCAGAAGTTCAACGTGCACGATCGCACCGCGGCGCTCGCCGAAGCGATCCGCCGCGGCATCATTCATATCAGCTGACGTACGTGGGGGCCGCCTTCAGGCGGCCGGTCAACGGGCCACCTGAAGGTGGCCCCTACGTACGTGGCGGCCGGTCAACGGGCCACCTGAAGGTGGCCCCTACGTACGTGGCTGCCGGTCAACGGGCCACCTGAAGGTGGCCCCTACGTACGTGGCTGCCGGTCTTCAGACCGGCCTCAGATTGGATCGAAGCTCCAGGGCACGCGGCTCGCTTCGTGGCGTTCGTAGCGGCGCAGCCCGTCGCTCAGCCACGGGGCCTCGCCGCGCCCGGCGGCTCGAAACGTCTCGATGGCATCGCGTTGCCGCGCCGCCGCCTCGCTCCACTGATTCGTTTCGGCAAGCGCCATCGCCTGCGCTTCGAGGGTTCTCCACGTGCGCGCTTGCGTCACGAGATGCGTCGCGAGATCGGCCGCCAGCTTCCCGTCGCGCACGCCCGCATCCGGCGCCGCCGCCAGCACGCGCACCAGCAGCTCGGTGAATTCCAGGTGTTCGGGATGCGCCCTGCGCGCCTCCGTGAGCCAGGCGCGTGCGGTGCCGTACCGGCCGGCGTCGGCGAGCGTGACCGCGTAACCGAGCCGCGCGTCCGCGAAGCGGGGGTCGACCGACAGCGCGCCTTGAAACGCCGCCAGCGCGCGGTCGAAGGCCCGCGCCTTGCGGAGCGTGCGCGCCAGCTGCAGCCGCGCCTGTAGATAGCCGGGATCGCCGCTCACGGCGGCGGTGAACTGCTCGATCGCCGGCGCCAGCTGTCCATTGCTGACGAAGAGCGCGCCGAGGCTGTAGTGCGCCTCGGGGAAGTTCGGGTCCTGCGCGAGCAGCTCCTGATACAACGTCACGGCCGCGCGGATGTCGCCGGAGACCGCCAGCGCGGTCGCCAGCTTCTGCTTGAGGGCGCGCCGTTCGGGCGCCAGCGCGAGCGCCTGCCGGAACGCCTCGACGGCAGCCGGTGCCTGACCCGCGGCCAGCGCACGGTCGCCGCGGCCCTCGTACACCACTGGACTGTGCAGAATCTCCGCGAGCTCGCGCATCAGCGGATCCGGAAGCGGCGGTTGCGCGTCGCCCCGCGCCCGCAGGCGCGCTTCGGCGTCGTCGATGCGTCCCACCTGCCGGTAGGCCATGGCCAGCGGATAGTTCACCGCCGTGGCTCGCGGTTCGGCGGCGCTGGCCGCCTCGAGGCGCGCGACGGCCACGTCGGCCTTGCCCGCCACGAGGGCGGCGCGGCCCAGTCCCAGGAGCGCATCGAAGAGACCCGGATGGAGTGCGAGCGCCCGTTCGTAGAAAGCTGCCGCGGCGTCGCCCCGCCCCTGGTCGAGCGTGACGTTGCCCAGCCAGACGAGCGACGGCACGTCGTCGGCGCGCAGTGCCAGCACCTGTTGGAAGTGCGTGGCCGCGCCTTCCGCGTCCCCCTTCATGCGAGACAGGTGACCCAGGTAGTACGGCCAGCGAGGCTCGCCCGGGTCGAGCGCCATGGCTTGCGTAAGGAACGGTTCGGCGGCGGCCACCGATTCGGCCGCCATGAGCAGCACACCCATCGTCCCGAGCTCGCTGGCGCGCGCCTGGTCGGACGCCGGTGCCGTACCGTCCGTCAGCTGTGCGTACTGCTCGCGAATCTGCTGCTGCACGGGTACCGCCATCGCGCTGAGATCGGGCAACGGCGGCACGGGAGCCGGGCGCTCGGCGCGGCAGCCGCCGACGCAGGCGGCCACCGCCAGGATTGCGACGGCGCGAAGGAGACGGCTCACGGCGTCCGCCCCTCGACCAGCGTCGTGTAGCGATCGATCTCCACGTGCGCGTCCTGGGTGCGCCCGTCCGGCCAGATCACCCGGACGCTCACGGGTCCCGCGCTGGAGCCGAGCCCCACGAGGACGCGCGGATCGTTGGCCGACGCGTAGCTGCCGTCGGCGCGAGCGCGCCGCCATCGTGTGCGGCCGCCGGAGGCGGTGACCGACACGCGCGCGCCAAGCGCGTCGGAGCCCGATGGTGTTTGGAGGCGCAGCCCCACCCAGTGCTGTCGCTGGCCGACGGCGTTGAGCAGCAGCTGCGCCGGTCCGCCGTTGTTGGCCACCACCACGTCCGTGTCGCCGTCGTTGTCGATGTCGCCGAAGGCCGCGCCGCGTCCGGCGTCCTCCCGGAGCAGCGCCGGCCCACCCGCGCGCGTGGCGTCCTCGAAGCGGCCGTTCCCGAGGTTGCGGAACAGCTGTCGCGCCTGTCCGAGCGGCGCGAGGGCACCCTCGGGTGAGGGCGTGTCGGGAATCTGCACCGAGCCGTTCACGGTCAGCAGATCGAGCCACCCGTCGTTGTCCACATCGAGCCAGCCGGCGCCGAACCCGGTGTAGGGCAGGCTGCGGTGGCCGATGCCGGCCACCGCGGCGGTGTTGGCAAACGCGCCTTTCCCATCGTTGATGTAGAGGTCGTGCCCTTCGCCGGCCAGGTTGGTGACGACGAGGTCTTCGTCCCCGTCGTCGTCCACGTCGCCGGCGTCCACGCCCATGCCCGACTTCGGCTGGCCGAAGGGCCCGAGCGCCGTGCCCGAAATCAGCCCGAGATTCTCGAACGTCCCGTCGTGCCGATTGATCCAGAGCTGGTTTTCTTCGCGGTCGTTCGCCACGTAGAGATCGGTCCAGCCGTCGCCGTTGTAGTCGGCGGAGGCGACGCCGAGCGCCGGCCCGAACTGCGTGGCCAGGCCGGCCGCCACCGTCACGTCGGTGAACGTGCGGTCGTGATTGTTGCGATAAAGATGGCTCTGCTGCGCGCGGTAGACCTGCGGCGCGCAGTACACCCGGCGTCCCGATCGGCCGTAGCACGGCGTCTCCAGCGACGCGTCCCACGTGAGGTAGTGGCCGACGAAGAGATCGAGCCAGCCGTCGCGATCGAAGTCCACGAACGACGCCGATACGGTCCAGCCTTCGGCGGAGATACCGCTGCGGGCCGAGATGTCCGTGAAGACGCCGTGGCAGTCGTTGCGGAACAATCGGCTGCCGTCGAGCGAGGTGGTCAGCAGGTCCACGCATCCGTCGTTGTCGATGTCGCCGGTGGCCACACCCATCCCATAGCCGGACACGCCCAGGCCGCTCCGGACGGTGTCGTCCGTGAAACTCAGACGCCGCGTGCCGTCGGCCATCACCTGCAGATCGTTGCGGAAGAATCGG
>Ga0070700_100001392_pt1 | contig 12016 bp, 10 predicted proteins | sample KBSK5101metaG_FD_65456 | JGI IMG/M metagenome (GOLD analysis project Ga0070700, IMG submission 65456) | Corn, switchgrass and miscanthus rhizosphere microbial communities from Kellogg Biological Station, Michigan, USA - KBS K5-10-1 metaG | ecosystem: Host-associated > Plants > Roots >...
GCACCCATGGACTGCGGCCCAACCGACTCCGCCCGAATTGAGAGGCCCTCGAGGTAAAGCGCAGGCCGGAAATGGAAAGGATGTGCGCGAGGCCCGAATCGCGCATAGCCTGGTTCAACTCCTGGAAATGCCTCCCCGCGCGCCGGTGATGAGCGCGACGGCGATCTCGCCGGTCTCACCCTCCAATGCCGCCCTGATGCGGGCGTTGACGCGTGCTCTCAGCGCATCGATGCCAGACCAGGCCCTGAGGTCCCAAGGCAAAGCGCCCGCGTCATTCAAGGACTGAATCTTGCTCGTCGCGTAACCCGTCGCTCCGAGGCTTGCAAACCAGGCTTGCCGTCCAAAATCGAATCCGCCAGGCTCTATCGGTTCCGGAGGGGGCTGAAGCGTAGCGCTGAGCGCCACTGCCTCGCCGATGCGGCTATTTGGCGGCATCGGGCGCCGGCATCGTGACCCGCACGCGGTAGGGGCGTTCCTCCGGCTCGAGATCTCCCAAGGAGAGGACCCTGATGGTGAGCCGCGCGCGCCCTTTGTCGCGAAGAAGCTCGTGGGCTTCGACCCAACCGCTTACGCCGACGTAGCTCAGCTCGTGCGCAAGCGCCCGCGTTATCTCCGTACGAAGCTTGGCCGTGGCAAAGCCGCTCGCGAACGCGAGAAAAGCCCCTGCAAGAGCAAGCCCGAGCGGCGCACTCCGGAGCGCGAGGCAAATCCCGATAGCGCCCAGCACAAGCGCAGCGGCTACGCGGGGCTGGGGCTCATTAGACAGAGCAAAATAGGCGATGATCCCTGCGGCGAAGAATACGGGGAGCCACAGGAACCAGCGGTCGGACTCGACCGCGAGCGCGCGACCGACGGCGGCAAGGGCAGTGACAGTAGCCCACCTCGGCTTCTGGCCGCGGCATCCCAGTTGCCCCACTCGCCTTCGCCCTGCCCCGGCATGGTCGATGCTCAACGGCGGAAGGCGCATTCCGCCCCGCCCTTACCCGCATCTGCCGCTCATGCTACATCACCGCCCCATCCGCCCCATAGCCTTCGATTGGAGCCGGCCCATGAGCGAAAAAGTCATCACGCGCTTTGCCCCTTCGCCCACTGGCTATCTGCATATCGGCGGGGCACGGACCGCCTTGTTCAATTGGCTCTATGCCAAGCACACCGGCGGGAAGATGCTGCTGCGCATCGAGGACACCGACCAGGCGCGCTCGACCGAAGGCGCGATCCTCGCCATTCTCGACGGCTTGCGTTGGCTCGAGCTCGATTGGGACGGCGAGCCCATCTACCAGCTCGCGCGCGCCGAGCGTCACCGCGAGATCGCTGAGCAGCTCCTCGCGGAGGGTAAAGCCTATCGCTGCTATGCGAGCGCTGAAGAGCTGCAAGCCATGCGCGAGAAAGCCCGCGCCGAAGGCCGCGCTCCCGGCTATGACGGCACTTGGCGTCATCGTGATCCATCCGAGGCTCCGCCGGGTATCGAGCCTGCCATTCGCTTCAAGGCGCCGCGTAAGGGCGAGACAATCATCGAGGATCGCGTGCAGGGCCGGGTCGTCTTTGCCAACAAAGATCTAGACGATCTCGTGATCCTGCGGAGCGACGGCTCGCCAACCTATAATCTTTCAGTCGTGGTCGATGACCACGACATGCGCATCACCCACGTCATTCGTGGCGACGATCATCTCACCAATGCGGCGCGCCAGACCCAGATCTACAAGGCGCTCGGCTGGGAGACTCGGGTGTTTGCCCATGTGCCGCTCATCCACGGTCCCGACGGCGCCAAGCTCTCAAAGCGCCATGGCGCGCTCGGCGTGGAAGCCTATCGCGCCATGGGCTATCTGCCGGCGGCGCTCCGTAACTATCTCGTGCGGCTCGGCTGGAGCCATGGCGATGCCGAGATCGTGTCCACCGAGGAAATGGTGCGGTGGTTCGATCTCGATGGAATCGGCCGCTCGGCGGCGCGGTTCGACTTCGCTAAGCTCGAGAACCTCAACGGCCATTATCTGCGCGCGACTCCGGACGCTGAAATCGTCGGACGACTGAAGGCGCTTCTTCCGGAGCTTCCCAACGGTGCAGCACTTGCCGAGCGCGTGGGCGAGAAAGGCTGGCGCAAACTGAAACGTGCTATGCCGGGCCTCAAGCAGCGTGCCAAGACGCTGGTGGAGCTGCTCGACAGTGCCGACTATCTCTTTGCCAAGCGGCCCCTCGAGCTGGATGACCAAGCCAATAAGCTTGTTGACGCCGCCGGTCGAGAGACGCTTTCCACTCTCCTCCCTCGCCTTGAAGCTCTCCCCTCCTGGAAGCCCGAGGCGCTCGAGGCCGAAGTTCGCGCCTTCGCTGGAGAGACCGGGCGGAAGCTCGGCAAGGTTGCACAACCACTCCGGGCAGCCCTCACGGGCAAATCAACGTCGCCCGGCATTTTTGATGTGCTCGAGATGCTCGGTCGCGAGGAGTCCCTTGCCCGAATTCGCGATCGGGTGCAGTGAAGGACGTTGCTTAACTTTTGAGCAAGACCGCATGTTGCACTGCGAGAAAAACAGGACGAATATGTGCGGCAGTGCAATACGAGTTCGTTAGCGCCGCAACGGTTGGTCTAACCCAGCGTTCGGTAGCGACCAGCTTCCCAAGATCGCAGAGGAGCTTTTAGATGAGCGTCGCAGAAAACCTCCGCGCGTCGGACGCCGCCGAGGCATCTATCTTGATCGACGGCGCGACTTACGAGTTGCCCGTCCGCAAGGGCACGATGGGCCCCCCCGTCATCGACATCAACACGTTCTATCAGGACACCGGCTGCTTTACCTACGACCCGGGCTTCACCTCGACCGCGAGCTGCGAGTCGAAGATCACGTTTATCGACGGCGACAAGGGCATCCTGCTCTATCGCGGATACCCGATCGACCAGCTTGCCGAGCACGGCAACTTCATCGAGACCTGCTACTTGCTGCTTTACGGCGAACTTCCCAGCCGTGAGCAGTATCGCGCGTTCGACGACCGCATCGTGAAGCACACGATGGTGCACGAGCAGATGACGCGGTTCTACACCGGGTTCCGCCGCGACGCGCATCCCATGGCCGTCATGGTCGGCGTGGTAGGTGCGCTATCGGCCTTCTATCACGACTCGATCGACATCAAGGATCCCGAGCAGCGCGAGATGGCATCCATCCGCATGATCGCCAAGATGCCGACGATCGCCGCCATGGCCTACAAATACTCGATCGGCCAGCCCTTCATCTATCCGCGCAACGAGCTTAGCTACGCGGCGAACTTTTTGCATATGTGCTTCGCCGTTCCTTGCGAGGAATACAAGGTCGACCCGATCCTCGCGCGTGCCATGGACCGCATCTTCATCCTACACGCTGACCATGAGCAGAACGCTTCGACCTCGACCGTACGACTTGCCGGCTCCTCAGGTGCAAATCCCTTTGCCTGTATCTCTGCGGGTATCGCGTGCTTGTGGGGCCCCGCTCACGGGGGCGCCAACGAGGCTGCGCTTCAGATGTTACAGGAGATCGGCACGGTCGATCGCATTCCGGAATATATCAAGCGGGCAAAGGACAAGAGTGATCCGTTCCGGCTCATGGGCTTCGGTCACCGCGTCTATAAGAACTATGATCCGCGGGCGAAGATCATGCAGAAGACATGTCATGAGGTGCTGGACGCTGTCGGTCACGGCGACGACCCGATCCTCAAGGTCGCGCTCGAGCTCGAGCGCATCGCGCTGTCGGACGATTACTTCATCCAGAAGAAGCTCTACCCTAACATCGACTTCTATTCGGGCATCACGCTCAAGGCGCTGGGCTTCCCCACCGACATGTTCACCGTGCTGTTCGCAATCGCGCGGACGGTCGGCTGGATCGCGCAGTGGAAGGAGATGATCGAGGATCCCTCGCAGCGTATTGGCAGACCTCGCCAGCTTTATACTGGCGCGGTGGAACGTCCCTATGTGCCGGCCGAGGAGCGCGCCTAGGAGCCGCCCGGCCCAGCTATGCCAACAAGAAAGAGGCCGTGCTGATTTGCGGCGTCGATGGTCGTCGCCTGTTCGGCCATCAGCACCTGTCCTGCTGCCACGGCAATCCCGGCAAGACCCGCGGCGGCCGCTTTCAGAACGGTGTCTGCACCGATAGTAGGCAGATCGACGCGCTGCTCCTGTCCCGGCTTGGGTGCTTTGGCAAGGACGCCGGCGCGGGTATGGCGTCCCGTCCTGCCGGATTTGCGAAGCTCGGCGCACCGGACGAGCATTGCGTCGGTTCCTTCGGCGGCTTCGACAGCAATCACGTGGCCTCTGACCACGACGGCGGCTTGTCCGACATCGAGGCGGCCGAGTGCGCCGACCACTTTGAAAGCCATATCGATGTCGGCCTGATCCTCCGCCGACGGCGACACTTTGCCGAGCGTGCCGTGTCCGGCCAGAAGATTGGGCGCCACATCGCCTGCCCCGTGCACCCGATACCCCTTCTGTTCGAAGAAACGGACAATTCTCGACAGCACGTGATCGTCACCGCCTTTGCCGAGGCTAAGAAGAAAGGGCAAGGTCTTAAGGGCGCCGAGATCGAATTTGACATTGGCGAGATCCGGCCGGTTCACGCCACCGATTATGACAAGATCGCCGCAGCCATTCTTTTCGAGGGCCGCGAACATCTTGCCGATCTCACCCCATTTGATCCAGGTGTGCGGAAATCGCTCGATCTCCTGCCGCGCCTCGCCACGAATGGCGACAATGTGCAGAGGAAGTCCCCGCGCCGATGCCGCCTCTGCCAACACGCAAGGAAGCGGACCTCGTCCGGCGATAATCCCAAGCGGGCCTGTTATCTTGCTCGCTTCAGGTTCGGTCCGACTCCCACTTTCATCGGGCAGGCGGTGCGGCATTGTTCGGTACGCAGAATTGGCGGTCCGATTGCGTTTTGATGAACTCGATGACCTGCTTGGTAAGCGGGTTTGTCGAGAACATGCTTTCCACGTCCTCCAGCCGCTCCTTCAGCGTTCCTTCGGTCGAAAATAGCATGCGATAGGCCTGGCGAAGCTCATGGATCTGATCGCGCGGGAAACCCTTGCGCTTGAGCCCGACAATGTTGAGCCCGCAAAGATTGGCGCGATTGCCGATGGCCATCCCAAATGGAATGACGTCGGCGGTGATCCCCGACATTCCGCCGATAAATGCGTAGGCGCCGATGCGCACGAATTGGTGTACGGCGGAGAGCCCGCCGATAATGGCGCCATCGCCAATCGTGACGTGACCGCCCAAGGTGGCTCCGTTCACCAGCGTCACGCTGTTGCCGACTTCGCAATCGTGAGCGACATGCGCGCCGATCATCAAGAGGCAGTTGGATCCGACCTTGGTCGACATATGGCCGCCTTCGGTACCCGGATTGACGGTGGCGTGTTCCCTAATGATCGTTTTGGCACCGATAGTTAGCGTGCTTGGCTCACCGTGAAACTTCACGTCCTGCGGCGCCTGGCCGATCGATGCGAAAGGGAACACCTTACATTCCGGACCGAGTGTCGTGCGGCCGGTAATGACAGCATGGGAATGGACCACAACACCGTCGCCGAGTTCGACATCGGGTCCGATCACGCAAAAGGGGCCGATCTCTACGTTCGTCCCAAGTTTCGCGCTTGGATCGACCACGGCGGTCGCATGGATGTTGGCCATGCTCGCCCTGGCTAAGTCTCAACGATGACTGCGCTGACTTCGGCCTCCGCGACTAGAGTGCCGTCGACATGCGCCTGGGCCCTGAAGCGCCAGACGCGTCCGCGATTGCGCATCTTCTGGACGTGATAATGAACGGTGTCGCCCGGAACGACCGGGCGACGGAAGCGTGCCTTGTCGATAGCCATGAAATAGACGAGCGGCGGCTGCTTGAACTCTTCGATGTGGCGCATGCAAAGCGCGCCGGCGGTCTGCGCCATGCCTTCGATGAGCAGCACGCCCGGCATGACAGGATTGCCGGGGAAATGTCCTTGAAAGTACGGCTCGTTCGCGGTCACGTTCTTGATGCCGGTGGCCGAGCGGTCCCCGTCCATGTCGATGATGCGATCGACAAGGAGGAATGGGTAGCGATGCGGCAGAAGCTTGAGGATGTCCGCGACCTCAGCCCTTCCGAGCTTCGCTTTCACTCCGCTTTCGTTCATAAACCCCGGCTCCTGAGGCCTTGAGCTAGCGACAGGTTACTTGCCCGTCCCGCTCGAGCCATCGTCCTGGTCAAGCTTCAAATCCTTACTCTCGGCGAGCTTGCGCAACAGCGTAAGCTCTCTGAACCATAGCCGCACCGGCTTGGCCGGGGTGCCACCCCAGCGCACACCAGGCGGTACATCGGCCCGCACATTACTGCTTGCCGCAATCTGAGCGCCAGCACCGATCTTGACATGGCCCACGACGCCTACTTGGCCACCAAGGGCTACGAAATCCCCAAGTTCCGCGCTCCCGGAGATACCGGTTTGGGCCACGATGATGCAATGCCTTCCGATCACCACGTTGTGCCCGATTTGCACGAGATTATCAATTTTCGTGCCCTCCCCTATCACGGTGTCCCGTAAGGCACCCCGGTCAATGGCGGTGTTGGCGCCGATCTCGACGCCGTCCTGAATGATGACCCGGCCGATCTGAGGCACCTTGGCGTGCCCTGTCTTTCCCATGGCGAAGCCAAACCCGTCCTGGCCGACGGCCACTCCGGCATGGAGCGTGACATTGTTGCCGATGAGGGCGTGGGTCACCGAGGCATTTGGGCCGATATAGCAGCCACGCCCCACATGGACCCGGTAGCCAATCACCGTGCCTGCCGCAATGATTGTACCAGCTCCGATTCGCGCTTCTGGCCCGATGACCGCGCCAGGCTCCACGATCACTCCGGCTTCAAGCGCTGCGCTTGGGTGGACCGATGACCGGTCGAAGCCGCCGCCCTCGACGGCGGCTTTTGGATTGAGCGCGTCGGGATAGAACAGCGCGAGCGCCCGGGCAAAGGCGCGATAAGGCTCAGGCGTGACGAGGCAGATGGTGTCTGTTGGGCCTTGGCCTGCAAATTTCGGAGCGACAAGACAGGCGCTCGCCCCAGTCGTGGCAAACACCGGCAAATATTTCGGATTGTCGAGAAAGGACAGATCGCCATGCCCCGCGCTGTCGAGCGGCCTCACGTCCTTGATCGAAACGTCAAGATCCGCCCCATTTGCCGCCTTGGCATTGGCAGCCTCGGCGACAGTGCCCAAACGGAAAGGGCCGGCTCGCTCGAAAAAACCAGGATGTTCCATAAGAATATCAGCGGCCGGCGCCGCGGCATCATCCATGACGCCAAGCCATAAACGGAAATCGCTTCCTTTAGAAGTTGGTAGAAGCGCCGAAACGGAAAATCTCGGTCTTGTCGAAATCCGCCTTAAGCAAGGCCTGAGCGATGTCGGCGCGGAGCGGTCCAAGCGGCGACTGCCAGATGATGCTGAAACCGCTCGACAGGCGAACCTGCGAGCTGTCGAATATGAAGCTTCCTTCTCTGGCTACGGCATTCAGCGCAAAGTCGCTGGGATCGAACAGAGAGCCCGCGTCGACGAATACGGCGCCCTGCATGCCAAGATTGTCGGGAATGAACGGGAACGGGAAACGTAGCTCGGCGGTGGTCGCCCAGTAGACCTTGCCGCCGAGGGCATCCTTCGAGCAGGGATGGACGCGCTCGCCGGTGACCGGGTCTTCGCACGCATCGCGCGGGCCAATACCCGCCCGCTTGAAGCCACGGATCGTCTCGCCGCCCTTGAAGAAGAGGTCGGTCATGCGTACGTCATCGCCGCCCCATCCCTCGATATTGCCGCCCTGCACGCGCCCGACCAAAGTGAGTTTGTTGGTGATGGGGTAGTATCCGCGCGCATCCGCCACCGACCTAATGTAGTTCACGTCACCACCGACGCCGGCAAGGTCCTGGGAGAAGGAAGCAAAAATGCCGCTGGTCGGCGATTGCGGAAGGTTGCGGGTGTCGTAGGCGACCGTGTAGCCGACGCTCGAAACGTTCGACGTGCCTGCCGACTCCTTGACGGCCAGCGAGGCGTTGCTACTCACGTTGAAAATATCTTCCTTTTCGAATTTATAACGCAAGCCGAGCTGGGTGTTATCCGCAATGGGGAAGCCCAGCCGAATGTCGCCGCCGGCATCGCGTTGACTGAACGAGGCCACGTCCTGGAAGTCCACTTCCTTGTAGAACACGTCGAAGCCGGCAGCGAGGTTGCGATCAAGGAAATGAGGCTCGGTAAAACTGAAATCGACCTGGGCGCGCTCAAGGCTTCCGGAGAAGCCGAGCCTGACATATTGGCCTTTGCCCATCAGGTTGCGCTCGGTGATGCTGATGTCGCCGATCACGCCTTCGCTCGTGGAGTAGCCGGCGCCGAAGGACAGTTCGCCGGTCGGCTGCTCTTCTACTTTGACCACGATGATCACGCGGTCGGGCGCGCTGCCGGGCTGGGTGTCAATGTCGACAGTCTTGAAGAAGCCAAGAGCGCGTAAGCGTTTGCGCGCAGCCTCGACCAGCAGGCGGTTGAACGCGTCGCCTTCGGAAAGCCGGAACTCGCGCCTGATCACGTTGTCCTCAGTGCGGAAGTTGCCGACGATGTTGATGCGTTCGATGTAAATCCGCGGGCCTTCATCGATGGTGTAGACGATGCCCATAGTATGGGTCGCCTCGTCGCGCTCGAAGCGTGGCCTTACCTGGCCGAAAGCGTACCCCTGCTGAGACACCTCGATGGTCAGCGCTTCGATGGTTTTTTCCACCTTCTCGGCATTGTACACGCGACCAGTCCTGGTGAGGATCACATGCCTTAGAGCGTCGACATTGACCGAAGGCAGAGCGCTTTCGACATCGATGGGGCCGAAGCGATAGCGTTCACCCTCCTCGATGGTGAAGGTAATGAAGAAGCCCCTTCCGTCGCGGTCGAGATCGGCGGTCGCCGACACGATACGGACATCGGCATAGCCGTTCTTCATGTAGAACTGCCGGAGCAATTCGCGATCCAGATTGAGCCGGTCCGGATCGTAGACATTAGTGCCCTTGAGAAAGCTCAGCAGATTGGTCTGCGTAGTCGAGATTACGTAACGGAGCTGCGAATCGCTGAAGGCAGAATTGCCGATGAAGTTGATGGCACGGACCTTGGTGCTTGGTCCCTCGCTGATCTCGAAGACAACGTCGATGCGGTTGTTATCGAGGTTGATAATCTTGGGATCAACCTGGGCAGCGTATAGGCCTTGCCGCCGATAGACGTCGAGGATTCGCTGCACGTCGGCCTGAACGCGGGCGCGCGTATAGACTGCCCTCGCCTTAAGCTGGACCTCGGCTGCAAGCGTATCGTCCTCGACTTCGCGATTCCCCTCGAAGGCGACCCGGCTGACTATCGGACTCTCCATCAGGACGATGACGATGGTCGACCCTTCGCGCCTGATGCGCACGTCCTGAAAAAGGCCGGTGGCAAAGAGCGCCTTCAGCGATTCGTCGACTTTGGCGGGATCGTAAGCATCGCCGGTCGAGAAGGTGAGATAGGAGCGGACCGTCTCGGGCTCCACTCGCTTATTACCCTCGACACGTATGTCCTGAATGACGCCCTGGGCATAGGCCGAGGATTCCCCAAAGCACTCGCCAAGGCCCAGCGAGAGCGGGATGCTACACAACACAACGAGGGCCGCGAGCAGCCCTCTAGCCAACGTCCACCGCACCATTACTGGTGTCTTCCCCTCAAAGCCGATCCCCGCCGCCGCTCAGGCTTCCGCCTTGAAACTGGCCATTGTTTTGTGGCCGATTTTTGGTTCTGGCCCCCTAGCACTGGCGGGGGCCGATGGGCCCCCGCCGAACGCTACGCTCCGTGTGCCAATCTTACAAAAATTTCAAATGAATCAAGTCATTCCAGGTTGCAAAAATCATCAACATCAACACGAAAGCGAGCCCAATCCGGAAACCAATTTCCTGGGTGTTCTCGCTTAGAGGGCGACCCCTGATTGCTTCGATGCTGTAGAACAGAAGATGACCGCCATCGAGCATAGGTATCGGGAACAAATTCAGGAGCCCAATACTCACCGAGATAATCGCGGCGAGGTTGAGAAGGGCAACAAAGCCCGCGCTTGCGACCTGGCCCGAAACCTGCGCGATGCGAATCGGTCCTCCGAGCTGATCCGCCGATTCACGGCCGGTGACGACATCATAGAGATAACCAAGCGAGCGGGAGACCACGAAGTAGCATTCCTTCACGGCCATGACGAAGGCAGTTGCCGGGTCATGACGCTTCAGCGTCCAATCGTCGGCCGAGGCGCTCCGCTGAATCCCCAGCAGCCCCATCCGCATCTCGTTGCCGAAACGGTCAGTGATGGTCTTGAGCTCCGGCGTCGCCGTGATGTCCACGAATTTGCCACCCCGCTCGACTGTGAAGTGAAGCGATTGGTTGGGGCTCACGCCGACGATCCGCTGCATCTCGCCGAAGCTTTCAATGGCTTGCCCGTCGATGCTCACGACCTTGTCGCCGACCATGAACCCGGCGCGTTCGGCGGCACTCCCGGGATTTACGACATCGACTTTGGCCGCCGTGACCCGCTCGCCGAACAGGGAAAAGATCGCTGTGAAGATGGCGATCGCGAGCACGAAATTGGCGATCGGGCCAGCCGCCACCACCGCGGCGCGGGCCGCCAATGGCTTCTCCTGGAAGCTTTGCTTCCGCTCCTCAGGAGTCAGTTTTTCAAGTGTCTTCCGTCCGCCTGCGCTGGCGGCATTCTCGTCGTCGATAAATTTGACGTAGCCGCCAAGCGGGATCCAGCTCAGCTTCCATCGGGTGCCATGCTTGTCGGTGAAGCCGAAGATCTCAGGCCCAAAGCCAATGGAAAACGCCTTGACGCCCACACCACACCAGCGGGCTACGAGGAAATGGCCGAACTCGTGGAAGAAGACGACGACAGTCAAAACAAACAGAAATCCCACAATCGTATCAAGCACCATGGCTTCAGAACCTTTGAATCGAAAGAGCTTTTCCAGGTTGCGCTTGTGTCACTAGATAAGACTTCTTGGCGACTGATCCAGCCCCTAACTAAATCGTGAGAGAAGGGAGCGAGCGCAACCCCTCGCCTCATCGTCAATTGCGAGGACATCCTCGACACTAAGACGGGGCAAGCTGGCAAGAGAGGCGCTCGAGGTCAGCGTCTCTTCCACCACGCTGGCGATCGCAAGGAAGCCAATCCGCTTTGCGAGAAATGCCTCAACCGCGATCTCGTTTGCGGCATTTAACACCGTGGCGGCGCTTCCTCCCGCTACAAGCACCTCGCGAGCAAGTCGAAGTGCTGGGAAACGCCTCGCATCCGGCGTCTCGAAACTGAGCGTTCCCAATGCTGCGAGATCGAGGCGCTTGGTTGGCGCGTGCATGCGCTCTGGCCATGCGAGGCTATAGGCGATTGGCGTGCGCATGTCGGGGCAGCTCAACTGGGCAAGCACCGAGCCGTCACTCAGGTGAACCAAGCAATGCACGATCGACTGAGGATGAATAAGGACATCGAGCTTGTCGGGTGCGAGCGCGAAAAGATGATGAGCTTCAAGAAGCTCCAAGCCCTTATTCATAAGCGTGGCAGAATCGATCGTTACTTTTGGCCCCATCGACCAATTCGGGTGATTGAGGGCTTGTTCAGGCTGCACGGTTTTCATCTGCTCAAGAGTCCATGAGCGGAACGGGCCCCCGGAAGCCGTAAGACAAACGCGCTCGATGCGATCCTTTGAAGTGCCGACCATCGCCTGGAAAGCGGCTGAATGCTCCGAATCGACAGGAAGCAGCGTGGTCCCGGCGCGAGCGACCTCTCCCATGAAGATATCGCCCGCCGACACGAGGCACTCCTTGTTGGCGAGTGCCGTCGCGGTCCCCTGTCGAACGGCCTCGAGCGTAGGCTTGAGCCCGGCTGCGCCGACGATTGCCGCCATCACCCAGTCGGCGGGTCTGCTCGCTGCTTCAAGCAGTGCCTCGTCCCCCGCCGCCACTTCGATGCCGGTGCCGGCAAGTGCTGCACGAAGAGCTGCGTAGCAAGCCGGCTCGGCGATCACGG
>Ga0070700_100001424_pt1 | contig 11903 bp, 9 predicted proteins | sample KBSK5101metaG_FD_65456 | JGI IMG/M metagenome (GOLD analysis project Ga0070700, IMG submission 65456) | Corn, switchgrass and miscanthus rhizosphere microbial communities from Kellogg Biological Station, Michigan, USA - KBS K5-10-1 metaG | ecosystem: Host-associated > Plants > Roots >...
GAGGTCCACCGGGTCGCGGCGGCCGGTGACGGTCAGGAACCCGATGACGCGCGCCCCGTCCCGGACAATTTGCCGGGCGATGCGCGTGAGGTGCGCGTCCGCGACGGCGTTGGCAGGCATCGCCGGGAGTCTAGCGATAAGGCGTGAAAACGCGATATTCTCGGCGCCCATGCAGGAACGTATTGCGGTGATCGGGCTCGGATATGTCGGCTTGCCGGTGGCGCTGGCCTTCGCTCGGAAATTTCCCGGCACGATCGGATTCGACGTGAATCGCGAGAAGGTCGACGAGCTGCGGCGCGGCCACGATCGGAACCAGGAGGTCTCGAAGACCGAGCTCGAGGAATCGTCCCTGAAGATCACCGCCGATATCGCCGACCTCGGCGACACCACGTTCTTCGTGGTCGCGGTGCCGACGCCTGTCGACCACAACAACGTCCCCGACCTCACGCCCGTCGTGAAGGCGTCCGAGACGGTGGCCCGCGCGCTGCGCAAGGGCGCCGTCGTCGTCTTCGAGTCCACCGTCTACCCGGGCGTCACCGAGGACGTGTGCGGTCCCATCCTCGCCAAGGTCTCCGGCCTGAAGCAGGGGACCGACTTCAAGCTGGGCTACTCACCCGAGCGCATCAACCCCGGCGATCGGGAGCACACGCTGGAACGCATCGTGAAGGTTGTCTCGGGCGAGGACCAGGCGACGCTGAATCGGGTCGCGGACGCGTACGGCGCCATCATCCAGGCGGGCGTGCACCGCGCGTCGTCGATCAAGGTCGCCGAGGCTGCGAAGGTCATCGAGAACACGCAGCGCGATCTGAACATCGCGCTGATGAACGAGCTGGCGATCATCTTCGAACGCATGGACATCCGCACGGCCGACGTGCTGGAGGCGGCGGGCACCAAGTGGAACTTCCTGAAGTTCCGCCCCGGCCTGGTGGGCGGTCACTGCATCGGCGTCGATCCCTATTACCTGACGATGAAGGCGCAGCAGCTCGGCTACCAGCCAGAGGTGATCCTGGCGGGCCGCCGCATCAACAACAACGTCGGGCCGTACGTGGCGCAGCGGCTGGTGAAGATGCTGATCAAGCAGGGCTTCCAGGTGAAGGGCGCGCGGGTCGGCGTGCTGGGCCTGACGTTCAAGGAAGACTGCAACGATCTGCGCAACAGCAAGGTGCCGGACATCCTCGCCGAGCTGCGCCAGTTCGGGATCAACCCGCTGATTCACGACAGCCGCGGCAACGCGGCCGAGGCGAAGCACGAGTACGGCGTGACGTTCAGCGCGCTGGAGGACTACCGCAACCTCGATGGGTTGATCGTCGCCGTCAGCCACCAGGAATACGTCCAGCTCGGGCAGTCGAAGCTGCTCGGCATGGTGCGCGACAACGGCTGCTTCATCGACGTGAAGAGCGTCTTCTCGCCGGCCAAGCTGGAACGCGGCATCGAGTACTGGAGCCTGTAGGCGCTGATTCAGCCGCCCCCGCGCGAAGCGCGGGATCGCGGCTGCCTGAAAAAACAGTAGTCGCACACCGCGCCTGCGGCGCGGAGCGACTAGCCGGCGGCGCCGGCGTCTCGCCAGTTCAGCTTCAGGTTCAGCCAGTAGTTCCACGCCGTCACGACGCCGATCGCGATCAGGTTCGCGACGTAGCGGTTGATGTGCAGGACGTTGAACTGGAAGTTGAGGAGGGCGACGTTCAGCAGCAGCCCGATCCCGCACACGGCGTTGAACTTCAGCAGCCGGCGCAGCTTGTGGCGCGCGCCGCGCTGCGCGCCGACCAGATCGCGAAACGTCCAGGCGTCGTTCAACAGGAAGTTGCTGATGATCGCCAGCTCGGCGGCCACGATCTTCGATCGCGTCAGGCCCAGCCCCAGCGAGCGGGGATCGCTGAGCAGGAAGAGCACCGCCATGTCGACCAGCACGCCCGACGCGCCCACCACCGCGAAGCGCAGGAAGCGGGTCGTGGAGAGCGCATCCAGGCGCAGCCGGACCAGGTGCCGGAGGTAGTCGATGTAAACGCGCCAGGTGACCTTGCTCTCCCCCAGGTGCCGCTCGCGGAACACGTAGCCCACCTCGGCGATCCAGCGGACGCGCCCGCGGCCGATCACCTCGACGAGGATCTTGTAGCCGAGCGGGTGCATCGCGACGTCGGCGATGGCGGCGCGCTTGACCATGAAGTACCCGCTCATCGGATCGCTGACGCGGCCGAGCACGCCGGGCAGCAGCACCAGCCCCAGCAGCTGCGCGCCGCGCGACAGCAGGCGCCGCAACAGACTCCAGTCGCTGACGCCGCCGCCCTCGACGTGCCGGCTGCCCACCGCCAGATCGGCGCCCTTCGAGATCTCCCGCCACAGTTTGACCGTGACCTCGGGCGGGTGCTGCAGATCCGCGTCGATCACGGCCAGCACCTCGCCGCGCGCGATCTGCCAGCCGCGAATCACCGCCGTCGACAGCCCGCGTTCGGCTTCACGCCGCATCACGCGCAGCTTCGCGTACTGCGCGGTGAGCCCGGACGCCAGCTCCCACGTCCGGTCGGGGCTGTCGTCGTCGACGACGATCAGCTCGTAGTCATCGCCCAGCTCGGGATCGAGCAGCGCCGTCAGCTGCGCGATCAGGTCGGCGAGATTGCGCCGTTCGTTGAACGTGGGAATGATCAGCGACAGGCGAAGCACGCGATCGGGTCCCGGGGGTTCCCGCGGGAGGGTGAGCGGACCAATCGGGCAGGGGACCAGTCGGGCGCTCCGTTCAGTCGTCGGACGGAGGCATCGTCGCGTCGCTGTCGACGCCCACGCGCGATCTGTCGCGCTTCGTCGCCGCCGGTTCCTTCTTCCGCACGGTCGGCACGGGCGGCTCGGGCGCGGCGGCCGGCTCGGCCTTCTTCTCGGACGGTTCCCGCTCGGCCGTCTCGCCGGGCGTTTCGTCGTCGTCGTCGGCTTTTTCGGCCTCGACTTTGGGCGGCGCGCGGCGCCGGGTGACGGCCGGGGCGGGGACGCCGCGCTCGCCGCGAGGCGCTGCGATCGGCGCCGCCGGCGCCGCCGGACGGCCGCGCATGGCGGCCGGGACCAGCGCGCGCTCTGTCGCAGCGGCGGGCGGGGCAGACGGCTTGACGGTCTCGCCCGCGGCGGGCGGTGGCGCCGTCGGCGTCGGAATCCAGGCCGGCGCCGGGTTGACGTTCGCGGGCGGCGTGGACGCCGGCGTTCCATCGGATCCGGACTCGCTCTGGAACCACATCACGACCGCGATCGCGAGCGCCAGCAAGCCGCCCCCGAACATCAGGCGCGAGAGGAGCTGCGACCGAGACAGCGGCGGCCGGACGGCGGCCATGTCCTGGGAGGACCGTCGCATTCCGGCCGGACGCTGCAGCCGCTCGGCGTGGCCTTGCTGCGCCAGCTGAAATGAACCGGACGGGACGCGGCGCGAAGACTCCGGCACCGGCGTCGCCGTCATCAGCGCTTGTTCTTCCTGCTGTGGCGAGGCGAGGACCAGCGCGGTGCTGGACGAGGGCGGCGGCAACGCGCTGGGCTCGGCCGGCGGTGCGCCCTGCTGATCGATGTCGAAGCTGTGGACGTCGTGCCCGTACATCGTGGCGCGCATCGGATCGGGCGCGAACGGACGCTGCTGTTGCTGCACTCCCTCCTGGGGCGCGGTGGCGTGACCCACGGCCGTCGGGCGGGCCAGCGTTCCCGCCGAGACCGCGCGTGGCGGTCGGGGGATCGGGATGCCGTCGGGGGTCAGGTCCTGCTTGTCCCCCGAGTACCAGCTGCGGAGCTGCTTCAGACCCTCGGCGACCTTCTGGTCGTCGACCACGGTCGGTGACGAGCGGTCTTCGGCGTCGCCGGCGGCGCCGCCGGACAGGGGCAGTGGACCCGAGTCGGGGCTGCTGGGGTCTTGCGGCACCCCGATCCCGAAAACGGTCTTACGCGACACCATCGCCAGATATTAGCTTCGCCTGCCGTACCCTGCCGTATTTTCCGCCTTCGCCGTAACTGCGCGGCGGCGCGCGTTCAGGCTCCGACTTGAATGCCCAGCAGCGTCAGGTCATCCCGGCCGTTGGCCGCCGCCTGCGCCGTCGTGACGATCTGGCGGTCGATCTCGGCGATATCGTGCGCGGCGCTGCTGACCAGCTCGGTCAGCTGGCACTGGCCCATCGTCTGGCAGGGACGACGGGGCGCCGAGAGCACCTCGAATACGCCGTCCGTGGCCAACAGCAAAATGTCCTTCGACGCCATCGAGACGACCTCTTCCTGGTACTGCGCGTGCGGCATGATTCCCAGGGGCGGCCCGGACGAGTACGCGACCCGCGACACCACGCCGGTGCTGCGCCGGAGCAGGGGCAGCACGTGGCCGGCGTTCGCGAACACCCAGCGCCGCTTCGGCATGTCGAGGAGGACGGCCAGCGCGGTCACGAAACGGTGGTCGGCCATCCGCGTGGTGACCGTGTTGTTGAGCTTCTCGAGGAACTCGGCGGGCCCGCTCACGTCGTTCGCGAAGCGGCGCACGTCGGCGCTGACGCGCGCCATGGTCAGCGCGGCGGTGACGCCCTTACCGGAGACGTCGCCGATGACGCCGAACACGCGGCCGTTGCCGAGGTCGATGAAATCGTAGAAGTCGCCGCCGACGGCGTGCGCGGGCATGTACTCGGTCACGACCGTGACGTTGGCGGAGTTCTTCTGCAGCGGCTCGGGCAAGAAGCTGCGCTGCAGATCGCGCGCGGCCGACAGGTCCTGCTCCAGCCACGACACCGGCACCGACGAGGCGCGCTCGCGCGCGGCGGGAAGAATGTTGCCCACGCCCTCGGCCAGCGCGGCCACCGCTTCGAGATCATGCGCGGTGAAGGGCGGCGCCTGCGGCGTGCGCTGCACGACCAGGAAGCCTTCGAGCGACTTGCCAGAAAAGATCGGCGTCGACATCGTCGACCCGCGGCCCGCGGCGACGTCACCGGGCAGCAGCGTCGGCGTCACGGGCATCAGCCCGCGCGTCGCGATCGGACCCCACACGGCGTGCAGGGACGCGAGCAGCTGCGCGCCGGCGCGCGCATCGCGCACGCCGCGCAGCGGACGACCCTTCTCGGGCAGGAAGACGTCGGCATCGGCCACCTCGGGCCACAGCATCGCGACCGCCACCGCCAACCGCTGCGCGAGCTCGGAGGGAGACTCCGGCTCGCCGAGCGCCGCGAGCGCCTGGCCGACCCGAATCTCGCCGACCACGTGATCGTCGGCGGTCGCGTAGTCGTAGACCACGACTGGCGACTCGACCTCGATCTCGCCCGAAACCATCTTCATTTGCTGCTTTCTCCTCACGTCGCGATCGTGTCGCGAAACCTGCGCTGCGGTAGTTCGATGTTGCCTATCAAACTACCTGAAACCTGAACTTATGTCTACCCAACAAGAGTGAGTTGGATGACAAGTTTGTAAACCGGGGACTTCGCAAATGCGTCATCGGCTTGCACGCGTCGGAGGCGTCTTTTTTTCCGCGCGCAGCATGAACCTGTCCAGTTGCAGCAACTGAAAGATCGCGAGCGGCTGGTCGCGCACGCCCCGGATGGCGACGGTGCCGCCTTTCTCGCGGACGCGCTTGTAGAGGGAGACCAGTGCGCCGACGCCGGAGCTGTCGATCAGGCGGAGCTGCGACAGGTCCACGTCCACGGCTTTCGGACGCGAGTTGACCAGCGCATCGAGCTCGCCGCGCATATCGGAAACGCTGACCGCGTCGAGCGTCCCCTCGATCGTGATGTAAGTGGTGCCGTCTTGATTGACGATCTTGTAGTTCATGCGGTGATGAGGGTGACGCAGTGTGTTCTGAGTCGATGCACTATGTAAAGGCCAATCTCGAAACCGATCCCCCTGACGCGTAACAAGTAACGTCGCCCGCGATCGTTATTCCAGGCATCGGCGGTTCGTCCATGGTGCGTGAGTGCCATGTTAGAAACGAACGATGGACGAGCGAGTACCTTGGGATCAGTACTTCATGAACATCGCCCAGGTCGTCGCGTCGCGGTCGACCTGCCCGCGGAAGTTCGTCGGCGCGGTCATCGTCCGCGACCGGACCATCCTTTCGACCGGCTACAACGGATCGATCCGGGGCATGCCCCACTGCACCGAGGCCGGCCACATGATGGAGAACGACCACTGCGTCGCGACCATCCACGCCGAAGCCAACGCCATCATCCAGGCCGCCAAGAACGGCGTCCTGATCGACGGCGCGACGATCTACGTGACCGCCAGCCCCTGCTGGATGTGCTTCAAGCAGATCGCGAACGCGGGGATTCGCCGGATCGTCTACGGCGAGTTCTATCGCGACGAGCGGATCTTCAGCGTCGCGGAGCGGCTGGGGATGGACCTGGTCCACATTCAGAGTCACGTCACCATTCCCTGAGACGGCGCTCGTCGCCGCAGTGGGGCAATGTGTGACGCGCTCCTCCCGGCAGTTTGAGTGAATGACGCGGGTGGTTTTTGGTTGACCCGAACGGTCCAGGTGCGACACGCTGAATGTCTGATGTTGCGCCGAGCGGCATTGGGGGCGGCGTTCCTCCTCGCTACGGCGGTCGTCTATCCGGCGTATGCGGATGACGAAGAACCGGGCGAATCCGCGGGCGCGGCGTCCGAGCCGTCGGCGTCCGCGTCGGATGGCGCTTCAGAAGACGGCGCCTCTGCCGGCAAGCGCGTCAAGAAGCGGCGCGGGAAGTCGCGCCGCAAGGGCGGGAAGTTCGCGGGACGCGTGGTCGCTGAAGACGATCTGCGCACGGACCCGCTGCCGCGCCCGTCGGGCAATCTGGCGATCGTCAGCGTCTCCAATCCGACGGACAAGGCGAAGGTGAACATCTACAACGCGGACGGCTCGTACAGCCTCGAAGCGCTGGAGGAGCTGAACCTCGTCCTGCGCTGCCGGCGCACCGACGACGAGAAGCCGATCGACATCCAGCTGCTGACGTGGATGTCCCTCATCTACGATCACTTCGGCAGCAAGCCGTTGAAGATCGTCTCGGGCTACCGCAATCAGCGCAAGCAGAGCAGCAACCATTTCAAGGGCCGCGCGATGGACATCCAGATCGACGGCGTCAACGCGAAGCAGATCCGCGCGTTCGCGGAGACGCTGGACCGGGGTGGGATGGGCATCGGCTTCTATCCGGTCAGCAAGTTCGTGCACATCGACGTGCGATCGCCGCCCAGCTATCGCTGGGTCGACAAGTCGCCGCCGAATTCGAACGCGTCCGAGAAGCGCCCGCCCCGCGGCTGGAAGCGCCGCAAGCTCGAGAGCTAGCGCGCCGGTGGCGGGTTTCGCTCGTCGGCCCGGCCCCGCGGCGCGCGGCGACTAACGCTCGAGGTCAAGTTCCGCCAGAATTCTGTCGACCGGAGTGTCTCGCATGCGCCCGGCCAGCTCGCTCGCCCTTTATTCGATCGACAGCGGGACCCGCGACGGGTCCCGCACCCCCCGCGGCGGGCTTCGGCGGGCAAAGCCCGCCTTCGCCCACGCGATCGCTGTTTCGCTGCTGGTCGTCGTCGGGTGCGGTGACGACTGGCCCGCGCGTCCCGTGACGTCCGGCGCGGCCGGAACGACGGGCGAAGGCGGGCACGGAGGTGGCGGCGCGGGTACGGGCGGGGCAGCGGGCGACGCGGGGACGGGTGGCAGCGCCGGCGAAGGCGGCAGCATTGGACCCGGCGGTACCGGCGGCCCGGCGGGCAGCGGCGGCACGGGCGGCACCGGGGGCACGGGTGGCACCGGCGGGTTGGCTGGCAGCGGTGGGACTGGCGGCAGCGCCGGGACGGGTGGCGGCGGCTCGGGCGGCGGCGGCACGGGTGGCGCAACGACGTGCACAGCGGTCGGCACCTGCGCCAACGGCAAGATCTGCGACGTCACCATGCAGACGTGCGGCAACTGCGCGAGCGATGCCGCCTGCGTCACCGAATTCGGCGCCGGCCGCATCTGCGTCGGAGGTTCCTGCGTGCCCGGCAACTGCCACACGAACGCCGACTGCACGAACGGCCAGGTCTGTACCAGCAACAGCTGCGGCGCGTGCGTGACCGACGCCAGCTGCGGCGCCGGCAAGGTATGCGTCACCGGCATGTGCGTCACCGGCAACTGCCACGCCGCCGCCGATTGTACGAACGGCCAGGTCTGCACGAACAACAGCTGCGGCGCGTGCACCGATGACAACGCGTGCCTGTCGGCGTACGGCTCCAACCACGTGTGCGTGAACGGCGCGTGCGTCACCGGCAACTGCCACACGGCTGCCGACTGCAGCGGCGGCAAGATCTGCGTCGCCAACAGCTGCGTGAACTGCACGGACGACGGCACTTGCGCCTCGGCGTATGGCGCCGGCCATCTCTGCATCTCGGGCGGGTGCGTCCTGGGCGAGTGCCGCACCGCCGTGAATTGCCCGACCGGCGAGATCTGCACGAGCGCGTTCACGTGCACGACCTGCAACACCGACGCGGAGTGCGTCTCGGGTTACGGCGCCAATCACCTGTGCGTCAACAACCTGTGCATTCCGGGCGACTGCCGTGTGACCTCCGATTGCGGCGGCGGCCGTCTGTGCAACACGTCGACGTTCATGTGCGTGCCGTGCCCGAACGACGCCGCTTGCGTCAGCGCGTTCGGGTCCGGACAGCTGTGCATCAACGGCAGCTGCATCCCCGGCAACTGCCGCCTCTCCTCCGAGTGCGCCGGCGGCGAGGTCTGCGACGCGAACAATTACATGTGCCGCATGTGCGGGACCGACGCGGAGTGCGTCGCCGGCTACGGCGCGAACCATCTGTGCGAGAACGGCGCTTGCATCCAGGGGCAGTGCCGTACCTCGCCCGAGTGCCCCAGCGGCGGGCTCTGCAACACCGCGAACCACACGTGCGGTCCGTGCGCCAGCCACGCGCAGTGCGTGGCCGGCTACGGCAACAATCACCTGTGCGTCAACGGCGGGTGCGTCTCGGGGATGTGTCTGTCGACCACCGATTGCGGCGGCGGCCAGATCTGCAACACCGCGACGCTCTCGTGCGTCGCCTGCAGCAGCGACGCGGCCTGCGTCACCGCGTACGGGCCGCAGCACCTCTGTATCGGCAACGTGTGCGTCACCGGCCAGTGCCGCGTGTCGTCCGACTGCGCGGGCGGACAGATCTGCGACGCGCCGACGCGGACGTGCAATCCGTGCAGCAGCGACGTCGCGTGCAGCGTCGATCCGTCGTACGGCGCGTCGACGGTCTGCGTCGCCGGCGGCTGCATTCCAGGCGACTGCCACGGTTCCAGCGCCGACTGCCCGACCGGACAGCTGTGCGCCATCGCGACGCCCAACACCTGCGGCGGATGCACGACAGACACGCAGTGCGTGAACGATCCGCAATACGGCGCCGGCAACATCTGCTTCCAGGGGATCTGCCAGCCGGGCAACTGCCACGGTATCAGCAGCGACTGCATGGGCGCGCTGAGCGGCTACGTCTGCGGCGCGCAGAGCGCGAACACCTGCGGTCCTTGCGCGACCGACTCGCAGTGCCAGGCCGACGCGACGTACGGCTCGGCGACGATCTGCAACACGACGACCGGCCAGACCGCCAGCGGCAAATGCGTCAGCTCGTCGTGCAGCGCCAGCGGCCCGTGCGCCGCCAACCCGGGCGACTTCTGTTGCAGCGGCGTGTGCACGCCCGGCAACTGCTGCGCGGACGCGGACTGCGCCAGCCTGGGTTCCGTTTACCGCTGCGTGAACAACAGCTGCACCGGCTGCGCGGCGGTGACCGGGAACAAGTACTACGTCGATCCGCTGAACGGCGACGACAGCACGGCGACGGGAAGCGGCCTCGTCAACGGCGTCGCGAACCCGAGCTGCAGCTTCCGCACGATCACGCGCGCCCTCCAGGTGGCCGGCGGCTTCGCTTCGGCGGGCACGCAGATCGTCGTCGTCGGACGGAATGGGCAGACCGTGACGCTGGACGCGAGCGAGGTGCTGCCGATCATCGTTCCTGCGAACGTCACCATCGCCACGCAGGCCGGTCCGATCCGGGTCAACCTGCCCGCCAGCAGCGATCCCAACCTAGGCAACGTGGGCGGGTTCCAGCTGGGCGGTGATCAGGCCGGGATCGCGCCCGACCCCGCGGCCCCCATCACCATCGACGGCGGCTCGAACAGCTCGGGCATCGCCATCGGCGTCTCGCCCGGCGCGGGCAAGTCGGCGGCGCTGTCGTACGTGACCGTGCAGAGCACCGGCGGGCACGGGATCGTCGTGTCGAACGGTACGCTGTCGATCGGGCAGGGCGTGTCGGTGACAGGCGCGGGGACGGCGTCGAAACGCCGCGACGGCCTGAACATCGCCGGCGGTCTGGTGAACATCATGGTCGGCAACGGGCAGGCGCCGACAACGTTCAACAACAACTCGCAGCACGGCATCTACGTCTTCGGGACCGGCGTCATCAACATCACCGGCTTCCCGCTCACCGTGCCGGCGCCGAACGGGCAGGGCACCGTCGTCGCCAGTGGCAACGCGTTCGCGGGCCTGCGGATCTTCGAGGCGCCGGCCGCCGCCGGCATGAGCACCATCAACGGGTTCGTCGCCTGGCAGAACGCGCAGAACGGCTTGCGCCTTTACGGCGGCGAAAAGGTGAAGGTCCGGAACAGCGTCTTCCTCGCCAACGTGCTCAACGGCGTCTACGTGACCGGGTACGATGCGTCGGCCGCCGGCAACGATCTGTCGCAGATCGACCTGGGCTCGGTCTCCGACGCGGGCCGCAACGTCCTGCAGGCGTCCGTCGGATCCATGCCCGACCTGGCGGGTCTGTGCGTCGGCATGTCACCGGGCCGCGGCCTGCTGACGTTGTCGGCGCGCGGGAACGTGTTCGCGGGGCCGACGGACTGCACCACCTCGACGGCGGGGATCGTGCGGTCGGCGGTGTGCGGCGCGTTCGTCGACCTGGGCGTGGTTCCCGCGGCGGGGACGACCGTGAACGTCGACGTCGCCGGTTGCCAGTAGCCGGCTGGCGCGTCGGGGCGGCGACTAGGGCTGGGCGCCCGCGACGATCCAGGCGCGGATGCGGGCGATGGCCGCCTTGGGTAGCCACTTGCGCGGCGGCATCGACGGGCGATCGCGATGCTCGATCTTGGCGAGCAGGAGGCTCTTCTTGGCATCGCTCGGGATCACGGCCGGGCCGCTGTCGCCGCCGCGCATGAGGTTGTCGTAGTTGTCGAGACGCAGCCCGCCATGCTGTTCCTTCATGCCGTGGCAGCTCTCGCAGTAGCGGCCCAGCGTCGGCATCACGTCACGCGCGAAGCTGGGCGGCTCTGGTTCCTCAGCCGGCTCGGTCGATTTGCTGCCAGCCGCGGCCGCGACCGCGGCAGCGCTGACCAGCAGCACCACGGCCAAGGCGGCGATTCCGGAGCGGCGGCGCATCTGGATGTTTCGACGTCGGGGCGTAGCGCTTTCTTGCAATTCTGATTTCACTCCCTTAGGGTCCAAGGAACTTAACGCGATGGCGTCCCGTCAGCTCGATCTTCTCGCAGGCGGCGCCAAGTCCGCCAGTAAACCGACAAAAAAATCGGGCAAGGCGGCTGGCGGATCCGGGCGCGGCAAGCGCGGCGGAAACGGCGGCGGCGGCGGCGGCGACGACGGGCCGCCGGTCCCGGCCGACGCGTCGCTCGCCGCGGAGGCGCAGCGCCGGTACCTGAACTACGCGGTCAGCGTCATCACCTCGCGCGCGCTGCCCGATGTGCGTGACGGCTTGAAGCCGGTTCAGCGGCGCATCCTCTACTCGATGTACGCCAACCTGCACCTCTATCCGGACAGCAAGCACCGGAAGAGCGCGACGATCGTCGGCGACGTGCTGGGCAAGTTCCACCCCCACGGCGACACGTCCTGCTACGACGCGATGGTGCGCATGGCGCAGCCGTTCTCGATGCGCGAGATGCTGGTCGACGGCCACGGCAACTTCGGCTCGCTGGACGG
>Ga0070700_100001430_pt1 | contig 11879 bp, 3 predicted proteins | sample KBSK5101metaG_FD_65456 | JGI IMG/M metagenome (GOLD analysis project Ga0070700, IMG submission 65456) | Corn, switchgrass and miscanthus rhizosphere microbial communities from Kellogg Biological Station, Michigan, USA - KBS K5-10-1 metaG | ecosystem: Host-associated > Plants > Roots >...
AAATCCAAAGACCAAAGTCCAAAAGCAAAAGCCAAAACGCAAAACATAGGGGTTTATATGGACACATTGATTCGCGATATTCGTTATGCGGCGCGTGCACTAGCGAAGCGACCCGGCTTCACGGCGATCGTTCTGCTCACTCTCGGCCTGGGCATTGGCGCGAGCACGGTGATTTTCAGCGTCGTCAACAGCGTAGTACTCAGAAATCTACCGTATCGACAGCCTGACAGAATCGTTGCGATTCAGGAACTGAGTGAGAAGCGAACGCGAGTCCAGGTTACCTCTGCAAACTTTCTCGACTGGCGCGCACAGAACACTGTTTTTGAACATCTCGCCGCAATTCGAGAAGGCACGTCGAACCTCGCGCTCTCGGATAGCGCTGAACGAATTGACATAGCCCAAACGTCGGCGAATTTCTTTGATGTATTCGGTGTTGTTGCCGCACATGGTCGTCTGTTCATTGCCGCTGACGAACTGGCCGGGCATGAGCCGATTGTCGTTCTTGGTCATGCACTCTGGCAGAACAAGTTTGGTGGAAATCCCGGAGTTGTCGGTCAACCAATCAGGCTTGACGGTAGAAACTACACCGTAGTTGGCGTTGCGCCTCCCGGGTTTCAATATCCCGCTGAAACTGAAGCATGGTTACCGCCACTCAAACTTGTTCCTGAGTTGTTTCCGGATCAAGACGTGACGCAAACGCGTGGCATGGGCTACCTCTCCGCTGTCGCATTGTTGAAACCCGGCGTGTCGTTACCTCAAGCCGCCGCCGAAATGGAAACGATCACGGCGCGCTTACGTCAGCAGTTTCCTGAATCCAACAACAATCGTTTTAATAAAGTTGTCTCACTCCATCGACACCTGATCGGCGAAACAGACACCATGCTTTGGTTACTGTTGGGCGCGGTCACGTTTGTACTGCTAATCGCCTGTGCAAACGTCGCCAATCTTTTGCTCGCCAACGCCGCCGGTCGCCAGAAAGAAATCGCTATTCGCACCGCTCTCGGAGCTTCGCGCTTCAGAGTAGTACGACAGCTCTTTACTGAGAGCGCTCTTCTGGCACTCGCCGGAGGAGCAGTGGGCTTGTTCCTATCTGTTTGGGGCGTTCCGCTGATCACTCGATTACTGCCGCGTGAGTTTCCGCGCCTCAACGAAATCCAAATGGATTGGCGAGTGCTTGGCTTCACACTCACTGCGTCAGTACTCACCGGACTTCTGTTTGGACTCGCGCCCGCATTCCACATTACTAAGTTTGGAATGCAGGACGCGATGAAAGAGAGCAGCCATGGTGCAGGTGGTAGCGTCCATCGAAGTCGCTTGCGTCACGCATTGATTGTTGCAGAGGTTGCACTGTCGGTCGTATTGCTTGCTGGAGCAGGATTGCTTCTTCGCAGCTTTATGCAACTGCAATCCGTGAATGCAGGGTTTACTCCTGAGCAAGTATTGACTGCACGGTTGACGCCCTCAGGTGAACATTTCCGAACGGATACCGACACCGACTACATCAACTACTACAACAAAGTGCTACAGCGTATTGCCAGCGTACCGGGCGTTCGTGAGGCGGGAGCAATTAACACGCTGCCGCTCAAGAAGGGCCCAACACTTCGATTCCGGATTGAAGGTCGACCTCCTCTCCCAATCGATAAATGGCCGCCCGCAAACTACCGCAGCGTTAGTCCGAATTATTTTCATGTGATGAACATCCCGGTGTTGCAAGGCCGACCATTCATGGACCGCGATAACGAGCAAGTGCCGAGGGTCTTATTGGTGAACCAGTCTCTGGCCCAACAAAATTTCGGCGGCGAGAACGTGGTTGGGAAACGAATCAATTTCGGAAGGACCGACAGTAATCAGCAGCCCATTTGGCTGGAGATTGTCGGAGTCGTCGCGGATGTAAAGAACCAGGAACTGAAAGAACAGCCCGAGCCGGAAGTTTATTTCTCAACCCAGCAGAGTCCGTTTGAAGCGATGTCGATTGTGATCAGATCGACGGTTGAACCAAAGAGCATCGCAGCGGCGGTCCGCCAGGCTGTTAATGAGGTCGATAAAACGGTGCCTATTGCCGATATCGAAACAATGGATCGCATCGTCACAGAATCTGTGATGCAGCCTCGGTTCAACATGGTCCTGCTCGGATTATTTAGTGCGATCGCTCTTCTACTGTCTGCCGCCGGCATCTACGGCGTCACGTCGTACACCGTTACTCAGCGCACACACGAACTTGGAATTCGCCTGGCGCTCGGCGCGCAACTCGGCGACGTCTTGAAACTGATCCTCAAGCAGGGACTGATCGTGATTTTCATCGGAGTGGCAATTGGATTAGTTGCCGCCTTTCTTTTGACGCGTTTGTTGAAGACGCTCGTTTTTGGAGTGAGCACAACCGATCCACTGACGTTCATCGGTATCACTTTGTTGCTGTCGTTGGTTGCGCTGATTGCGTGCTACGTACCGGCACGCAGAGCAACGAAAGTCGATCCGTTAGTGGCGCTTAGATATGAATGATGACTTGGTCTTTGGCCTTTGGTCTTAGGCCTTAAGCCTTAGCCCCAACAGACCAAAGACCAAAGCACAAAGACCAAAGGCCAAAGAAACGACACATCAATGACCAGACTAATTCACGACATCCGTTTTGCGAGCCGCAGCCTGATGAAACGACCTGCGTCCACGCTACTTGCTCTGATGGCTCTGGCGTTGGGTATTGGTATGAACACGGCGATCTTCAGCGCGGTAAATAACGTTCTGCTGCGCCGGCTACCGTTTCGTGATGCAGATCAGGTCGTGTCGGTGTGGGAGCGAGGTTTGAGAGCGGACATCGATCGCAACGAGTTGGCGCCCGCAAACTTCCTCGACTTGAAGAAACAGAACGAAGTGTTTGTTGATATCGGCGCATTCGGTGAAAAGAGTTTCAACCTCTCGGGTGTCGGCGAACCCGAACGACTCGACGGCTCATTAGTATCTGCGAACGTCTTGAGTCTACTGGGAGTTCAGCCACTACGCGGACGTACCTTCGCATTAGAAGAGGACCAACCTGATCAGAATCAGGTGGTCGTTCTCAGTCACAATCTATGGGAACGCCGCTTCAATCGTGACGACTCTATTGTCGGGCAGAAAATTACTCTTGATGCCCAGTCGTTCACGGTCATCGGCGTAATGCCGCGAGGGTTCTTCTTTCCTAACCGCACAACGGAACTGTGGACGCCTCTTGCAATGGGCCCAGACGAAGCTGCTGGACGAGGTGATCACTACCTGCGAGTGATTGGTCGCTTAAAACCCAACGTCACAATTGAACGGGCGAGCCAGAACCTACGAACGATAGGTTCACGACTCGAAGCTGAATTCCCACGTACGAACGAACATCTAACGTTCTTCGCAAACTCTTTTCAAGATGACTACGTGGGTAAAATCCGCACACCGTTATTGATAATGCTGGCTGCAGTCGGCGTTGTGCTGTTGATCGCGTGCGCGAACGTCGCGAATTTGCTTCTGGCCCAGGTAGTAAGCAGGCGTAAAGAAATTGCAATCAGAGCAGCAGTCGGCGCGACACGATGGTTCATCGTTCGACAGTTCCTCATTGAGAGCGTTGTACTTGCTGTCGCGGGCGGTGTTCTCGGCGTGGTTGTCGCGATTTGGGGCGTTTCCGTTTTATCGACTCTGATTCCGGAGAACCTTGCCCAGATCAGAGGCATTAGCGTCGACACAACGGTGCTGACATTCAGTCTCGCGGCCACGTTTCTCACGGCGTTGATCTTCGGAGTGTTTCCTGCTTTTCAGGCTTCCCGTAGCGATGCAATCGAAAGCATGAAAGAGGGCGGGCCCGTTTCAGGTGGCTCGCGAGTTCCGCACGGCCGTCGGCTGTTGCTGGTAACACAGGTTGCGCTGGCCATTGTGCTCGTCGTCTCAGCTGGACTCCTCATCAGAAGTTTTCGTCGCCTGTCGAATGTCGACATCGGCTTCTCTACGAACAACCTTTTGACGATGCGAATGGTGTTGCCCAATGCCAAGTACGGCAAACCAGAAGCTCGCCGTGCGTTCTACGACGAAGTCCTGCGACGTGTTAGCGAAATACCACAGGTGGAGTCAGCAGGAATGATTACGTTTCTGCCGCTTTCGTTTAGCGCAATGAACTTCAGCTTCAGCGTTGAAGGTCAGCAGCAGCCCAGCGATAGCAACTTGCCGATGGCGCTGTATCGAGTGGTTAGCCCTGATTACTTTCGCGCGATCGGCATACCTGTAGATCGTGGACGGCCTTTTGACGTGCATGACAATTCGCAAGCGCCGCCGGTCGTCGTGATCAATCGCCGGCTCGCAAATCAGTTTTGGCCCCACAGCGATCCTGTCGGTCGCCGTTTGAAAGTGGGCCCGGCAGACTCACCGAATCCATGGGCTACGGTCGTTGGCGTAGTTGGCGACGCTCGACAATCGGGGTTGTATGGTGAACCGGACCTCGAGATGTACGTTCCGTACGCGCAAGAACGCCGCAGCTTTGTTGCGCCTCGCGATCTCGTCGTAAGGACCAAGGGCGAAGCATCGGTCATCGCAGCTGCCGTTCGCGCAGCAGTTTGGAATGTCGACAAAGATCAGCCGGTATCCAATGTTCGGACCATGAATCAAGTTCTTTCGGAAACGGTATCACAAGAAAAGTTTCAGACTTTACTTCTGACGTTGTTTGGAAGTTTGGCCGTGTTGCTCGCCTGTATCGGTCTTTACGGTTTGATCTCTTATGCGGTGACCAACCGGACAAATGAGATTGGTTTACGACTAGCGCTCGGCGCACAGAACGCGGACGTGCTGACACTGATTCTGAAGCAAGGTGTCGTCGTAACGTTCGTCGGAATTGTCGTCGGGCTCAGCGTGGCTTTTGCATTGACGCGGATTCTCACTGGCATGCTGTTCGAGATTAGCCCAACGGATCCTCTGACGTTCTTTAGTGCCGCAGCGTTGTTATTCGTGGTGGCGGTTCTGGCGTGTTACGTACCAGCCCGACGAGCAACGAAAGTCGATCCGTTGGTAGCGCTTCGATATGAGTGAGAGTTTCTGAGTTCGTCACGGTTGAAAAGAGAATCAATGGTCATTTGAGAATTGATATTTGAGATTTGAGAATTTCGTCACTCAATTGGCAAAGCTCAAAATTTTCAAATCTCAAATATCAATTCTCAAATGACCATTGATTCGAAGCGAAGACCAAAGACCGGGCATGAAGGGACAGTTAACTATGACCACACTCATCCATGACCTTCGCTATGGCCTGCATATGCTTTGGAAGCATCCCGGGTTTACGGCAGTTGCTGTCTTAACACTCGCTCTCGGCATCGGCGCAAATACAGCGCTGTTCAGCGTGGTCGACGCAGTGTTGTTGAAGAAGTTGCCCGTTAAGGATCCAGACCGGCTTGTGCTGCTTCGGCAAACATATGATCCCGAAAAGTTCAGTCCCGGGGGTTACAACGGTTCAAATCCGCGTGATAAGGCAACTGGTTTGGTAAACGGAACCTCATTTCCGTTTCAGAGCTTCGATCGTCTGCGTAAGGAAAGAGCAGCGCTCACCGACGTCATTGCATTTAGCAGAATCGATCTGAATCTCAACTCATCCGGTCAGGCGGAAAGTGTGGGTGCTCAAGTTGTTTCAGGAAACTATTACTACACATTGGGCGTGCCTCCAGTCGAAGGTCGACTGATCAACGACGCTGACGACAACACAAACTCAAATCCAGTAGCAGTGATCAGTCATCGTTACTGGCTCACGCGCTTCGGTGGCGAAAAGCAAGTCATCGGAAAATCGGTGAATCTCAACAATCGTCCGTTCACGATCATCGGTGTCACTCCGGCAGGTTTTGAAGGAGTGGGCGAACTTGGAGCGAGGGTTGACGTCACCATTCCACTTGCCTGGGAGCCGCAGACCAGTGGTCCACAGACGATGATGCGTGGTGGCGCAGGCATCTGGTGGTTGCGCCTAATGGGCCGACTTCAGCCCGGCGCGACACGCGAACAAGCGCAGGCGAGTCTCGCCAACGCATTCCAACAGTCTGTAGCTGAGCACCGACAAGCACTACAAGCAAGAGCAACCACGCCGCTTCGTCCGTTGGGCCCACAGGACTATCCGCGACTCTCTGTCGATCCTGGCAGCCAGGGTGAAATGATCGTACGTCGTTCCTATCAGAAGCCGCTCCGTTTGTTGCTTGGTGTTGTAGCACTGGTTCTATTAATCGCCTGCGCCAACGTTGCGAACCTACTGCTTGCGCGCGCTACCTCCAGACGAAAAGAGATTGCCATTCGCCTGGCTATGGGAGCGGGTCGTTGGCGATTGATCCGTCAACTACTGACTGAAAGTGTTTTGCTTTCGCTGATCGGCGGAGCCGCAGGCGTCTTCCTGGCGAATTGGATCATGACTGGGTTGTTTGCGGTTCCGTCGTGGGGTGGCCGCGCGATGGAGACTGTGAATCCGCAACTCGATTGGAGAGTGCTCGGATTCACTCTGGCAGTGTGCACGTTTACTGGACTGTTATTTGGTCTTGCTCCCGCAATTAGATCTAGCCGTGTCGACCTCACTCCAACTCTTAAAGAAGCCGGACGCACATCCGCCGCTGTCGGTCGTTCGTGGCTCAGTAAGGCGCTCGTTGTGGTTCAAGTATCGGTGTCGGTTTTGTTGTTGATTGGCGCTGGTCTGCTGATTCGCAGTGTGCGCAACTTGCAGCACGTCGATGTCGGATTCAACACCCAGAATCTGCTCTTGTTCAGTGTCGAGCCAGGTCTTCAGGGCTATCGCGAAGCGCGACTCGTGGAACTCTATCAGAAATTGTTTTCGCGATTGGAAGCCGTGCCCGGCGTGGAGTCTGTCACTGCGTCTCGGGTTCCGCTGTTGTCATTCGCAGCATCAACAAGCTCTGTGTTTTTCCCTGGCGCCGCGCTTGGGTCAGACGGAACGCCGACCTCAGCTGGCGACACCAAACTTCTGACCGTGCGTGAAAACTTCCTGGACACCATGCAGATTCCCTTGTTGGTTGGGCGATCACTTGGTGCTCAAGACGATGCGCGTGCGCCGAAGGTCGCGGTCGTAAATCAGATGTTTGCTCAGAAGTATTTCCCCAACGATAACGTTATCGGGAAGAGATTCAGTCTTGATCCAACAAAGCCCGGTGAGATTGAAATTGTTGGTTTGGCAAAAGACGCAAAGTACACCAGCCAAAGGGATCAAATAGAACCCACTGCTTACACACCCTGGCAACAATCTCTTCGCTCGATGCGGGGGAGCACAATCGAATTACGAACACAGGGTGATCCAGCCAACTACGTCACAGCAGTTCGAGAAGCTGTACGTGAAGTCGACAGCAACCTGCCGGTGAATGATGTCCAGACTCAGGTAGATCAAGCCAATGAAACTCTCGCGATGGAGCGACTGTTTGCGAAGCTGCTGAGTTTGTTTGGAGTGTTGGCGCAACTGCTCGCTGCCGTCGGACTCTACGGCTTAATGGCTTACTCGGTGTCGCAGCGAACGCACGAGATAGGTGTGCGAATGGCACTGGGAGCGACACGTGGCACCGTGATGAAGATGGTGTTGCAACAAGGAATGTTACTGACGGTTATCGGTGTGGTTGTCGGCTTGGGCGGCGCATACGCGCTAACCGGCTATCTCGAAAGTCTGACGACCATGTTGTTTGGTGTGGAGCCGAGAGATCCGATGACGTTCGTGGTCATCGCAGTAGTGCTCGGCTTGATTGCTCTCGTTGCATGTTTAGTTCCGGCACGACGCGCTACGAAAGTCGATCCAGTGGTGGCGTTGAGATACGAGTAAGGAGCAATAGGACCTATACGACGTATTCGACCTATTGAAAAACTATGAACCGCTTATTTCAAGATCTTCGATACGCAATTCGCACTATGGTGAAGAAACCCAGTTTCGCCCTGACGGCGATCGCCACTTTGGCTTTGGGCATCGGTGCGAGTACCGCAATCTTCACGGTGGTCGATGCTGCGCTGCTGCGCGGACTTCCTTACAAGTCACCTGAACAGCTCTATCACGTTTGGGAGCGAACGCCACAGCTTGAATTCGCTCAACGAGAGTTCTCGTATCCCGATTACCAGGATTATCAACAGAATCATGCTCTCGAACTCGCTGCTTACACCGGCGGTGGCGCCATCATGACCGGCCGCGGGGAGTCGGAACTGATTTCGGCGCCTGTCGCTTCAGCAAATTTCTTTTCAGTGTTGGGAGTTCAACCAGTAATTGGCAGAACCTTTCAGCCGGGCGAAGACAAACCCGGCGGTGAGAAAGTTGCAGTCCTCACCTACGGCATGTGGCAGAGCAAGTTTGGAGGCGACCGTCAGATTCTTGGACAGTCGTTAACGATCAATGGGGAAAACTACACGGTCATTGGAGTGCTGCCTCCGACCTTCCAATTTGCCCTCAGAAATAATGATCTCTGGCTGCCTTATCAGCCTAGTAAGGGCCAACTCACGTATCGATTCATGCATGGAACGAATCTGATAGGGCGGCTGAATCCCGGTGTGACGATTGAGCAAGCAAACAGCGAACTGAGTGCCATCGCAAAACGCATCGCGGACGAAAACAGCGAATCTCATGCAGGCACAAGCGTGAGGCTCGTCCTGTTGCAAGAGCAGATCGTTGGGGATGTCAAACCGATCCTGTACGTATTGCTAGCCGCGGTTGGGTTCGTTCTGCTGATCGCCTGTGCAAATGTCGCGAGTCTGCTGCTAACGCGCTCATTGTCACGGCACAAAGAGGTTGCAATTCGTTCTGCGCTGGGAGCTAGCCGCTGGCGTGTGGCCAGGCAACTGTTGACGGAGTCGATCCTGTTGTCGCTCGTTGGTGGAGTTGTCGGATTAGCTGTCGCCTACTGGGGATTGCAGGCCTTGATCGGCGTCTTACCGCAGCAGCAGCTCAGTAATTTGCCTTTTCTACAGTCGCTTCACATCGACACTCGCATTCTCGCCTTCTCTGTTCTGTTATCCACTGTAACGGGAATACTGTTTGGTTCAGTACCTGCGCTCCAATCGTCGCGTTTAGATTTGAATGAAACGCTGAAGGAAGGCGGCCGGACGATGGCTGGAGGAGCACGTCAGCGCCTTCGAAGTGTTTTTGTAGCGTCGGAGATCGCCTTGGCTGTTGTGCTGCTTGTTGGAGCGGGATTGATGTTGAAGAGTCTGCTTCGCTTGCTGCAAACGAACGGTGGTTTCGATCCGTCAAACGTCCTAACACTGACTATCGTTCTACCGCCAGCCCAGTATAACGACTCGAAGCCGTTAAATAATTTCTACGATCAACTCAAGGAGCGTATTCAATCGGTTCCAGGAGTTGCGAGTGTCGGCACCATCGATATCTTGCCGCTGCAAGGTGGAAACACAACGCGCTTCTACGTAGAAGGCGATCCGATTCCTGATTCAGGATTCGTGGCCGAGGCAAATATGCGGGTGCCGGATGAAAGTTATTTCAAAACACTCGGGATCCCACTGCTCGCCGGTCGTCAGTTCGAGTCACGTGACACTCCTGATACACCTGGCGTTGTCATTATCGGTAAAACTATTGCGGACCGCGTTTTTGCCGGCCGCGATCCGATCGGACGCCGGATCAAATATTCCAATATCGAGTCGCCTGGCGATTTGATTGTGGGTGTGGTTGGTGATGTGAAGATCTCCGGGCTCGATGAAGAAATCAGGCCCGTCCTTTATTACCCGTTCCGACAAAGTGGCTCACCCTTTACAACGATTGTAGTTAAGACCAACACCGACCCGGCGAGCATTGCAGGCGCGATTCGCGAGCAAACGCGTGCGCTCGAACCCAACGTCGCGATCTTTGGTGTTCGCACAATGGAAGAGGTCGTGAGTACTTCACCGGCGGCGTTCATGCGGCGGTTTCCCGGTTTACTAATCACGATTTTTGCAGCGGTGGCTTTGCTGCTCGCCTCGATAGGCATCTACGGAGTCGTTTCCTATTCGGTCAGTCAGCAGATCCATCACATCGGTGTGCGAATGGCCTTGGGCGCTCAAACCTCCGACATCCTGAAACTCGTTTTGAAACAGGGGTTAGCGATTGCATTAGTTGGCATTGGTCTCGGGGTTGTCGCAGCGCTCGCGTTAATGCGCCTGTTGAAGACTCTACTGTTTGAGGTTCAGACAACCGATCCAACAACGTTCGCGATCGTCGTTGCCGCACTTTTTGGAGTTGCATTGCTGGCTTGTTATCTGCCGGCGCGTCGCGCAACGAAGGTCGATCCGTTGGTGGCGTTGCGTTATGAGTGAAGCGATAGGACCAATTTTGACCTATAGGACCTATTCAACAAAGAAGGTTTGATCATGAGTCGTATCTGGCAAGACATACGTTATGGCGTGCAGATGCTGTGGAAGCATTTTGGTTTCACTACGGTTGCGGTTCTCACGCTCGCGCTCGGTGTTGGAGCTACCAGCGCCTTGTTCAGCGTGGTCTATGCGGTATTCGCACCAATGCCGTATCCGAATCCCGACCAACTAGTGATGGTGTGGTCCAGGATACAGGGCGGGAGGGTCTCTGTTTCGGCGGGCGACTACTTTGATTGGAAGCAACGCAGCAAGTCGTTTCAAGCGATGGGAGCATGGAGCGGCGACTCATTTAACGTGGCTACCAGAGAAAGACCTGAACAAATCAATGGTTCACCTCGAACTCCCGGCTTTTTCAAAATGGAAGGCTTGCCGATGTTACTTGGACGAGATTTCCTTCCGGAGGAGGGTGAGCCTGGTAAGGACCGCGTTGTAATACTCAGCAACCGTTTATGGACCAAATATTTTGGCGGTGACGTCAACATCATCGGCAAACAGATCCGAATGAATGCTGAGCCCTACACAGTGGTCGGCGTGTTGCCGGCGGGCATGTACGACCGCCTTCCCATGCAGTTATGGGTACCGCTCGCGTTCAAGCCGGAACAACTTGTGCACGACGCGCATATGTTGCTCGTCATGGCGCGATTGAAAGACGGCGTGACGATCGAGCAGGCCCAGGCGGAGATGACCGGAATTGCGGCTCAGTTGGCAACTGAACATCCGCAATCCAACACGAACTGGGGAGTAAGCGTTGAACCGCTGCATCTGAATTTTCTTGAACCAACCACACGGCGGAATCTCTGGTTGTTGCTGGGAGCCGTGGGCTTTCTCTTATTGATCGGTTGCGTCAACGTCGCGAGCTTGCTGTTGGCACGCGGCACCGTTCGTCAAAGAGAAGTTGCGGTGCGCGCGGCATTGGGTGCGTCGAGACTTCGTTTGTTCTCGCAGTTTCTGACAGAGAGTCTCGTGTTGGCTATCGTCGGAGGAATCGCTGGGATTCTATTGGCCCAACTGATTCTCGATCTAATGCAACTTGTTATGCCCCCGGTCGGGACGATGCTGCCTTCGGAGGCCGACATTCGGATTAGTACGCCCGTCGTGCTTTTCACAGTCGGGATTACGACCATATCCGGATTGCTTTTCGGTGCGGTACCGGCGTGGCAAGCAACTCGACACGACCTCAATGAGGTGCTCAAGTCTGGAGGACGTGCAGGCGCAGGCAGCAAACGACGAAACGCGTTGCGGTTGTTAGTCGTTGCTGAATTCTCACTGGCCTTGACTTTGTTGGCGTGTGGCGGCCTGGCGTTCAAAGGGTTCTGGAACTTGACGAAGATCGACCTTGGCATTCGTCCGGAACACGTTCTCACCTTCCAGTTGCAACTGCCCGAACGAAAAGTGACCGGACCCGATCAAATCACTTCGTACTACCAGCAGATTCTGGAAAAGATTCGCACGACACCAGGAGTAAAAAATGCGTCTGCGGTGACAGGCCTTCCCGGGCGTGGTTCAGGGTTCGGAATGCCAATCAGCGTTGTCGGGCAGCCTGAGGTTAAGCCGACTGATCGCCCGACATCTGC
>Ga0070700_100001461_pt1 | contig 11749 bp, 13 predicted proteins | sample KBSK5101metaG_FD_65456 | JGI IMG/M metagenome (GOLD analysis project Ga0070700, IMG submission 65456) | Corn, switchgrass and miscanthus rhizosphere microbial communities from Kellogg Biological Station, Michigan, USA - KBS K5-10-1 metaG | ecosystem: Host-associated > Plants > Roots >...
GTGGATCGCATTGGGGAAGCCTTTCGGTGTTGCTCGTTTCCGAGCAGTGGCCCTTAGGTTGGATGGACCAGAGTAAAAGGCTTCTGTTGCGGGGTCTGTGCGTTAGCACACATAGCGCCTGGGCAGAAAACCAACGAAGAGTAGTTCCGAAAATCCAGCGTCCATAAATGGAGGCGCAAACCTTTAGGGATCTCCTCCTACGCATCTTTTTCTGTGCGCCTGTGCGAACCACTCGCCAGTACTGAAACTACTGTTGGCGAATGTAACGATCCTTGGGCGGAAACACTTAACAAGTTGAGGCTACTTGCAACTACTGAAAACCCAGCAAAACATTTTAGAAGAGACTTAAAAATCCTCAGTCCGCCCTCGTACCTAGTGCGCAGGGACAACGCCTTTGACCAGTTTGCTAAATGCTTATAAAAGCATTAAGTTATTAGATAGCTTACTTAGTTAAAAACCCTGCCCGCTTGGCTCAGTAATTGGGCCAAAGCTCGCAACTTTAGCGTATTCAGGCACTTACAAATGTGAGTTTCAACGTTGACCCCAAGGTTGACGCTAGTCGAATTTAGAGTCATTCAGCCGTGATTCTTCCTCATCTGCCTGCTGCTGTTTTCCAGATTACACAGCACCAAGAACTAATATCTCTCTGGTCAGTTTTGGGAATGTGCCATCACCGGTGAATATATGCGGGAAAGCCTCGCTAGCTGACGAGCGTAACCTAAACATCGGGCCGATTGTTGCCACCCGCCGAGTCAAATCCTGCTACTGCGCTAAAGTCTGATGTTCGTGTTAGTGAGTTAGCGAATTCAAGCGCTTAATTACATCTACTCGTGAATTGTCATGTGCATATTTAGGCGAGCTGTCATCTTGGTTTGAGGCAAGTTCTAAGAATTTCCGATAGTCCGCCAGTGCTTTTTCTTTCTGACCGAGCATTTGAAATGCTATACCTCGATGGTGGTATACCTCAGTGTATTCGTTTTCAAGACTTAACGCCTTGTTAAAATCTTCTAGAGCGGCCGTGTATTGCTTTTGGTTCAGGAATAAGTAACCTCGACCATAGAATGCGCCAGAAAATTTTGGGTTTATTTGCAAGGAAGTGTTGAAATCGGCGAGTGCGCTATCATAATCGCCTTTGTCCATAAAAGCATTTGCTCGATTGCTATAGATGGTAGCTAGATCGGCGGCGAGGCTAAATTTCAACGCTTGAGTGAAGTCAGCAACCGCTTTTTCATAATCACCCGTAATGCTAAAAAGAATGCCTCTCTGATTATAAGCAGGCCCATATCCGGGATTCAGAGTAAGTGCTTGATTAAGATCTCCAAGCGCTTTGTTGAATTCTCCTTTCATATGAAAGCGAACTCCAAGCCTGAAGTAAGCCCCAGCAGTAGGTTCTTGGTTAATTGACTCGGTGTATTCAAATATCGCGTGGTCATAATCAGTCTTTCCTTCATAAGCCAAGCCTAAATCGTAATGGATACGAGAGTTGTCATCACTTGCGCGGCTGTACTTCAATGCTCGAGTTAAACTTGAGATAGCCTCGTCATATTTCATTCTGAAGATATAAGCAATGCCGAGATTAGAGTACGCGCAGAGAGAACAAGAACTCTCCGGGGAGACTTGTAATGCTTTCACATAATCGGCGATCGCATTGTCATATGCTGACAGGCCGAGGTATGCATTTCCACGAAAGAAGTAAACATCCGCCGGATCCACCATTTGTGCTGGCACGGCCTCTTGGCTCAACGCCCTAGTGAATAAGTCGATGGCAGTTGTGTTGTCATCAACTTCGTAATGTGCGAGACCTAACGTAAGTAATATGAGGTAGGTCACTTCATGTGACAGTTGAGTTTGAATTTGAAAGCTCTCTATACCTCTTACCGGTAGGATTAACTGTTCGTCATCTCGCTTAAGACGGAGATCATGTGGCTTTTGCAGAACTTCCACGTGGGTCGTTATCCACACGTTTTCTTGCATCCTTCGATAGAATCCCCAGAGTAGAATTGTAGCGTTCCTCTCTTTCGCAATTGAGCGAGCAAACGCGCTGCCGTCTTGCGCTACAATCGTTTGTTTGAGTGCTTGAACTTCAATACCAGGGAATGATCGCAGTGCGTCGTGGAGGTCTTCAATGATCTTCTCAGTCACACCGTAATTTTGACCGTCCAAACTTTGAAAATCAGCAACGAGTATGATTGTTTTGGCGTTAGGACGATCTGGAATTCTTTGCCAATAATATGCGCAGATAATGTAGGCACTGGTTATGATAGTGATGCTGGCGAGTGTTAAGAATCGGGTACGTTTAGCGAATAGATATTTTTTGTGCGTTTGTTTGCTCTTGACTGCTGAGTAGGTATGTGTCGAAGTTTTTCGAAAGAGTATATAGAGCGCGATTTCCCAACAAACTAGCAGTAAAAAAATAAGACCGACATAAATAGCACTATTGGTATTTCCACCAAACCACTTGGTTAAACTTAATATTGTACCGGCAATGAGAGTAAGAAACGCGATGATCGAAGAGATCTGTCCAGGGATTCGTTTTATGAATCCTAGTAATGCTTCGTCTCCGTTAGAGGATTTGTTGGACATTTTTTCAGCGGCAGAATGGCGTTAGCGAGACCACGATTTAACTGAGATGTATCTTGCGGGTGGACATCTTCGTTCACGCCGGATAGGTTCTGCCGCAGCCTCGGCAGTGCCAATGCTGTCGATATTCCGAGATCAATGACCAGCCCCAAATAAGCAAGATAAGCCCCACACAAAACGGGGCGAGCAAAATGCCCAAGACGATAATAATTATTCCCGTACTGCGCTGAGGATTCTCCGTTCTCAACCACAACTCGCCTTGGCATTGAGGACAGGCAGCTAATTGCAGTGTAGTGAATACGGGTGCCCAGCTTTTTGATAGTCCGCACCACGCGAGATCTGAGGACGACAGACGGCCAGACTTTAGCTCCGCTGTCAACTGCTCTCGCGTGTAAGGGCCAATCTGTTCGCCATCCTTATAGAGGAAGTATTGCAGTGGGAGTTCTCCTACAACGAATGAGGTCGAGCGCGCGCCTACTTTACTTCTGCGGCACCCAGGTTTGTCAAAGTACACCTTCCAAGTCGTCTTTAGACCGGCGTTAGCGCTCGCATCAAGTCTCGTGTCAGTGCATGACGCTCTGCGCTAGGTATTAGGAAGCTTTTGTTTGTTGACCGCCTTCGTTATCACTTTGGGCATCTTAGCTTTTTGCGGCTTGATACGTTTTGGACGTGCCATTCCCATCGATTTAGCAATCGAACCGAAGATTGATTTCTTCCGCCCACCGCGCCCTAATAATCTCATTTGCGTCTCCTCGCACTAAGCTCGCGTGCTATTGTGCTCGGCAAGAGTCGATTCATCATCGTCATCATAGAATTCGTTGTCTTCATAAGGAACGGAACGGCCAAAGCCTGAAGCAGCACGTTAATCTGAGAACTGAGATTTTCAGCAACCTCGTAAACCAGTTGAGCTATGGCCCAATGCCACAAGAAGTAGATATTTGCTTGTTCATCACAACACTATCGAACGTTAATGTTCAAATTGTCCCACCAAACGGCATCAAAGCCCTCCCCAATAGTAATTTTAGCCAGCACCCACCGACCGTCGTTATAGTGAGTGAATATCGCCGTACCTGGTCCTGAATACGTCTTGCTCTTTTGACCACCAAACAGAGGATCGTGAAGGTTGTAGCTGAGATTCGAGAAACTCAATTGAGCTACCGCGGCATTCTCAGTAGGTACTTCTTGAATACCGCGCACAGCCACGCTGCCAGAGCTAACCCAAGTATTCAACGCTCTCTGCGCCTTGTCCGTCGTAAGCTTTCCACTATCAAAAGCAGTCTGAATGGGCGACTTGGAGCGAGATGAGAAATATAGTCCAATAATGACTACCGCAATCACGCCAATAACAAGCAACGAAACTACTAGCACGCCTGCCACGATAGCCGCGATGACTCCACGCCGAGATCGTGTCGAGGGTGCAGGATTTCTTAGATCAAAAGCGCAGTGCTTACAAAACCTACTTTCTTGATCAATTGGCTCCTTACATCTCGGGCAAGCAAAGGATCCATCGCTAATTCGTGGTGAAGATGGATCTGTGTCGTGATAAGAACTATTTTCAGTCATCATACCGCTGCTCAGTCCTGCCTCAATGATAAAAGTAGTAGTCCGACCACTCCCAACGTCCATCGTTACGTAACTCAAAGAATGCCACCATGCCAACATCACTCATCTGGGAAGGAATATGACGAATACTCTTGCCGCCTTGGCTCTTGACAGAACTGACACCCTTTCTCAGAACTTGGTCCAAACCTTTCCAATTCATATCCCGCAGCACGGCGTCACGCGCATCCGGATCTGAATATGAAATGCCCGCACCTTTATTGAATTCAATAGCCATCATACTTTTGAGGGCTTGCTTGTCCCGCTTCCGAACAGCACTTCGAAAAGCTGAATAGAACGCCACCCAATCTGCACTCTTTCTGGTGCTCTGAGGTCGTGTGGTTCTGACAAACACAGGAGACGCAAAAAACATTAAGAGAACTAGTGAGAATGTACTAATGCTCCTCAGCCGGTTCGGAATTGATCGGGCGACTTTCATTGAAGTTTTCCTTAGCGTTTAGTCGACAGAAAGGACCCAACAGCGACAGGAGGCGAGGAAGAGATCAGCTTGACGCTTCCGCCATGGCGAATCGCTGTACTACAGTGCGCTGACGTCTAAGACCTGTAGTTCGCGCGAGTATCTGTGCTTTAGGGAGAGGAAATCTCAGCAGCGCCTTCGGGTTAAACCTGTTCAGAGGGCGAACGACCCGTACTCAATCTAAGGCGAGCCTCTTATGGAGCACATCAAACATTATCTGCGAACGGAGGTGTGTCTATCACAGACTGATACAAATTGAAAGGAAAAACACTCAGAGGGATATCAAATCCTGATGCCCCCAACACCTTCACCAGGTTCATTTCAGAATTCTACGATTTTAGAGGGGCCTCCGCTTTTCAAACGCAGGTCGCCTGTTTCGACTAAAGGATCGTCCCCAGTATTCAATTCGGCTCAATCCGCCTAAACCACTAGTTTTCTGAAATGAGAGCGGGAAGTGTTCCTTGGTTCTATTCGTGTGCAAAGAGGAGACTCACAATGAGATTTATTCTTGGCGTTCTGTTGGGTTATTACATGCGAGGCAAAAAGCGCTTGCTGATAACTACGCTTACGGTGTATATCGGCCTTATCATCATGTGCGCAGTGGTTATTCCCGCAATCGCTCTTTCCATACTTGGGCTTTCTGTGATGCGCGAGCGAGCTTCACGACCTCCACAAACATCGGTTCCCGTGGTCGTAGGCGCGAACTACAACACAGCGCAGATCAAACTGCGCGACGCGAATCTAAAAATCCGTGTTCTTGCCACGCGGCATGATCCGCAGTTTGAACCGGGAATTATCATCGCTCAGACCCCTCAAGGCGGCGAGCGTGTAGATTGCGGCACTGTGATCGGAGTGACATTGAGCGCCGAAGATCCGTGGCGCTGATTGATCCAACCTCATTTCCATCTTGTTACTAAATTCACCGCCAGGGAAGTCGCCGACAAGATAAGCGCTATCACCGAGAAAACCATCGACCAAAAAAATTTTCGATGTTCCTCTTGAAACCCCGCGAGAAGTGACGCAAGAAACGGGAAGTGAACAGCGTGACCTTGTTCTCGCAAGAGGAATAGATCAACGCGCGCACCATTGTCCTGTTTGTAGCGATACTTTGCATCGAGGTGATAGTACAAGCGTCCAAATATTAGTTCCGTCCTACAGTCGAGCCGTGCAGCAACTTTTGTCAGGTCAACAGGCATCAACGGATCATTGGCCCCGCGTCCATCCTCACCTTTCGGTCCAGGATAGTCAGACTCGTACAGATCAAAGATGCATTTAAGAATCTCGCGATCGGTAGGAAGTCTCTTCATGGCAATTCTATACACTCACGGATTGAGTCTCTTACGCGCTACTCCGGTTTCATGTGATCCGAACCGTCGTATTCGGCTAATCTGCGCAGGAACCCCAAATAAGTATTGAAGACCTCTTCGGAGACGTCTCGATGGCCGGAACCAATAACTGGATCAACGGGAGATCCTTGATTGCCTGTCCGGCTTGCGAATTCAACGTGAAACGCGGTCGTAAGATTGCTTGCGACAATTGCTTTGGTTCGATCATCTAGGCTCATAACAACCTCTGTGATTGCGTAACGATAAAACTTGTCCGGCATCTAGGGTTAACCAAACTTCGCGCGGAATGAGAGGATCACCCATATAAAAAATGCAAGGGCACCGAAAGCGAAGGTCCCAACCTGGACTGGAATGAGTCCATTCGTCCACCATCCCAGTCTTTTCGTAGAGTCACGGAGGACGTCAATCTCAGACTGTTTCCTCTGTTCGTTCTTGTAACGCGCAATTCGAGCCGTCTGCCGCGCGTCTCGCAGTCGCACAAGCACGACCACGCACCCGGCTGCAAACGACAGAAGAGCACCGCTACCGGCTACAATGAACCACCGTGACCAATATATCTGCGTTACTTCATTAGACAGAAGTATAGAAGATTGCAATCCCAGCAGCGCAGCAGCGTATGTAAGGAAAAGCGAATTAACCGTGGAACGTTGTTCACGAGAATATCCCTGCCATCGTACCATCGCGTCATGATTTGTCTCGCTCATAAGGATTGTTTCATTGCGATCCTATTTTCAAGGACCGGAGCACCACAAGGATTCAGCTCTACCTTTGAAAAATATATATCTTTAAGTTTTGATCTTTTCTGAGAGACGTATTATGAATGCTCGCAACATGGATGTTCCGTTAAATATGAACCGCTCGGCTTAACATCTCTCTTTTTAGAGCTTCCCTGTTCTGACTTTGCTCGCTTACTTCCGCGTTTCCTTCTGCTATCTCGGAATCCTGTATTCCAAGGAAGGCAAGAATTGGAATTATCCTTTCAGCGTCAAACCACGTTCGAAGATAATCTTCCAGAGTGCCATTTTTAGTATGAATATAGAATGTGCCGATACTCGGAACATGAGAGCGATCGATGGATCTCAACTCGGCCCACACGCTTTTTTTCGTTTTGCCCCCAAACCTTCCGAGCCATTCCTTCAAATACCGCTCGTGAGCCATGGACAGGATAGCGCTTTTCTTTCGTCCGATTTGTTTCTCCGCGTTATCAAGAGCTTGCTTATCGATCTTCAATACCCATAAGTCAAAAGAAGATGTTCCGCCGGGAGCTCCTGGGTCATGGTAGCGTGATGTGAACTGGACATATTTGTTCTGGCACGGCGTACAATTCATCTCAAACGACATGCGAGATTGCCCCCAATCATTTGCCTGCCGAGTGATTGTGTAAGTCCCTTTGTGACAGGGGCAGGTCTTTTCATCTTTGAATTCTTCCCAACTCATATCCGAGCCTTCATAACCCGTTGCTTCGGAGTTGCCAGCAACTTCGGACCAAGTAGCATCTCGTCATACCTAGCGCTCTCGAACTAATCTAGAGTGACTGTGACATCCTTATCATCTTCACCAATACTAATATCCTCTAGCTCTACGTTGCCGTTAACATGGACATCAACTGTGGTGAATTTAGGAACCTCAAATTCTGCTTCCCCGTCATCGTCTGTCCTGTCCTCAAGCCACGTATCAGGCATAAAATTATGATGAATTAATAAAAACACCTTTGCGCCAACTACAGGGTCTTGGTCGTCGTCTAGAACGTTTACCGTTAGGTCTGGCATAACCTCTCCTTAAATTTTGCCGATTGTCGATGACGCAGAAACTATTTTATTCGAGTCGTACCGCCTTACAACCGCTGTAGACCAACAAGTAGCCCACAGTAGGTTTTGAACGATACGTTTTTGTACATCGCCAAATCACGTTCCAGTTTGGCTAGTTGCCATTGGTGTTCGCTCATTTGTTTCCGTGTCTTGTTAATCTCATCATTTATCTTGCGACTATGTTCGTTTGATTCAAGACTCACACGAACCTGCCGATCGTTCAGTGCCCTCAACTCACTTGCGTAGCGGTTTGCAATCTCTTGCAAGACATCGTCTCTTTTCTTGTGCGCTGCGCCCTGCTCCGTCTCAAGGGGCTTTCTCTGATTTGCATACCGGACTTTTGTGCCGTTAACTTCGTTTGACAACTGTTGTTCAAACGCGGTGCGTTGTCTCTCCAACGTTTCTCTTTGAGAAGTGTATTTTGCCCTTATATTTGAGATTTCTTGCGGGGTCAAAGAACTTGGAAGCTTTACACCGGCGGCGATTTGGTTCCGCCAGGCTGCTAGCATACCGGCCTTGACTTCCCCGATGCCGTCAACATTCCTCACGCTCCAATACTCTATGTCTCTCGCAGTCCGAAATCCGGAATATCGCAAACGTGTCTTCAGTTTCTCGCCCATTCCCGATATGTAGGCATCGTCAATCCGATAAGCACTCAGAGCATTGTTAAGTATCTGCTCTTGTTTCGAAGTAAGAGCAGCAGAAAGTTCATTCGATTCGGCGCTAGTTAATGTCGATATCGATCTATTTAGCTTTGCGATCTCGAAACCAATTCGATCCGAGATTCCTTTCAGGGCTGTGGCTTCGTCTCGATTAATGCTGGCGCGTTTTAAGTTAATCGATTTCAATGCCTGATTCAGCCTTTCATTGGCCTGCGTTTTTTCTCGTAGCTCTTTTTGACGCGTTTCGCTCAACCGAGCATTAACTTCGCGCTGAGTCTTGGTTTCCAGAGCCCGAGCTTCGGACATTCGCTTTTCTCTCTCTTTCAGAAAGTGCCGACAACCGTCAAGACTCTGGCGTTCTTGATACTTTTGAATTGTGAGCTCCGCCATCGCTTGGACCACAGGTTCGTTCAAATAGAGGTGTCTGAGCCAAACGCTGGTACTGGTAAAAATCACAACCACGAAAATGGCACTGAAAAGAATCGGTCCCGCGGTGATTCCTATTGCAATGTTTGCGCTAATGATAGCTACGATCAAACCGCTTGCTGTTAAGAAGACCGCGCGTCCGGTTGCTGGTTCAATCCTCAGTTGCTTTTGCTCAATGTTTTCAGGTGGTGAAATAAAATCCAACACCCAGGTCGAATCTGTTGAAAGTAGCCTTTCAACTTTCGCAGCAGCCCCCTGATTCGAACTATTCGGACCTGCCTGCCCATACAACCAAGAAGGCCTGCTTGCACTTGACGCCACTAAACTGCTCGGTTGAGATGTTGTCAAATCCGTCGATAGCTGTGTGTCAATAGGTGGGACTTGATCGGGACTTCTGTAGATAATGGATTGAAACAGTCCGGCCAGGCTTACTAGGCGTTGATCCCTGTGAGTGGACAGCAGGGACAAATGTTGAGAGGCGAACGGCTCTTCAAAGTCCTCTCTCCGAAATAAAAGACATTCATCGCCAGCCTTCATTTGATTCCAAAGACTGGAATCAATGCTCAACGCTATCAAAGAAATATAGATTACCCACGCAGAGAAGTTATCTATGGCGAGACCAAAGTCGAATTCCGTTCGTTGTGGATGTTGGTAATTGCGATGGCCAACCTCGTTACTAAATTTTCCCTGGAGAGCCGGCACAAACATCCCGTCATAATCAATCAACCGAAAGTCGCCATTTACGACCAAGACGTTGCCATGCTGCAAATCGCCATGTGCGATGCCAGCACTCCGAAGGGCTTGGACCATCGTTAACCACCGCTTCGCAAGGGCCCGAAAAGCCTCGGGTTGACCTAGATGTTTTCGGATGTACGAGTTTAATAGCTCTCCCTTAACCCATTCCATTTTTAGGATCGGATACCAATGCCCTTTGACTCTAATCCCCTGTGCTAAAAATTCGAAGCCAACTATGTATTGCGATTTTGCCAGTTTTAAATGGCTGCTGATTGCTTCATATCTCTCTTGTTGATCCTTAAACTCTCGCAGAAAGCACCGCACGGCCCAGTCGCGAGACTTACACTTCACGCGATACACACTTGCAAATCCGCCTGTGATGGGTTTGGGCAATCCTAGATTGGTTGTTTCTACAATACCCTGCTTCAGATCGGGATCACTGAAACTGATCTGCGGCGACTGAATCGCTTCGTTATAGTCTTGTGGGGTGGGCCAAGCCAAGCGAAGCTCTCCTAATCTTCGTGATCAAGCATCCGCTCGATCTGAACAATAGTTACATCATCATTGCGGATCTTTTTCGTCCGGCGAAGACCGGTTATCCATCTCTTAATTTGAACCCAGTGTTTGATCTTCCAAGGTTTGTATCCTTGCTCGGAAGCTGATAGAAACCAACATGCCAAAGCGTCAGTCATGAGGTAAAGACTGTCGTCGATCTCCAACGTTCCCTTACACTCTAAAATACTGTTAGGCAGATGTTCATTGAATTCCTGTCTACTAGAAATCAGAGCTGGCCGGTTATTGAAATCACTGGAATGATTCAAGGGAAACGCCTCAATTAACCGATCCTCTCTAATCTGGAAGAGACAGCTATCCCCAACCGCCACCGCCTTCCACAGAACGGAGCCATTATTTACATCTGTTGAAGTAGCTTCTTGGAATGTAACCCCGAGTAATGAGGAGAATGCGCCATCGAGAAATTTCTGTTCCGCGTACCAGGGGAGGGCCTGCGAACCCACGTTTTGAGTCCACTGTGTTTGGAGGTCTGTCAATGGCCCTTCATGCAAGCCTTCATCGAATGTACCTTCGCAATACGCCTTTACAAGAAGTTGTGCCCATAAAGCGGAAAACGAGGCTTCTGTTGCGCCATCGGCCACAGCGACGCGGAAACATTCCGCGTTTGAGTCAACTGGCTGTTGCGGCCAATAGGCATCTTCGTACTCTTCCTCGGTATTCCCTGCTTTTGGTAGCCAGAATGCCTCGGAATGAATTCGCATGAGACCTCTTTTGCCTTATCGCAAATTGCTTGGCCGTGTGCCAATGTCAAGGAAGCGAATCACAGACACGATATCAGCATTGAATACAAACCCTCTTGCGCCATCGGAAACTGGAAGGCCCTCTTGCAGCGCAATACTTCTCATGTAGTCTGGCAATGTGCTCGATATGCTGAACAACAATTTCGCATATTCGTCTGCCAGACCGGTCTCGCTTGCCGGAAATTCCACTGATGGAGCCGAGGTGGATGATAGGTGAAGATTGAATAACAACACGTTTCCATCACTACTGGATAGATTGGTTATTGCATTGGCAGAGTTTGTTGGGTCGCCGTCAGTAGACTCACCGTCCGTAATGTTTATCACGATGGGTGGGAAGCAATCTGGATGTTGTGTGAGCCAACCTGAAAGGAGTGCCTGGGCTCTGCCCATTGCTGAACACATAGGTGTCCCACCGTTTGCTATGGCGTCAAACCAGATTGGAAACTTGACTGTTTGATCGAGCAACCCACCAGCCCCGTCGTCAATTTTTTTTGTTCTTTCCTCAATACGAGCGGGTTGATTCGCTATTTCGCTAATCGGCACACTCTCCCGTCCAGATAAAACTCCAGCAAATGCCGACCCTACATGCGTGCCGTAACCGATGACGCTCACATTGTAGTAGTCTCTGACCCCCTCAGACTTGGCGCACTTGATCACTAAATTCTGAAGCAGCTTATTGATTGCGTCGGCAACACCGTCTGCCTTCTTTCTCGTTGACTCTCCACCGCCAAACGGATCTTGCATAGAGCCAGACTGGTCTATCAGAAACACAAAGCACGACGGATTCGATCTGCTTATTTCT